>Ga0073906_1005333_pt1 | contig 11689 bp, 13 predicted proteins | sample Inofromicrocosms_FD_65485 | JGI IMG/M metagenome (GOLD analysis project Ga0073906, IMG submission 65485) | Mouse cecum microbial communities from Vienna, Austria - Inoculum for glucosamine and mucus D2O microcosms | ecosystem: Host-associated > Mammals > Digestive system > Large intestine >... | reverse complement strand
TCAAGAAGCTCGCCCTGCATTGCCTTTTCCAGTCCGTGTACTCTGGCAATACCGTCAGCCACCTGAATAACAGTACCCACATTGGATACGTCAAGCTCTGTAGAATAGTTCTTTATTTGCTCTTTAATAACCGAACTTATTTCTTCAGGTCTTAAATTCATGGAGCTACCACCTTTCCAATCTTATTTTGTAAAGCTCTCTCGACATAGTCTCAATCTGACTTTTTAAGCTGCTGTCGATAACCTTGTCGCCGACACGTATAATCATGCCGCCTATAAGGCTTTCATCTACAATATATGTGATTTCAAAGCTGTCATAAGGGGTAGTTGCTATAAGCTTTCTCTCTACAGCCCCCTTCTTTTCCTCATCCATCTCATACGCCGTAGTAACCGTGGCTACACCTATCCTTTTATACTCCTTTACCCTGTCTATGTAGTAATCCAGTATCCTTATCAGGAATTTCTGTCTGTCCTTTTTAATTGTCAAAAGCATAAAGCCGGTAATATCTGCTGAAACCCTGTCCTTAAAAATATTTTCAACAACCTTTTCCTTCTCCTCTTTATCCACCTTTGGATGTGTGAGAAGATTCATAAGCTCTTTATTTTCAACAAGTACGGTCTTTACTGCCTTTGCCTCCTCAAAAAGCTCATCTACCCTTGATGAGTCAACGGATAAATCAAACAGCGCGTCGCCATATGCTTTTTCCACTAGCTTAGCCATGTCTCATCACCTATCTCTCTCAATGTCTCATCAATAAGGGTATCCTGAGTATCCTTGTCTATAGCTGCTGCCACAAGCTTGTTCGCCATAAGGGTAGAAACCATGATAATTTCTTTTTTAACATCATCCACAGCCTTCTGCTTCTCAAGCTCTGCCTCTTTTCTGGCATTGTCGATAATCCTGGCGGCTTCCTCCCTGGCCTCGCCTTCTATGCGCTCCTGATTTTTAAGAGCCTTCCTTCTTGCATCGCTTAAAATGGCTTCCACTTCCTTATCAACGCCCTTAAGCTTCTCCTCATACTCTGCCTTAAGCAACTCGGCCTTTTCCATATCCGCCGCTGTCTTTTCTTTCTCGGCGGCAATCTTTGCCTGTCTGTCCGTAAGCATTTTTCTTACGGGATTAAAAAGAAGATATGATGCAAGGGTAAACAGAATAAATATATTTAATGCCAGTATAGCGGCATCAAATAAAAGCTGCGGGTCCAGCCCGAATATTCTGCCGTCGTCTGCCGCTTCAGTGCCTGCACTTAATACCTGATATCCATATTGTCCTATTAATGCTCCCAATTTATAGCCTCCTTTCTGCGTAAGCACGCACTTTTTATAGCTTTTAAGCTCATCTTAGCTTTAAGCTTACTAGAAAGGCTTAACGAACATTAATATAATAGCTACAGCGAATCCGTAAAGACCTGTCGTCTCGGCTACTGCCTGACCAAGAAGCATGGTAGATGTAATATCTGACTTTGCTCCCGGATTTCTGCCTACTGCTGCGGCTGCCTGTCCTGCTGCATATCCCTGTCCAATACCAGGTCCGATACCTGCTATCATTGCCAAACCAGCGCCTACTGCTGACATTGCATAAATAAATTCCTGTCCGTTTACGTTCATTTTTTTCCTCCATTCTACCACCTGAATATGTGGTATTAAATTTTTTAAAATTTCATCAGCCAAGCTTCCCTGACTTTGCTGCATTTAATAACAGAGTTTCTGCTAATCTGCTATTTTGTCGTTGATGTATACCATGGTCAGCATACAGAATACATATGCCTGAATACATCCTGAGAATATATCAAAGTACACATGTAAGAATGCCGGTATACCTGTTGTGATTGGCGGACTTAAAAGTCCGTATATAAGTCCCATCATAACCGTACCTGAAAGCACGTTACCAAAAAGACGCAACGACAAAGATAATGGAACTGCCACTTCACCAATAAGATTGATAGGGAAAAGAATTGGTGAAGGCTTAAAAAGCGCAGTAAAATGTCCGCCCTTGTTTTTCTTTACACCGTTGATATGTATCATCAAAAATGTAACAATTCCAAGAGGAAGCGTAACACCGTAATCTGCCGTCGGCGCCCTAAGCCCAAACAAACCTGATATGTTGCATATTAACAGAAACATCATTAGAAAACAAATGTAATTGCGAAATCTTCTTCCTTCGCTTCCCATTATTCCCTTTACCATGTTGTCCACGGTACTCACAATAAGCTCCGCTATGTTTTGCAGCATGCCCGGCGTGTCCTCTGCCTTTGCCTTGGATACCTTTCTATTTACCGCAAGGGCAAATATAAGGATAACAACCGATATAATAATCAGCCCCACATGAGTGGTTGTAAGATAAACCGTCTGTCCAAATATATGCAGCTCCTTAAGCATATGTATGGAAAAATCAGCTTCTTTTTCCGCAGCCAAAAGACTTAACTCATATCCCACATTATCACCGTCCTTCCCTTATAAATTTTTGATAAATTTTATGTGTAAACGGCTGTAAATAAGCCGACACCTTCAATGCCATAAGGCCAAATAACGCTGCCCCTATATCCCCTAGCTTCAAAAAAACAATAAGCAAAAACACAACTACAACGAATACTATACGTACAATATATTTTATACGTGTATGCTTAAGAGCCTCGTTCTCCTGCATGGACACGGAATCCTCCACCGATATGGCCATGTGTATCATTATGGCTACCGCCGCCAGCACTCCCTCAAGGAATCCAAGGAGCCATGGTATCATGCTTTCCCTGAAAAAAATCCCCGTCACCGTAAGTATAATAAGCACTCCTGCTCCAAAGTACAGACACTCTCCAATCAACAGCTCTGCCGCCATGGGAATCCTTTTAAAAAAGCCTTTTCTATTTTTTATCCCTTTCATTTTCGCCAATGACTCCTTTTGCAAGCATATATGCATTTCTTCCTCCTGCCAGCATGCCGACTATAAGAAATGCCAAAATGGTGGAGGTGCCGAACTTTTTATCAATAATGTACCCTATAAATAAACACATAAAAATAGGAACCATTACATGAATACCTAATTGAGTTATAAGCGCAAGACTTCTAAAAACCTCTTTTTTATACTTCATATTAATACCCCTGTGTCCCCGCGTGTAATAAAAATAACTATCGGTAATTATATCATTTTTTTGTTTATTTGTCCAACATTTGACAGCCTTTTTACTATTTTTATTTTTTAAGTCCGAAGCTATAAGGCAGGTGAAACGTTTCCCTGCCATTAAAGCTTAAGTGTAACATTTCTTTCTGTAGGCCTGTATGGGGTATACTTAACCTCTGACGCGCAAAGCATCTTTTTTGATGCTTTTACGCCGGGAGTACCGGCATACTTATCCTCCATGTATACAATTTCCTTTATACCGCATTGTATTATTGCCTTTGCACATTCATTGCAGGGAAAAAGAGTTACATATATTTTGCAGCCTTCAAGACTTCCTCCACGATAATTTAATATTGCGTTCAGCTCACTGTGGGTAGAATAAAAATATTTATTGTCTATATCTCCCTCTGTTCCTTCCCTTGACCATGGAAATTCATCATCAGAGCAGCCTGTGGGAAAGCCGTTATAACCCATGGACAATATCTTATTGTCCGGACTTACTATACACGCTCCCACCTGTGTGTTAGGGTCCTTTGAGCGAAGGGCCGAAAGCATGGCAACCCCCATGAAATACTCATCCCAGCTTATGTAATCCTTTCTCTTTTCTGTCATTGAAAACCTCCCGGTAATTTCTTTCAGGAAAAATATGCGCAATATTAGTTTTCTATTGCATTTATACGTCTTATGTGTCTTTCCTCATTTGAAAACGGCGTATCCAAAAATGTATCAACTATCTTTATTGCAAGTCCCGGTCCTACCACTCTGCCTCCTAAAGCCAGTATGTTAGCGTCATTGTGAAGCCTCGTCGCCTCTGCCATAAAGCAGTCTGTACACAAAGCCGCCCTTATTCCCGGTATTTTGTTGGCTGTTATGGATATTCCTATGCCTGTTCCGCATATAAGAATACCCATATTACTTTCCTTATCCTTTATTGACTTGCATACCTTTTTGGCATATTCAGGATAGTCCACGCTTTTTGTATCGTAGCTTCCGTAGTCAACAAAATCAATTCCCCTCTCGTTTAAATGATTAATAATTTCCTGCTTTAATTCAAAGCCTCCCTGGTCGCTGCCTAATGCTATTACCATATTATCTCCTTTCCCTGACACCCTTACGGTATCTGTATTAATTTATTTACTTAATTTTTTTATTACCATATCAACCAATTCTTCAAGCTGCGTATAAACCTCGCCGTATTCCTTCATTCCCTTGCCATAGGGCGTCTCAATGTCTCCGTCAAGTCCTACAAATTCCTTTATTGTATATATATTTACGGCATTTTTGTACTTTTCATAAACTGCCGCCTTTATTCTCTCAGACATAACAAGCACTAAAACATCTGTTCCAAACATACCGCCATTAGCCGCCTTAGCTCTATGCTCCTCCATGCTTATTCCCCTGCTCTTGGCTATAGCCACGCCCTTAGGATTTGCAGGCTCCGGAAACAGCACCACCATACCGCAGGAGGATACCTTTGTCTCGCTGTCTCCACTTTCCAAAAGCTTCTTTTTCATGATGGTCTCTGCCACAGGACTTGTAAATATATTTTCTTCACTTACAAATATTATCTTTCCATAAGTCAATTTATAAACACTGTCCTTTCTGTCATTCTTTCATACGCCGTCGTATCTACACCTGCTCCAGACGATAGCCTGCCGCCTTTATCAGTCTGTTCATAACAGCCTGTCCCAGACCTGTTCCATAAAATGTTTCTCCATATATATAATCCACTTCCATATCATCAAATTCCCTGAGAAGATGATATAAATTATAAGCTATGGTTTCCTCCTCCGCTCTTGTTCCTATAGATTTTATACAGCCGTTTTTATATAATGACTCCGTTTCGTCAGTACATATAACCGCTGCCTTTTTACCGTTTTTTTCAGCCTCCTTAAGCTTCCTGTTTATGGCTGCCGCTACATTTTCCACTGAGCCCTCAAACATAATAAGCTCTGCCTTAGGGGCATAATGCCTGTATTTCATTCCCGGCGCCTTAGGCCTATAGTCTCCTCCTATTTCCTCTATGGATTTTGCATCCACTGCCTTATCTACCTCCACGGCTCCAATAACCTTCTTAAGCATTTCCACCGTAACAAATCCCGGCCGTAAGATTGTGGGAACAGCTCCGGTCATGTCTATAATTGTTGACTCTATGCCTATAGCTACGGCGCCTCCGTCAACTATCATATTTATTCTTCCCATCATGTCCTCCGCCACATGACCCGCCGTTGTAGGGCTTGGCTTTCCGGAAAGGTTTGCGCTTGGAGCGGCTACAGGCACCCCCGCCTCCTCTATAAGCTTTAGCGCTACGGGATGATTCGGCATTCTTAACGCTACCGTATCAAGTCCCCCTGTAGTCTCCTTCGGCACTATATCTGCCTTGTCAAGTATTATGGTAAGAGGACCGGGCCAAAATTCCTCCATAAGCCTTCGCGCATCATGGCTTATGTTAACGGCAATATTTTCTGCCTGACTTATCCTTGAAATATGTACTATAAGAGGATTATCAGAGGGGCGGCCCTTTGCCCTGTATATTTTTTCCGCCGCCCTTTTGTCCAGCGCGTTTCCTCCCAGCCCGTATACCGTCTCTGTTGGAAAGGCAACCAGTCCTCCCTCTCTTATTACCCTGCCGGCATGGGACATATTCTTTTCCCATACCTCCGGAACATACCATTCATTACTTAAATCTGCCTTTACAATAATTGTGTCCATATTGTTCCATCCTAATCCATAATCACTCTTGTTTTACCTATATAATCATGTACCGTTTTTTTATCTTTTGCAAATGCTGCCATAAAGGCAGATACCACCGGCACAATAACAGTTGAATTAACAACTACCTTTCCCAGCAGCTCTCTAAGCAAAAATGCTTTTGTCATCCTGCTGTCATCCTCCGGCACAACTCTAAGCTTCATAAGCTTTTTTCCTATTGTCTTTCCGTCATACACAACCGTGCAGAATGTACCATACCCTACATACATAACAATAACAACGACCGACAAAAGCCTTGAGCCTGTCGCCGTCATTGAATAATTTGTCTTTGATATGGTTCCTCCTTCCTCCGTAGTTACATTGCTTACCTTTTCGTTTACAGCAACCGGTAAATCAACCATGGATACTGCTCCTATTAACGGCGCCGGATAATAAAGGGGCGTATATCCCTTAAAGCCTCCTGTAAATAAAATATAAACCACAAGGGCCGGCAAAAACGCCATGGCAGCATCTATGACAAATGCTATTCCTCTTTTTACAAACGGTGCGTTTACATATTTTTTATCCATTCTTCCTCTCAATCTGCCGCCTGTGCGGTCTTATGCTTTTAAGAAAAATCCTCCTCCTTAAGCTTCTTCTCCCGTTCCCGTCCAAACAGCTTAAGGATTCTGCCGATTTTCCTGTTCTTTGACCTCTTTATTGCATTGTCAACAATCTCCTCCACCTGCTTTTTGCCTATAAGTAATGAAAATGCATAAAGCTCATTTATTCTGGCATGAAGGGCAAGTATTCCCATCTCATCTATCTCATAGCCCTGACTGTTTGCATACTTCTGCGCAACTAAGGCCCAGTCCTGAAGCTTATTCTGCTTTACCACCACTCTGCTGGTAAACAGCTTATCTACCCTGCTGTTTTCTTTGAGAAACGCATCTATATTGCTCTTTTCATCCTCAAGTACTATTATTCTTGCGCCTCCCTCCTTCTCTGCCTCATCTATAATCTTTGACGCTACATTGGTTTTTAAGGAGCCTGCCTTTTCTATTATAATATCCATTCCCGCGAGCTTTTCAAAATACTCGGGAACGTTGCCTTCATTAAGTACCTCTCCGTTTATTTTGGCTATCTTTCTGCCTCTCGTCTGCTGGATTTTATTTATTATCTTTACAAGGTCTATTGAAAGGGCTGTCTTTCCGCTCTTTACCTCTCCCGTTACTACAAAGTTTGTATTATTGTCAATTAAAACCTGTTGGAGCACTACAAGAAGCTGCCTGTCAAGTCCCTGCACTCCCGAATATTTTGCAACAAAGTCTTTTATAAGCTCCTTTACCTCATTGCTGTTATCCCTGCCTGAGCTCTGCTCTATTTTCTCTGACACAAATTTTTCTGCCGATTTTTCCTCATCAGCCTCGTCAATTTCGTCAGTTTGGTCTGCTTCGTCAGAAACTTCCGGCTCATAATCAGACTCCTCCGGCTCTTCTTCATCCTCATTTTCCGTCATATATTCTGATTCTTCTGAGAAGGTATACTCCGTTTCAGCTTCAGACTCTTCATACAGCGTCGTTTCAGGCTCATCATATGACTCCGTTTCAGGCCTTTTATAAAAATCGTATTCCGCCTCTTCTTTTAATTCGTCCTCTGTCATATACTCTGACGGAGAGGATATTTCACTTTGAGAAGCCTCTGTATCTTCCTTTGGCCTGCTGTAATATGACGTATCAAATTCTCCCGGCGCTCCTGACAAGGACATGTGAATATTGCTGATATCCTTAGTCTCGCCAAAATCCTCTGCCTTTTCCTCAGGCTCCTGCTGGAAGCCGTAACCCTCGCTATATTCCCCGCCGTCTTCCATACTGTCGTCTGCAGCAGATATCTCAGCCAGTAAATCCTCCGAAATATTATTTTCCTCTATGTCATCATCATAAATTTCGGTTTCCATAATAGTCTGCTCTATCTGGCTTCCGATTTCTACCGTATCATAAAGCTTTTTTGTTTCCTGGGCTGCTATCTGATTTTCAGTCTGCTCCTTTAGCTTTGCCTCCCTGTTTTCATAGTTATCCAAAAGCTCGCCTATAGTAAGCTGTCCCTCTATCTGGTCATCCACAGGCTCCTCTTCAATACTCATTTCTATCTGGCCGTCGCTGTTTATATCCAGCATGGGATTTAAAGGTACCGTATTGTATTTATCCGGCACGGTAACGTCCTTTACGGTATGGGACAAAAGACTGTTTTCCGTTTCTTTTGTAAACACAACCTTTGTTTTTTCAAGGTCCTCTGATTTACTGCCGTTGTATTCGTCCTTTGAAGCCTCTGTATTCATGCCGCTTTCATTCATTATAGCGTCCATGCTTTCCTTTAAGGCATTTTGAATATTAACAGTATTATACTTGTTTGCCGCATCATATTCCTTTACCTTTATCTCCTCAACATTTACATTTGAAGGAGCCTTTGCTCTCCAGCGTTTTTCGTACTTTTCCTGCTGGGATTTTGTAAGAGGCTTATAAAGCATTTTTAATTCCATGGCCTTATCTACATATTTGCCGTCGTTAAACCATAATATAATATCGTCGCACTGCCTTACGCATTTTTCCTTCTGTCCTGATTTATGATACAGCTTGGCAAGCTCAAACGCCCACTTTTCATCCATATCGTCGCTTAAATATGTTTCAAGTATCTGTATACGCTCCTCCAAAGACTTTCCCTTTGCCGTGGCAAGCTCATACTGCAAAATATATTTTGAATTATCCTTTGGCGCGGCGTTTATAAAATCATCATAAAAATCCTCGGCCTCGCTTATATTTTTCGACTTTATACACAATCTTACAAGCCTGTAGGCAAGCTGTCTTCCAAAGGCAGTTCTTGAATATGCCTCTATAAGTATTTCCTTTGCCTGAATATATTTTCCGCTTGCCTCATATACGTCTGCCAAAAGCTGCAGGCTTTTATTTTCCTTTATTCTGTAAAAGTCAATGGTGTCTGCTATCTTTGAGGCGGCAGCGTACTCCTTCTGCCTTGCAAGCTTCTTTATCTGTTCCATTTTTACATTAAGCTCATATCTGTCCATTGGTTCTCCTATCTGTCAAAATAAACTATTCAAATACAATTTTGCTTTGCTCAAAGGAAAGTCTTTGGTATTCTAATGTGTCACTTTCCACGTTACTATAATATTCTACCACAACTGTCTGCTGTTTTCCATCTATCATTTTCTGTCCCAGCACATAATTTACGTCAAATCTTCCCGTTATGGCAGGAGTTGCTCCTCTGCAAGGTACGATAAGCTGTACGTTGTTTGTCTTTAGCAGCTTAAATATAGGCTCCCATATATATACATCCTTGGCTGCGCCGAAGGGATTGTCTATAAATATGGTTTTCCCCGCATTTTTGCTGCCTGCCCCCGGAGAATTTATACTTGTAATATAATTTATTATTGCTATAAGGAACTGTATATATATGCCCTGTGACTGACCGGTGCTTCCCACAGCCTCCTCATACCTTAAATATCTGCTTTGCTCTCTTATGCGCTCCCTCTTATAAAGGGTAAGCTTAATTCCGTTCATGTCAGTGACAATAACAGAAAACAGCTTTTTAAATGAAAGCTGCCCCCGTATATATCTTATACGCTCCTCCTCCGATTTTATATTATCTGCTGTTTCTACGATATTGTCAATATACTCTGACATTTGCTTTTTATACATATTCTCCGGAATATAGGGAACGGATAAGCCTATAATGGATATCCTCTCCCCATCCATATTTATTTTTGAAAGCTTTGGAAATCTCTCAAGCTCCGTCCTTATGTTTATGCAGCTTTGTATACACTGGTTTTCAAAGCTGTCCTTTATGCGCTCTATATCCTCTATGCTTTTTTCTATCCTGTCCTTCTCAAGGCGTATGCAATCCGTAATCTCCCTAAGGCTTTCCATAAGCTCCTCTGTCTCCCTTACGCTGTCCGGCATAACGACATTATTTCTTATTTCGTCAGCCAGCCTGAATGAGGACATTGCCCTCAGGGTATCATAAAGAGTTATTTTTTCATGTTCAAGCTCCTCCCTTCTGTTAATTACCTCCTTTTCATATCTCTCATATCTTTCCCTCAGGGCGTTTAACCTTTCCACAAAATCATCATTGTCTTCCCATGCCTTTTCCCTGTCGTCAACGGATATGCTTGCTTTTTCTATTATTTTATCCAAATCTCTTCTATATATAATAAATTCTGTGCCGGTTTCATCCAGATGTGATAATTTATCCTTTATAGCCATAATGTTCCCTGAAAGCTCCCCTATCCTTAAAGCGCTCTCCTTAAGCCTGCTGTCGGCATCTATGGTTTCCATTTCCTCCTCAGTAAAAATCCGCTTAAAATCGCCGTATTTTTCTTTTATTACCAAAATGCCGTGATTAACGGCTCCCTCAAGTCTGGCTCTTATTTCTTTATTTTTTGAAAGCTCCTTTTCCAACCGTACTATTGCTTCGGCTCCACTGTCAAGAATATTTCTTAACGCCTTAAGCTCCTCCTTTGAATGGCTCCTGACTCTTCCTTCCCTGTAGCCTTCCCTTATTTTATTTACAGGTATTCCTTTATAATCTATAGCGTCAAGGGACCTTTCCATGGCAATATCATAGTTTTCCATAAGCCTTCTCTTGTCATTTAAATCCTTTGCTCCTCCTGAAAGTATTTCATTTAACGCCTTTGCTTTAGAATCAATTTCATCATCTGACATTTTATCAAGGTCATTAATGCTTAATGCTTCCTCCTCTCCCCAATAATGCCCGTATAGCTCTTCCCAGTTCTCCTCTGTTTCTGCAAGTTCCTTTTTAAGGGAATCTGTACGCTCCATTCTATAGCTTATACTTCCGGAAGCTCCTTTGATTTTTTCCCTTATATCCTTGTAGCTTTTCTTAAGGCTTTCTCCCTTTGATTTAACCCGGTTAATATTTTTTGATAACTCCTCCTCTTCCCTGTCCATTTCTGCAAGCCTTTTTAAAGCGTCTGCCTTTTCCCTAAGAAGCTCCTCCTCCTCTTTAAGGCTTTTTTCATCTGCGGAAAGCTTTTCTATATTTTTTGCAAGGGCAAGCCTTTTATCCTGTAAAATCTCCATTTCGTTCTTAAGGCTCTTCTGCTTAATTCTAAGCTCCCTGTATTCCTTATCGTTATCTGATATTTTCTTCTTATATATGCTGTTATATTCATTTACAAAATCCAAATCCTCCCTCAATATATCCACAGCCTCGTCAAGCTGCCTCTGACGCTCCTCCATATCCCTAAGCTTTTGCGTTGCTCTTATTTGCTCTCTTTCTATTGATTTACTGTCTGTAAAAAGACTTTCATCCCTCATAACAAACGCAACGTCTGACATTCCAAAAATATATTCTTCTCTTTTTACTGCCTCCAGCCTGATAAGAGGAATCGCATAATCCCCCTTTAATATAGCTCTTATTCCTCCGTCTGAAACTATTTTATCATAGGAGGAATTTATGACAATACAATATGGCAGCAGGGGTATTCTGTTTATTGCCGCCACACGCTCCTCGCTGCTTAGTGATGAAATAAAGGAAACGCCGCTTACCGCCACATCCCCGTGATACTTTTCTATATAATCCAAAACCTCCTTAAGCTCGCTGCTTTCTCCCACAGGACATCCGTTTTCAAGATTTTTGGCATAGAGCTTTAGAGACTTAAGCCCGCTTCTGTTTCTATCTGCCTGCCCTATAGTCTCCCTGTATCTTTCGTCTATAAGCCTGTACAGGTTATCCGTTCCATATTCCCCGTATAGCTTTTGTATCTTTTCAAGCTTTTTTAAGCTTTCGTCATATTCCTTCTTCAAAAGACCGCACCCCTCCATGTCAGCCTCCGTTTTTTTGATTTTTT
>Ga0073906_1005330_pt1 | contig 11690 bp, 8 predicted proteins | sample Inofromicrocosms_FD_65485 | JGI IMG/M metagenome (GOLD analysis project Ga0073906, IMG submission 65485) | Mouse cecum microbial communities from Vienna, Austria - Inoculum for glucosamine and mucus D2O microcosms | ecosystem: Host-associated > Mammals > Digestive system > Large intestine > Cecum... | reverse complement strand
ATAGACTAATCTTGCAAATAAGTCTTCACAAACTCCGCTAGCGCCCGGCCGTGAAGTTTGCTGTAATCGTAGCAAGCCAATCGAAAATCGTCGATTTTCGGGCACCAATTAGAAATTGAACCGCTGTGGTTCTTTTTTGTTGTGATAAAATCAGGCCACGCAGTGATGACGGAGAGTTTAGTTTCGCCCAGCTCAATAATACAGCACACCTACTTAACAATGTAAAGAGTTTTAGCTAGCGATTTTTCGCTTGCTACTTCATTTTCTTTGCTAGCTCTTTACTAGTAAAGTTCCCATTGCCTAGTACTATCGCTATTACCGCCGCGAAAATCATTATTCCTGCTAGCCCTAGAACCAGATTGTTCCAACCCACTAGCCAGACACTTTCCGTTTCAATTCCGAAGCCCAAAGCGAACACCTGCGTGAGATTTGTCATATTCACGAGGCTGAGGACTGCCGCTAGCGCTAGTCCCACTACTATTGCGAACCCTACCGCCATTATACTTAACATCAATAAGTATGTGAGATAAACTAGCCGTATTTGCTTTCCATTCGCTCCCATCGCGTGATAGAGTGCAATAATCTTCATATCCTTGCCAATCAACCGGCCATAAGTGCTAATTGCGATAATCAGTGCTATTATGGTGAGTACTGCCGCGATAAGCATAAACACTAGCCACGCATTTTGTAGGTTCTCGTAGGTCATGGTTGGATCAGAAACCGCCGAAACCACCTGATATATATAATCTTTGCCGCACATGTTAAATATGCGGTCGGTTTCCGAGCAATAGTTCGCCTTATCTTGATAGTAATTATAGGCCGCTTTCACATCCTCAAACTGCGCAAGCACCATTCCCATTGCTTCCGCATCAATATCTTCCATCACGATAAAGCCGGACGATTGCCCCATGTCGTCCTCATCCATTTTCGGCTCTGTCTTGGCGGATTGTATAATAAAGTTCTGGCTCACACCGGTCCGTATCTGCCCTAGAATGAGATCCAGTGGATTGCCGTCCTGCCCAATGTTCATGAACGATAAATTGCTCGCATATACTCCGCTGGGCAAGATTTCAGCGATGTAGTATTTCTCGCCAGCTTCATTTTTTGCCATTTTGCCGAGCGTTTTTTCTCGTACTTCTTGAATGGCCGCTAGTTTGTCGGCAACTTCTACGTCGCGCTCTGGCATCTCTATGCCCGCGAGATTCGCCGCTGTTCCGAGCGGCACAATAACCTGCGTTACATCAGTAGTATTGTTCACTTCACTACTAAACACTTTTTCTTCCGCCTTGTAGAACATACCGTCCGCGGTTTGGCTAATCTTGGCTGGAATTATCTTGCCGTCATACCGCTCAATATTCTTTTTGATCTCTACCACTTCTGTCGCAATGTCGCAGTTATCTCCGCAAATCTTCGTATCAACGCTACTCATGACCAGTACCTTGCCGTCCGTCGGCGCCAGCATTTCTGCCAGCGCCACATTCTCCAACCCTTGGAGAATGAACGTGCCAGCTGTAATTATACTAAAGAGTAATCCGACGATAATTACGACTGTAAACGCACGCTTTTTGTGGGCTTTAACTCCGGCAAAGCCCAGCCTTAAATAATCCGTTAGTCGCACTTTCTAATCCTCTTTTAGTTTCTTCGCAATATGCTTAGCTGAGAAGCGGCGCATCGTCAGAAGTAGCGAGAATGGAGCAACCAACATAATTGATCCAACAACGCCAAAGAACGCACTATTAAATCCAAACAAATTAACCTTTGGCAAATCTTTGAGGATATAATACTCTTTCAGCCTTTCCGCCAATGCCCCCGCATTGCATAGCCACATCACCCCGCTAAACACGAACGCAATCACAATACAGGACAAAACGGCGAGCAAGCAGAGCTCCACGAGATACAAGAAATAAATTAAATAGATATTCCCGGTACTTGCGCCAAGCGAGCGATAAAGGGCCACTGTCGCCGCATCCTGATCAATCAAGTGAGCGAAAGTAAAGGTTGCGATTAAAATCGCAATCACGATAAACAGTACCTCAATTGCCGTCAGCATGAACTGGAGGTTATCGAAATCCAGCCTAATATAAATTACCCGCCCAAAAATGTCCATATTTAATATCGAGTACTTCTTCTCATCAATCTGTACATACTTGGGAGAATTAGAATTATTGCCATAAGCATCATAATAATAGGCGGCCGCATCGTCATAATTATCAAAAACCGCAATGTAGCGCATCTCCGGCGGCCAAGCTTCAAACACTTGTGCGATATCTTCATATGTACCATCCTCTACTCTTGTCTGCGCTATAGAGTTGAGATAATCGACAACTTTACCAGAGCCGTCATCAATAATGATCGGCTGCGCAGCTGTGGCAGAACCATGAACCATACCAAGCAATAAATTAAGCGGATTAAACCCTGGCAATGTAGGGCTACCAGCTTCAGTCGAGGGATACGCCCCCACCCGAACCAAGTGTTCATCTTTTTTGCCATTGTTCCAAAGATATCCCTGGAAATGCGCATCCTCAAACTCAGGCGCAAGGAAAGGAATCTGGTCTGGCTTCAACTCGTCAAGGCTCATATCCAGCTCCCCGACCGCATCTGCGACCGCCTGATTAATTACCCACCGCGTGTTTCCTAGTTGATAGGTTGTCATTTCGCCGATAATTTTACCATGATAATCTGCGACAGTATCGCGCACTATTTTCTGTGCGGCTTCTAAATCTTCAAGCTCGGTGAAATCACCCTCATTAATTGAGCTGATATTTTGATAGCCAGTTTCTAAATAGACCTTTCCGTCATTCGCCTGTAGTGCCGCATCGAGAATTGTTTCGCGTAAGCCTTGAAGCATAAAATTAAACCCCATTATCGCTCCAAATAGTATTGAAATCGTTATAATAATCGCCGCACTCCGCTTTTTATGTCCCGCGATATTGCTCCAACTTAGTCTAAAAGCGTCAGATAATTTTAGCCCCATACCTATTTCTCCTCGCTCGCTCGACCATCTTTGATGCTGACTACTTGCGAAGCAAACTTCTCCACCATCGGGTCATGACTTGCGACAATCATAGTCGCGCCAGTGTCCTGTTGAATCTTCTTCAACATTTCTATCACATTCTTCGCATTTTCCGGGTCAAGGTTATTAGTCGGTTCATCCGCGAGGATAATCTCTGGATTCATAAACATCGCTCTGGCTGCGCAAGCTCTTTCTGCCTGTCCGCCTGATATTTCTGCTGGTAGGCTATCTAATACTTCGGCAATGCCGAGCATCTCCGCGAGTTCCCTCGCTCGTGCTTCGCGTTCTTTCTTCGGCATCCCGGCAAAAGTCCCCATCAGGGCGATATTCTCGCCAATGGTGAGCTGCGGTTGGAGATAAAATCCTTGAAAGATAAAGCCGATTTTGTGTCGATAGAAGTTCGCTCTCTCACCTCCTTTGAGCTTGCTGACATCCTGCCCGTCGATGAGAACCTGTCCGCTTGTCATTGGTTCAATTCCGCCGATAATGCTGAGGAGAGTCGATTTGCCCGAACCGCTAACGCCGCGGAGCATCGTGAAACTGCCAGTAGGGATTTCTAAGTTAATATCAAAGAGTACTGGCTTCTTGCCATAACTCTTATTAAGATTTGCTAGTTTAATTGTCATAACTTAATTATACAACTTTTTAATATGTTTTGGTACATGAAAAGGCCCCGACCGAAGTCGGGGCTGTATTCAACGGTGAGTATGAGCTAACAAAATTATTCGGAATACCTATACAGTTGTTTGGGGGGTAAGTGACCGAAGGTTAATCCTTAGGATCTTACTCCGTCCACCCAGTTGACGCTGACCGTAAAATGATCGTCCGCATTGTTCGGCTGACGGATACGCAAAACAAGACGTGTCACTTCCGGACCACACCAAACCTTAAAGCCTGCGGAGACGAATTCCGCATCTTTCTTCTCCCACAGTTCCATGTTGTTGGCATCGTATGCCTTGACGTCCATCGACATATTCCAGCCGTTATATCCCGGGCTGATCACCTGAACGTTAACCGTCGCGTTGATGCCGCCACGCCCTTCCTCTTGGCTGATAATCTCATACCAGAAACTGCCGACTCCCGGGCAATTCTTTCCGCCAGAAGTCATCGGCATGGCAACGTCTCCATTGCCGCTGCCAGGAAGGCTCGCCTCAATCGTCGGAACGCTCTCGTTGTCGGGCGTGGCTTCCGCCGCAAAAGCCGGAACGGACACGGACATATTCATGACGATAGCAAGCGCCATCGCCAAAAAATTACGAACTTTCTTCATTGATAAATCACCTTGAACCTTTCTTGAAATGTACTTGCCATATTACCCCGCCATTGAACACATACGTAAGTATAAACCATTTTGTGCGATAATACAAGCCTGCTTTAGGGTCTTTTAATGTCCTTTATATTCATCGCCGCCCAAATCTGCCCCCTCGCGCCGAGGATGGCCCCATCGCCCTTGTGATAAATCAGTGGCTTATCTACATAGGTTTTACCATCACGGTAAAATTACTACTCCGACTTTTCGACATGCATGTCGAAAACTTTCACCCCTCCACCTCTGTTAGCACGGAAAAGTTTTCGACCAGCAGGTCGAAAACTCTAAAGTACGATTGAGAGCTTTCCAGCGCTCACTCATACCAGCATTAGTGCAAACTCCAAAGTACACTTAGAACTTGACCCGCTCTAGACAAACCGTAATATTACCATTATACTAAGCTTATGGCTGATTTTTATAACCAGACGGCGAAGGAGGTACTGGCGAGGCTACAGGTAGATCCTGAGCAAGGTTTGCATACGCACGAAGTACAAAAGCGCCAAACCAAATACGGTAAGAACACACTCAAGATGGCCGAGACGCCACTGTGGCGCAAGATTATCGAGCCCTTTGCAGATGTCTTTATGGCAATTTTGATTGTGGCGATGTTTTTGTCATTCTTGCAGCGCAACTGGCTAGAAGGCGTGACGATTCTGGTAATTATCGCGATCAATGCGGTGATATATTATGTGCAACAATTTTCGACAGAGCGGATTTTGAAGAGCCTGAAACGAAGCACCCTACATTCTATTACGGTGTTAAGGAGCGGTGAAGAGCAGTCTATTGAAGCGACAGAATTGGTGCCGGGCGATATTGTGATATTGCATGAGGGAGACCGTATCCCAGCAGACGGACGGATTATTAGTGAATCGGGACTACTAGCGAACGAGTCGATGCTAACAGGCGAGTCAGATTCCATTGCGAAGGACGCTAAGGCGATTTCTGGTCAGCCGAAGGTATACGAACAGCGCAATATGGTGTTCTCTGGTGCTTTCGTAGTGACGGGTACTGGTAAATTTGTAGTAACGTCTACTGGTAATCAGACTGAATATGGGCGGATTGCTTCCCTGGCGTCATCACTAGGCGAAGAAAGCCCGGTCAAGCAAAAGATGAATAAGCTAGTAGCACAAGTGGCGGCAGTAGTAATAATAATTGCGGTAGTAATCTTGATTATTCAGCTGATTGATGGGATTCCGTTGCTTGAGGCGCTAGAATTCACTCTAGCGATGGCGGTATCAGCGGTGCCAGAGGGGTTGCCAATTGCAATATCAATTATTTTAGCACTTTGTGCGGCGCGCATGGCGAAGAAGCAAGCCTTGATACGGGAGCTAAGGGCGATTGAGTCAATCGGCATTGTAACCACGATCGCAAGCGATAAAACCGGCACCTTGACCCAAAACCGCCTAGAACTAAGAGAAATTTGGTCGCCAAGTTTGAAGCCGAAGGATTTTCGCAGTAGCCTAGCCTGTGCGGCGCTGGGGGATAGCTCAATGTTTGAAAATAACTTTAACACCCTAGCGATAGATCCGCTAGATACCTGCATTATTAATTATATGCGGGATAATAATTATCCGGTGTGTCCGTATGAACCGATAAAATCTTACGCTTTTGACCAAAGCTTAAAAATGTCTGGCAATCTCTATCGACAAAAAGACGGCAATCTACTGCTCCAGCTCAAAGGCGCGCCAGAAGTAATTTTGAACAGGTCGAAGTTAACCCAGAAACAACTCAATGAGGCTAATGATAAGCTTAGCGAACTAGCAAATAAGGGATATAAGGTAGTAGCGATCGCAAGCAGTAAAATAGCCCATGAAATCAATGAGTTGAACCGCTTAGATAAGAATACGGTCTTGAATTTTGAGGGTTTTGTAGCGGTAGCAGATACTCTGCGCCCAGGAGTGGCAGCAGCGATACGACAGGCGGCGCGCATGGGCGTAAAAACCAAGATGGTGACGGGTGATCACGCTGGTACGGCACTCGCGATTGGGCGCGAAGCAGGGCTGGCTAAAGACTTTAGTCAAGTGCTAGACTGTTCTAACCTTGGCGCGCTTAACGACGATGACCTTGTAGACTTAGTTAAAGAGACTACAGTATTCGCGCGGGTGACACCAGAGGATAAATATCGAGTACTTTCGGCGATCAAGCAGACTGAGATTTGCGCAATGACTGGCGATGGCGTAAACGATGTGCCAGCTCTGGTGGGTGCTCACGTGGGGATTGCGATGGGCGATGCGCCGTCAATTGTCCAAGACGCTGGTGATATCGTACTATTGGACAATAACTTTAAAAATATTATCGAAGCCATTAAAGAGAGCCGCACAGTACTAACTAATATCCGGCGTATGCTGGTATACCTGCTTGCAACTAACGCCGGCGAAGTAATTACTATGCTTGGAGCGCTACTAATATCAGGCGGGCAACTTTTGACGCCGATTCAGATATTATGGATCAACTTAGTAACTGACTCGTTGATGGTGATTCCAGTAGGTTTGGAGCCGCCCGAGCAGAAGGCTCTGCGGCAAAAGCCTGAGTCAAAGGACGCTCCGATCCTTTCGGCAAGATTAATCGGGCGAATGACGATAGTGGCAATTACGATGGCTATACTGACTCTGGTAACTTATTACGTTGCAGAATGGATATTGCAAGATGTGGCACAAGCTAATACTCTGGCTTTTACGGCGTTAGTGGTGATGCAGTGGGCGAATGCTTTTTCGATTCGTGGAATGTACGAATCAGCTTGGCAGCGTCTAAAGGTGGTGCACAAGAGTTTTTATTTCGCAATGGGTACGGCGATATTATTGCAGATTTTAGCATTATTTACACCGTTTGCAAAGATTGTGAACGTAGTGCCGGTGCCACTATGGGCAGTAGCAATTACGGTGCTGGTTGCTTTTGTAATTCCGCTAGCAGTTTTTGAACTGTATAAGAAGCTAAAACAATAGGCCTAAGCGTTCCCGCTAGAGCATGCTATAATGATAATCATGGACATGTCTGCTCCGGTGGAGAAAATCAAAGGAATTGGGCCGAAAACGGCGGAGCTTCTACATAATGTAAACTTGAACACTGTGGGAGATTTGGTGTATTGCTTACCAAGAGTTTATGAGAATTACCAGACCACTACCACCATTAGTGAACTGCGCCCAGGTAATGTGGTGATTCGCGGGAAGATTAGTGATTTACGCACGGTGCGGACGAGTCGTCGCCGATTAACCTTAACTGAAGGTGTAATTCGCGATGAAACTGGAGCGATACGGACAGTATGGTTTAATCAACCTTATCGTGCAAAACAGTTTGATTCAAAACGCGAGTATTATTTTACGGGAAAGTATGAGTTTAAGAACCGACGCTATGTGTTAACTTCGCCGGCGGCGACTTTGGTGCAAGACAGTGAACATGAGGGTAATGTGGCGAGCTTTCAGCCGATTTATTCCGCCAAGAATACTATCAAGCCGCAGACTTTTCAGAAAATACTGCAAAATTTACGTCCGTTTTTTGCAAAAATCCCGGATTTACTACCTTGCGATACGGATGGGCCAAGTTTCTTGAAACCAGGCGCACGAGCGGAGGCGTTATTTTGCTTGCATTTTCCAGAATCGCCAGAAGAAGCCGAGCGAGGCAGACAATATTTAGCTTACGAGGAGCTTTTCGAGCTAATCTTGGCGGCAAAGCTAAACAAACAGGCAAATCAAAAACTGAAGTCAGAGCCGCTAAAATTTGACGCAAATCTCACGCGAGAGATTGTACAGAGCCTGCCATTTCAATTAACTGGGGCACAGCGGCGAGCGACTTGGGATATTCTGCAAGGTTTAGAAAAATCTATTCCCATGAACCGTTTGCTACAGGGTGATGTCGGTTCAGGCAAGACCATTGTAGCGGCGCTAGCGGCGGCGCAAGCTACGCATCATGGGCACCAAGTGGCACTTTTAGCACCAACGGCAATTTTGGCGACACAACATTACGAAGGCTTGAGTGAATTATTTCATAAAATAGAGCAGCAAAATTCCACGCTCAAGATGCCGCGCGTGGCGCTGCTGACCGGCGCGGCCAAAGGCAAGAAACAGCTCAAGGCGCAAATCAAGAACGGCGAAATTGATTTTGTGATTGGTACGCATGCTTTACTTACTGATGATACGAATTTTAAGTCGTTAGCGTTTTGTATTATTGACGAACAGCATCGTTTTGGCGTACAACAGCGACAAAAATTACTTTTGAAATCACCGAGAGATAAGGCTCCGCATCTACTCTCCATGACGGCGACACCCATTCCCCGGTCGCTACAATTAACGGTTTTTGGTGATCTTGACGTCTCAATTCTGAACGAACTGCCTGCTAGTCGCCAGCCTATCACGACTAGTATTTTGAAAGAAATTGATCAAAAAGATCAGCTCTATCCCGCAATGCGTGAACTTTTAGCAAAGGGGCAACAAATTTACTGGATTTGTCAACTGATTGAAGACAATGCAAATAGCGATGCGACCTCTGTCAAACGTCAGGCCAAGAAACTAGCTACTGTATTCCCCGATAGCAAAATCGGTGTGTTACACGGCAAAATGAAGGCCGCCGAGAAGGATCAGATTATGACAGACTTTGCCGCAAATAAGATTCAAATTCTAGTATCCACAACAGTGGTAGAAGTAGGCGTAAACGTACCCAATGCAAACATGATTATCATTCAAGACGCAGAGCATTACGGACTAGCGCAATTGCACCAGCTGCGTGGGCGAGTGGGGCGCGGAGATCAACCAGCGAGCTGCTACTTGCTGACTACCGGTGAGGGCAGACCATCACGACGCCTTAAGGAGATGGAAAGATCGACAGATGGGTTTTATTTGGCAGAAGTGGATTTAAAGTTGCGCGGACCGGGTGAAATCTACGGCGCGATGCAACACGGAGATCTGAATCTCCAGGTGGCGAATCTATCCGATACGCAATTAATCGCTCTGGCAAGCCACCACGCCGGAGAGTTTGCTAAACATCCAGAGAGATTACGCGAGCATCCAGAACTAGCTTCGAGAATCAAGAAATACCAGCAAATCACAACCCTAAATTAGTCTTAGAACTTATTTTATGCTATAATATGAAGATAAGATGTTTTCTACTACGGCAATTGCAAAAGGCACGAAGTTTTCTGGCAGAGTGATGGGCACGCATCAACGCCTAGACCAAGCAGCTCGACGAAGCTTAGGTCAGATTTTGCCGCACGGTAAGTACTTCCCTTCTAGTAAGGAAATCGTGCATTTCGAAGGTATCCGTGGTCCGGACGGTTTGAAACGCAAAAGTCCAGGGATAGATGAACCGTCACATATGCTAACAAACAAGGATTTCTTGAAAAGCCCAAAAACCAGCAAATCCGAGGTGGATTTACAGAGTCCTGCGATGGAATCAGGGCATGAGAATTTAGATGAGCGTTCCGTGTTGACAATGATTCTGGATCATAAGTGGAATTTGGTACAAGCATTGAGAGAGAAAAATCACGTGCGGGCAGCGTTTGAGGCGGCCTGGATGGCACATATGATTGTCGACGGGCTCACACCGGCACATCATTTTCCGCTTTCTGATGTAAAAGATGAACTAATGACAGACAAAGAGTTTATGAAAGTGTTTGGCCAGCCAATCAAGGGATTGATGCACGGACGTAGCACGATGGAGACCCTGCGCAATAATTGGCTCTATTGGGGTGCGGGTGGACATATGTCAAAGCATATTGCTTACGAATACGGAGTTTTGACGATTACGGCTGCAAAACCTCCGAAGGCACTTGAGATCTCTATAGACCCTAAGGATTTGGAACAGCTGAATACCGAGCAAACCTTCCGGAACGCCTATGACAAAGTGTGCGGGTTCAAGATGTATGATCGGTTTTTGACAGATGGCTGGACAACCGAGCTGGCATTTGAGACGATGAGTAAGTTATTACCAGAGATAATCCGAGTTATTACACTGGGATGGTATGCGGCAGTGGCAGAAGCTTACCATTTGCCAAAAGGAGGTAAAGGTGGCAAAAAGCTCTGAAATAAGAGTAACATCCGGTAAGCTACGTGGACGGGTATTGCGATCGCCGGATGTTTCTAGCACGCATCCGATGGGGGCACGAGAAAAGCTAGCATTGTTCAATATGGTAAATGTGGAAGGCGAACGAGTACTAGATGCCTACGCTGGGTCTGGTGCGGTCGGAGTCGAAGCACTAAGCCGTGGAGCGTCGGAAGTAGTTTTTGTAGAAAATAACCGCCGAACGGCACGGGTGATACTGGAGAATTTAGAGACAGTCGGCGCTGAAGGGCAGGTTTTTACTGAGAAAATTGGGGATTTCGCAATGAAAGGCGAGTTTTTAGGGTATTTTGGGGTGATTTTGGCAGATCCACCCTATACTAGCATCAATATTGAGGAATTGAATAAAATACCAGCATTGCTGGCCGAGAATGGTATATTGGCGCTATCTTCTCCAGCCGAGAACCCAGAAATTGAGCTCTTGGGGATGCGTGTTTCTTCTACTCATACTTATGCTAGGGCAAGATTAACGATTTATCGGCGAAAATAAGGGGGTTTAAGTAGAAACCTTGGTATGGGCAAGGTTTTGTTAAAAAACGCTGAAAACGCCTAAAAATAGGCTTAAACGGCATGCTATATCATAATTTTTATGAAAAAATAGACTTGGCAAGCGGTATGAGGAGCGTTATACTAGAGGTAGTCTTACTACCTTAAATCAGTTTTGTTTTTGTGAAGAGCCTTATTTTGCATTAAGCGATATTCATCCGTAGAAACGGCATCGTAGTCGATTAGATAGATGATGACTTTCATTTTGGAAGAACAAGCTATACTAACAGGTTTAAGCACCCTACGGTGCCGTTTTTATTTGTATCGGTGACGCAATATAAATAAAACTTTGGCACTCCATAGGGTGATTAATTAATCCAAAGCCAAACCAAGGAGGGCTAGATGCTACAAAAGAAAAGAGGGAAGGGCAAAACAAGTTCCTTATCTCACCCATCAACAACTTTTACCATACATAATAATAATAACAATGTACTTAGTAACCTCATTACTAATACATCTAGACTGCTTCATAGTAAAAGTACTTATTTCTACAAATGGTGGGTCAATAAGAATAGTGATGTATATAGCTCCAAACGTTTCTTCCAACAGCATTCGGTGAAGCTCTCAAAATCGAACCCTACAGGCCGTGATTTTGACCCGCTTCAGCCGGGCTACAATGCTTTATGGAAGAAACGTAATTGGAGCTATCTTCTCCCTACCTTCTGCATATTATCCCTCCTGGTTGGTTTATATAGCTTTATTAACCCTACAACTCGTCATGATAGTAACAGTATTCGTATTGATAGTAGCATGTTAGGCTTAGGTAGTAATAAA
>Ga0073906_1005326_pt1 | contig 11696 bp, 12 predicted proteins | sample Inofromicrocosms_FD_65485 | JGI IMG/M metagenome (GOLD analysis project Ga0073906, IMG submission 65485) | Mouse cecum microbial communities from Vienna, Austria - Inoculum for glucosamine and mucus D2O microcosms | ecosystem: Host-associated > Mammals > Digestive system > Large intestine >... | reverse complement strand
CCCCTGGCGAGCCTCATTTCGCTCATACCGGGCTGCCTGAGTCAGTTTCTCCGCCTCCTGCTCCAGCAGCGCATTCAGCGTTTCTTCCACGTTCCCGCGTACCAGCTCTTTAAGTTGACCCTTGATTACTTCTTCATTTAGCTGTACAATCTTCTCTGACATGGTTTGCTCTCTCCTCTTTGAATGGTGTGTCGCTACTTCATTCTACCAGAGAGCTGCAAACCTTGTCTTTTTTATTTGCGCAACTTATTGTACCTTATCGGATCGGCGTTAGGCGCTGGAGATTTTGTGAAACCCTGCGCGACTCGATGTGCATCACGGTTTGCCCAAATACTTGGCACCCCAGGATCAAATATCCGCTCATAACTATTTTTGATAACAACGAAGGACTCATGTCCTTTCGGCTACATGAGTCCTTCATCTTGGTGGAGATAAGCGGGATCGAACCGCTGACCTCTTGAATGCCATTCAAGCGCTCTCCCAGCACAAGCGTTGTGCAACCCCTCAAAAGAGGGGCGAGAGTGTTTTGGATGTGCAGGAGAGAGACCGCATTTTTTATGCCTATCTACCACCAGAAAAGAGACAAAGCCCCCGTATACTTGCCTATTTGTATGATACAACGGATGAGAATTGATGTCAATATGAATATCCTCTAAAGGACGCTTATACACAAGCGTCCTTTTTCTTTTAGACAAGTGTGCAAAAGACCTGCATAGGAAGGGAGAAAAACCATGCCCAGCGAAGAAACCGTGATACAGCTGCCACTGTCGGAGCTGCATCCATTCCCGAACCATCCCTTCAAGGTGCGGGATGATGAGGCAATGCGCAGTATGATGGAGAGTGTCAGCCGGTACGGAGTATTGACCCCGGCAATCGTCCGACCCCGTTCGGCAGGTAGCTATGAAATCATCTCCGGCCACCGGCGCAAACATGCCAGCGAAACGGCGGGGCTGGAGGTGATTCCCGCCATCGTCCGGGACATGGACGATGATGCCGCCACCATCCTGATGGTGGACAGCAACATCCAGCGAGAGGATATCCTTCCAAGTGAGAAAGCCCAGGCATATAAGATGAAACTGGAAGCTGTCAAACGGCAGGGAGCACGAACTGATTTAACTTCGCCGCAAGTTGCGGCGAAGTTCCGCGCCGATGACGAAGTGGCAAGGGAAGCTGGAATCAGCGGCGATACGGTGCGCCGCTATATCCGGCTCACTGAACTTTTGCCCAAGCTCCAGCAGAAGGTCGATGAGAGAGAAATCGCCATGACCCCGGCAGTGGAACTCTCCTACTTAAAGCCGGAGGAACAGGCCCTCATAATAGAGGCCATGGACAGCGAACAGACTGTACCCACCTTGACCCAGGCCCAACAGCTGAAAAGGAACAGCCAGGAGGGCGGCCTAGACCGTGCCACGGTTCTGTCCATCCTGTCGGCGGACACACCCTCAACGGTCCGGCCTCCCGCCCATCCAAAGCCTCCAAAACCGGAGGCCACAGAGGACACCAGCCCCAGGCGGGAACGAACATCCCACATCGCGGAGGACATTCTCCGACTGAAGGACACGACAAAGGAGTGCCGCTGCACCCCTGAGATGTTCCTTTCGGCGTTTGGTGAGTACGTCAGCCGGAGCCGCCGTGAGATGGAGGTTTTCCTGATTCCCTTCTACGCGGAAATTTTTCCGGCGCTATCACCAGAGCATATGGCCGGTCTCCAGCGGCAAATCAGCGACATCCATGCCGCCGCAGATAAATTCTACAACGATGTGAAAGGAAGGAATGAAGATGAATAACGACAACGGCGTGACCTTTGAAATGAGCAGCATCGACACCGCCCTGCTGATTTCCGGCCAGCCGTACCAGCGTCCTGTGCGGGAGGGACGGCTGTGTGAGCTGACGCGGGACTGGGACCCTGGCCTGCTGGACCCGCTGGTGGTGAGCTACCGGGACGGGAGTTTCTATCTGGTAGACGGCCAGCACCGGGTTATCATCCAGCGGCGGATGTACGGCGGGGACTTCAACGCCGCCTGTAAGCTGTATCACGGCCTGACCTATGAGACGGAGGCGGAACTGTGCTGGAAGCTGGACAAGGCACGGGAGCAGCTGAACGCGGCCCAAGCCACCAATGCCCTGCTGGAAGCGGGCAGCAACCCGGAAATCATGGAGATCCACCGCCTGCTGCTGGCGAACGGCTTTCGGTGGGCGCTGGGTAAGCGCACCCCCGGCGACTATGAGGTCACGGTGGTCCAGGCGGTCATTTCCGCCTACCGGCTGCTGGGGAGCGCGGCCTTTGACCGGATGTTCTACCTGATGGATTCGGCGTGGAAGGGAGCGCCCAGCTCCCTGCGGGCCGGATTCCTCTCCGGCATGGCGCTGTTTCTGAAAACCTATGAGACGGAGCTGGTGAACCGGACGGCCATCAAGCGGCTGACCAACATCGACCCGGATGAGGTGGTCCGGCGTGGCAAGACGGATTTCAGCACCAACCGCGCCGCCCTGCGGTATGCCCGTGTCCTGCGGCAGAAGTACAACAGCCAACCCGGCGGCAGGAAGCTCCCCTACCGTTTCAAGGAGTGAGATATGAACGCACAGATTATCGCTGTAGTGAACCAGAAGGGCGGCGTGGGAAAATCGACTACCTGCGCCAATCTCGGCGTGGGACTGGCTCAGGCCGGGAAAAAGGTCCTGGTTGTGGACGCGGACCCCCAGGCATCGCTGTCTATCAGCTTAGGCCACCACCAGCCGGACAACCTGCCTGTCACCCTCTCCGACATGATGGGAAAGGTGCTGACCGATCAGACCATCGCACCCGGCGAGGGTATCCTGCGCCACCCGGAGGGCATCGACCTCATGCCCAGCAACATCGAGCTGTCCGGCATGGAGGTTTCTCTGGTGAATGCCATGAGCCGTGAAACCATCCTGCGGCAGTACCTGGACACGGTGAAACGGCAGTACACCCACATCCTCATTGACTGCCAGCCCTCCCTGGGGATGCTGACGGTCAACGCCCTTGCCGCCGCCAACCGGGTACTGATTCCCGTCCAGGCGGAATACCTCCCGGCCAAGGGCCTGGAACAGCTCCTCTCTACGGTCAACAAGGTACGGCGGCAAATTAACCCGAAGCTCCAGATCGACGGCATCCTGCTGACCATGGTGGACAGCCGCACGAACTTCGCAAAGGAGATCGGCGCACTGCTGCGGGAGAACTACGGCAGTAAAATCAAGGTATTTGCCAGTGAGATTCCCCACTCTGTCCGGGCAAAGGAGATCAGCGCCGAGGGCAAGAGCATTTTTGCCCATGACCCCGGCGGCAAGGTTGCGGCGGCGTACCAAAATCTGACAAAGGAGGTGCTGAAACTTGAAAAGCAGCGCGAAAAATGTAAAGCTGGCATCGGTAGATGACCTGTTTTCCACCGAGCAGAGCCGCCAGGACGAGAGCCGGGAGAAGGTGGTGGAGATCGCGCTGACGGAGCTGTACCCGTTTCCCAATCACCCCTTCCAGGTGCGGGACGATGATTCTATGAAGGAAGCGGTGGAGAGCGTGAAGGAATACGGGATTCTGACCCCCGCCATTGTCCGCCCCCGTGAGGAAGGAGGGTATGAGCTCGTGGCCGGACACCGGCGCAAACACGCCTGTGAGCTGGCGGGGCTGACCACCATGCCCGCCATTGTCCGGGACATCGACCGGGATATGGCTACGATTATAATGGTGGATACGAACCTCCAGCGGGAGAACATTTCGCCCATGGAGAAGGCCCAGGCGTACAAAATGAAGCTGGAAGCGATACGCCGGAGGGCTGGCAGACCCGCCAAAGGCGACAAAGAAAATTCCCGACAAGTTGTCGGGAATTTAGAGAGTGCGGAGCTTGTGGGCCGTGAAGCCGGAGAAAGCGGCAGACAGGTTCAGCGGTACATCCGCCTCACCGAGCTGACCCCGGAGCTTCAGCAGATGGTGGATGACAAGAAAATCGCCGTCACGCCCGCCGTGGAGCTGTCCTATCTGAAACCGGAGGAACAGGCTCTCGTGGTGGAGACCATCGAGAGCGAACAGGCTACCCCCTCGCTGTCCCAGGCCCAGCGTATGAAGAAGAAAAGCCAAGCCGGGGAACTCAATGAGGATGCAGTCCTCTCCATCATGTCGGAGGAAAAGAAGCCGGAGAAGTGCGACCTGACCATCTCCGGCGACAAACTCCGCAAATACTTTCCCCGCTCCTACACGCCCCGGCAGATGGAGAACACCATCATCAAACTGCTGGAGGGCTGGCAGCGCAAACGCCAGCGCAGCCAGGAACGGTAACAATTTCATATCTGGAAGCCGCCGGACTGCTGTTGTCCGGCTTTTTTTGTACCCATTTTTATCTGTGAAAGGAGCTTTTCTGTATGCAAACGACAAAAACACCCCGCTGGCAGAATATCGTGGGCCTGCTGCTGGCACTTTGTATGGCACTGACCCTGCTGTCCGTCCAGGCCCTCGCCGCCCCCGGCGATGAGGCCGAACCGGACACCCCCGCAGACCCCATTGTGCTCTCCCCCGCCCTGGAGAATGAGACTGTCACTTACACCGGCGACCCCATGCCGTACCACGGCGCGGAGGGGCTGGAGGGTATCTCCGCCGCCGCTGTCACCTATATGGGGAGAGACGGCACGAAGTATCCCGAAACCAGCGCCGCCCCCACCAATGCCGGAACCTACACCGTGACCGCCGCCCTTACACCGGATGAGGAGTATCTGCTGGCGGATGGTCTTTATACCGCCGTCCTGACCATTGAGAAAGCGGCCCAGGATACGCCAGCGGCCACCCTGGAGGACCGCTCCGCCCACTCCCTGACCGTGACCGCCATTCCCGGCGCGGAGTACTGCATAGACGGCGGCGGGACATGGCAGGACACCAGTACCTTTTATGACCTGGAGGCAGACACCAGCTATGCAATCCTGGTACGCATGAAAGAGGACGAAAATCATTTCGCCTCCGGGATGTGTCCGGTAGCTGGCACTACCACCGGCACAACAGTAGATGTGTTGGGGCTGGAGCTGCCCGCCTACAACGCTGTCTATAACGGCACCGGACACGTCTACCCCACGGACCAGCTCACCGGCCTGAAGGGCGTGAAGAACATCCACGTCACGTATATTGGCACTCTGCCCAACGGGAAGCCCTACGAGCTGCCCAGTCCGCCGGTTGACGCTGGGAGCTACACGGCGCGGCTCTGGCTGACAGCCACAGACGGCTGGACGCTGACCGCAGACCAGCTTGATGCGGCAATGACCATCTCCAAAGCAGCTCAGGCCATGACAGCCACGCCCGCTATTGCGGACCGAACCACATCCACCATTGCGCTGACCGCCATTCCCGGCGCGGAGTACAGCATGGACGGCGGCGGGACATGGCAGGATGACCCCCGATTTACCGGACTGGCCTCCAACACCGCCTACACCTTCTCCCTGCGGATGAAGGAGACGGACAACTATCTGTCCTCTGATAGCCGGACCGTGGAGGGCAGGACCCTGGCAGACACCGGCCTGACCTACGAGATCGACTTCTATCGGGAAACCATCCATTTTGACCCCGCTGTGGTGGAAATGGGGAAGGACCGGAAGCTGGCCGCGCTTCTGGCGGACGGCTCTGCCATAGAACCGGGCATGACAGTCTATATGCGTCTGGTGGACGGCGGCGCCGGCGAACCCGGACCTATCATCGCCGCCGAACTGCCGGAACGCCCGGAGGCCCCGGATGTGACGGTTGATCTCCGCAACCTCACCGCAGATACCACCAGGGATATGGAGTATTCCGCTGACGGCGGCAAGGCTTGGGCAAAATGTGTTTCCGACATGGATGTGTCCTCCCTGATCGGGAAGAAATTCCTTGTCCGAGAAGCCGCCACGCTTAACCGGTTTGCCAGTGAAGCCGCAGAGTTCGCCATCCCCGCCCGTGGGGAGAGGCCGTCTGTCACACTGAACACCACAGCTGAGACTGTCAGCACCGCCGTGGGCATGGACTTCTCCGCAGACGGCGGCAAAACCTGGAAGCCCTGTACCGGCCCCCTGGACGTGTCCAGCCTGACCGGAAAAGAAATCCTGGTCCGCTATTCTTCCAGCGAGGCCGCGCCGCCCAGCGAAGCGGCCAAGGTAAAGGTCCCCGCTCGCCGCAGCGCCCCCGCTTCCGGTCATACCGATGAGACCCGGCGGGGCCGCAATGACGGCACCCTGACCGGCACTGCCAAAACGATGGAGTACCGCCTCACCCCCAACGGCAAGTGGACAGCGATTTCCAGCAGTACGGTCACGGGACTGGCTCCTGGTATCTATGAGGTGCGCTATGCCGCTGATGACGCCAATTTTGTTTCCCAGACGCAGAGCGTGGTCATTCTCAAAGGCGGCGATCTCCCCGGTTCCCGGCTGTATCTGCTGGACCGGGACAACCATACCGCCTATATCACCGGACGGACCAGCACACAGGCCGCGCCCACCGCTGACATCACCCGTGCCGAGACTGCGACCATCCTCTACCGCCTGCTGACCCAGGAGGCGAAAGCCAATTACAGCGCCAGCGTCAGCCCCTTTCAGGATGTTCCCGGCAATACATGGTACAGCGCCGCCGTTGCCACTCTGGCAAATATGGATGTGCTCTCCATCTATCAGGGCGGCACATTTGAACCGAACCGCAGTATCACCCGTGGAGAACTGGCGGCGATCCTCGCCCGGTTCTGCGGTACGGCTGGTGCATCCGGCGGAGATCACTTTACCGACATTTCCGGCAGCTGGGCGCGGGAGGCCATCAATCTGGCGGCGGAGGCCGGTCTGATTTACGGCTACACGGACGGAACCTTCCGCCCCGACCAGACCATTACCCGAGCGGAAACTATTGCAATGGTCAACCGTATCCTGGGCCGAAGTATCCAGGCCGGAACGGTCCTGAGCGGGTATAAGTCCTTCCAGGATGTTCCCGCCAGCGCATGGTATTACTGGGATATTGTCGAGGCATCCAACAGCCACAGCCACAGTATGGACGGCTCCACGGAACAGTGGACCGCCATCGGATAAGAAAGGAGGAGGCTCTTGTATATCAACACATTTCAGTACACAGCGGAGGACGTGGACTGCAAGCTGTGTACCATGTACGCCGGAAAGAGGCGAGGCTGTAAGGCCAACGGCTGTCCCTGGCTGGCGGAACGCATTGAGGCCGGTGTGGTGGGCTATGAGGAGGCGGTCATGGAAACCTTTCCCCGCAGTCCTCACCTGGACGCGAAGCTGCACACGGTCATCCGCCGCTTTACCGGCTCCCTCTTTCTGAACGCCGGACACCGCCAGCGCATGGAAAATATGAAAATCCGCATGGGGTACAGCCGCCGCCGGGACCGGCCCGCCTACTTTGCCGCCATGTATCTGCTCACTGCCAACGAGGACATCTACACCCGCACCGCCAACTGCTTCTGCCACCACGGCATCGAGTTTGACTATGCCATGCTGAAGGACATTTCTCCCCATAACTACACCCTGTTTTCCGCCGCGCGGGACATCTGCGCCGACACGTCCGGCGTAATGCTCAACGACCTCTCCAACAGAGAGGTTACGGATACGCTGGTGTTCAGCCTCATCACCAACGCCCTTCTGATCGCCCGGTACGGCTGTGCCGTCCTTGCCATCAGGGAGAGGGGGAAGCCGTGAAGCCGGTCCGTCTCCCGCTCATCGGACACGATCTGCTGGCGGTGGAGCGGTATCACGATGATACCCGCCACATGATCGAATTTCTGGTGTTTGTGGATTGTCCCCTGGGGAAAGAGGGGCAGTACATCCGCCGCTTTCTCACGGAACAGGGGTATGCCGCCGCCCTGGAGGCCCAGCGGCAGGGCAGCATCCGTATCCGCAGGCACTGCAACATCATCGAGGGCCACATCCTGCCCGACAGGCCGAAAAAACGCCGGGGCAAATAATTTTTGGGAGGAATTTGCTTTGTATACAGTTGATTCTTTGGAAAACGCCATCCGCGACCTCTACTGCTCCGGCATCTCCAGCGCCGGGTATGAGAGGGCGTCCGTTGAGTCCATGCTGGACAGCCTGGACTTCTGCACCCTGCTGCAAGCGGTGCGGCACAGCGCCGAGACCGTCCACACCTACACCACCCAGGGCCGCGCCCCCAAGAGCTTCAACTACCGGAGCGGGGAGCTGTTCCCCCAGAGGGCCACACTGCTCTATGAGGACTTCGATCAGGGCAATCAGAGCGGCGAGATCCTGGTGGAGCGCCACTATGAGCTGTGGCTGCTGGAGGACATGAGCCTCGCGGCGGTGGCCCATGTGACCACGCGGTTCTGCAAGGGGCAGTATGTCACGGAGTACCGTGAGATCAGCGGGGAATTCGGTGATCCCTGGAACAGCGGCCTGCGCCTGGACCTGGAGGGGCTGACCAGCGATCTGCTGGATATGTGCATCCCCTATAACGAGTGCGACACGCCTGTTTACGAGCTGTAAACGGAGGGAAAGGAGCGAAAAAAGGCTGTTCTCCCGGCATGGGAGCTATAAACAATAGCAAAACCTTTTCGGCAGTCTCCCTCTCAGGTGGAAAAGACAGTTCGTGTCTTTTACTGCTGATGATCGAGAAGGGCCTGCCCATAGACTGCGTACTCTACGCCGATACCGGCGTGGAGTTCCCGGAGATGGAGGCCCATATCGCCAAGCTGGATGATCTGCTCTACCGGGAGCGGGGTATCCACGTAACCACCCTGCGGCATCCCCACGGCTTTGAGTGGCTGATGCTGGATGTTCCGCAGCAGCAGAAACGGGCCATAGACCGCCGTATCGCTATGGGCCAGCCTCAGACTGGCTATGGCTGGCCGAGATTCGGGTCACGCTGGTGTACCAGTAAACTTAAAATCCAACTGATGGATAAAGAGGTCAACCGGCTGAAACGGGAGAAGAACGCCCTGCATCATATCGGTATCGCCGCTGATGAGGCCCACCGCTGCAAAGATGACCCGCATAGACGCTATCCCCTGGTGGAGTGGGGCATCACCGAGGCCCAGGCATTAAAGATTTGCTATGGCCGGGGGTTCGACTGGGGCGGACTGTATGAGATATACCACCGCCCCTCCTGCTGGCTGTGCCCGCTCCAGCGGATCGGTGAACTGCGCCAGCTTCGGCACCACCACCCGGAGCTCTGGGCGCGGCTGTTGGATATGGACAATCGGGCACGGGCGCAGTTCAGGTCCAGTCCCTTGGGACAGTTCAAGCAGAATTGGTCTGTGGAGCGCCTGGAGGAACGCTTTGCCAAAGAGGATGCGCAGGACGCGGACAACGCTAAATAATATTTTAAGATCGGAGTGATGAAAGTGGCTGTATACCGGGTAGAACGGACGCGGGACTATACCGTCATGTGTAACTACCATTTGAAGGACAAGGCTCTGAGCCTCAAGGCCAAGGGGCTGCTGTCCATGATGCTTTCCATGCCGGAAGAGTGGAACTATTCCACGCGGGGCCTCGCTGCCATCTGCAAAGAGGGCGTGGAGGCTGTCGGCAATGCCTTGAAGGAGCTGGAAAAGGCGGGGTATATGGTCCGCCGCCAGCTGCGGGGCGAGAATGGCCGTATCACCGACACGGAGTACATCATCTACGAGAAGCCCCAGGAACCGTCCGCGCCTGAGCGGGATACGGTTTCACAGGATGCCGCCGCCCCGGATACAGTCACGCCGGATACGGACTCTCCATATACGGAAAACCCGGATATGGTGGAGCCGGATGCGGATAACCGCCCGGAAATAAATATAAAGAAATCAAGAATAAAAAAATCAAATACTCTCGGATCAAATACTCATTCTATCCTTCCCCCCAGCCCCCCGGTCCCTGCCTCTGCGCCTGCGGCGGAAGGAAAGAACGAAGTTTCTGTGAAAAGAGCTGAGATTCGTGAGCAGATTGAGTACGGCCTGATAACCGATGCCTGCAACCGGGAGCAGGTGGACGAGTTCGTGGAGATCATGCTGGAGGTGGCACTGTCGAAAAGCCCCACCATGAAGATCGGGCGGAACGCGGAGTACCCCACCGCCCTCGTTCAACAGAGGTTTGAGCGTATCAACAGCGGTCATATCGAGAAGGTCCTGGAGGCTATCCGGGAGAACAGCACCCGCGTCTGGAACACACGGGCCTATCTGCTGGCGGCACTGTTCAATGCCCCCTCCACCACGGACAATCACTACACCATGCTTGTGAATCATGACATGAACGGCGGCTGACGGGCCGCTGTTTTTTCTGCCCGGATTCGCCGGAGAAAGGAGCGCACATGAAAAAACATCTGCTGCGCCGCCTGATGGTCCCACCCTAGCGGAGACCTCTGCTGCGCAACTTCTACGCGAAAGGAGGCGAACGTCTCATGCAGGAGGAAGTGGAAAACAGGACCTTAACCCTGATAGTCAATGGCACCAAGTTTTCCGGGCGGCTGCTGAAAGCCGCCATCTGTAAGTATATGGCTCACCGCAAGGAGGGCAAACACCAGAAGCAGCAGAAGCGGGATTCCCCTGTGATTCCCCACGGCAAGCAGTCTGTCAAGCAGCTTGTCGGCCAGGGGCAGGGGGTGTCCAACATCGAGCTGACGGATGCCTCTATCCGGGGGTTTGACCGGATTGCCAGAAAGTACGGCGTGGATTATGCCATTAAGCGGGACAGGAGCAGCGACCCGCCCAAATTCCTGATTTTCTTTAAGGGCCGCGACAATGACGCGATTACCGCCGCGTTCCAGGAGTACGCCGGAAAAAAGGTTCGGAAAGCCTCCCGGCCTTCGGTGCTGCAAAAGCTGGCGGTTTTCAAGACCATGGTGCGTGATAGTGCCGAAAAGGTCAAAAAGAAGGTGCTGGAGCGATGAAACAAGTCAATATCAAGAAACTGGTCATACCCAACATCCCCTACTTCATGATCGGGCTGTACGCCAGCAAACTGGGGGAAGCGTGGCGGCTGGCGGAGGGGGCGGATGCTTCGGAGAAGCTCCTGCACATCGTGGATGGCCTCGCCGCTGCATTCCAGGTTCCGCTGCCCAGCCTCCACCCCGCTGATCTGCTCATTGGCCTGCTGTGCGGCGCGGCCCTCCGGTTGGCGGTCTACATGAAGGGCAAAAACGCCAAGAAGTACCGCCATGGCATGGAGTATGGCACGGCTCGATGGGGCAACGCCCAGGACATCGCCCCTTATGTTGCGCCGAAGTTTGAGGACAACATCATCCTCACCCAGACGGAGAGCCTGACCATGAACAGCCGCCCCAAAGACCCCAAGACCGCCCGAAACAAAAATGTCCTCATCATTGGCGGCTCCGGCAGCGGCAAAACGAGGTTTTGGCTGAAACCGAACCTCATGCAGTGTATGTCTGATACCTATCCGGTATCGTTCGTAGTCACTGACCCAAAAGGCACAATCGTTCTGGAAGCTGGAAAACTGTTGCAGCGCAACAAGTACCGCATCAAGATTCTGAATACAATCAATTTCAGAAAGTCCCACCACTACAATCCTTTCGCCTATATCCACAGTGAAAAGGATATTTTGAAGCTGGTAACAGCCCTGATTGCCAACACTTCTAACGGGCAAAAAGGCGGGGACGAGTTCTGGACCAGTGCGACACGTTCGCATACAAACACTATTCCACAGGGAGCAAAACTCTGTGGGCGCTAAGACCGAGTAGTGCTAAAAATGCGGGGCTTTTGAGATAATCAAAAGCAACAACTGATACT
>Ga0073906_1005320_pt1 | contig 11709 bp, 12 predicted proteins | sample Inofromicrocosms_FD_65485 | JGI IMG/M metagenome (GOLD analysis project Ga0073906, IMG submission 65485) | Mouse cecum microbial communities from Vienna, Austria - Inoculum for glucosamine and mucus D2O microcosms | ecosystem: Host-associated > Mammals > Digestive system > Large intestine >... | reverse complement strand
CCGGAGAGCGAGTTGATTGTCGTGAAGATGGGAAACCCCAAGTCCGACGGTTTTCCCCGCACCACGGAATTGATGTTGGGTGTGGATTACATTATCCGTAAGGCGCAGGAGGCGGGAAGGCCGGTGGCGGTCAACTTAAGCTTTGGAAACACTTACGGCTCGCATGACGGGACTTCGCTCCTGGAGCGTTATCTGGACGACATATCCAATTATTGGAAGAGCGTCATTTGCGTGGGAAGTGGAAACGAGGGGACGACGGCGGGGCATACCGCGGGTATCCTGGAGACGGGGGTCGAGCAGGAAATTCAGCTCGGCGTGCAGGAGAACGAGCCGACGGTCAACGTCCAGCTTTGGAAGTCTTACGTGGATGAGTTCGACATTTCTGTCGTCAGCCCTTCGGGAGTCAGGGTGGGGCCGATACAAGAACGGCTGGGCAGCCAACGGTTCATGCTGGGGCAGACGGAAATCCTTTTGTACTATGGGGAACCCGCTCCATATAGCGTGAGGCAGGAGATTTACCTGGACTTTTTGCCGAGGCGGTCGTACATTGATGCCGGAATTTGGCGCGTCGTGCTGACCCCGCGGCGAATCGTGTCGGGAGAATACCAGATGTGGCTTCCGGTGCAAAGCGCACTGAACGTGGGAACCGCGTTCCTGCGGCCGGTGAGCGCGATGACGTTGACGGTACCGTCCACGGCGGCGCGGGTTGTCACGGTGGGGGCGTATGACCCGCTGACATTTTCCTATGCCGACTTTTCCGGGCGCGGGGCGTATGGGTTCGCGGCGGTTCGCGCAAAAGGCGTGGCCGGCGTGGGGCAGCAGGATCTGGTGATGGCAAAGCCGGACTTGGTCGCGCCCGGCGTGGACATAACGACCACGGCGGCGGGCGGGGGATATACGCAAGTGAGCGGCACGTCCTTTGCCACGCCGTTCGTGACCGGCAGCGCGGCGCTCTTGATGCAGTGGGGCGTGGCGGAGGACAATGACCCGTATTTGTATGGTGAGAAGGTGAAAGCGTATTTGAGACGCGGGGCGAGGGAACTGCCGGGATTTGAAGCGTACCCGAATAACCAGGTGGGGTATGGGGCACTGTGCGTGAGGGAGAGCATACCAGGATAAAAATGAAAACATGACGGTACTCCATCAGCACTTTGATGGATTGCATGCACTCGTTGATGGGCTGCATCGCGGAAAGAACGAGGTCCGTGGATTGGGTGCCGGTTGTCACGTCATGGATTGAGCGGCTGACCGGCGTGCCCGTGCTTTTCGCGGCTCCGGCCGACACCTGGTTCTCCTCGCTGTCCATCTGGCTCGCGATGTGGGTAATGTCGCGCATCACGTTCGTGAAGTTGGTGCGTATGCTCTTCGGGCTTTCGGCCAGAACCTTGAAATCACCGGTATAGTAGGACTCGTTTTTCGCGACGTCCACGGAGATGTTGCCATCCGCCATCTCGCCCAGGATTCGGCCGACGTCGTAACCGCGTCTTATAGCTTGGCTTTGTATTTTTCCGTAAACGCCGCCAGTGCCTGGCGTTCCTCTTCCTGGCTGATGTTGTCGACAAAGCTCTTGGAATTTTGCCCGATGTCGTCAAAGGTGAAGTACATGGAGTTCCTGCCGCGTTCGGCGAAGTACATTTCCCAGGTGTTTTCACGTTTTCGATATTTCGTGGACTTGATTTCCGAAATCTCGATTTCAAGAGGCTCGGAGAATTCCGTCAGTTCGACGTTTATCGGAACGGCGACGATTTTGTAATCGCTTTCTCGATAGCCGAACATGAGGCTGACAAATTGGTAAACCTGAGTGTCGGAGAAAAGTCCGTCCTCCTTCCAGGTGGAGCCCGTGGTGGCGTAAAGCACTTGGTAAGAGTCCCCGTCGGCGACGGCCTGGTTGAACAACCGGCGCATCTTGAGCTTGTTTTTTTGTGCCTCTTCCATGTCGATTTTTGGTTTCCTTGAGAATAATCCCATATGTAATACCCTCCCGTCTGTGCCCGGATGTTGGCCCGCGTTTTGCCACGCGATGGATGGAACCCGGCCATACGTCCATTTTTTCGGGAATATTCTAGCACTTTTTTATTGCCGATGCAATATTTTGTATGAAAAATATTGTCTGATTTCCGAAAAATATTGGTGAAACACGTCCGGGTCGGTTTCGGACTGCATGGCGAGGAGGTAGCGCTTCAAGTCGTGCAGTTCTTTTTTTAGAAAATCTATGTTGTCCCGTTCCAACTTGTATTGCTCATATTGGCGTTGGAACTGGCGCGTCCTTCGCGTCCACCGCCAGGCCCTCGGCGAGGTCGGGGTGATGAAAATTTCTGTTGTAATAATAGTTTGATGAAGATATAATAGAAAATAGGCAATCACAACTTGCCAATCGGCGAATGGAAAATAGACTAGGAAAATGGTTTGAGAGGTGAAGGTTATGGCGAGGACGGTAGGAATCGGTCATTAGGATTTTGAAGAGGTGATTACGAAAGAAATATTTTATATAGGCAAGACGGGGGAATCAAGGAATGGTGGGAGAATGAGGGCGTGGAGGCCATGAACGTGTATATGAACAAGGTCGCTTCCGCGACGTTTAGCTATTTTGACACGGGTAGCATTTTTTCGGGAGTGGAAAAGGCGGAGGCAGAACCGGAACGGTTAAAGCAGACTGAAGAGAAGAATTACGTGGCGAATTTGGAAGCGGCGCGGATTGCGCCGAAGCGGATTAAGAAGTATGGGTTCGCGTTCGAGGGGAAAAAGGTATTGATTGGGGAATGGCAATCAATTGGCATGTGAAAGTGTGTCGTGCACTAAAAACGCGGGGCTTTTTATTTTATGGTCTCTTACTTTCTGAAAATGTGGCTTGAACTTCGGGGCGTTTGCGGTTATACTGTTAGATACTGAAACTTTAAATATGTTGGCGGCGTGCCTTGATCGCGAAATATGGGCGAATGCCGACAGCTCATTTGCAAAAGGAGAGCCAAAAGAATGAAAATGTTATCAATCGAGCAAGAATTGAAGGGAAACGTGTATCCGGGGCGCGGTATCATTATCGGGAGGAGCGCGGACCGGACGAAGGCGGTATGCGCTTATTTTATCATGGGACGCAGCACGAACAGCCGAAACCGCGTCTTCGTGGAGGACGGCGAGGGCATCCGCACGCAGGCGTTTGATCCGGCCAAGCTGTCTGATCCGAGCTTGATTATTTACGCGCCGGTGCGCGTCCTTGGCAACAAGACGATTGTCACCAATGGCGACCAGACGGACACGATTTACGAGGGGATGGACAAGCAGATGACGTTCGAGCAGTCCCTGCGTTCGCGCGAGTTCGAGCCGGACGGGCCGAACTATACGCCGCGCATTTCCGGTATCATGCACTTGGAGGGCGGCGGGTATAATTATGCGATGTCGATTTTGAAGAGCAATGACGGCGACCCGTCAGGCTGCAGCCGTTATACGTTCGCTTACGAGAATCCGGCGGCTGGTGAGGGGCATTTCATCCACACGTACATGCATGACGGTGACCCGCTTCCGAGTTTTGAGGGCGAGCCGAAGCTGGTGGACGTGGCGGACGACATTGACGCATACACGAAGCTACTGTGGGAAAGCCTGAACGAGGAGAACAAGGTGTCTTTGTTCGTGCGGTATATCGACATCGCAAGCGGGGCATATGAGACCCGCATCGTCAACAAGAACCAGTGAGCGGCGAGGCAAAACGCATCAAGCGGTGGAATAAAAGTGCCGGGCATGTGTCGGCAGGCAGGAGAATAGAAAACGGATGTGAAAAATATCAGGAGGAGTACGAAGATGAAAGAATTGGAATTGAAATATGGTTGTAACCCGAATCAGAAACCGTCCCGCATTTACATGCAGGACGGGAGTGACTTGCCAATCGAGGTATTGTGCGGCAAGCCGGGCTATATAAATTTTTTGGACGCGTTCAACGGATGGCTTTTGGTGTCGGAGCTTAAGAAGGCGACGAACCTTCCGGCGGCGACTTCCTTTAAGCACGTGTCACCGGCAGGTGCGGCGGTAGGATTGCCGCTTTCAGAGACGTTGGCCAAGATTTACTGGGTGGACGACCTTGGCGAACTTTCTCCGTTGGCTTGCGCCTACGCCCGGGCGAGGGGGGCGGATCGTATGTCTTCCTTTGGAGATTTCATTGCCCTCTCCGACGTTTGTGACGAGGATACCGCGCGGTTAATCAAGCGGGAGGTGTCCGACGGTGTCATTGCCCCAGGATATACGCCGGAGGCGTTGGAGCTTTTGAAGCAGAAGAAGAAAGGGAACTACAACGTAATCCAGATTGACCCGGATTATGTACCGGCACCGCTTGAGCACAAGGAAGTGTTCGGCATCACGTTCGAGCAGGGTAGAAACGAACTGGTGATTGACGATGATTTCTTTGCCAACGTGGTGACGGAAAATAAGGAAATTCCGAAATCTGCCCAAATTGATTTGGCGATTTCCATGATTACGTTGAAATATACGCAGTCCAATTCCGTCTGCTATGTCAAGGGCGGGCAGGCCATTGGTATCGGCGCGGGGCAGCAGTCCCGTATCCATTGTACCCGTCTGGCCGGACAGAAGGCGGACAACTGGTGGCTGCGCCAGTCCCCGCAGGTTCTTGGCCTGCAGTTTAGGGAAGGCATCGGGCGCGCGGACAGGGACAACGCGATTGACCTTTATATCGGCGAGGAGTACATGGACGTGCTGGCGGATGGCGTTTGGGAAAATACGTTCAAAGTGAAGCCGGACGTGTTCACGCGGGAGGAGAAGCGGGCATGGCTGGACAAGATGGAAGACGTGGCGCTTGGTTCCGATGCGTTTTTCCCGTTTGGCGACAACATTGAGCGTGCCCACAAGAGCGGCGTGAAATACGTGGCACAGCCGGGTGGATCCGTGCGCGATGACAATGTAATCGCGGCCTGCAATAAATATGACATGGCGATGGCGTTTACGGGGCTGAGATTGTTCCATCATTGACCGAAAGCAACTGGCTTTGAACACTTAATGAGACCGAAGGCGCGAATTTGGCGAAAAGAATTTCAATTTTCCCATAGATACAAGGAGACTACCATGGTTATAGAAACAAACAGTCCGGAGGAAACGTACCGCGTCGGCATCAATGCCGGGGAGCTTTCTCAGGCGGGGCAGGTCTTTACTTTGACCGGTGACCTGGGTACGGGCAAGACCGTGTTCACGCAGGGGCTGGCCAAGGGACTTGGCATCGAGGAGCCGGTTTGCAGCCCGACCTTTACCATCGTGCAGGTGTACGAGGGCGGGCGGCTTCCCTTTTATCATTTTGACGTGTATCGGATTGGCGACGTCGAGGAAATGGAAGAGGTCGGTTTCGATTATTATCTGGAGCGCGGGGGCGTGTCCCTGATTGAATGGGCGAACCTGATTGGGGAGCTTTTGCCGCCAAAGCGCACGGAGATTACGATTGAAAAGGATTTGAAGAAGGGTTTTGACTATCGAAGGATTACGATAGAGGACGTGGGATGAAAGAAAAAGGTCAGACGAAAGCTGGCCTTTTCCTCTTGATATTTTAGAATTGCGAGAACGCAAAGCGCGTGGCAATCCGTGGGTATCATCATGAACCATGACAAGAAACATGCCCGTTTTGAAAGGAAGACTTGAAATGAAGGTGCTTGCAATAGACAGTTCTGGGCTGACCGCCACCGTGGCATTGGTGGACGAGTCACAGACCATCGCGGAGTATACCGTGAATTATCAGAAGACGCATTCGCAGACCTTGCTGCCGATGATTGACGAGATTGTGAAAATGACGGAGACGGATTTACGGATGATTGACGCAATAGCCGTGGCGGGCGGCCCCGGTTCGTTTACCGGGCTGCGTATCGGCTCGGCGACGGCCAAGGGGCTTGGTCTGGCGTTAGGAAAGCCCCTGGTTTCCGTGCCGACGGTGGATGCCCTGGCATATAACGTATACGGCTGCAGGGACATCATCTGTCCGGTCATGGATGCCAGGAGGAACCAGGTCTATACTGGAATCTATACGTTTGTCGATTCGAGGCGGCCGTCTGGCCAAGGCATGCAGGATGCCACGCGGCCGTCGGGACGGGAGGCGCCGGAAGCGGAGCGACCTTTGGAAACGCAGGCCGCGGGGCGGGTGGGCAAAGTGCCAGTGAAGCTTCCTTTCGGCTGGAGCGCGGCACCCGTAAGAAATCCGCGAGCAGGCGGCTTGTTTGAACCGGCTTTTCAGGTGCTGAAGATGCAGATGGCAATTTCGGTGGAGGACCTGATACGGAGGCTGAACAATTATAACCGCCCGGTCGTTTTTTTGGGTGACGGCGTGCCGGTGTACGGGGAGACGTTCGCGGCGGGACTGAAAGTGCCGTATTCTTTCGCCCCGGTTTATTTGAACCGTCAACGGGCGGCATCCGTAGGGGCATTGGCAATCCAGTATCATAAAATGGGAAAATACGAGACGGCGGCGGAACATCAGCCGGACTATTTGCGCGTGTCACAGGCAGAGCGGGAGCTGGCCGAGCGGGAAAAGAACGCGCCCGTCGTCATCCGCCGGATGAAGCTGGAGGACGCGGCCGCGGTGGCGGAGATGGAGCACCAGATTTTCAGTGACGCGTGGAGTGAAAAGAGTGTCGTGGCCTCCATTGAGAATCCGCGGGCAATTTGCCTGATTGCGGAGAAAGGGGGGCGGCAGATAGGCTATCTGTTTGCCTATACGGCGGCGGACGAGGCGGAAATCGCCCGTATCGCGACCGTCAAGGAACGGCGCAGGACGGGCGTGGGGGCATATTTGCTGGAACACCTGGAGATGCTTGGCAAGGCGGCGCGGGTAGAAAAAATTTTGCTTGACGTACGGGAGGGCAACACGGCGGCGCGGACGTTTTATGCCGGACAAGGATTTGTGGAGGACGGGAAGCGCACCGGATTTTATGAAAAACCGAAAGAGGACGCGGTGCTGATGAGTAAGCGATTGCGAGGAGACTGAGCATGTATAGGTTTGTTACAAGACAAGGAAAGCGGCGGGAAGTGGAGGAAATTATCTGCAACCGATGTGGGAAGACGATTCCCGTGACTATGCATGGCCCGGAGGCCGACGTAATACATGTGGAGCAGCATTGGGGGTATTTTTCCGAAAAGGACGGGGAATGCCACACGTTTGACTTGTGCGAGGATTGTTACGACGAAATCGTGAAAGGGTTCCGCGTGCCGGTGGAGCGGCAGTGAAAGAATGGAGAGGAAATTATTATGTTGGACGTATGTTTGCTGGGCTGCGGCGGGATGATGCCGTTGCCGTATCGTTGGCTGACCTCGTTGATGGCGAGGTACAATGGCAGCAGTTTATTGATAGATTGCGGCGAGGGGACGCAGATTGCCATCAAGGAAAAAGGGTGGACTTTCAAGCCGATTGACGTAATTTGCTTCACGCATTACCATGGCGACCATATCAGCGGGTTGCCGGGACTGCTTCTTACGATGGGAAATGCGGAGCGGACAAAGCCGCTAAAATTGATTGGGCCGAAGGGATTGGAACGGGTGGTCAATGCCTTGCGAACGATTGCACCGGAACTGCCCTTTCCAATTGAATTTCATGAAATTGACAAGACTTCGCAGGTTTTTGAAATGGAGGGGTATCGTCTGAGGGCGTTTCGTGTGAATCATAACGTGCTTTGCTACGGATATACGATGGAGATTGACCGCGCCGGAAAATTTGACCCGCAAAGGGCATTGGCGCAGGAGATTCCGCAAAAACTCTGGAAGCATTTACAGCGGGGAGAGACCATTGAGGCCGACGGGCGTGTATTTACGCCGGACATGGTGTTGGGACCTGCGCGAAAAGGTATCAAATTGACTTATACGACCGATACGAGGCCGACCAATTCCATTCGGGAAAATGCCAAGGATTCGGATTTGTTTATTTGCGAGGGCATGTATGGGGAGAAGGACAAGCAGGAGAAGGCCGTTGAGCACAAGCATATGATGTTTTATGAGGCTGCGGCGCTGGCAAAGGAAGCAAACGTGCAGGAAATGTGGCTGACGCATTACAGCCCGTCTTTGAACCGGCCGGAGGAATACATGGACGAGGTACGGCGCATTTTCCCCCGGGCGAAAGCGGGGAAGGACGGCATGTCCGCGGAAATCAAGTTCATTGACTGAAATTGGGCTGAAAGCAACTTGGCGAATCCAAGCGGGAGCGAAGGGTGAGCCTAGTGCGAGGCCGTTCTTTGAGATTGGCGAGATCGGAGGTCGAGGTTAGCGAGGCTGAAAGCAACTTGGCGAATCCAAGCGAGAGCGAAGGGTGAGCCTAGTGCGAGGCCGTTCTTTGAGATTGGCGAGACCGAAGGTCGAGGTTAGCGAAAAGAACTTCCTTATAAAGGAGACAAAAATGAAGGAAATCGAGAATATTAACATATTGGCAATCGAGAGTTCATGTGACGAGACGGCGGCGGCCGTCGTGCACAACGGGCGAGAGGTGTATTCCAACGTCATTTCCTCCCAGATTGAATTGCACAAGCTTTATGGCGGCGTGGTGCCGGAAATCGCGTCACGCAAGCATATTGAGAAAATCAACCAGGTCATTGAGGAGGCCTTGAAGGAGGCCGAGACGTCGTTGGACAATATTGACGCGGTGGCGGTCACGTACGGGCCGGGGTTGGTAGGAGCCCTATTGGTGGGCGTGGCGGAAGCCAAGGCCATCGCCTACGCGAAGAACCTGCCTTTAATCGGGGTGCACCATATCGAGGGACACATTTCGGCGAATTACATTGAGCATCCGGATTTGGAGCCTCCGTTTTTATGTCTCGTCGTGTCCGGCGGACATACTCATCTGGTGCGCGTGGTGGATTATGGAAAATACGAGATTCTCGGGCGCACGCGCGACGACGCGGCGGGCGAGGCCTATGACAAAGTGGCGCGTTCAATCGGGCTGGGGTATCCGGGCGGGCCGAAAATCGACCGCCTGGCCAAGGAGGGGAATCCCGAGGCGATTTCTTTTCCAAAGGCGCATATCGAGGACTCGCCGTATGATTTCAGCTTCAGCGGGGTGAAGTCGGCGGTGCTTAACTATATCAACGGTTGTCAGATGAAGGGCGAATCATTTAACCCGGCGGACGTCGCCGCCTCGTTCCAGAAGGCGGTGGTGGACGTGCTGGTGGAAAATTCCATGCGGGCGGTGGGCGAGTTCGATTCCGACAAGTTCGCCCTTGCCGGCGGCGTGGCCGCCAACAGCGCGTTGCGGAAGGGCATGCGTACGGCATGTGAGGCACGGGGAGTTCGGCTGTATTATCCGTCCCCGGTACTTTGTACGGACAACGCGGCCATGATTGGGGCGGCGGGGTATTATGAATATATTTCGGGGACGCGGCACGGATGGGACCTAAACGCGGTGCCGAATTTGAAATTGGGTGAGCGGTAGTAGTGGCAAGCTATCACACGGAGGAATTGAAAGAAGATTTGTGAGTTCGAGGAGGTTCGTGTAGGGAACGCGAAGCGTTTGAAGTGCAATATGTATGACATGTTGGGAGAACGGATATGAAAAAAAAGTATTGTACCGCCATCGTCCTGGCGGCGGGGCGGGGAAAACGGATGAAGACCACGGTGCACAAGCAATATTTGTTGCTTGCCGGAAAGCCGATTCTTTATTATGGCCTGAAAGCATTTCAAGATTCGGATTTGATTGACGAGATTGTTCTTGTCGCCGGAACGGGCGAGGAAACGTATTGTCGGGAGCGTTTCGTGGAAGAATATCATTTTACGAAGGTGAAAAAAATCGTGACCGGCGGGGCGGAACGTTACCATTCCGTGTGGAATGCGTTGAAAGAGACGAGGGACGAGGGCTATGTTTTCATTCATGACGGGGCGCGCCCGTTCGTGGACGGGACTATTTTGAATCGCGTGTATGAGGAAGTAAAAAAATGCAAGGCCTGCGTGGTGGGAATGCCGGTCAAGGACACCATCAAGCTGGTCGATGAAAACGGGTTCGTGGCGGACACGCCCCCGCGCGACCGCTTGTGGACGGTGCAGACCCCGCAGGTGTTCGAGACGGCGCTGGTGAGGGAGGCCTATGCGAGGATGATGAAGGAGGGACTTGCCGGAGTGACCGACGACGCGATGGTCGTGGAGGGCATGATGGGATTTCCGGTGAAGTTGGTGGAAGGCTCCTATGAAAATATCAAGATTACGACGCCGGAGGATTTGGAAATGGGCGAGGCATTCTGCCGCCATGGAGGGATGTTATGAGTAATAAGACGAAAATTCAGGAAATGTTGTTTCAACTAGAAGATTTGGAATATCGCGCGTTTCATAGCAAGCTGATACCAACGGTTGATCCGGCCGCGATTATCGGCGTACGTACGCCCGAGCTTCGCAAGCTTGCAAAGCAGGTGGCGAAGATGCCGGAGGCGAACGCGTTTTTAAAAAGCCTCCCCCATAAATATTATGAGGAAAACAACCTGCATGGTTTTTTGCTGGAAGAAATCAAGGATTATGACACATGTATTGCCGCGTTGGAGGAATTTCTTCCTTACGTGGACAACTGGGCGACCTGCGACATGATGTCGCCGAAGGTGTTGAAAAAACATTTGCCGGAACTCTTAAAAGTGATTGAGGGCTGGCTTGCCTCTGGCCGAACCTATACCGTGCGGTTTGGAATCGGCATGCTGATGAGGTTTTATTTGGATGACGCGTTTGACTTGGCATATCCGGAGATGGTTGCGGCTGTCTGTTCGGAAGAGTATTATGTCAACATGATGCGGGCGTGGTATTTCGCGACTGCATTGGCAAAGCAGTACGAAAAGGTTCTCCCGTTTATAGAGAACAAAAGGTTGGACGTATGGACGCACAACAAGGCGATTCAAAAGTCCGTGGAAAGCAATCGGATTACGAAGGAGCAAAAAGAGTATTTGAAAACACAGAAAGCGCGATGAACACGCATGCGCGGTGAAGCGGCCGTGAATCACGTATGTGGCAGAGTGGATATGAAAGCAAAGTGAATATTGAAAAAAGACGGACGGAAGTCATTTGTGACGGCAGGGAGGTGCCTATGAAACTGGACCGGAGAGTGAGAAAGACATTGATGCTTGCGACAAAAATCTGCGTGGGGAGTTCGCTTTCCATATATATTGCGAATTATTTGCAACTTGACTTTGCCACGTCCGCCGGGACGATTACGCTGCTTACGTTGCTTACGACGAAGTGGGAAACGATGCGCCTTTCACTATACCGGCTGCTCACGTTCGTGGTGACGGTATTGATTGCGTGGATTACGTTCACGCATTGTTCGAGTGAATGGATTGCTTATGGTATTTTTATTTTCTGTATTGTCTTAATCAGTTATTTCTTCGGGTGGAAGGCCACCGTTTCGGTCAACGCGGTCATTGGGACTCATTTTCTTAGCACGTTGGAATTCGATGGGCGGTTCATCATAAACGAGTTTTTGCTGGTGCTGATTGGAATCACGATGGCGATTATTCTGAATTTATTCAATAATAACCGTGGACACCGAAGGGAAATCATTGCCAACATGCGCTATACCGAAGAACGGCTTCAGGAAATCCTGGGCGGAATCGCGATGTATTTGCATAATCAAGAGATGGAGCAGAGCGTGTGGGCGGAAATTGTCGCCTTGGAGGCGAAGGTTCTGTCGTTTTCCGAGGGGGCCTACGAGTATCAGGAAAACACGTTTCACTCGCATCCCCAATATTATATTGATTATTTTGAGATGCGTAAGTCGCA
>Ga0073906_1005313_pt1 | contig 11724 bp, 13 predicted proteins | sample Inofromicrocosms_FD_65485 | JGI IMG/M metagenome (GOLD analysis project Ga0073906, IMG submission 65485) | Mouse cecum microbial communities from Vienna, Austria - Inoculum for glucosamine and mucus D2O microcosms | ecosystem: Host-associated > Mammals > Digestive system > Large intestine >... | reverse complement strand
GCGGCCTGCTCGATCTGGCTCACCAGATCAGGCTCCTGAGCTTTCAGTTCTTCGAGTGTCATGTGATTTTTACCTCCTTCTGGTTTTGCCGCCTTATTGGTCGGCCTTTTATTTGCGGCCGGTCTTGCGGCCGGTTTCGCACTTTTCTGGATCGGGATCGTCCCCGGTATGTTGCGCAGCCCTTCGACGTTATGGCCTATCCCGTTGACGTAGAGGACTTTCCGGTCGCGGCTCATGCTCATGTCGGGATCGTCCTCGTCCTCCTTGATCGCGTCCGCGAAGCCCTTCTCCAGAGCTTCCCGCCCGGTCATCCACGTTTCCTTTGTCATCATGCTGCGCAGGGTGTCCACGCCGAGGCCGGTCTTTCCGTCGTAGATTTCAGCGACGGCACGCTCGCTGGCGTCCATTCCCTTGATTAGCTGCTTCATGTCCTGAATGTTCAGGGAGTCCCAGAGCAGGACGCTTACACCGTGGATCATAACGAGGGATCCGGGGTAAACGGTCACGGTGTCACCGGCGCACATAATAACGCTGGCGGCACTGGCCGCGATCCCTTCCACGACGACGTTCACCTCTCCGCTGAGCGCTTTCAGGGCGTTGTGGATAGCGATCCCGGTGTAGAGGTCGCCGCCGCAGCTGTTCAGCTTTACTGTGACGCGGCCCTTGTCCTTGACGGTCGCCAGATCCTCCATGAAGCCCTCCGGCGTGATGTAGAGGCCGGGCTCCGGTTCCCCCGTCCACCAGTCAACGGGCTGCTGGCTCATAACGTCGCCGTAAAGGGTGATCTCGCCCTCGTCCTCGCCGACGCTCGCCATGTTCCAGAACTTTGTCGCGGGCGTTGCCTGCGGTGCCGCTGCCGGGCCCATGCGTATGTTGCTATGTTTTATTCTCATTGGCTTGCCCTCCTATGGCTTGTTTTATTTGCTCCCTTATAACGAGGTCGCGTAGGGCATGAGCGCCCCGTCTGCGGGCCGTTTCAGGGTTGTGCGGGTTGTTGTCCCCCTCGGCCGGTTCGTCGCCTTCCTGCGGTTCCTGCGGGCCTTCACCGCCGCCAGACTGGTGCGGATCCGGTGCTTGCCCTTCGAGCTTTTCGTTTTCCCGCTGGAGCTGTTCGACGTTGGCGTCCCACTGGCCGCCGTTGAGGCGGATCGTGCTTTGCTCGTGCGTTGAATAGCCTTCGCTGCACGCGAGGATCTCCGCGGTGATTTCTTTCACCGGATCGAGCTGTCCCTGAGACGGGCCCAGCCACTCGCTGCCGAGATATGCGGCGCGGATCATTGGATTGGTGAAAAAGCCCGGCGCATAGATACGCCCGCGGGCCACGGCCTCGCTCATCCAGATTTCATAGCAGGGGCGGCAGAAGTCGTCAGCCAGCCACTCCCGGCGCATTTTGAAGGCTTTCCACGCTTCCAGCAGGGCCGCCCGGCTTGCGCTGTATGAGCTGTTGAATTGTTTCAGCAGCAGATCGGCCGGTACTTCCAGAGCCGCGCCCACCTGAGCGCTGATTGCAGCCGCGAACTTGTCGAAGCTGCCGTTCGGGTGCGTCGGGTTTGCAAACTCCACGTCCTCGCCGGGGCCCATGATGTTGACTTGTCCGGGGCCCATGCTGTACTCGTTGGGGCCCTTCGGCTCACCCGGCATGTCGGGATCCGTCTGGTTGAACGGGTTCTCGTCCGTCGGTGCCTGCGTTTTGATGAAGGCGGTATAAAACGACTCCACCACCGCGGCCATGAGCTCGGACTCGGTGTAGCGCCGGAGCTGGAGCAGGGGCTCGATCACCTGCGCGAGATAGCTCACGCCACGGTATTGATCCGGCCGCTCGGTGTCAATCACATGCAGCACGTTGGGGAGCCCGGTGTGTTCCTGATACGCCAGCACGCGGGCCCACGTCGTCGTCGGTGCTCCGATCTCGAATGGGTAATTGCTGCGTATGTGGTAGGCCACCACCATGCCGTCCGCGTCCACCTCCACGCCGTCGTATATCGTGTTGCCGGTTTCCGTGTTCTTTCCGGTGGTGAAGGTTATCGAGCCTCCGGCACCATACCCGCCCGGCGTTGCGATCCGGTCGGACTCAATCAGGTGTACCCGCAGGGAGTAGGGGAGCAGCGGGGTGGTGCTGTATTGCTTGATAATGCCTATGCAGTCACCGGAGAGCAGCCACGACACAAGCGCGAGCTGCTGGAGCCCGTAGAAGTTGTTCATGCCCGTGGCGTCGCAGGCTCTTTTATCGCTGGCCCAGAGGTTGAACTCCCGCTCGGTGGTTTTCTGCCAGCTTTCTGCCTGCTCTGCGGTGAGGCCCAGCACTTCGCGGTCGATCCGGCTTTTCAGGCGCAGGCCGACGCCTACCACGTTTGTGCGGTTGGTCTTGATCGCGGAGGTGGCGACGGGTGCGGCCATGTATAACATGCGGGCCCGCTGCCTCATGGTGAAGTTGTTGAAGTCTATGTCCTCATGTGCGGATCCGCTCGGAGCGTTGAAGCCCTTCACGGCCCGCTTTCTCCAACTGGCCCCGGCCTCCCCGTAGCCTTTATTCTGCGGGCGTACACTGTCGGGCAGATACATTCCCATTTTTTTGTCGTACCTGATTTTTCTCACCTCCTTGTCATGGAATAAAAAACGGCAGCAGCCGAAGGGATAAAGGAGCGGAAACTCCCTCCGGCCGTGCCGTAGTAAAGCCGGGGGTTCCGGCGTTTACCCTTACCAGTCATGCGGGACTACGCCCAGCGCACGGCGGGCGCTCCTGCCCGCCAGTTCTGCCTCCAGCTCCCTGATCCGGGCGCGGAGCTTTTCGATCATGTCCTGAATATCTTTCAGGGCCGTGCTGTAATGTTGAAGATTGCGGGAGCCGATCCCATAGCTTTGCACGCCGTTTTTGTCCAGCATGTCGGCCTCGCGTTTCAGATAAAGGGCCAGACGCTCGCGTGTCTGCGTGAGCTCGGCCTGAATTATTTCTCGTTGCCTCATGGCGTTGCCTCCTTACCATTCGTCAAATAGTTGCGCCGCTGCGTTTGTCCGGCGCTGCTGCGGTGCTGCAGCACGTTTCGGCCGCGGCTGTTCTGGCAGGCTTTTGAGCCTGCGCTCCACAGCCTCCATGTCGGGGTTAATGATACGGAAGCCACCCAGCGCATAGTTGCGGCAGTCGAGCGCCTCGTTGCGCTCATGGCCGGGGATCTTCACCCACGCCCAGCTGTTGCCCCGCTTTGTCTGCGTGAGCTCCAGCTTCTCAGACAGCAGGCCGTTGAAGTAGTACGAGTCGTAGCCGTAGGACTCGCCCCGCGGGAAATGGCAGTATTTCGCGCCGGGTTCCTGCACCCGCACGTTTGACATGATCGCCTCCTTGCCAGCGTCCACGCCGAAGGTGTAAAGCCAGCACTTGCCGATCACCTGCTCATTTACCACGATTTTGACTTTCGAGGGCGGCGTCACGAAGGGGATCCCGTCGCCGCCTTTTCCCTTGATAGCAAAAACGCGCTTGTTTTTCCGGGCCCGGCAGCGCAGGCGCACCTCTTGGGTGTAGTGGCCGCCTTCGTCCACGCAGGTGATTGAGATCCGCAGGCCGCGCTTGCTGTCCTTGAAGCGGTACACATGATCGATCACGTCGTCAAGCTGCTGCCATACGTCGTCGGTGTCCGGCTTCCCCATGATGTAGCCTTTTTTTATGCCCCACGTTTCGCCGTAGTAGCCGTGGCCCACGACTTCGTACTCCAGCCGGTTGTCCTGCGTGTCTACTCCGCAGGTGAGCACCAGCACGCCCTCCGGCAGCTCCACCGGGGAGCCGTCGGCATTGGTGCCGTAGTCCTCGCGGCGGGCCAGCATGGTGTCCTCGTCGATTGTGCCGCCGCGATCCTCCCAGAGCTCGCCCAGCTTGGTATTGTAGACGACTTTCAGCTTTTGCGGGTTGTCCTTGGCTCCGAGAAATTCAAGAATGATTTTCTCCCACGGCGTCCACGGGGACGAGAAGGCGTTCAGCCAGAAGGAGCGCACGCCGGTGGCGTATGCCTCCGGGTTCTCGGCGATCCATTTTGCAGGCTGCCGCCGCATGGTTTCCTCCGGTATAATGCAGCCGCAGTTAGGGCAGGCCCATGTGATCGGGCCGTTTATGGTGTAGATTTTCTTCCCGCGCACCTTTTTGACGGTGTGCTCATAATGGATCCGGTCAAATATGATTTCGCCATACTCGCCGCACTCTGGGCACTGGTGGCACCAGCGCTCTTGTGTGCCTTTGTAGTAGCTGTCCTCAATGTTCGAGGCTCCCTTTATTGTTGGGGTTGATACCTCAACGGCTTTCGCGTTGTAGAATGTGGTTTGTCTGGCCTCTGCCAGCGCCCACGGATCGCCCTCGGTTCCGGCGCTTATGGCCCAGCGGTCGCGCTCGTCGCCTATGATGTAGCGGGCCGGAGTGGAAGCCAGAGCGGAGGCGCTGTTTGAGCCGGTGATCGTCAGCATACCGCCGGGGAAAGATTTTTGCAGGATCGTGTTCCCGGAGTCCCTCGTCTTTACGTCCGACACTTTCGCCCGCAGCGCCCGGCTGTCCCGTATCATAGGAGCGATCCGGAGACGTGAAAACTTGCGGGCGTCCTCCAGTGTTGGCTGCACAAAGAGGATAGAGCCCGGATCTTGGTCGATAATGTACGCGATTATGTTCAGTTCAAGCTCAGACTTTCCCACCTGAGAAGCCGCCACCATAACAATTTTTTTCACCTTTGGATCGGTGAACGCTTCCATAGGCTCCCGGAGGTAGGGCGTGCGCGACGTGCGCCACGGGCCTGCCTCTGCGGAGGTTTCCGGCGATAGGCGGCGGTGTCTATCGGCCCATTCTGCCACCGTCAGATCCTCCGGCGGTTTGAAGTTCTGGACGGCCGGAGCTATGGCTGCGTTGAGCTTCCTTGCGGCTTTTTTAGTCGTCGGCTTCATCTGCGAGTGCTTCGCCCCAGCCTTCGCGATCCCTTACCCGCCGCTGATAAACTTCGGGATCGTATTGATAGCCCGCGAGCTCGTTCAGGATTTTGTGACACTCGGCGCGGATCAGTGCCGAGGCTTCGTTCGCGCTGGCCGCCTGCGCAACGTCCATAGCGAGACGGCCGGGCAGGGCCATTATCATGCTGCGGACGGTGTAAACGAGGTCATTTGTTACGGCCTCCACGTCCTCGCTCCGGTGCATTTTCCCCTCCAGCTCTTTGAGCTGCATTTCTGCGATCTTGGCCTTGCTCTGTTTCAGGTCTGCCTCGGCCCGCAGCTTGTCGGCTTCGGCCTTTGCCGTGTCGGCCGTCTTTGCCTCCTTGCCGTTGGCCCGTTCCCGCAGGTGCTTTATGTACGCCTTTACGGTCGGCAGCAGGTCGAATTTGTACGGACGAGTGGACGCCGCAGGAAGGACGCCAGACTTTGCGAGCTGCTGCACCCGTCGCTCGTCGAGGTCAAAAAGTTTTGCTATTATTGCGGTTGTTTGCAGGTTTTGTTTCGGTGCTTCGGCCATGGCGTCACCTCCTTTCTGCGCGGCTGGCGAAACGAAACGGCCTGAAAAAAATTTCCTGAGCCTGCTCGTCTTTTGGGCTCGCAAGCACCGCAGGGCTTTTGCGGGCTTCACAGTACCTTGCGCGGCTGCTCGGCGCGGGCTCGTTTGCCCCTTGGCCTTGTGTGCCCCGTGGTGGCCTCTGTGTGGCCCTCTGGCGGCCTTTGCGGCCGGTGGTGTGGTCTGCTTGCCCTCGGCCCTTGGTGCCCGTGTGTGGGGCTCTGGTGGGCTTGTGTGGGGTGGTCTTGGCTGGCTATCTCATGGCCCGCTCTATGTGGTGGTTGAAGCGCTCGTCCAGCTTGGTGTTGATTGTCTGTTCGATTGTCTCGCGGGCTCTGCCGTCTATCATTTGAGGCACGGACAGAGTGCGCACGGCCTCAATCGGCTGGCGGTTGTCCCCGCTCTTTTGGTAGGGCAGCACGACGCCACCGCGCCCGGCGGTCAGGAATGTGTCGCTGCTCATGGCTGAGCGCTGGCCCTTAATGATCGTGGCCTTTACGGTGTAGGGCTTCGGCGGCCGTACCATAGCCACGGGGGATCCTGCGGCTATAAGCTGGCCGGGGATCCGGATCGGGTTCTTCTGTTTGGTTGTGGGTGCCTGCTTCGGGCTCATTTTGAAGTGAAGCGGCGTCAGGGTTCTGCCCTTATACTCCAGCGTTGCCCCGTCCACGGATATGCCCGCGACTCTGATCGAGGTATGCCCGCGGCTCGGCCGTTTGGCTGCTTCCTTTATGGCGGCAGCGTCCACGCCGTAGTGCTCGCGGATCCCCTTTGATACCCAGCCGGGCCCTCTGGTTGCGAAGTCCGACACGGTGCGCTTGATTGCCACCTCGCCGCCGTCCCGTAGCTTCTGGAGCTTTTTCACAATGTCGCCCGCTCCAGAATGGGACACGGTAAAGCCGCCCCTTGTGTGCCGGGCCGGGCCCGTGTTGAATAGGTCACTCATGGTGCCCGCCTCCTTTCCGGTGCATGTGAAAAGCCGCCCAGAGGCGTGAGTGCTTTCCAGACGGCTTTCGCTATTGTATAGGGTAGCACTTTGGGTTTATCCCTTTCAATCCCCTTTTATCCCTTTTTATCCCTTTTTGTCCCCCCGGCCTTTCCACAATGCCGCCGGGTGATGTGCATAAAAAGGCCCGCCTCCGGCCGTTTGGTGGCTTTTGGCGGGCTTTTTACTCGCTTTCTTTTGTCTGGGCGTATATCTTCGCCAGAGCTTGCAGGGCAGAGCCGTGGAGCTTGAATGTCCTTTTGAGGTACTTGTCGGCCTTCTCGGCGTAGTCTGCTTCTCCACTAAATAGGGCCGCGCATATCGGCCACCATTTCACATGGTCGAGGTAGTGCATTTCTATGACGGTCTGCTCGTCCGGCCGTTCCATTTGCTCGATCATGTCCTCCAGCTCTTTGCGTTCTGCGGCTTCATCTGCGATCATGTCCCTGATCGCCTGCTGGAGCTCCAGCTTTTTGAGGACTTGCCGCTCGGTCTTGCTGGAGCCGTCACCGCCCCCGCTCGGTTCCCCGGATAGGTTCGGGCTCGAAGGTGCGCCCATGACGGACTCCAGATACTCCAGCCGCTCGATCTGGTTATCAATCCGGCGCTGGAAGGCCGCGTAGTGCTCCAGCTTTTGCTTGATCGCGTCGGTTTCCTTTGGCTTTTTGGTCTGGCTCATGGGCTCGCCTCCTTCCTGCTGCTATTCCGTGAACATTTGCTCGAATTGCTCACGGGCCAGCTCCTTGCCCTTCCTGATTAGCCGGATCCCGGTAGTTTTGCCAGTGGTCTTTATGTATCGGCGCACAATTACGTCCACAAACTGGGGCTCCATTTCTATGAGAAACGACGCTTGCCCGACACTTTCGGCAGCGATCAGGGTAGTGCCTGATCCTCCGAAGGTGTCAAGGACGCCCTCGGCCCAGTCCGTATTGTCGAGCAGTTTTTCCAGTATTTCTACCGGTTTTTGTGTTGGGTGAAGCTCATTCCCGGAGCGCGTGGCTTCCAGTACGTTGCCGTAGCCCTTGTGATTGTCCCATTTTGGCTTTGTGCGGTGTGCAAACATGACGAGCTCATGCTGAGCCCTCCAGCCGTTCCCCATGCCGGGGCTTTTCTTGTTCCACACGATCATATTCCGCACGCCGAGGCCGGATCCTTCCACGAGGTCGAATAAATACACCCACATGCGCCAGTCAGTGAAGATATAGGCCACCTTTACGTCCATGGCTCCGAGTACGGCCTTCATTAGCACCTGATAGCCTCGTGTTGAGAGGTTGTCGCTGCTGATTGTCGGCGTGGTGTAGCCGCCTTTTCCGTCCGATTGTTTCGATCCTATGGATCCGGTTACTTTCCCGGACTCTTGGAAGCCGCCGGAGCAGTAGGGTGGATCGGTGAGCAGGATCTCCGGGTGTGCGCCGTCCAGCAGCAGCTCCCGATCTTGTTCGCTGGTGGCGTCTCCGCAGACGACACGGTGGCGGCCGAGGATCCAGAGGTCGCCCTTTTGGGTGACTGTTTCCTCCGGATCCGGCGGCTCCGGTATGTCGTCTGGTTCGTGGAGGTCGTTGTGCAGAGCTTCTGACAGCGCGGTGACGAGGCTCTCCACCTCGTCCTCCGTGTACCCGGTCAGCTCCATGGGGATCTCGCCGGTGTCAATCTCCGCGAAAATGTCGGCCAGCAGCCGGTTGTCAGTCTCGGCCAGCTCCGCGATCCGGTTGTCTGCCACCAGATCGGCGTATTCCTCCGCGTCGTTGGTGTAGTTCTGGTAGTCCACTGGGGCCTCTTTGATACCTTCCAGAAGGGCAGCAGAGAGGCGGCCGTGTCCCTTTACTATGAAGCCGGAGCGCTTCGAGACGGTGATCGGCTGCCTCCAGCCCGTCTGTCTGATTATGCGGCCGAGTAGTTGGATCTGGCTGTCCGGGTGCTGGTTCGGGTTCTTCGGGTTCGGTACCAGCTTTGCCACGTCCACGATCGCGTCGTGGGCGCAGAATACCGGCACGCCGTCGGCCCATGCTTTTGGCTCTGCTTCTGTTTGATAGTCGCTCATGTTGTCCTCGCCTCCTTAATGGTTTTCAGGATCCGCTCGCGCAGAGCCTTGTCGGTTTCTCTGGGTTTCCGGCTCAGGTTGTACCGGCCGGCCGCTTTGTCCAGCACCTCGCCGTGGGCCAGCAGCTTGAAGTCTTTCCGGATCCGGTTCACCACGCGCCGGGTGCGGTTCCAGCGGTGCAGCTTGCAGGCCAGTATAACGGCATTTGCCAGAAGCACGCAGCAGAACATGAGTGCGCACATGATACCCACATAGCCGAGAGCCACGCCCGGCCAGCTCCATGCCAGCCGCCCGCTCATTTTGCAGAAAAGCAGCAGCAGGGCCGCCAGTGCTGCGATCACGGCCCACACTCTGTCAAATATGCGGCTTGTGTTATTTCTTTCTTTCACGGTTTGCCCTCCTTCTTTGGGCCCGGTTTCCGGCCGGGTTCGGTTTGTTCTGGTAGGGGCTTAAAAAGCCCGCTTTGACGGCACACTCGGTACAGAGAAGCGCTACGCCCTGCGCCTCTTTGAGCTTGTCGGCCTCCGGCATTTTCCAGCACTTGCGGCCGCAGTTCGGGCAGCTTACCGGCACCCAGTCCGGGTGCTTTGCCTGCACGTCGCCGTTTATGTTCTTGTCAAGCGGCAGGCAGAGGATCCCGCCCTTGTCGCTGTATTTCCTCGGCGTCAGGTCGAAGCCCTTTGCACGAAGCTGATCGCGGGTGTCGTTCTTGACTTCCTGCTGCACGACTTCGAGGACTTCCACCTGAGCGAGCTCCAGACAGAACGCGCCCTGCGGCTCCCACTTCTTTGCCTTCCAGTCCTTTGCGAAGTCCTCCAGCGTGTCGTAGCAGCAGAGCCCGGCCTTTTCCTCGGTGATGAACATTGTTTCCATTACGGCCTCGTCGTCTGCGTCGTCCCAGCCGAAAAGGTGCCAGCTGTCGTAGTTGTCATAGTCCCACTGGGAGAAGTGGAGCGTGCGGCCGTCAATCGGCCAGCCGGTGCCTTTTACGGTTCCCTTGATGATCTTCGGCTTGTATTCCATGGTTTTGCCTCCTTTTTTTGAAAAGCATTTGCTTTTTATGCTTTTACTTGCTTTATTGTGTTTTGCTCTGTTTTTGCCTGAATTTGTCCGGCGCGTCGCAGGTGCTCCAGTGCGGTGTATAGCCCCAGCCCGTTGCCTCTGCCGGATCGTCCACCGGCTCGCAGCTTATCACGTCCCCGGCAGGCGTCACCAGCTTGGTGCTGCCTCCGGGCTTCGTGCGGTAGTTCACCGGCTTGGCGTCGCACGGCATTGAACGGCCGGAGCGGGTGCGGATCCAGACGATTGCTGCCCCGCAGCTTTTACATGTTCTTATATTCATACGCCCACCTCCTTGCCCTCCGGCGGCTCCCAGTTCCAGAGCCCCTGCCTGCCTTTGGCCGGTATCGGCTCCGGCAGCTTTTTGACGTTTGCCAGCTTCCACGCATACCGGCCCGGCGTGTAGTCGCCGAGGGCCAGCTCGTCCGGCGTCAATGTGGTGATGTACTCCGGCGTTATCCTGATACAGTCCACGAGCTCGGCGGTGGCAAGTATGCAGCCCATAGGGAAGGTTGCTGGGCCGTCGATTATCTCCGGCAGCTCCAGCCGCCTGCATATTACTTCCCGCGCCTCGTCGTCCATGTAGAGGTTGCTCCATGTGTGCTGTATTGCCTTCATGGCAGAGTGGATCGCGATCGGGCCGCGGTATTTCGTGGCCCAGCTTCGTGTCTCGTTTCCTTTGATACCGGCAGCCAGAGCCCCGGCCCATGGCTGCCATACGGTGATCGCTTTCATTTATCCCTCGCTTTCTGCCGTCCAGATAATAGCGGAGCGCCCCGTCACGCTGCACGCCCTCTTTCCGGCGTTCCTTATTTTTCCGGCTGCCTGCGCTTTGGTGAGGATCGGGCCCACGTCGCTGCGGCTTACCTGCTGCCCCCGGTCTGCCAGAACGGCGGCGATCTCGTTTGCCGTCATGGCCTCGTCCCGGATCAGCTCCAGCACCATGTCGCGGAGGCTCTGGCCCATGTCAGGGCTGCGCCACACAATAACGGCAGAAGGGAAGGGCGCGGAGTCTTTGGCGTTGCCGTCCTCGTCCGTGAATTTGAGACGCCCACGGAGGAAACGGATCTCGGCGGCTTTCCCGTGCAGTATGTAGTCGTGGAAGTATGCAGTGTCGGTTCTTGCCGGTATGAGCATAACAACGACGGTACCCTGCTTCTGGCTTTCCTCGTAGCCCTTGCGCACCCAGTCGCCGATCTGGCGTCCGTAGGGAGGATTGCAGAACACACAAGAGCCCCCCCAATCCATTTTCAGGCCGTCGTCGGCAGGGGTGAAGTATTTCGCGCACTTTGCGCTTTTATCGGTAGCGGCCGGATCAAGGTTGAAATGAAACTCCCGATCCAGCTCGGCGAAAAAGTCGGCCGGAGTACACCAGTCCAGCTTTTTGCTGCTTAACAATGCCTCATTCATTTGTCTGATCTCCTTTCTGTTCGCTGTCTGGAGCGTCAAGCTCCACGCCTTCCAGCAGTTTGAGCACTCCGGCGATATATTGCACCCGGTAGGGCTCCAACTCGGCCAGCTTCATGTGCTTGTGGCCGTATATGTCCTTCATGTCGCGCCAGACTTCCCACGGCACCCGGAAAAAGTCTTGCAGGCCCACGCTCACCAGAACGAAGGCAGCAGCGCCGAGGCCGTGGTGGGTGCTCAGGCTTTCCACCTGCTCGTCGGTGAGGCGGCTCTGTTCGATCCGGTCGCTGTCTGTATGCTTTGCCTCGAATACCACGGCCCGGCCTCCGGTGAGGGTGCCCTTAAAATCAGGCTGTCCGGCCTTGATGTAGCAGGCAAGAAACTGGCCCTGCCGGTTCGGTGGCCGGAGAGGGCGCATAGGCTCCGGCGTCTTTTCGACGTAGGCCACGCCCTTGTCCTTGTACCAGTTCAGGCTTGCGGCGATCAGGTTCTCGAAGTGTTCCCCGGCCCGCTTGCTCTGGAGCCCTCGCTGGCTTCGCTGGATATTGGAGAGGGCGGTCGCTGCTGTGGGATCCGGGTAGCCCTCGCGGTTTTTCCCCGGCACCATGTCCCAGCTCACGCCTCTGCCTCCAGCGTTATGTCGTGGCCGGGGTGCTTCCTGAGCTCGTGGGCCAGCTCCACGACGGCCTCGCCGGAGATCCTCACGGTGGTGGACTCCACGGC
>Ga0073906_1005304_pt1 | contig 11752 bp, 10 predicted proteins | sample Inofromicrocosms_FD_65485 | JGI IMG/M metagenome (GOLD analysis project Ga0073906, IMG submission 65485) | Mouse cecum microbial communities from Vienna, Austria - Inoculum for glucosamine and mucus D2O microcosms | ecosystem: Host-associated > Mammals > Digestive system > Large intestine >... | reverse complement strand
GGATTTTAAGCTCGTCCTTAATCTCTTCCGCGCGTTTTGCGCACTCCTCGGTTTCCGCGCAAAGAAGCTCCTTCATTTCGGGGTCGGCTTCGGTTTTTGCCGCCTCCTCCGCGTCCGTCATTTGCTTCATAACGGATAAAAGCTCCTCGTATTTTTGCGCGGTTTCGGTTATTTCGGACTGGTCTTTTGCCGTCTTTGTCCAGAGCGCGGTATCCGAAATTACCGCGGGGTCGCTCAGTTTTTCCGACAGCCCGCAGTAACGCTTGTAAATATCTTCGAGTTTTAATAAAAATTTTTCTTTCATAATTCAACAAAATAGATATGCGAAACTTCGGAGATGCAAGCAAGACAAGGCGCGCGAGTATTCTTGAAGGAGCATACACGGAAGTATGTGACCGAAAGAACACGGAGCGCAACGCAGTATTGCGCCGCATATACGGAGTTTTAGAACGCGATTTTCAAGAACCTGTCAACCCCGTTCAAATCCTTCATAACCATAGCGTAATCACGCTTTTCGAACAGTTTCAGGATTTCTTCGGGCTGACCTTCGCCGCATTCGAGCAGAAGTATGCCGTCGCGGGCAAGATAGCTGCGCACGGATTTTGCAATCTGCCTGTAAAAATCCAGCCCGTCCGCGCCGCCGTCGAGCGCGATTTTCGGCTCGTACTCGCGCACTTCTTTCTGCAAAAGGGGTATCTCTTCGCTCTTTATATACGGCGGGTTGCAGATAATCACGTTAAACCTGCCGCGCACGTTGCGGAACATATCGCTTTGCACGAAGTCCACGCTCACGCCGTTTGCTTTCGCGTTTTCCTCCGCAAGCATTATCGCCGCGTCGGAAAGGTCGGCGGCAGTGACGGAAACGCGCTTTTGCGCGCACTTTTTCGCTACCGACACCGCAATACAGCCCGAACCTGTGCACAAATCGAGCACCTTGTCGCCGTCCTCTATGCTCTTTACGGCGTAGTCCGCCAAAAGCTCGGTTTCGGGTCTGGGGATGAGCGCGCGCTCGTCGACCTTTATGGTACAGCCGTAAAATTCGGTATCGCCGATAACGTACCAGAGCGGCCTGCCCGTCAGGCGTTTCCGGATAATATCGCTTATTTTTTTGCTTTCCGCGGGCGTAACCATACGCTCCTCGGTAAGCTCGCTGCGCTTAACGCCGAGCACGAGCGAATAAATCCATTCCGCGTCGCTTTCGTCGATATCGCTCTTTTTGAATTTTTCCTTAGTCGCGGCAAGCATTTTAGACAGTATCCCGCCCGTAACGAACTCGGTTTCGGGCAAGGAGGGGTCGGCGTCCATTTCGAGCACCTTGTTGAAAGCGGCGATTGCCACTTCTATCATTTCGGTATCGGGCTCGCGCGTGGTCAGCGTTTTCTGGATAAGCTTGCCGGGGGCCTTGAAAAAGTTTACGAATTTATTGTCGAATTTCGCAAGGAATTTTAAAACTTCGTACGAAAACCCCGCGATAATCGGCAACAAAACGAGCTCGATTGCAATGTTAATGAGAAAGCGCAGCAAACGGTTTTTAACTTCGTTTATGACGGGCACGTACGTGAACACCGCCCAGTTCGCCGCGGAAATCAGCGCGATATTGACAAACAGAACTATAAACAGAAACGACGTGCCGCATCTGTCGTGCAGGCGCGAGCACTCCTTTACCTTTTCCGGCGTAAGCTCCACGCCGTACTCGAACGCGTTAATGGTTTTATGCTCCGCGCCGTGGTACATATACAGCCTTCTGATGTCTTTGAGCAGCAGTATAATCGCCAGATACGCGATAAAAATAACCAGCTTAAAAACGCCCAAAAGCACGTAATACGCCCAATGCCCTTCGTTAATGCGCGGGATAACCCCCACTAAAAAACGGGGCAGAAAAATAAAAATACCCACGGCGAGCACAACGCCCAGAATAGCGGAAATAACGGAAAGAACGTCCATAAGATTGACCTTGAACTTTTCCGCAAGCCATTTCTGAACTCTGCCCGCCTCTTCGCCGTCGTCGCCGTAAACCGCGGCGGAGCGCATAAGCGTTTTAACGCCGCGCACCAGCGAAGTTATAAGGTTGACAGTGCCGCGCACGAGCGGGATTTTGCTCGCCCTTGCGAGGTGTTTGCCGCGTTTTATGCGCTTCGCCTCGACCTGAATTTCACCGTCGGGGTCGCGCACGGCGGTTGCCATGCACGTCTTACCCATCATCATAACGCCTTCGAGCACGGCTTGCCCGCCTATATACGTGCGGTTTGTTTTCTTTTTTCTTTTTTCTTTCTTTTCCATTTCAGCCATACGTTCAATGCTTCCAAATAATTTGCAGTATTTATGAACTCATAATAATATAGCTCCAACCTTTGTTGGAGCCACATTTTTAAATATTGTATCTTTTCTTAAACTTGTCTACACGGCCGCCTGTATCAACAAGCTTCTGTTTACCGGTAAAGAAAGGATGACACTTGTTGCAGATATCTACTTTTAAGGTATCAACCTTTTTGGTCGTGCCGGTTTTAAACGTAGCTCCGCAAGCGCATACAACCGTCACTTCATGATAATCGGGATGTATTTCGGGCTTCATAACTTTTCACCTCGCTTATATTCTTTTCGTCTGATACCACTCAATTATATACAAAACGGGATATTAAGTCAATTGTTTTCGTCTTATAAAAAATAATTTTTTTAACCGCGTTTTTCGCCGCTCCGCGCCCGAAAAAACGATATGTTGTTGACTTTACGCTTACGAGGTGTTAAAATTTTTATATGAAATTGTTTAAAATGCTTTTCAGCAAAATTTTCATATCGTTTTTAATACTCATATTGCAGGTATGGGTTTTCGGCGTGCTGATTGCCGTCTGCGAGCAATATATTTTCGCGTTTCAGGTTGTAACCACGTTTTTCGGCGTGCTCATAATCCTCGGTATCATAAACAAAAAGGAAAGCCCCGAGTTCAAGCTCGCCTGGCTGGTCGTCGTGCTTATAGTCCCGCTGTTCGGGTTTTTGATTTACTGCCTTTTCGCTAACTCGAAAATGCCGTTAAAACAATATAAGCTTGCAATCGAGATAGCCGCAAGGTGTAAAAAATACTCCGAACTGACTAAAACCGAAAACGAAAAGATTACGGAGTTTTTGGGCGACAAGGCGGATATCGAAGCATATCTGCGCGCCACCGCGTATAGCCGCGGCCACCTTGACAACGAGGTTAAATATTTCCCCCTCGGCGAGGACTTTTACGCCGACCTTTTAAAGGAGCTGAAAAAAGCCGAAAAGTTTATATTTATGGAATATTTCATTATTGACTTCGGCAAAATGTGGAGCGAAATACTCGCCGTGCTCACTGAAAAAGCGGCGGCGGGCGTCGAAGTGCGGGTTTTGTACGACGATATCGGCTGCGCGGGGCTGCTGCCCGGCGGTTACTATAAAAAACTGCGAAAAGCGGGCATAAACTCGTATAAGTTCAACCGTTTCATGCCCGTTGTCAGCGGCATACACAACAACCGCGACCACAGAAAAATTACGGTTATCGACGGGAAAGTCGCGTACACGGGCGGCGTCAACATCGCCGACGAGTATATAAACGCGAAAAACCGCTTCGGGCACTGGAAGGATACTGCGCTCAGAGTGCGCGGCTCCGCCGTAAGCAATTTCACGGCGATGTTTCTGCACACCTTCGACGTAACCTCAAAAACCAAATCCGATTACGGCAAATATCTTAATATCGAATATGAAAAATTCGACGGCGGCGGATACGTACACCCGTTCGGCGACGGCCCCAAGCCCTTTTACACCGAACGCATAGGCGAAAACAATTATATAAATATGCTCAATTCGGCAAAAAAATACGCGTATATAACCACGCCGTATCTTATACCCGACTACACGCTTATTTCCGCGCTCAGGAACGCCGCAATGCGCGGGGTCGACGTAAAAATAATCACCCCCGCCGTGCCCGATAAGAAGATAGTTTTCAATATGACCCGCTCGAATTACCGCCACTTATTGCAGTCGGGCGTAAAAATTTACGAGTACACGCCGGGGTTTATCCACGCGAAAGGCATGCTGACCGACGACGCCGTCGCTTTCGTCGGCACGATAAACCTCGACTACCGCAGCCTCGTGCACCATTACGAATGCGGCGCGGTGCTCTATAAAACGCCGTGTATTGCCGACATAAAGCGGGATTTCGAAAACACGCTCGCCGTTTCGCGCGAGATTACGGAAAGCAATTTCAAAATGAATTTCATAGCTTCGCTTGCAAACGCGGTGCTCAATCTCTTTTCGCCCATGCTTTAACCCTATTGTAGGCTTCCCCTCTCGGGACAAAGTTTTGCATTCTTAAAACAACGGACACCCGTTGTTTTGCAAAACATAGATGAGCTTGCGCATAATGAAAGGCGCAAGCGGTGCCCGAAAACGGCGTTTATCCTTACGCCGTTTGAGAAGCTCCGCGAAGAAAAGCGTAGCGGTGATGAGGCTATCCCTATTGTAGGCTTCCCCTCTCGGGGAAGCTCCGCGAAGCTTGCGTAGCGGTGATGAGGCTATCCCTACCACTTTGTCGGCACGCCGTCGACGTATCGCCAATAGTTACCCTCCGCGGCGGGCGGAATTTCGGAGTAATAAAACACCTTGCCCCAGTCGTTGCCGTCGTCGACGAATTCGTTGCCGTTTTTACCTATTTTTATTTTACCCCACTCCTCGGCGGTACCTTTATAAAATACCCCCTCGAAATTGTCGAGTTTGTAAAAAGCATAGCTTACGATTTCTTTCAGGCTCTTCGGCAACACCACCGTTTTGAGCCCGGCTATCTGGAAAAACGCGGAGTAGCCGATTTTTTCCACCTTGTCGCCTATTTGCACGCTTTCGAGCGCCGAACACTCGGCAAAGCAGTACTCGGGTATAGCCGTGACGTTTGCGGACACCTTTACGCTTTTGAGGTTGAAGCTCTGCATAAACAGCGCGTGCCCTATGGTCGCCACGCTGTCGGGTATGGTTACGCTTTCAAGCGCGGTGCAGCCCGTAAACGCGCTTATGCCTATTTCGTTAAGCCCGTCGTTGAACTTTATTTCGGCGAGCGAAGTACAGCTGGCAAACGCAGATTCGCCTATAATATCAAGACTATCGGGGCAATCTAACTTTTGCAGCGAAGCGCAGTACGCAAACGCGACCTCGCCCACCGTCCGCACATTGTTGCCGAACGTAACGCTTTCAAGCCCGTCGCACCCCCAGAAAGCCCCGTCCGCTATATTAACCACGCTGTCGGGGATAGAGGCGCTTTTAATAAAGTCGCAGTCGAAAAACGCGTTTTTGCCTATTTCGGTTACGGGTTTGCCGTTATACCGCGACGGAATGACTAAATCGGCGGAAGAAATGCTGCCTATGCCCCTTACCGCATAGCCCGTAACTTCGCCGTTTTCCTTTATTTCGTTATAAAGGAACTGCTCCCCGTAAGCGCTTCCGCCCCCGTCGGGCAGCTTGCCGCAATTTTTTTCGGTGCCGTCGGTGAATCTTACGATAAGGTTTCCGTCCTTGTCGATATAAACGTCGGAAATGCCGACGCCGTCCTCGCCGTCTTTGCCGGGCGCGCCGTCTACGCCGTTTATCCCGTCTTTACCGGGCGCGCCGTCCTTTCCGTCCACGCAGGCGGTTAAGCCGACCGCGCCGAGTGCAAAAGCCGCCGCAAGCGCAATTGCCGTAAATTTAAATTTCATTTGCATACTAACCTTTTAATATATTGTTTGCATTATTTACACTATTATATATAAGCTTGCCGCTTATGTCAACTTAAAAACCAGAGGCTTCCCCGCGGGGAAGCCTCTGGTTTAAATTTAAGCTGCGGGAGCGTCTGTAACGGTTATAGTGATATTCCCCGCATTTTCAAGCGAAACAATGATATAATCCGTAGCCCTCGTCGTCGTAAACGACAATACGTATTCGTTATATATAGGGTTGCCGTCGCCGTCCGTCTTGCCGGAATCTACCCTATCGACGGTAACGGAATCACCCTCTTCTTTATTATACTCGTTCAAGCCGGAAGCACTTACTACAGCCGAATAATTCGAGTCAACTTTAACGGTATACAGATATTTACCGCTATCGGTGGTAACGGTATAGGTTTTACCGGCTTCGATATTGAACTTGTAATCGGTATTTGCCAACGCGTTTACCGTAAGAGAGTTACCTACTTCTTCCTTGGTGAATTCAATCTGCATATAATTGAAGTTGACAGTGGCAGCCTCGCTCACAGTGAAAACCCAGTCTACGGGATAATATGTTGTTTTATAAGTTATTTTCGTAATCTTGTTGTTTGCGTCTTTTTCAAAAGTATAACCGGATTTGTAACCGGCTTCGCCGTTGGTAAATACCGAACTTCCTCTATCCGTCAACGTATCGATATACCCATTTGTAACCGTAAGCGTATATATACCGGTAGCTTCATTTGAAATTTTATACCTTTCGCCGACTACCGCGTTGACCGTAGCGGCATTGTTGGTAATGGTAACCGTCTGAGGCGCTTTTTGTAATGTAATAGTCTGCGTAGTATCCGAAAGTCTTGTTTTTGGAGCAAGCTCAAAGCCTTCGGGGATATTGTCGATAAATACGTAATAACTATAAGCTTCTGTTTTGAAGTGCACATTGCCCGAAGCATCAACGTCTTTTTCAAGCCCGATATTATTATAACTGCTGTAATTCGATAATTTTACTTTAACGCCTGTAACGGGTGTCCCGTCCGGATAAACAACGGTTATGTTATAATCCACGTTTTTATTCAGTTCTACTTCGGTATCTGTTACAAACGTCAACGGTTTCAAATACTCATTAGAATTTTCTTCGATTGTATATCCTATATAATCGGTATCCGCGGGCGCGGTTACTTCGATATAATAATTTGAGCTAATCATTTTAACATTGAACTTTGCTTTACCGTTTGCATTTGTAGTTGCGGTATAAGCAACAGTATACGTCCAGTCATAATTTTCGTCACGTACGCCCGTATACAACTTTACCGTTGCGTTTGCTATCGCTTCTTCGTCGGGGCCCTTTACGGTAACGCCGTAAGGATAGGTTTCCGTGTCCTTGTAAAGTTTTACGTTGATGAGATACTTATCTTCGACTTTATAATCCGAGCCGTATGCCTTTATGTAAGCTGATTCGCCCGCTTTAAGGTAGCACTCCGTCGTATAACCTTTTATATCACCATGGTTATACAAATCCTCCGCATTCTCCGAGTCGTATTTTTCGGTATCGTATACCCAGAATTTGCTACTATAATTCCAGCCGTCAATAGGGGTTTCCACGCGGAGATAGCCGTCGGCTTTTGCCGTATATTTGAAATAAACCGTATCTTCACCGGGAACAACCACGTCGCCGTCTTCCGAAACCTGCGCGGGATTGCTCAGCGTGCCGATCTTCTCCGTCTGGAAAAATTCGACATGTCCGTCATCTTCACACACCTTATAAGAAATACCTTCCTTATCAAAAGTAGCCGGCATAAATTCAACCGGAGCGCCGTAGTTATGTTTATGGAAAAGCTCTTCGGGGAGTTCGAGCTCAACGGGCGCTTTTGCGGGGTCGGTAAAGAAAATTTTAAGCACGTTTCCGATCAGCCTGATATTTGCAATACCAACGCCGTCGATACCGGGCGCACCGGGTGTACCGGGGTCGCCGGGCGTACCGGGGGCTCCGTTCTCACCGTCGGCTCCGTCTTCACCGTCGGCGCCTTTGATATTGCCCTTTTTCTCCCAGCCGGTTGACGATTTTAAATATATATCGAATGTTTTAGTATCGAGGTAGAAGTCGCCCGTCTTGCCTGCGGTTGCCGCGGGCGCAACTTCGCCGAAAAGCCAGGTTGAGCCGTCAACCCCGTCCTTACCGTCAGTACCGTCGGTTCCGTTAGCACCGTCTTTGCCCGGTTCGCCCTGCTGACCTTTAATGGAAGCAAGCCACTCTTCATAAGTCATTGCACCGTCGCCGGCAGCTTCCGCATACAGTTCGTACGCCGCCATTATGCGTTGGTCAACGTCCGACGTTTTGTCCTTGCAGGCGGCAAGCCCGAACGCGCCCGCCGTTATGCATGTTGCCGAAAGCAATGCGATAAGCAGTTTCTTTCTCGTTTTCATAATTCCGTCTCCTTTTAAATTATAAGTTTTTTTGATTTGATTAATAAGAAATATTTATAAATATTCAAAAATTCGTTTATAATTATACATTATACTATCATAGTCTTTTAAATTATGCAACAATATGAAACAACTTTTTTAAAAAATTTTTTTTGTTAATTTCTGCCTTAACCACGTCGCAACAAAAAATAGGGGTTGCGGAGCAACCCCTATTCAAAATATATACTTAATTGAGTTTACTGTTATCCACGGAGAAAGCGAAAACGTCCCTGTCCTCGGGGAAGATGGGCCCCGATATTACGGGCAGGTTCAGTGGGGCTACGTACGCGCCCGCAGTAAGGTTGGTGACCGCCGCGCGAAGATACGGGTACAGAAGTTTGGTGCCCTCTATTACAAAGGTTCTTTCTTCGTTTTCGTTGGCAACCTCCACTTCGAATACGCCTACGAGCGTTACGTTGATGTCGAAAGGTTTGGGTTCGGCCTCGGTCGACTGGATTTTTACCGACAGCGCGATAAAGTTCAGCTTATCGTTGCCCGTAACCTTGCGCACCTGGCGCGAAAACTGGGGCTTGATATCAAGCTTGTCTTCAGTGTTGAGCTTTACGCGGTTGAGTTTGAAAGAAAGTTCTTCCGCGGTTATCCCTTTAAAATCGAATTTCATAATTTTCTCCTGGTTGGTTTTAATATATTATTTACTTATATTATATAGATAAACGCAATAATTGTCAATTAAACCCGATACGGACGGTTTTTTTATTGATAATTTTTTTCGGATATAATATAATTGTAAAAAACAGCGCGGAGAAGATATGGCAAAAAAGACGATTTTTTTTGACGAATATTGCGGATATAACGTGGCTGCCGCCGTTATCAACGGAAAGATAGACGAGTTCGGGTTCGAAAAAAAGGAATACGCTTCACCCGTGGGGAACATTTATAAAGGTCGGGTCGTGAACGTTCTGCCGGGAATGAACGCCGCGTTCGTCGATTGCGGGCTGGAGCGGAACTGTTACCTTTCCGCGGACGACGCTTTGCCCGACAGGACGAGGTACGACGGCGTCGGCGGCGCGCCCGCTTTACCCGAGCTTAAATGCGGCGACGAAATTGCCGTACAGGTCGTAAAAGCGCCCGTCGGCAACAAGGGCGCTAGGGTCACCGTAAACTTTTCGTTCGTCGGGAAATATTTCATTTACATGCCCACGACTCCTTTTACGGGCGTATCCGCAAAAATTCGCGACGAAGAGTTGCGTAAAAATATGCTGTACGTCGCAAACCGACTTAAAAGCGACGAAGAAGGGCTTGTAATGCGTACGGCTGCGCCGTATGCGCAGAAGAAGAGGCTGGAAGCCGAGCTTGCGTATATGCGCAACGTGAGCGACGGGGTTATGAAATCCGTCCCCGGCGCGCCCGTCGGCAAGCTATTATACACCGAAGTGAACCTGCATATGCGCGTATTCCGCGACACGCTGAGCTACGACATAGATAAATTCATCGTCGGCACGAAACGGCTTGAACGGATTATAAGCGACCTTGTTTCGCTTATGCCGCCCGCTAACAGAAAGCCCGTTATACTCTACGAAGGCAAGCGCGAGCTTATGGAGGCTTACGGCGTATCCGAACAGATTCGCGAACTGACTTCACCCCGCGTCGGGCTTGAAAACGGCGCGTATCTCGTAATCGAGCATACCGAGGCGCTGACCGTTATAGACGTGAACACAGGCAAATTTACGGGCGACGACGACCTTGAACAGACCGTTTACTATACGAATATTCTTGCCGCGCGGGAAATCGCAAGGCAGGTCAGGCTCAGAAATATCGGCGGCATAGTCGTGGTCGATTTTATCGATATGGCTGACGACACGCATAAAAAAGCGCTTGTGCAGGAGCTTGAACGCGCGCTTAAAAGCGACCCGTCGAAGTGCACCGTCGCGCCGATTTCTCAATTCGGGCTCGTCGAGTTTACAAGAAAGCGCTCGGGCGCGAACCCGCTTTCGGCAATGACTACACCCTGCCGCCACTGCGGCACGGGCAGGATAAAAACCACAGTATACAACCTTTTGGGGTTGCGGGCGCGGCTTTTAAGGCTTTACCACGACGGACACCGTAAAATCAGGGTGGATTTGCACTCATCCGCCTTCGACGAGCTGTGCCGCTGGGAGGAGCTTAAACGCGACCTCGCCGCCCGCCTCGACGAGGCTGAAATTTACTGCGTGCCTCACAAGGGCTACACCGAAGAGCAGATTAACTGCCGCTGCGGAAGCATTCAGATACCCGCAAACGCGGTGAAAATAATTTAATAACGCAAGCCCCTCGGCGATTATCGCCGAGGGGCTCATTTTCAGAGGAATTTTTTGAGCTTCTTTTCAAAGCCCTCTTCCATTGCTATAAGCTCGGTTAAAAGCTTTTTCACTTCGCCGTCCATTACCTTTTCGCCGTCGGTCAAAGAGGTCTTTAACGAAGTTATGCCGTTTACGGTACCTCTTATCATCATCTGCGCGATGTTCTGCGACGAGTTGTCGTTTGCGGTGCCCATTTTTATCGCGCTCCACATCATCGCTTTTTTGATGGGGCTCGGGCCTTTTAAATCGAGGTCGAAGTTCAGCGCAAGCTTAGCCGCTTTGCTGCAAATTTTTTCGTATTCCTCGTGCTGGCGCATTATTTCTTCACGTATATCCCCGTCTTCAACTTCGGTTATTATATCCGATATCGAAGTAAGCGCAAGCTGGGCGTTGCGGTAAATTTCGGCAACGATTTCACTGTTTGATTTGTTTTCCATATAAACACTCCCTTTTATATGAGTTTGTTAAATAAACTTAAAAATATACAATATTTTAAGCTTCCCCTCACGGGGAAGCTGTCTTTGCCGCGCAGGCAAAGACTGATGAGGTAACAAATATAAATTATGCCTCATTCGTCAGCGCCTGCACGGCGCGGCCACTTTCCCCGAAAAGGGGAAGCTACAATATGGTAAATTTTATGCGCACACGCTTTAAAACGCTTGTCGTACCGCAAGCGTTTTCGTTTTCATTTTTTTATGCGCACAAGCTTTAAAACGCTTGTCGTACCGCAAGCGTTTTCGTTTTCATTTTTTTATGCGCACAAGCTTTAAAACGCTTGACACCGTTTGACCGTTTATGTTAAAGTATTATCCGAGCCGCTCGGAACGGGCTTTTTAAACGCGCCCTTGCGCTGCCTGAACGCTTTTCGCGTAACAATCCGGCGAGACTGGTTAGAGGAGGTAAAATTTTATGTACGCTATTTTCGAGAACGGAAGCAAACAGTATAAAGTTTCCGTAGGCGACCTTGTAAAGGTTGAAAAACTTGACGCAGCCGTAGGCGAAACAGTCGTTTTCCCCGCAGTTTTCACTGCCGACGATAAAGGCATTGCCGCAGGCAAGGAAGTTGAAAACGTCAAAGTTTCCTGCGAAGTCGTATCGCACGGCAAGGAAAAGAAGATTATCGTCTTCAAGTACAAAGCCAAGAAGAACGTAAGAAAGAAGCAGGGCCACAGACAGCCTTTCACACAGGTTAAAGTAACGGCAATAGGCGCACCCGCCGCAAAGAAGGCCGCCAAGAAAGAAGCCGCAGCTACCGCTGAGGCGAACTAAATTCAGGAGGAATAAAATAATGTTATTTTTACGTTT
>Ga0073906_1005299_pt1 | contig 11761 bp, 7 predicted proteins | sample Inofromicrocosms_FD_65485 | JGI IMG/M metagenome (GOLD analysis project Ga0073906, IMG submission 65485) | Mouse cecum microbial communities from Vienna, Austria - Inoculum for glucosamine and mucus D2O microcosms | ecosystem: Host-associated > Mammals > Digestive system > Large intestine > Cecum... | reverse complement strand
ATAATGGTGTTCGGCTATATAACTTCCCGGGTGCTCTCTGTCGGCATAATTCCAGGCATTGCGGGGAGAGACCCCGAATAGGGGCTTATCTTTCATAAGAAACAGATATCCTTTCCAGATGTCGATCCGGTTGTTGGACTCATTTCCCTCAATGTCAGTTCGTTTTAACTCCTCCTTTGATATGTGCTTTTCCGGTGCCATTACACTGGCGAGATGGGATACTCCGGTTTTAAATAGATGGAAGGAACCGGCAATCACCAGTGTACAGAGTACCGGCGCAAGGATATAGCTGGCGGCCCGTATGAGAAGGGCGGACTGTTTTTCTCGTTTCCTGTAATATTTGATCAACAGAAGGATCAGAGTGTAGGACAGGGAACAGATCATGCAGACCTCTGTGCTCCGGGAACCGGACAGGATGATATAGACCAGCTGGACGAGGCAGTTGGCGGCCGCTATGGCACGCAGAATTCTGCTGGAAAAGCGGCGCATCAGATAGACCATGCCCCAGATTACCAGAAAGGCTACAAAAGCGCCCAGATTTGGGTCGATAAAGACTCCGAAAAGCCGGTTGTCGTAAAGACTCTGCCGGATCAGGCGGCCATTCATGGCGATGCGGTAGCCCGGAACAAAAATATACTGCCAGACCGACACGGCAGAGGCAATTCCCCAGATCAATCCGCTGAAGGTAAAGAACAGGGTGAGCCAGCGGTGGTACTGCTGTCTGGTGAACAGCTGTCCCATGGTGGCAAAGAGCCCCATCTGAACAACGAGCCACACAAGGGTGGACAAATTGCTGGTTATTCCGTACTGGTAATTCAGGGCGGAGGAGATGGCGGCACACAGGATAAAGACAGCATAGACTGGATAACATTTCATTTTCCGAAAACTGTGGTAGAAAAAGAAATCAATGGAAAATAGAAACAGCCCGAAAAAGCCGGCAAAGACGAATAGAAAAGCATTGACGGTATTTTCCACCAGCGCATGCAGTATGGTAAAGCGTCCAAATAAGGTGTAGATGGCGAAAGCCAGGGTGTAGTAAAATACGATTTTCTGATATATTTTCTGGTATTTTTCTCTCATATAGATTCTCCCAACAGTAATAGTTATTATAACAAATTTACATTATAATATAGACGGAAAAAGATTTCAAGTCCCTGCTGTGCCGCCGGATCTGGTATCGTGAAGAATGACTTTGTTGCCGAAAGAGACCTTATATTATATAATTGAGACAGATGAGAGGGAGGAGTGACGGCTGGTTTGAAAAATATACTGATTATCGATGATGACAGGGATCTGTCTGGGATCCTGTCGGATATGCTGGAGGATTATGGATATCACACAGCGGTGGCGGGAGATGGGGAGGAAGCGTTGGAAATGCTGGCGAAACAGACGTTCCACCTGATCATTCTGGATATCAATCTCCCCGGACAGACGGGATTTGATCTGTGTCGGGGGCTTCGGGAGACGTCAACGGTTCCGGTTCTCTTTTCCAGCGCCCGGACAAGCGAGACGGACCGGATCACGGGATTCGATCTGGGCGGCGACGATTATCTTCCCAAACCCTATTCCATGAAGGAACTGCTTTCCCGGGTGAAGGCCCTGATCCGCCGCACCTACGGATTTTTGCAGGAGGAAAGGACTTGTTCCTTTGGCGGTATCACTGTAAATCTGACGGCCAGGAGGGTGACCCGGGAGGGAGAAGAGGTCTCCCTCTCCCTGCGGGAATTCGATCTCCTTGCCTTTTTATGCGAGCATAAAAATACGGCATTATCAAAGGAGACGCTGCTGACGGGGATATGGGGCGCTTTCTCCCTGGTGGAGCCCTCCACGCTGACTGTACACATCCGCTGGCTCCGGGAAAAGCTGGAGAAGGATCCGTCCAGGCCCCAGTTTATCAAGACCGTCTATAAGGTGGGGTATATACTGGAGGTGCCGCTATGAAGGGAAGGATAATTAAGATCTTCGTAATATTTGCTATGCTGATCCTGGGTGCTGCCGCCCTCTTCTTTCTGGAGGGCAGGAAACAGGACTCCCAGAAAGTGAGAGAGGGGTATATTGTCGCTGTAAATGAACTGGAACAGCTGGGACTGCAGGGGAAGAGGGAACTGCTCTCTGAGCGCTCTGCTGTTCTTCAGGAGAACCTGCGATCCCTGCCGGTGGAGGAAAGCGGCGGCATCCGTTATTTCATTCTGGCCGGTATCGGCATTATTTTTACCGCAGCGGTGTTTTGTTATATCTATGCTGCCATCCTGCGCCCCTTTGACAAAATGAAGGCTTTTGCAGGAAGGGTTGCACAGGGGGATATGAATGTACCGCTGGAGTATGAGCGGTCTAATTATTTTGGAGATTTTACCTGGGCATTTGACAGCATGCGCAGGGAGATCACACGGTCCCGTGCCAGTGAGAAAGAAACCATTGAGAATAATAAAACGGTTATCGCTACTCTTTCCCATGATATCAAGACTCCCATTGCCTCCATCCGGGCATACGCCGAGGGACTGGAGGCAAATCTTGACCGTTCTGTGGAACGCAGGACAGAATACCTGCGTGTGCTGATGCGCAAATGCGATGAAGTATCGAAACTGACAAACGATCTGTTTCTGCACTCGATTTCCGATTTGGATAAATTGAAAATCTCGGAGAAGGAATTTGAGCTCTGTGGATTTATTGAGGAATGCGCCGGGGAACTCTCGGCGGAACACCATGATATTGCCCTGCGCCTGTCAGGGGAACGGATCTGGGTCCGGGCGGACAGAAACCGGCTGTTACAGGTATGTGAGAACCTTGTGAATAATTCGCGGAAATATGCAAAATCGGGAATTGAGATCTGGGTGGTTCCACGGGCAGGCTTTGGGGAGGTTCATTTCAAGGATCATGGTGCGGGGATTCCCGATGAGGATATGCCCTTTATCTGTGACAAATTTTATCGGGGCAGGAATTGTGGGGAGGAGCAGGGCTCCGGCCTGGGACTGTATATCGTGAAATATATCCTAGAGAGGATGGGCGGAAAATTGTTGCTCCACAATGATGCCGATGGTCTCGAGGCGGTGGTGTATCTTAGACTGGTGGATTCCCACAGCATTGAAAATTAAATATGGATGCCCTCTTAAGGACTTCTTAATATCCTTTCTGTTAAAATAATCTGGAAGGTGTATTTGAAAATCATTGAGTTACATAGAAAGGAGCCCGTTAATGAAAGACCAGATATTATCAGCAAGAGAGCTCTGCAGGAGTTTTGCCCACAATGGCGGCCAGATCCATGTCCTCTCACATATTAACATGGATCTGTACCAGGGAGATTTCACCGTTATCATGGGAGCTTCGGGGTCGGGAAAATCGACACTTCTGTATACACTGAGCGGTATGGACAGAGCTACAGCGGGGAAGGTTTATTATAAGGAGAGCGATTTGGTGTCCTTGAGTGAAAAACAGCTGACGTCACTTCGCCATACGGATTTTGGATTTGTATTTCAACAGATGCATCTGATCGGCAATCTGTCCCTGTTTGAAAATGTGACAGTCTCCGGTTATCTGAATAAGTCAGTGCCGGCGGCAGAGGTAAGGGAGAAGGCGAAGGGACTGCTGGAGGATATGGGCATCAGCGGCGTAATGACACATATGCCGTCCCAGGTATCTGGTGGTGAACAGCAGCGGTGTGCCATTGCCAGAGCGGTGATCAATGCCCCACGGATTCTTTTTGCCGATGAACCAACCGGTGCCCTGAACAGGCATAACACAGAGGAGGTCTTAAACCTGCTTACCAGGCTGAACAGCGCCGGGCAGAGCATTCTTATGGTGACTCATGATCTGAGGGCGGCGCTTCGCGCCACACGGCTGTTATATCTGGAGGATGGTAAGATCACCGGTGAGCTGACACTGCCGGAGTATAAAAAAGAAGAAGAGAAGAGCCGGGAAACACAGGTGGGTGCATGGCTGGATTCTCTGGAATGGTGAGGTGGTACAGATGGAGATCATAACCTTAGTAAGGGCGAATATACGGCATAGAAAGGGATCCTTTACCAGTATTGTAATCCTTATGATGATCATATCCTCCGCCCTGTTAGCAATATTGAGCATACAAGATGATATCTATCACAGTATTGAGGAAGCTCATCAGAGGCTCCAAACCGGTGATGTGATCAGTATGATGGATACGAAGGAATGGTCGGAGGATATGTGGAGACGCATAAAGGAAAATGAACTGGTAGAGGATATCCAATGTACGGACACGATACCAGTGGATACTTACCGATACAATGACAGGGAATATTCTGGCAATACGATATTTCTTCAGGAACTGAAACCGGGTTACCGGCTGTTTCATCCAGATGGCAGAGGATATCTTACAGATCCTCCGGAGCTTAAGACAGGGGAGTGTTATGTTTCCCGGGGAATGCAGACCAATCTCTCCTGCCGTATCGGAGACCGCATCACAATGGCCGCCCCCTCCGGCGATGATGTATTTCGCATTGCGGGGGTCATCGAAGATCCTATGCTGGGGGCTTCTGTCATAGGGTGGAAAAATGTATACATCAGTCATGAGGATTTTCAGATGATCCAAGGGGAAAACCAGAAACTGCCGGGGCGTGGAAAAGAGGCATCCATGGCAGTGACCCAGATTGCCATTTATAAGTCACAGGACTGCGGGCTGACAGATGAACGGTTTGCCAGAGAGCTGAATCTGGAAACCGGATTTGCCGATATGAGCTTCGGCGTTATCACAAAGCAGCAGAGCATGCACTATACGTATCTATTTCCAGAGATTATCTGTTCTATCCTTATTATATTTGTTCTGCTGCTGGTGGTCGTGGTGGTTGTAATTATATGCCACAGCATTTCCTCTGGAATCGAGATGGAGTATACAACATTGGGGATCATGAAGTCCCAGGGCTTTTCCCAGGGAAGGATCCGTATCATCTTTATCGTACAGTATCTGCTGGCCCAGGCAGCGGGGGTACTGGCCGGGATCTTCCCTGCGATGCCATTGAACCGGATGGCGGAATATATTTTCTCTCCCATTACGGGAATCCTCCCGGAGGGAAAACTATCTTTGGATATGTATGTAGTGGTAATAGCTGGAATATTTGCCTTTTCTATTCTGTGCATGGTCATAATTACGGGAAGGATAGCGAAGATCTCACCCGTACGGGCCATGGCAGGCGGCAGGAAAGAGATCTGGTTTGACAGCAGGGGCAGGCTTCCCATCACCAAACGCGCACTTTCGGCAAGCCTAGCCCTGAGACAGTTTACGTCCAATAAGAGGCAGTATGCGGGCATCACGGCCATTGTATCCATACTTGTATTTTTTATGGTGACCATGATGGTCCTGGGAAATGTAATTACAGCCACCTCGGCGTGGGAATCCATGGGAATCATATATTCCGATATAGATATTAAATATAAGGGAGAGCCGTCGCAGGAGACCGTAGGGGAGGTGGAACGGATAATAAAAAAATACAGTGGCATAGATGGCGCCTGGCGCTCCTGCGGGAATTATTATTTCTCTGTGGACGGAGAACAGATTATGACGTGTATCTGGAGTGTTCCGGAGGAGATCCGGGCGGTATCCCAGGGACGGGTGCCCCTTTATGATAATGAGATCGTCATGACGGAGATCGCCGCCGACCGCATGGGACTAAAAGTGGGAGATAAGGTTACCATTGGGTATCAGGATAGAAAGGCAGAGTATATGATTTCCGGCCTGAATCAGTATATGAATGATGCCGGTAACAACATCAGCATGACAAAAAGTGCTGCCGGGCATCTGGGGAATTCTTTTTTTGTATGGTATTGGGGTTATATCCTGTCCGACCGGTCCGTGGGACGGCAGACGGCGGACGAAATAAATAAAAGCTTTGGGGATGAACTGGAGGCTGTGTACAATGAAGAACTGATGGATGAAACCTACCAGCTTGCTATTCATTTTATGACGGCTGTGGTATACATCTTCTCGCTGATCTTCGCTGTCGTGGTGGTATACATGGTGTGTGCCAGGGCATTCCTTAGGGAGCGGAGGGATATTGGGATCTATAAGGCGGTGGGATTTACCGCCGGGAGGCTTCGGCTGCAGTTTGCCGTGCGTTTCCTTATTGTCGCCGCTTCCGGCTCCCTTTTTGGCAGCGGACTGGCGGCAGCATGCTCGGAAAAACTGCTGAGCTCCTTTCTGCGGATGGTCGGAATATCCAGCTTTCAGGTACCCTTCGGTTTCCTTACTTTCGCCGTGCCGGTATTGTTGATCTGCCTGTGTTTCTTTGGCTTTGCCTTTCTGGCAGCAGGCAGGATAAAAAAGGTGGAGGTAAAGGAGCTTGTGGCAGAATGATTTTCCTCGGTGGTTGCCGTATGAGGAAAGGTATGATATGCTTATGGAAAATGCAAAGATATAAATTTTCCAGAAACGGGGACTTGTTATGAATCAGAGAAAAGCAGGGGCATTGTTATCGTATGTATATCTGGGTCTGACCTTCGCAGTGGGTATCTTTTATACTCCTATTATACTGCATTTTCTGGGGGACAGTGAGTTCGGTGTCTATTCTGTCGCCAATTCAGTCATAGCGTTTCTTGCCATTCTGGATCTCGGATTCAGCCAGACGATGATCCGCTATGTATCCCGGTGTAAGGCGCTGAAGGATCCCACGGGGGAGCAGAGACTGAACGGTATGTTTCTGCTGTTGTATACAGGAATTGCCCTGATCGCCCTGATTGCCGGGATTGTTTTGTATTTCAATCTGGAGGTGGTATTCAACAGGGGATTTACCCCGGATGAGACGGCGCAGCTGAAAATGATATTTCTCATCCTTCTGGTGAATCTCGTGATCTCTTTTCCGCTGGGGATCTACACTTCCATTATCAGTGCCAACGAGGGGTTCTTTTACCTTAAGTTGGTAAATATCATATCCTTTATCCTGACTCATGCCGGCATACTGGCGGCCCTGTTCTGGGGGTATAAATCCGTCAGTATGGCGCTGATCACAACGGTGGTGTCTATTGGACTGAAAGCAGTGACAGCACTGTATGGGACTTCCCGATACCGGGTCCGGTTTCTTTTCCATGGATTTGACAGAGAACTCCTGCGGGAAGTGTTTGTATTCTCTTTCTTTATCTTTCTGAATATTGTCATCGACCAGCTCTATGCCAACACGGATAAATTTATCCTGGGCGCCCTGTGCAGCAGCGGGGTGGTTACCACGTATACGCTGGGGGTGCAGTTTTCCTCTTATTTTGAGCAGTTTTCCACCTCCATCAGCGGGGTCTTTCTGCCAAGGATCACGCAGCTGGTAACAGTGAACCGGGATATGCAGGAGGTATCGGAGCTGTTCTGCCGCATTGGAAGAATCCAGTTTATTTTACTGGGATTTCTTATGAGCGGATTTATTATTTTCGGAAGGCAGTTTATCTCGTTATGGGTGGGGCATGACCAGCTGGAGGCGTACCGGATCGCACTGGTGGTGATCCTTCCCGGCCTGATCCCTCTCTCGCAGAATCTGGGGATTTCCGTTCTGAGGGCGCTGAATAAACACCGGTTCCGCTCTATCATATATTTTTTCATTGCTCTGACCAATGTGGCGCTGAGCATTCCGCTGGCCCTGCGTTTTGGAGGCTTTGGCGCCGCCTGTGCCACCGGCTTTGGCACCTGCTGCGGGCAGATTGCTACGATGAACTGGTTCTATTATAAAAAGATCGGGCTGGATATTCCGGGATACTGGCGGGAGACCCTGAAGATCATACTGCCCCTTATTCCCATTACCTTTCTAGGAGCCGGGATTCATCTGGCGGTTCCCCTGGCCGGCTGGACCGGTCTGATACTGAAAGGCATCCTGTATACGGTGGTATTTTTCGTTCTTGGCTGGATCGCCATATTTAACCAATATGAAAAAGATCTGTTGGGCGGATTGTTCCGTAAGCTTAGGAGAAAATAATCTGTCTTGTCTGAACGACATAAAATCCGTCTGAACAAGACTTGACTTTCCATATGAACAGAAAACTGAATTATGACAGAGAGGAGATTAACTGCATGGATACATGTTTTGAGGAAATAAAGAAAAAGCTGGGATTTGGGGTTATGAGGATGCCGATGGAGGACGGCAGAATCAGTGATAAGGATTTTACGGAGATGGTGGACTTTTTCATGAGAAGCGGTTTTAATTATTTTGACACCGCTCATGTATATCAGGGCGGGGAGAGTGAGAGGGTACTGAACAGATGCCTTACCAGCCGCTATCTAAGATCTGAATTTATATTGACGGATAAATTGACAGACACCTGTTTTCAAAGTCAGGAGGAGATACGGCCGCTTTTTGAAAGGCAGCTGGAAATTTGTGGTGTGGATTACTTTGATTTCTATTTAATGCATGCCCAGAACGAAGAGCTGTTCCGCAAGTATAAGAGCTGCCGTGCCTACGAGACTGCTCTGGAACTGAAAGAGGAGGGGAGGATTCGTCACTTTGGGATATCTTTTCATGACAGACCAGAGGTACTGGAGCAGATTCTTGAAGAATATCCCCAGATTGAGGTTGTCCAGATTCAGTTTAATTACGTGGATTATGAGGATCCGGCGGTGGAGAGCAGAAAATGTTATGAGATCTGCCGGAAATATAAGAAACCTGTCATCGTGATGGAACCTGTAAAGGGGGGGAGTCTTGCTGACCTGCCACAGGAAGCGGCAAAGCTTCTGGAAAATCTGGGTAACGCAAGTCCGGCCAGCTATGCTATCCGCTATGCCGCCGGTTTTGACGGTATCATAATGGTATTATCCGGGATGAGTAATATGGATCAGCTGCGGGATAACGTGAGCGTTATGAAAGACTACAGGCCGCTTTCGGTGGAAGAGAGGGCAGCGCTGGATCAGATACGGGATATCCTGAGTTCCAAACATCTTATTTCCTGTACCGCCTGCCGGTACTGTGTGGAGGGATGTCCGCAAAGAATTCTGATCCCGGATCTGTTTGCCTGCTATAATGCCAAGACCATATATCAGGACTGGAATCAGGACTACTACTATGAAGAAGTCCACACAGTAAATAAGGGGAAAGCATCGGAATGCATCCGCTGTGGAAAGTGTGAGAAAATCTGTCCACAGCATCTGAATATCCGGGAACTGCTGGTGGATGTGGCAGAAGAATTTGAGAGGAAGAAATAGTGTTATTTCTTCTTTTGGATCTTCACTTTACAGTAAGCTTTTTTTCCAGATCCGTCTTTGGCTTTTGCATATACCTTTACGGTATGTCCAATCCCCTTTTTCTTTGCCTTGACAACACCTTTCTGGGTTACAGAGGCATATTTTTTGTTGGAAACATACCACTTGACTTTTTTGTTGGAAGCCTTTTTCGGCTTAACAGATGCTTTCAGTTTTAGTTTTTTCTTATATCGCAGGGTCGCTTTCTTTTTATTCAAGCTGACCTTCGTCACCTTTACCTTTTTCTTCGCTGTGGAGGAAGAAGGTTTTGTAGTATAGGAGGCGGAGGGGATCCGGCCCAGATCAAGGACACCGCCGGTTTTGCAGAGGCCAGACAGAGACTGGGTTCTGCGGATACAGGTGAGAAGGCGTTCCCGTCTCTGTACGGCATTGTCGCCGGAGTAATAAGATGCCAGTATGGCGATGGCGGCGGATGCAGACGGCGCGGCCATGGATGTTCCGCTGTATGCATTATATTTTCCAAAAGTGGAAAGAGGGAGGTTGGCTTTGGAGATGGCAATGTTATCTACATAGAGACCGGAATCCGACTCGAAGGAGCCGTTCAGACTCAGGATACGCAGATAGGTTCTGTCATCTCTTGTGACAAATGCCTCTGAGGAACGCTGAAAGGTTTTGTGCTCCCAGTCCATGCTGTTGTATTTGTCCAGCCCGATATCACAGGCGACATGATAGAGATTGGCAGGTGACAGACCAAGCTCTGTTACATCCATATACAGTGAAAGTGTGCCGCTGTTCCTGACAGAAGAGAGCGGAATCCGGAAGGAGCCGCTCTGCGGATTGTCAAAGGCATCCTTTTTGCTCTGTTCGATTCCCTGTACAGGCAGGGATCCCGAGTAGAGGTACTGGGTGCTGTCCAGGCTGTCGCAGGAGGAATAAAAACTGCAGATGCTGTTTTTCTGCTCCCCGGGAAGGACGGAGGGAAAGAAAACAGGGGTATTTACAGTGGACAGGATCTGGCTTCCCGGTGCAAAGAGATCCACGCTGGAGGCGCCGTAGTCCGAATAGCTGGCTCTGTTGTCTCTTGGATCAGAGGCTCCCACCTTGACAATGTACGGACTGTTGATATCATAAGGACATTCCTTCGCTGCGGAGGTATCATGATCTACCCCGCTGTTTCCTGCTGCAAAGATAAATACGGCACCTTTCTCACCGATCTTCTGGATCAGGGATCTCATTGTGCTGCTGGAGGCGCCGCCGCCCCAGGAACAGTTTACCGCTACGATATTGGCGCCGAGTTTCTGGGCCTGATAAATATAATTAAAGGCGGCGATCACTGCCGAGTTATATGCCTGGCCGCTGGAGCGGAAAACCTTGAGAGCCATCAGCTTCGCATTGGAGCAGATTCCGGAGATTCCGGTCTGATTGTTTGTTGCGGCGCTGATGATCCCGGCGCAGTGTGTTCCATGGCCTTCTGAATCCTGATCCATTGGATCTGGATCCTCATCTCCAAAATCATATCCGTAGGTTCCTTCCAGCGAGGAGTACGGATTCTTCCACATATGGGAAACGAGATCCTCATGAGTGTAGTCAATCCCTGTGTCCACAATGGCGACAATTGGTGTTTTTCCACCGGCATTCTGTTTGATATGGGAGTAATTGATCCCCTCACCCGGGACATTTTCCCCGTCCAGATACCACTGGAAGCCTGCCATGGGATCGTTGGTCACAGAACGTTTTTCCTGGAGATAATCCGGCTCCACTGACACGACGTATGCCTGATCATCCAGTTCAGAAAGAAGCTCGGAGGTGGAATAGGTATCAGAAGATACCTTCGTCACATACAGGGATTTATCTTCCAGAAATTCTTTTTCCCGCGCATTGCCGGCCAGAACATCCGCCCCCCCAAAATCCCAGGAATCCTCTACCGTTAATTCCTTGTCAAAGGAAACTGTTCCCTCTTTCGTGAGAGGGGTCTTCCGGGGCGAGGCGATGGTAACAAGAACCTGCCCTTCCTGATAGGTGCCCTTTTCCGGCAGCGGGGTCCGGGTTTTTTCAGAGGCTTCTGCCTGGCAGAAACTGGCGGGCAGTGTCCCTATCATGGAAAATATAAGTGCGGCTGCAGTAAAAAATGAAGAAATCCGTCTGGTCATCTGATACCTCCTGAAAATATTACATCAAAAGTATTGCGTCGTTGATTATTTGCTGATATTATGTAAATATATGTTACTATCTAATTGTGACGGAAATAAGACAAGGGGGAAAGATTCATGATATTTGTAAAGGTAGATGATCTAAAGCCGGGAATGCGTCTGGGCAAGCCAATTTATAATAAAAATGGTGTACTTCTTCATGACAGGGATACGAAGCTCAATATGCAGGCAATCTACGGGATCAGGAATTTTGGGCTAATGGGATTATATATTCTGGAGCCGGCAGAGCCGCTGCCGCCGCTGACAGAGGACGACATCAATTTTGAGCGTTTTCAGACCATGTCTGTTTTTAGCATCCGGGAGGACCTGGGGCTGATCGCAGCTGGGAAAAAGGACAAAGGACTGGACTGGCTGTGCGGCCTTGTGATCAAAAATTACGGTGAACTGGACAGAAAGATTACATTTGTACAGAATCTCC
>Ga0073906_1005296_pt1 | contig 11768 bp, 1 predicted proteins | sample Inofromicrocosms_FD_65485 | JGI IMG/M metagenome (GOLD analysis project Ga0073906, IMG submission 65485) | Mouse cecum microbial communities from Vienna, Austria - Inoculum for glucosamine and mucus D2O microcosms | ecosystem: Host-associated > Mammals > Digestive system > Large intestine > Cecum... | reverse complement strand
CGGATTATGTAGCTGAGGCCGCTGCCGGCAGTCTGGGGAGCGATACCGCCCACATAGCCGCCGCCTTCAACATTTATGGGAGCCTCGTTGACACAGTCCTCGAAGCGTCCCGTCTTGCCTACACGGCCGGCGATACCGCCCACATGCATGCGCCCGTTCAGCACGCCCTGGTTGCGGCAGTTGCGTATGGTGCCGAGGTTCATGCCGGCGATGCCGCCCACGTATTGCTGGCCTGTCCACGTGGTGCCGGTGGTATTCTTGACCTGACCGACATTCCCCTTGTTGACGCAGTTCTCTATCAGAGCGCCGTTCTCCACCTGGCCGGCGAAGCCGGCGATATAGTTGTAATTGGAGCTATACTCGTCGCTTACAGAGCCTTCGAACAGAGAATTGGTTATTGAGGAGCCATCGTACATTCTTCCGGCGAAGCCTGCGGAATAGCCGCTTTTGCCGTTGATCGACATGCGCGACACGCAATTCTCGATAGAGCCATAGAGCAGGCCGGCGAACGAGCCAACATAGCTTGCAGCCTTAATCTTGCCCTCGAGGGTGAGGTCATGCACCTTGCCGTTGGTACCTACCGTGCCGAACAGCCCGATGTTCTTGCCGGTCTTGGTGGTCTCGTCAAGGAATGTTATGGCCGATATGGTCTTTCCGTTGCCGTTGAAGTCGCCCTGGAACTGCACGCCGGTGCGAGCTATGGGCGAGAGGACCATGGTGTCGGGGTAGACGATGTCGTTCTCCACGCGGAAGAAGTAGCCGTCATAATCCATGCCCGACGAAGCCATGAAGTTGGCGAGCAATGTCAGGTCGTCGGCGCTCTTGATGAGGAAGGGACTGGCATCGGAGCCGTTGCCTTCGAGGATGGCCGGGATGCTCTTCAGCGCATACTCCTTGGTATAACCGTTCTTGTGCACAGCCACGAGCGTGTCGGCCACCACGGCGTTCTCGGGAAGAGTGATTGTCAGATTACCGCCTGAGAGGCCGAAATCTTTGTTGGCCTTTAGCGACCATGTTATGTCGGCATTGGCCGACAGAGGCGTGGCACGCAGCACGTTAGAGCGTTTCTCGTCTTTCCCGAAGCGCAGGAAAATGGCGCGTTGGGCTATGCCTGACTGCTGGGCGTCGAAAGCCTTGAGCGAGGGATAGGCATCGGCGCGGAAGGCGAACTTCGCCGCATCCAGGCCTTCAGGGAGTTCGGTGCCGGTAAGCTCCGAGGTGGAAAGAGCGGCAAAGCCCCTGCTGAGCGAGGAACACCCCGACATGATGTTGACAGACCCGTCGAAGTAGTTGTTTTCGATGTTGCCGCGGCCGTTGGCGTATCCTACCACACCGCCGAAATATTCGCCGCCGGTGCTGACCATTCCGGACGATATGCATTTCGAGACGCCACCCTTGCCGTTGGCGTCGGATATAGAGCCTATGATACCGCCCACATAGTCGGCGCCGGAGATGGCACCGTTGTTGACGGCCAAGGTCACCGAGCCGGCGGATGCTCCGGCGATGCCGCCCGCATATTTGCCGCCGGAGATGATGTCGCCGTCGTTCTGGCATTCGGCGATGTCGGCCATATTGCTTCCGGCGATACCGCCGGCATAGTCGCCGGCCTCGCGTATGGTGCCCGCGTTATAGCAGCCGGTCACCAAGGCATCCCCTTCAAGCTGTCCGACGATGCCGCCGATGCGGCTACCGCCGGTGAGTATGTCGGCATAGTTGCGGCAGTTCTCCACCTTTCCGCTCGTATAGCCTATCACGGCACCGGCGCTGCCATAGAATTTCAGCGAGCATCCGGCATCTATCACCACGTTGCGTATCACGCTCTGCGGAGTGCCTATATGGAAGAGACCGCCGTAGTTATAGGAGCCGTTGAGGAGTTTCCCGGCGGCATCGCGTTTCACGGCCTCTATCTTGAGCCCTTTGATGAGATGGTTGCCGCCGTCGAATATGCCGGCGAATTTCATCAGGTGGTTGCCTGCCGCCACGCCCTGGAAGTCGTCGGCGAGACCGAAGTCCACATCGGCGGTCTGGAGGAAGTAATCGCCTTCATGGTCGTAATGCATCACGGCATTGTGCAGGGTCTGGAAGTCAGCCTTGTTCTTGATAAGGAAGGGGCTCTGAGCGGTGCCCTCGCCATCGAAGAGCTTAGGCACGGCGTTGATGACCATCAGACGGCCGGCAGTAAGGCCGTTGACGGCCGCAGCCACGGTGTCGTTGGCATAGACGTTGCCGAGACGTAGGGTGTTGCCGCTGATGGAGAGACCGGGCACTGCTTCGGCGGAACGCACCGACCATACGGTGCCTTCCGACAGAGAGGCGTCGGCCTTCATGGCACGGGCTGTCTGGGTGCCGGAGAATGTCACGCATGCCGAGGCGAGCGCCGATGCGTCGGTGGCTGCAAAGGCCTTCAGCGCCGGGTAGCGGTTGCTCCTCGACTCCCATACGGAAGTGCTGAAGCCGGCGGGAACGGTGCCGCTGAAGAAGGATGTGGGGCGTCCGAACCTCTCGTTGGCTATGCCCAGGGCTTGAGCGTCATACCATGTGTTGCTGAAGCCGTTGTCGGAGGGCTTTTCCTCCACCATCGTGGAAGTGAACTCTGTGCCGAAGATGCCGGCGGTGACTGTGCGGTTGCGGGCATACACCTGCCCTACGTTGATGCAGTTGCTCACCTTGATGGGTTCCAGCATTCCGCCGATTGTGGAGTAGGCGGTGCTGATATATCCAATAAGGCCGCCGGCGTAGGTGGAGTAACCTTTTTCGGTGACGAGGCCGGCGTTGAGGCAGTCGGATATTGAGCAGTCGCGGGCGATGCCGGCGATGCCTCCGGCAGCTTCAGTGTCGCCGGCAGTGTGGGTGGTCATCACGCGTCCCACGTTGAGACAGCGGTCCACGGTGGCCGAGTATACGTAGCCGAAGATACCGCCGGTGAAGCCGTAGCCGCTGCCGTTCTCCACGGTACCCGTGAACATGCAGTCGGAGATAACGCCTTCATGGTCAAGAGAGTAGGATTGCGACAGACCGGTGATGCCGCCGAGACAGGAGACTGCCTCGTTGTAATATGCCGGCAGCTTGACAGTGGCGTCTGACCGGCAGCTGGAAACGGGACCGAAGGAATAGCCGATCACGCCGCCAACATGTCCCGAACCTGTGATGAGGCCCGACGAGGAGCAGCGGTCGACTTTCTTGTAGGAACGGCCCACGACGCCGCCCACATATATACCGGCGCCTGTGACCTGGCCTTCCATGCGGCAGTTCACCACATCGCCCATGGCATAGCCGGCGATGCCGCCGAGATAGTAGCCGTTGCCGTTGACGCGCACGTTCTTAAGCGTGAGGTCGCTAACCTTCGAGCCTTCGTACATCACGCCGAAGAGGCCCTGATAGTTGTAGCCCACGCCATCGAGAGTGAAGTTGACGATGGAATGGCCGTTACCGTCGAAGATGCCACCGAAGGCCACCTTTGGTAGACCTATGGGCAGGTATCCGCTGGTGCCGCTCATGTCAATGTCGTTTTCCAGACGGAAATGCTTGCCGACGAAAGAGTTGCGCTGCGCGTTCTGCGACAGGGTCATCATGTCGGCGGAAGTCTTTATGAGATAGGGACTGGCGGCAGTGCCGCTGCCCTGGAGGTTGAAGGGTAGCATCGGAGGGGTGGGGAGGGTCATGTCGGATTTAAGACCCGACTTGACTACGTAGAGAGCCACAAGACCATCCTGGAGCACCGATGCCGCGCACCATGGCTCGAAAGTAATGGAGTCGGTGCCCACAAGCTTGCCCATCACCGGGTCGGTCTTGGATATGACGCCGGTAGCCGGGTCGATAGGACGGCAGTTGAAGGCTCCGTATAGACTCACATTAGCGATATATTGCTCGGATACGGAGATGTTTTTGTCGGCGTCGACACGTGCTTTGACGGCTACTCCGGTGGTTCCGAAATTATAAATCACTATTTCCGACTGGGAGGGCTGTTCCACAAGCAGGGGATATGTCACGTTCCTGTCGGTGCCCTGGCTGCGGAGAGTCGCTGCCATGGAGGCGTTGGCGGGATGGTAGGAACTGTGGTCGATGGCGGCCAGCAGGGTACCCTGATTGTCGCCGTATCCGACTATGGCGCCCCAGCGTCCGAGGGTTATGACTCCGTTGGCATCGATGGTACCTGTGACCGGCTGTTGTGTGAAATACTTTATCCCGTCAGGGCCTATTTCAATGGGAAAGAGGTATACATCGCCGTACGACTTGCTCTGCCATATGCGCTGGGGCATTATGGAGACGGTGCCGGCGGTGACATCGATGACAGCGTCGACAGTCTCTTCGAGTCCGTAGAAATTGCTGATGTGCACCATGGTGGCGTCGGTAGCGTCGGCGGTGAGTGTCATCACGCAATTCACTTCGTCGCCCTGATACACGAAGTCCTTGGCAATGAAGCTGCCCGTGACTATTCTGCCGCCGGCTTTGGGAGATGCGGCGGCACGAGGCGGCATGGCACCCTTGGCCTCGGTGGCATGACCGTTGGCTTCAAGAATGCGCTGCGCAGGGATGGTGGTGAACGAGAGTTCCGGAACGGCAGTCGCAGGCATGGCGGCAGTGGCTGCCACATCTCTGTCCCGGGCTGCCGCATCATCGGCGGCCAACACAGCCTTGGCATCAAACGTCTCTCGGAGTGGCGCGGCTATGTCGGGCAGCACGATTTGCCGGACAGTGGCAGCGGTCGTATCGACCGTCATGCTTACCGTCTCGGCTCCCGCTGTTGACGACATGCCGACAACCCCCGCAAGTATGCCTGCTATCAGCATACCGGTTTTGTGGTTGTGTGTCATAGGTGTTTTAATTAGGGTGATGGCCCGGAGCGTCATGGCTGTCATCGCATATACAATCTCCCGAGCCGATGTACAAAATTAGTTAAATTATTCTAAGAACAAAGAACAGTAATTATTATGGCATGAATTATGAAGATAGTTTAATTATATGCGTCAATCAAGAAGGAGACAAACGCCAATTGCAAGCGTTAGTCTCCTTCTTGAATATTATGATTAAGATTCAGCCCACAAAAATTGTTAACGCAAGTGGTATTGTATTTTGTGGGATGGTTCAGATTACAATCTTCTTCTCACCGTTGAGGTTCAGCGGTTCAGAATCTTGAAACTGCGCGAAGTTCCGTCAGTGTATGTTCTGCGCACCAGATAGTACATACCGTCGCCCTTTGACGGTTTAGGCACTAAGAATCCTTGCGGTGTAAACCACATTTCTTCTACAATATCGGCGTCTGTTTCTACTGTGTCGACATTGGTCGGAGTATTCACTACATTTAGATTGAAGGTGCGGGATATTCTGCCATCGGCGGTGCTCACCTTTACCCAACCTTTGCCGAGCTCTGAGGGATAAATCATGCCGAGGTCGGTGTCGGAGGGGAGCAGACCTCCCGAATATTGCCACTGCAGACCGTCGCAAGGCCAGCCGATATAGAAAATTCCTCTGATTGCGTCAGATGTTCCGGAACCATCGGGCACAATCATGCCTATACTACGGATGGCGTACAGTTGTTCGTCAGCAAGAGCCTTCACCATGGGGAAGCAGGCACGCATATAAGCAAACCCGTCACCGAGATTGACAGTAAGAAGCGAATCAGTGGTTATGGGCTTCGCGTATACGTTAGTGACAGTATCGGATATGGCTGCGGGAATCTCGTCAATATTGAACAGACAGCGATTGAACTCGGCATCCTTAACCTGAGCCACGAAAGGCTGCACGCATGAAGCAGAATCGCCCGGCTCTACGGAAGCGGAAGTAAACGAATCGGATATACTGGCTTTGGCGGTAACGTTGCCGGCGAATCCGGCCACGAAATCAGGTGCTGAGACGCTGCCCATATTTACGCACGAGTTGATTATGGCCGAGCCTTTGGCCATGAATCCGGCAGCCCCGAAATTTGACAAAGTGGCCTTTGCAGCAGTTGATTTGACGCTGCCTGTATTGACGCATCCGTTGAATACCGCCCCGGAAGCATCGCTGACGAAACCGGCTGTGGCATAGCCGTTACCTGCAACGTTGCCCGTATTGAGGCAATCGGAGAACTCTGCATATCCATATGCGGCAAATCCTGAGGTGAAATTCCCGTTGAGGCCTTTCACATCGGCATAGTTTACGCATCTTCTGACAGTGTTGTAGGCCTTGATATAACCGAAAGCTCCGGCCACATAGTTGCCGGTAGCCTCTACCGCCCCATAGTTGGAGAGATTTTCAAAAGAATTGTAACCTTTGCTCTTGTTGCCGTCAACATATCCTGCGAGGCCGCCGACATATTGTTTGTCAGAGGAAATTTTGCCAAAATTCTGCGATGCCGATATCACGGAAGCCGTTCCTGCCATTCTGCCGATGATACCTCCGGCATATCCTCCTGTGGAATGAATGTCAGCCTTGTTTACGCACGAGTCAAGGTAAGTGCGGCCGAAAACGTATCCCACGATACCGCCGACGTTTGCGGCCCCTTTGTCCAAGGTCAGTTTGCCGAGATTTTCGCAATGAGATATTCGTGTGGTGTCGCGTGCGTAACCGGCGATGCCGCCGAACGAACCCTTGACTACAACGATGTCGGCATGGTTGCGGCAGTTGCGGATCTCACTGTAAGCGGTGCCGACAATAGCTCCTGACTGGGTACCTCCCGGATTCAGAGTGCCGTGGTTTTCGCATCCATCAATCAGAGAGCCTGGCTGGGCGTCGGCAGCTATGCCGCCGAGATAACTGCTTCGGGTGACGATGTATCCGTAATTTTTGCAGTTTCTCAAGATGCCTCCATCTTTTACCTGATAGGCTATGCCGCCGGCATAAGTACCCTTGATTTCTGTGGATATGGTATCGCGGTTCACGCAATTTTCAATAAGTCCCTGGCATACGGCGGCAAATCCGGCGGTAGCCCGCTGTGCCCCTTCTGTGGAGACTTTCCCCTCTGCCAGTGTCAGGTTGTGGATCTCGCCTGTTACACCAAGATTGCCCACAAAGGCCGTGTGCTCGGTATGTCCGGCAATGTCAAGCTTGTTTATGGCGTGAGAGTTGCCTGCAATTATACCTCCGAAGGAATTGTAGTTGTAACCTATAGGCATGAAGTCGGTGAGCGACGAGCAGTCAATGTCGTTGGTTACAGTGAAATATTTGCCGTTATATGTCACCTGATATGTATTGGTCATTCTGGAGAGCATTGTCAGGTCTTCCGGTTTTGACAATATGAAGGGAGCCTCTGGGGTACCCTCGCCGGAGAAGACGTTGGCCACAGAGCGTAGAGGTATCGGCCGCTCTATCGAGGTCTTGAACAGGAGTGACACAGAGGCGGTCTCGGAGTCGGCAGGACGTTTGGCTGTGAGAGAGCTGCCGGATAGGGTGAAGTGCGGAGAGTTGTCCGACAGGCTGACGGTCATTCCTTCGGCCATGCCTACCAAAGCCGTTCCTGCAAAGTCGGTACGTACCTCGCTTCCGGGAAGAAGCAGGGTCATGTGACGGTTGGTCTTGGCTGTCGCGTTGTCGGCAAAAGTCTTCAGTACTGGCAATATACCTGCGGAGAAATCGAAAGTCTCTTTGTCAAGGCCTTCGGGCGTGGTTCCGGCAACAAGCGCCGAGGACGCTATTCCCCGACATCCCGTGATGCTGCTCATGTTGGCGGCACCATAGGGGTTCATGACGTCGTCATAATAGTTGTTAGCCATTTTGGGAGTTCCCGTGCCTTTGTTGCCTACGAGTCCGCCAAACGATCCGCCTTCTTTCAGAGCAATGGCCACGCCGGTAGAGACGCACCCGTTCACTGTAGCGTTGCTGAGAGCTCCGGCTATACCGCCTACCGAGGCTGCTCCGGAAATGGTACCGGTGTTGAGACAGCTCTCGATGATGCCTGTGGAATTAACATTACCGGCCACACCGCCGACATTCGACTGGGCAAGTTCCTTGCAGAAAGAATTTGTAGGTGCGCCTGTGACGGTGCCGTCGTTCTGGCAACCTTTTACCAAGGCGTAACAGTTGCCTACAATACCTCCTGTGGTCATGCCGCCGCCGTTGATTTTACCGGCGTTGTAGCAATTGACGGCAGAACCGTTCTTTGTAAGGTTTCCCACCACTCCGCCGCACATGTTGGCAATGGAGCTGACTTCGGCAAGGTTCACACAATTTTCTATCTTTCCGTCGAGTATGCCGACAATCCCTCCCACATAGGCCCAGGCCTTGACGGATGATCCGGCTCCGAGTGTAAGGTTGCGTATTATGGCGGTAGCATTGGCACGTCCGAACAGAGCCACATATTGCATGGACCCGCTTTGAACAGCTTTGCCGTCAGTGTCGTATTTGACGGCATCCACGCGGAAATTGTCGATTGAATGCCCGTCGCCGTCATATATGCCGGCAAACACATGTGTGGCCACGCCATCGGTGGCGATACCCTTGAAGTCGGGTTCGCAGACTATGTCGGCGGTCTGCCGGAAGTATGCTCCCTCGAAAGTGTTGCCGTTGTCGTTGACTTCATCGGCAAGTGTTTTCAGGTCGTTGTAGGTCTTGATCAGGTATGGCGAAGCCTCGGTGCCGGCGCCTTCGAACAGTCCGTCGGGCACTACTGTGAGCACAAACTCCTTGCTGAGTTCCGGATTGGAGGCCGAATAGCATACCAGACTTTCAGTGGCATACATGTCGGCCAGCTCCACATTATTACCTTTGATGGTTATGGCATCGTTGGAAAGGGCAGGCTTGCCGTCGACAAGAACACCCCATTTCAAGACATCGTTGTCGGCAAGTCGGAAAGAACCTTTCACGCCGCGTGTTGACTGAGGTTCGGTCAAGAATACCGGGGCTGAGGCCACCTGCCATGCGGGGTCGCTTTCCATTCCTTTGATTATAGGATAACGTCCGGGCACCGCGCTCCAGTGCTCCGACGAAAGGCCGGAAGGAAGCGTGGAGCCGGTTAGCTGGGAAGTGGTCAGTGCTCCCTGGTAGTTGAAGTCGGTAATGGTAAGGCCTGTCATCTGCCGGTCGTACACCACATTGGAGAATCTTCCCATTTTTACCTGAGAATCAAGCTGAGGATACAGCGATATCAGCGGGCTCGGGTTATTGTCGACGGAAGCAATTCTTCCGGTGATGCAAATGTCATTGAAAGCGCCATCGCTCACCCAAGCGCCAAGTTGCGCCACCAGGCCGCCGGTCATGGCCGGAGCGGCATCGGCCTTGATCTGGCCGGCGAATGCACAATGGCGCACCGATGGGTTGGAAACGGTGCCCACGAGGCCGGCATATAGACCGTTACGGCCGGTAGCCACAGTGTGGATCGTGGCCAGGGAAAGACTGTTTTCGAGTACCGAGACACGTTTCTGAGTGCCTTTTACAGCGCCAGACACACCTCCGATACAGGTAGTCTCGTCACCGGCGGTGTCGCTGAGCATACCCCAATAGCGGCAGCGGTTCAGCCGCACATCGCTTTCATCGGTAAGACGGCTCGATGACGCATCCGAAGTGCCGACGATACCTCCGATATAGGGGTCGTTGGTGGAGAATACACCGTATATGGTCAGATGCCCTGACGCCGTGCAGTCTTCCACGAGACCTGCGTTATAACCGCAGATGCCACCCATTGTGCCGCGTGACTGCATATCCACTTCTGCACTGCTTCCTCTGATGGTGCCGAAATTTTCTCCGGCAATACCTCCGATCGTGAACATTGCAGCCCAGAATTTCGAGGATTTTACATGGCAGTTGTCTATTGTGCCAAGATTAAGCCCGGCCAGAAATCCGCACAGTCGGCCATAACTCTCGAAATCGAAGTTCTCAAGAGTTATGTTCTTCACCACACCCTGCTTTCCGATGACTCCGAAAAGACCGATATACCAATGCATTCCTTCATGAAACTTAAGGTTCCGGATAGTATGGCCGGCGCCGTCGAATGTTCCGTTAAAATCATGTAGATTGAAGGTGAATGGCTGGAAATAGTCAAGGTTGGATGTTGATGATCCAATGGTGCTGAAGTAAAGTCGTTGACCGGCGCAGTCTATGTCGGCATCCATGCGGAAATGTTTGCCGGCAAAGTCATTGTCGGCATTGACAAGAGAGGATAGGGCGAGCAGGTCGGTATAAGTTTTGATAATATATGGCGATGCTTCAGTGCCGGACCCCTCAAACGATGTTGTTACCGGCGATGGAATTTCCAGTGTGTAGTCGCCTTTTATCAAGGTGGAGGTGTATCTGTCGACAGGCTTGGCGGGGCTGTTGAAGGGGAATGCTCCCCAAGCTCCCAGTTGCAGCTGTCCGTTGGCGTTCATTGTCCCCTCCACAGCTGTCGGTATCGCTGTCGGGTTGGGCTTTGTGGCATCTATCGAATATGTGAATACCTGCCCCAGCGAGTTGGTGCCTAAATATTGCGACGGCATCACAACCTTCCTGTCGGATGAGAGTTGCAGACCGACAGTCTCACCGGAATTTCCGAAATTCTCCACTTCGACGAGGTTCTGATATGGTTGTTTCAGAATCACTCCCCAGACATCAGTGGCTTTGGTGGAAAAGTTTACAGCCTCTATGGTGGCGTTGCATGGTCTGAATGCAGAGCCTTTCACTGCAAGGACACAAAGGTTCTTGTGCGGTCCCTCTTCTATTACGAACAGTCCCCATGGCTGCAGTTTTATCGTGCCGTTTTCTGTCACTTGTCCTCTCACGGGGTCGGTATATGAGAAAATGTTTTTGGCCGTATCAATCGGGCAAATCCATACCGGCGCCGATTCAGTATCGCTCACCATGACGCGATAGAGCAGCTGTGGCTGGATGGTGATGTCGGAACCGTTTACCGTGGCATTGCATGTAGTGGGATTGCCATAAATCTGCTTGATGACCACTTCGCCTTTTGAGGCGTCTTTTACAGCAAGCTCCACGCTTCTGGTGCGCCATGCACCACTCGTCAGTGTGTCGGTGCAGAGTTTGTATCCTCCTATTGATTCTACCGACGGGGCATTGTTCGGGCCGGTTTCTCCGGCATACGGCGTTGTCATTTCGGCGCAGGTGTAGATAGTTCCGGATGAATCGAAACCCTCTATGGAGATTGCCGATTTGGTCTGCAGTCCGGCTATCGCTCCTATGGACAGGGCGCATATAGTCGCCGAGATTGCAATTGTTGACAGTTTCCTCATATTGTTGTGTGTTGGTTATTCGTCCGCTGGTATGCATACCTTCGGCATACCGATTTCATGGATGTGTGTGCTCAAAAATAAGTTAAAAACTTTTAATGACAAAGTATTGTTGCGGTCAAGCCCCAAATATTAAGATAGTTTAATTATTTCGGGAATCAGGTTACGGCTGCTGTCGCAGATGATAGAGTAAACCTTTCTGAAAAGTGCCTTTCCTGAGATTATATGTTCGCATTGGGGTTGTATGGATAGTGTGTAATTATTTAAAATGTTTCGATTATTTTACGTTTAATAATGAAGTTGTTTCGACTAATTTACGTTTAATAATAAATCATAAAAAAGGTTACCATAAAAATTAGTCGAAACGACTTCATTACTTTTGAATCAATTCAGAATGATATGTTGATAGTAAAGCAATACATTTCTCCATGCGGTACACTCGCGCTGGGGGATTACGGCGGATACATCTGCATGTGCGATTGGGCTGACAAAAAACGGCGTTATGAGGCTGTCTTGCATCGGTTGAAAAAGATTCTAATTTAAGTTTCGCAAGTATGTAATTTCAGAGATACGGGCATAAAAAAACGACATGGTTTCTTGCCTAATTGGCAGAAATTGAGTAATTTTAAGTAC
>Ga0073906_1005294_pt1 | contig 11773 bp, 11 predicted proteins | sample Inofromicrocosms_FD_65485 | JGI IMG/M metagenome (GOLD analysis project Ga0073906, IMG submission 65485) | Mouse cecum microbial communities from Vienna, Austria - Inoculum for glucosamine and mucus D2O microcosms | ecosystem: Host-associated > Mammals > Digestive system > Large intestine >... | reverse complement strand
TTTTATATTTCCTGTATGACAACCATCTTACGGCATCTAAAAAAGCAATGCTTTATGCATATATTATTAAGAATAAAGAGCAGATACCTGACACATATAATGCATATATGAATAATATAGAAGAATTTTGTTTCGCGCAGCTGCACCAGGGACGTATTAGCAAGAATCTGGCAATAATATATGAAGAGTGCATAAATGAAGATAAAATTACAGATAATGTGGCAGCAGAGCTTCCTAAAGTGATGTTCAGCCATGAAATTTTATGTAATAACCCTGATATAACAGGGATTTATGTAAGACACCGCGAACTTAAAGAAGAAGAATTTGTACCACTTGTACATGGAAGGGCTGTTGTACATATATTTACAGAACAGTCACATGTCTTTCTTGCAGACGGGCTGGACAACCGTTATATAATGTCAATAGATTATACTGCTAATAAACTCCTAAACCTTGACCATCTTGCATCAAGGTGTTTTGATAGAAATAAAACTGATACAGGGCTTCTTCTGTACCTTTATGACAGGGCAGACCACCTGCACCAGACAGGCACATCTGCAATGGAAGTCCACAGGGCAGTTATTAATATACAGGGGTTAAGTGAATACCAGCACAGGAAAGTATTTGTTGCCCTTGTAAAATATTACTTTGATAATTTTGAGGGACAGCTTCTTGATGAAGCCCTTGCAACAATGGACTGGGATAATGTAGGCAGTTCTGAAAGGGCACAGTTTATAGAGTATTGTGCTGTAAGACATTGTTATGACAAGGCAATGGAAGGAATATTAAAATACGGGTATGATAAAATATCTGGAAAGCGGCTTTTACAGATTTCTTCCCATACGTTTGAAAGCAGTGCAGATACTGAAAATGTTTATCTTACAAGGCTTGCATGGCATATTTTTAATACTGGCAAGTTTGATGAAAATGTGTTAAAATACCTCTGCCGTTACTTTATAGGAGGCATACATGAAGAAACAAGGGTATGGCAGGCGGCACGCGGTTTTGGAATAGAGTGTAAAGATTTTGAAGAACGCATAATTGCACAAATGGTATTTACGGAAGAAATATCACCAGAAGCATATAATATATTTTACAGCTATTACCAGAATGGTGATAATAAACGGCTGGTTAAGGCATTCCTTAAAATTATAGCTTATAAATACCTTATTAAAAACTGGCTTGTACCTAATGATATGTTTAAATATTTTTATGATGAAGTACGTACACAGGAAAACATGATTTGCCTTATTGCTGCATTAAAATATTTAAGCCAGAAAAGAAAACTTACAGAGGAAGAAACAAGTTTTGCAGATTATAATGTTAATATGCTTTATGAGAAAAATATTGTGTTTTCTTTTTTTAAAGATTTTATTGGAAAGTTTACACTTCCTATACATATAATGGATGCACAATATGTTGAATATATAGCAGAACCTGGCTGTGAAGTTAAAATACATTATCTTATTTCACCAGGACAGAAAACACAGAATTCAAAAGACAGCGGGGAATTTATTACTGAAACAATGAGAGATGTATTTGAGGGTATACGGGTTAAGGAATTTGTGCTGTTCCAGGATGAACTGCTGCAATATTATATATCAGAAACTGACGGAAAAGGGAAAAAAATTACACGCAGTGTAAGTGTACATTTTGATGAATCTATGGACGATGCAAGGGAAGGAAGCCGTTACCATACACTTAATACAATGATGATTGCTAAAGAAATGCATGATGATGCAACACTTATTGACCTTATGGAAGAATACGCCAGAGAACGTGAAAATGTAAAACGGCTGTTTAAACCCATATTAGATTAGAAAAACCTGGGGGAATATATATGAGTGAAGAGCGGCAGCTTTTGGTTGGTATTGATTTAGGCAGGACAATTTCACAGATTTCATGCTTTGATGATAAATTATATGAACCAGTCCCAATTGGAAGGATGCATGGAACAGAACGTGAATATGAAATACCATTTGCATTTGCAATAAACAGGAAGAATAATGAATGGCTCTGGGGGACAGATGCACTTGAAGCAGGAGAAGATTTTATCCACCTTGGCAATATTCTTGAACGCATTGTATCAACAGATAAATTTGAGATTACAGGATATACTTTCCACAGCAAAGAAGTTTTAAAAAGGTTTTTGCTAAAAGAATTAAGCCTGCTTAAAGAATATTACCCAAACCAGACAATTAAAAAACTTGTTATAAGTATAGAAGACAGGGACAGCAATGCAATGCCTGTAATTAAAGATGCATGCGGGGAACTTGGTATAATGGAGGACAGGCTTGTTGTACAGACCCATAAGCAGAGTTATATGTATTATGCAGTAAGCCAGCCAAAGGAACTCTGGATTAATAATGTAGGCATGTTTGAATATAATACAGGAGGGCTGTCTTATTCACAGATATCAATAGACAGGAAGAATGTGCCATATATCGTAGGTGTTGATAAAAAAGATTTGTCAGACGTTATGCCGTATTCCATTCTGGCTGGAAATGATGATATACGTATTAAATATACTTTTACAAATGTTGCCAATACAGCACTTCATAAACAGATGGTTACTACAATTTATGTAACAGGTACTGGATTTGAAGGAAAATGGGCTTCAGAAGCGCTTAAAGAACTTTGTGCTGGCAGGAGGGTATTCAGGGGGCAGAACCTTTTTACAAAGGGTGCATGTTATGCTGCCAGGGAATTTGCAGGCAAGGGAAAACTGGAAGGCTTTATTTTCCTTGATGAAGATATGATTACAAGTGATATATTAATCAGGACATACCACAATGCAGAATTTTGCGAAGTGGCACTTGCTACAGCAGGTTCAAGATGGAATGAGGTAGATTCAAGTATTGATGTTATACCAGATGATGAAGAGGAAATCCAGATTATTACAAGAAATGTACTGCTGCATGAAGCTAAAGCACATATATTGTCGTTAAGCGGGTTTACTGGCAGGGAAAATAAGATGACACGTTTTACTGTAAGAATACGTTTTGCCAGCAAAAATACGTGTATTGTAACACTTAAAGATAACGGGTTCGGTGAATTTTGCCCTTCAACTAACAGGATATGGGAACGTTATATTGATATATAGGAGAAAATGTCAGAATTAATTACGGAGGATGGATATGGGGAAATTAATCCAATGCACTGGCAGGCTTGCCAAAAAGCCATATTATTTCAGGGTAACAGATACTAATGTATATTCAATAGAAGAGGTCTGTTATTTTATACACCAGAATATTTATATGCTGCAAAGGGATTTTTTTACTTATGGCTTCGCAATATGGCTAAGGGACGAGCTTGGCATGGAAGATACTGCACTTAAAATGGAAAATATGCTTCATTATAATAACAACCTGAAAGATATTGTTGTTACTTTATGCTGTAGTTGTGATTATTATGATGAAAGGGAAATAAATGAGCTTATAAGAATAATGGATGAAACCCAGAGCCTTCCGCTGCGCAAAAGACAGAAGATAAAAGCAGATAATTACTTAAGATGCAATCTATTTGAAAAAGCACTTGAAGAATATGGGCATATTTTAAAGAGTGACAATATGCTGGCAGCGGATATAAAAGAATATGGGGCTATTTACCATAATATAGGGGTAGCATATGCAAGCCTTGGCGGATACAGCAAGGCTTGTGGTTATTTTTCCCAGGCATATGAAAAGGGGAAGAATAAGGAGTCTTTAAGGGAATATATATATTGTCTTATATTGCTGGAAGATAATAACCAGTATGAACTTGTATGCAGGCAGTACAATATTACAGAAGAAGAACGCGACAGTATTAAAAAAGATTTTAAAGAAACAGACAGGGCAAGTGCTGCCTCAAAGGAAACAAGCAGGATATCACGTTTAAGGGAAATACTGAAATCTGGTTACTTAGAAGAATATTATGAGAAAACAGATAGGTATATTAAACGCTGGAAAGATGAATACCGTGAAGAAATCAGTGTTTGAAAGGATATATTATGGCTTTTTGGAACAGGAAGAAGAAAACAAAAAATGCAGGTAATACAGATAGTACAGGAAATACACTTAATAAAGATATTATAGAAAGTATACCTGGCAGCGGGCAGCAAGAAGGCATTGCAGCAGAAGCCAGCAAAGAAAATGTAAGGGAAAATGTAATAGAAGAAATTGCTTTAGACCAGCAGGAGAAATTTTCATCTGTTGACAGAAAAGACCAGAAGAGGCTTGTACGTGAATGTTGTGAATCTGCTATGGAAAATGACAGGCAGATAAGCGAAGCCAAGAAAGAATATGAAAAGATTACATCACACCTGTCTGATATACAGAAAATTGACAGGATTAGCGGTACTGAAAAAAAAGAACTTATTGACATATGTAAGAATATAGTAAACCTTGTTAATGAACGTAACCGTTATAAGAACAGGACTCTTACTATAACAGAAGCGCAGATGAGAAGGTTTGAACCATATGAGGAGGACCTTGTTGACGAAATCAAGAAAATGTATAGTGCGGAGTCGTACCAGAAGGCTATAGAGAGCGATATATCTAACCTGAAGAAAGAGAAAGAACTTTTATACCATGAACAGCGGGAAATTCTTGGCAAACAGAATTCCCTTAAATCTATGGCTAAGGTGCTGTCAGCACTTATAATTTCACTATTTGTCTTATTTATTGTAATTTATTATGCACTTGAAGTGGATATGACGCTGCCATATCTTGGAACAGTGCTGCTTGCCGCAGTTTCAGCAACTGTAATATTCCTGGAAGCTAATAAAAATAAACGTGATATGCTGTTAAATGACAGAAAGGTTAATAAAGCAGTTGGACTTATGAACCGCGTTAAAATTAAATATGTAAACAATGTTAATATGCTTAGCTATAACTGCGAAAAGTTCAGTGTTAAAAATGCCAAGGACTTTGAGCAGAAATGGAACGAATATTGCAAAATGAAGGAGTATGAAAGGCGTTTCAGGGAGAATACAGAGAAACTTAATTTTAATAATGAATGTCTTATAAGCCTTTTGCGTGAAAACGGCATTGCAGACAGTGATATATGGGCAAGCCAGGCGCTTGCTATAATAGATGAAAGGGAAATGGTAGAGATACGGCATGTATTTAACCAGGGAAGGCAAAGGCTGCGTGAAAGGATAGAATATAATGAGACTGTAAAGGCTGGAACAGTAAAACAGATAGATGAGTTGATTACAAAATATCCAGATATGCAGAATGAACTTCTTGATATAGTTAAGGAGTATAGTGCAGTACATGCATAATAATATATTATGGGAGGTATTTATATGGAATTAATAACAAGCTTAAATGATAATGATGAAATAACAATTAACCTATTTGGCAAAGAAGAAAGTGTAATGGTTTTTTCTACTGGTGACAACAGGTATGATGAAGACGGGGATGATAAAGAAGATGGATTTCCTTTAAGTAACGAAGAACTTGAATGTTTAAACTGGTTTATTGCAAATATTGATATATGTGATTATAAAAAGGAGATAACAGAATATTGTAATAAACGTTATGCTATGATTGGTGACAAGCAGATAACAGAGGCAGACCTTGAAGACGAAGTCTCTATTTATGCAATTGCAATTAATATTGGTGGTGTAGTCCAGTCATATGATGGTTTTGTTTATCCAGAAATATCATTTTACGGGGATTGTGAATGTGACCCTGAACATGGTATATGTATCGGGTTCAGGGATAAGAAATACTTAGGAATAGAGTCCCAGGACTGGACTTTATAATATGCAGGGGTTAATCCATATTTATACTGGTACAGGGAAAGGCAAGACAACTGCTGCTGCTGGCCTGTGTATACGTTTTGCAGGAAGTGGCGGCACGGTTTTATTTACACAGTTTCTAAAGAATGATAATTCAAGTGAACTGGCTGTTTTAGAACAGATTACAAATATTATAGTTTTGCCATCAAATGCTTATTTTGGATTTACCAGTTCAATGACACCAGAAATAAAGGAAAATGCCAGAAACCATTATAATAATTACTTTACAAAAATACTTGGTAAAGTATATTCTGGTGGTTATGGGCTTCTTGTGCTTGATGAAATAATTGCAGCAGATAACGCTGGCTTAATAGAACATGGAAGGCTTATGGATTTTCTTAAAAACAAACCATATAATCTTGAAGTTGTGCTTACTGGACGCAGTCCTTCACAGGATTTGCAGGATATGGCAGATTATATATCTGATATAGTAAAAGTAAAGCATCCGTTTGACAAAGGCATATCTGCACGTATGGGAATTGAAAAATAAGTGGAAAAAACTTAAAAAACAGTTAAAACCGGTGGAAAGGCAGTTTATGAAAGCAGGACTTGAAAATATTACACCATATGAGATAGAAAAAAGAAGCATGGAGATTATTTCACAGGAGCTTTGCGCCCTTGGCATAACACTTGATAAGGAGAAAGAACCTGTTATTAAGCGTGCAATACATGCATCTGCTGATTTTGATTATGCACAAAACTTGTATTTTTCAGAAAATGTAATACAAAAGGCATCAAAATTGTTAAAAAATGGGACAAGTATTGTTACTGATACTAAAATGGCGTTGTCTGGAATTAATAAAAAAGCATTATCCAGGTATGGCATTAAAGTTTATAATTTTATAGATGATGGAGATGTTGTAACAGCAGCAGCAAAAAATAATACTACACGTTCAGCGGCATGTATAGATAAAGCATTTGCAATGGATGAGCCTGTTATATTTGTAGTAGGAAATGCCCCGACTGCCCTTGTGCGCATATATGAGCTTTACAATGAAGGAATTTTTAAACCAGGACTGGTTATTGGTGTTCCTGTAGGTTTTGTAAATGTAGTGCAGGCAAAAGAATTAATTATACAGACAGAAATACCATGTATAATAGCAAGGGGACGTAAGGGTGGAAGCAATATAGCAGCAGCAATATGTAATGCTCTTTTATATATGTTGTAACTTGCATATACGGACTGATGTTACGGATTTGAGGTAATTATGAATAATGGAATTATGGCTGCTAGTTTTGGAACTACATATAAAGAAGCAAGAGAACTTTCACTTGGGGCAATAGAAAAAGAACTTTGTTCCAGGTTTCCAGGTTTTGCTTTTTATAATGCATATACAAGCAGTATTGTAAAAAAACGCATACAGGAAAATGAGGGTGTTTTTATACCTGATGTGTTACAGGCACTCCAGAAGATGTATGAAGATGGCATAGAAAATGTTTATATACAGCCAACACATATAATTCCTGGTGAAGAGTATAATAAAATATCTGGCATGGCTGGCAAGTATAAGGATAAATTTAATATTATAAAGGTTTCAGCGCCGCTTCTTAATTCTTGTAATGATTTTGAAGCTGTAGCGGATATTCTAGCCTGTTATTATAAATTTGGCAGTACAGCAGGGGACAGGGCAGTTGTGCTTATGGGACATGGAAGCGGGCATAATGCTAATAAATGTTACAGCCAGTTCCAGGATGTGTTAATCCATAAGGGATTTACAGATGTATTTGTTTCAACTGTAGAAGGAACTCCTGCTTTTGATGATTTATTAAATGAATTAAGTAAATATACATATAAAGATATAACTTTAATACCATTTATGGTAACTGCTGGTGACCATGCACATAATGATATGGCTGGCAGCAGTAAAAATTCATGGAAAAGCAGGCTGGAAAGCCTTGGTTATAATATTTCTATTGTAACCCATGGAATAGGGGAGATTAAAGAAATAAGGGATATTTACTCTGCACATCTTGCGCAGGTAATTAATAGCAGTATTTAGAAAGGTTTTATCTATGGATTTGGGTTATGTTTATAAAAACCATAAGAAATTAAGATGTGGGTATACAACTGGAATATGTGCCGCTGCTGCTTCTAAAGCTGCTGTAAGAATGTTGCTTACAAAGATGCCTGTTAATGAGATAGGAATATGTACTCCAAAAGGTGTAACCCTTAACCTTAAGATACTGGATATATGTATAACGGATGAGTATGCAGAGTGTGCAGTAAAAAAGGATGCAGGAGATGACGCAGACTGTACAGACGGAATACTGGTTTATTCCAGGGCAAGTTTTCTGCCAGAGGGCATTGTGGTAGACGGGGGACAGGGTGTAGGACGTATTACTAAACCTGGTCTTGGACAGCCAGAGGGAGCTGCTGCAATTAACAGTGTCCCAAGGAGAATGATTACAGAAGCAGTCTTAAGTGAATTAGAGGCAGCTTGCCAGGAAACAGGGATTAAAATAATTATTTCTGTACCAGGTGGTGAAGAAATTGCAAAAAAAACTTTTAACCCAAGGCTTGGGATAGAGGGTGGCATATCAATACTTGGTACAAGCGGTATAATAGAGCCTATGAGCGAGAAAGCATTAACAGATGCAATTTATATAGAAATGAAGCAGAAAAAGGTTCAGTCTGGCTTTAACAGTGAAGTGCTTTTAATCTCTCCAGGAAATTATGGCAGGAATTTTGCAAAAGATACATGGGGAATTGATTTGGAGCAGGGGCTTAAATGCAGTAATTTTATAGGTGAAACACTTGATATGGCGCTTATGCTTGGCTTTGGGAAAATATTATTTATAGGGCATATTGGCAAGCTTGTAAAAGTGGCAGCAGGAATTATGAATACACATTCACGTGTAGCAGATGCAAGGATGGAAACCTTATGTTCATGTGCAGTCCTTTCAGGATGCAGTATAGAAGCAGCCAGAAATATTCTTTTATGTACAACAACGGATGAAGCAGTATTGCTGCTTAAAGAAAATGGCATTTTAAATAAGACAATGGATATTATGCTTGGCAGGATTGTTTCTAATATGAGGCAAAGGACAGAAAATAAAATTGAAATTGAAGTAATTGTATTTTCTAACCAGGCAGGAGTACTTGCAGTATCAGGCAATGCCCTGGATTTTATAAAGTTAATTAAAGGACAGGATTGTAGTTAATTATAGTTATTAGTAAAATATTACAAACAGGAGATTAGGACAGGAGATTGGGTAAAACATTGGAAAATGGGAAATTGTATGGCACTGGTACAGGGCCAGGAGACCCTGGGTTAATAACATTAAATGCCATAAAAACAATAAAAAAATGTGGTTATATTGCAGTTCCAAATGCAGTTAAGGAAAAAGCCTTAAGTTACCAGATAGCACTTGCAGCAGTACCGCAGGTTAAGGATAAAAAATGTATCTGTGTAGATATGCCAATGACCAGGGATAAAAATATATTGGAGCAGAGCCATATAAAAGCAGCAGATAAAATTGCTGCTGTACTTGGAAACGGGCACGATATTGCATTTCTTACACTAGGCGACCCGTCAATATATTCAACGTATATTTATATTCACAATAAAATAAAATCTATGGGATACCAGACAGAAATTATAAGCGGCGTACCATCATTTTGTGCTGCATCTGCATTACTTGATGAGGGGCTTGTAACAGGTTCTTCAGAACTCCATATAATACCATCCTCATATGGAATAGATAAAGCACTGGAACTTCCAGGCACAAAGGTGCTTATGAAAGCAGGCAGGAAATTACCAGCAATAAAAGAGAAGCTGGAACAAAATAATATTTCTGCTGTCCTCGTTGAGAACTGTGGTATGGAAAATGAACATATTTATAATGGTACTGGGAATATTCCTGAAAGTGCAGGATATTATTCCCTGGTAATAATCAGGGAGGAATAGTTAAGGGGGAATAATTTATATGGTTAATTTTGTTGGTGCAGGGCCCGGGGCAAAAGACCTGGTAACTATACGTGCATATAAACTTATTGCCAGTGCAGGCATAATAATTTATGCTGGTTCACTTGTAAACCCGGAACTGCTTGGATATGCAGGCAGCGGCTGCCAGTTTTACAACAGTGCGGAAATGACACTGGAAGAGGTTATAAATGTAATGGCAGATGGCAGCAGGAAGGGTATTGAGGTAGTAAGGCTTCATACTGGCGACCCTTGTATATATGGTGCAATAAGAGAGCAGATGGACAGGCTGGATGCCCTTGGCATACCATACACGTACTGCCCTGGTGTAAGTTCATTTTGTGGTGCAGCAGCCTCATTAAACCTTGAATATACACTTCCTGGTGTATCACAGAGCGTTATAATTACACGTATGGAAGGAAGGACGCCTGTACCAGAAAAAGAAAGCATAGAAAGCTTTGCAGCGCATAATGCATCAATGGTTCTGTTCCTAAGTACTGGCATGGCAGGGGAATTAAGCCATAAGCTTATATCAGGGGGGTATCCTGGAGATACACCAGCAGTAATAGTTTATAAAGCAACCTGGGAAGATGAAGAGAAATATATTTGTACAATAGAAACATTAGAAGAAACAGCAAAAAAACATAATATTACAAGGATGGCACTTATAATAATAGGGGATGTGTTAGCGCCTGCCAGGTATAACAGGTCAGAGCTGTATAATCCATATTTTACAACAGGGTACAGAGAGGCTGTAAAAAAGGAGTAGCATATATCAGGCAGTAAGGAAATGTTTACATATAAAAAGAGATATTCCATATAGCCTGTATAAGTGGCCATATATCCATGAAGTATTGCATTTTATTTAAGAATGTAGTAATACAATAATAACAGCTGTAATAGAGCATATGTATGTACATAACAACTAAAGAATGCATAGGCAGGATGGAGGATGATTTATGAAGAAATGGAAGTATTTAAAATGTGTTATTCTAATGGCTTTGCTAATAGGGGTTTTTAAAATTAGTGCTAATGCAACAGAACCAAGATTATCTCTTGGTTATAAGTGGGCAGCTAAAGGTTCAAGGGTTTTGTTTTATTGTAATTTAAATAATACATGGAAGAATTCAATAAATATAGCAATGAATAGATGGAATGAAGTTAAAGATTTTAATACAAACTCAGATATTGTTCCACTGGCACTTTCAGAAAATAGCAATAGAGAGAATAAAATCTATTGTTCAACAACAAGCCAGTTATGGCTGGCAAAAACGTTTCCAGAAGTTTCAAATAGAAGTATTACTTCAGTAGACATTGTATTCAATACAAAAGATTATTCTTATATTCTTGGTGCTGCTGCTGGAAAGTATGATATTGTATCTGTAGCTGTTCATGAACTGGGACACGCTATTGGAATTGCACATTGCCATGAACTTTCTGGCTCTTCTTGTTTTAGCAGTACTTGTTTATCTAATGTCATGAATCCAGAAATACCAGATAATACAAGAAGAAGGGAACTTACTGGTTATGATAGTTCTTCAAAACAAGGAATTTATTGGTAGGGGGAAAATAAAAATGAGAAAAAAGGTTAGAAATATAATTATAGCTGGTGTATTGTTTTGTATAGCTGCAATATCTGGCTATATATATAAGAAGAATAGTATGCTTAAGGAATTACCAGTTTATGAAAGTACAGCAATGTACCCGGAATTAACATTACCACAGTTAGCAGATAAAGCTTCATATATTGTAAATGCAAAGGTTATTAATGTTGGAGATACAATTAATAATGAAGTTCCAGTATCACTTACAGGGAATCCAGATGATATAGCAGAAACCTTGTATACACCTGTAACGCCTGTAACATTAGAAATTATAAGTAAATTGAAAGGACAAATTAATACAGATAAAATTACTTATTATGAAGATGGTGGAATTACACCATCATATGTCCAGTTGCCAGATGGATATACCATGGAAGAGGGAATGGAGGTAATAATATTTTTAAATGATGCAGGTCATTGCTGGGGAGCGCAAAGTATTTTTCCTGTGGCAGGCAATTCTG
>Ga0073906_1005292_pt1 | contig 11775 bp, 15 predicted proteins | sample Inofromicrocosms_FD_65485 | JGI IMG/M metagenome (GOLD analysis project Ga0073906, IMG submission 65485) | Mouse cecum microbial communities from Vienna, Austria - Inoculum for glucosamine and mucus D2O microcosms | ecosystem: Host-associated > Mammals > Digestive system > Large intestine >... | reverse complement strand
ATCCTGGTGCCGCTGAGCAAGGGCGACAGGGTCTCCCTGCGGGTGATCAGCGCCACACCGGTCGTACTGCCGGCTAAGTCTGCCGGGGCCTCCCTGTTTATGCTCCGTCTGGGTTAAGGTACAAGCTTCAGAAAAACGAAACCCGTATGAATCACAAAAGTGAAGCCATAAAGTAAGCGTCAAATCGCCAGTACAAAAGAGAGCCGCGGTGCTGAATCGAATCAGCGCTGCGGCTCATAGAAGTTATGTGGAGATAGCCGGAAAAGACGTCCTGGAACTTCGCCGCGTGTTTGATCTCCCGACTGGGCTGGTATTCATAGAGCACAATGAGCGGTCCGACATCCTTTGATATCCTCACTTTTAGAGTAAGTCGTACAGGCTGCCAAAACCGCCGTCTTTGCATCTCTGCTGCGTTACTTTACGCCGCAAAATTTTTCCAATCACCCCAATTATTCTTATTTGTAAGCAAAAATGTGCTCTTTACGCGCAAAAATCCCATACCGAAGTACGAGATTTTTGTCAATGCAAATTGGTGGAGGTGGCGGGAGTCGAACCCTGCTATAAAACCGATATAACTATTGATATAAAAGAGTTTTATTGACTGTATAAGTAAAAATATATGCAAATTGAAATCTACATATCAACCTAAATATTCTCGTGGTTTCAATTATTTTACCGATGCTCGAACAATCATTGCCGCCACCTGAGCACGGGTCGCCGGGACGTTGGGATTAGTGCCGTCGGTGATTGCCAGCGCCTGGGCGTCTTCCCACTCCGGGGCCAACGCAGCACTGACGGGCTGTTTGGCGGTGACAGTACGAATCTGGTTCCAAAGCTGGAGCACTTCAGTGTCAGTGAGTTTACTTACATCCAACATATCTACATCCTCCTGATATTTCGGCCTTACAGCTCCTACGACCTGGCTGAAGGGCCTGGTTTTACGGCAGACCTGTCCGCCGTTGGACTGACTTCCGGCCACGCTGGTATTGCCCTCGATAGCCACGACACCGGAACTGGTGACGCTCTCGATGATACCAGTATGGTCGGTTTTCGCTCCACCGGGGAAGTCGTAGATTACCACGTCACCGGGACGTAGGCCGGTGGTCACCCAGCAGCCAGCCTTTTGAGCAGCACGCATCAAGGCACCGCAAGAAGCCGTCTTGCAGGGCAAGGAATTAAGAATCCCGGCCTGCTGAAATACCCACATGACGAACATCATGCACCAGGGGTTCCCGTCCAGGCCGTACCACTTGCCGTATTTGGTCCGGTTGCTTCCTGCGGGGCTTTCGGTGATACCCAGTTCTTTTCGGGCAATGCTCAGTATTTTGTCAGCGCCGTTCATACCTCTACCTCCGGGAGCCCCGCGACAGAGGTCAAAAGGGACACCAAACCCGACAGGGCAGCAGTTCCGGCCACTGTCAGCCAGTCTACATCAGTGATGGCAACAGCAGCAGGAATCAACGCAATAGCGGTCTGAGCGACGGTCTTGACGGCCCGGACGCCCGCTGCTTTCCACCAATGCTTCCAGTAATTATTCATGGCAGATACCTCCTGTATGTTTTTTGGGGACCGGAGGCAGCCCGAAGACCGCCCCCGGCCAGTTCATCAGTTGTGCGGGGTCAGGGTATCGCCGCCAGTGACATCATAGCACATACCCTTCCAGTAGACGCGGGCGGACATAGTGCCGACGCTATGGACCAGCTTCCCGCCCTTGATCCGGACCTTGTCCAGCGTGCCGGTGCCGGTATCCATCAGGCCGTAGGCGTTCTCTTCGCCGGGCTTGATGGTGTTCTTTTCGGGGTCCAGGGTCACACCTGCACCGGCATCAGCGAGTGCGGCGTTGGTTTCCTCCAGGGTAGTTTCACCGGAGGTATAATCGCGGAGGATGGTTTCGATGGTTTTCATAATGTACTTTCCTTTCTTTACGATTGATTTTTTACGGAGTTTCCGCACTGATATTACGTGAAATTGCTCAAGCCCAGGGTGGCGGCAATGATGCCCAGCACAAGGAGCACAACCCAGCCTATGGCCTTGGATTTAATGTCCTCCCAGGTCTTCCCGGATTTGCCTTTCAGCTCCTCCACGTCTTCCGCAAGCCTGTCAATTTCTTCTGCCTTGTGTTTCAAGGGAGCTATTGTTTCCAGAATGTCCTTATTACCTTTTTTGAGTTCTTCCATGGATTCCTTGTGTTCCTTACGCAGTTCGGCAATAGAACCCTTCTGCTCCCGCTGAAATTCGGACATATCTTTGGCAATGCTCTCCAGCCTTTCTTTGAGGTTCTTGAACTGTTCTTCCCGGACTTCTTCCCGGGCCTCCAGCTTACCGATTCTTCCCCCGAAACGACCGTTTGTTTCCGTAACGGCTTGCTGGAACTCATTCAGCCTCCCGGTCAACGCTTTCAAGTCGGCTTCAACGTCTTTGGCTTTCTGAAACCCGAGGCATTCCCGTTCGGGGTCTAATATACATTTGTCTGCCATTTCCTGCTCCTCCTGATTCGCTTGTGCTTTCCGCCGCAGCTGTTTCCATGATTTTCAGACACGTTTCACCACCCCCTTTCCGGGCAAGACTTTCTGCGGCCAGTCCCGAAGCCTACTCACCGCCGGCCTCCGACAGCAGCGCCTTGACAGCGGACCGAAGATGGACCGGAACGTCTTCGATGGTTTTCACGCCCTTGCGGATCAGGTCGGCGTAAATCTTAGCCATTGTCCTCACCTCCCGTCATGGCGGTGGCAAGCTCGTACACATCACAGAGGGCCATCTGCGTGTCGGTCAGCTGACCCTCCAGGCTTTCAACCTTGGCCTGAAGCTGTTCGTTTTCCTTCTGAAGCTCCGCCCTGGTCTTCTGTTTCCGCAGCTCCTTGACGGAATCCCTCCGAATTCTCTGTACGCCCATTACTGAAACCCTCCCTGTATCGAATTGATATAGCCGCCAATCCCGCTTTCGCCGCGCTCTGCCGTTACCCGGAAGTTGAACGCAAAGCCATTGGCGGCGGTCCTGTTCGCAAAAATATGGTTCGCCCCGGTCTTCACTGCGGTCGTACAGTCCTCCCATACTGGAGCCGCGTCTTTGGCGTTGTTCGTGACCTCCACCTTGTACACAGCGTCCGCCGGAATGAACCCGGTCACGGACAAAACGCAGATAGTGATTTGCGCGTCCGCTTCCATCGGCTGCTCCAGTGTGACGGAAGCAGTGATGACTTCCTTCTTGAAAGACAGACTGTGGACTGTACTGACTTTTCCGTCATTGGCGGTGATGGTCAGGGAATGATCGCCGTTCAGCAGCTGCATGAAATACTCGCCGGTGACATTAAAGCTGTTGTTACCGTCCAGCGTGGCCGTGAACGTCCGTTTAGTCTTGCCGTCAACGGCCTCGGTCACGGTAACCGCGTCAGCGTCCTCGTCAGAGATGGAATAGGATATCGCAAAACCGGCGTCTTTTGTGCCCAGATTGCTTTTATTTGCGTAAGTACAGGAGATCACAGGCGCGGTATTGTTGTTTACGGTACGCGCAGGAGATTCCGCATAGCCGCTGTATGCGTTGTTGCTGTCGTAGGCCCGGACCCGATAGGCTACCGTTGCCCAGCCCTTTGTGATGGTATCGGTATAGCTCAAAGTATTGCCGGTGTAGATTACTGCCCAGGCCCCGCTGTCCACCTGCCGTTCCAGGCTGTACCCGGTCAGGTTGCCGTCCACGTCGGACGCCGCGCCCCAGGTAATTTGCAGCGTGGCACCGCCTTTCACGGCAACCGGCACGGTAATACTGGGCGGCGCGGTCGGGGCGTTGTTGTTGATGACCGTCACCTGACTGCTGGTTCTGTAGCCGGAATAGAGACCCCCGCTGTCGTAGGCCCTGACCCGATACATGACGCTCTCCGTGCCGAACGCCACCTTATTGCCGGTATTCAGTGCGCTGCCTCTGTAGACGTTAGTCCATGTACTGCCGCCGTTGGTGCTGCGTTCTAGCTCGTAGCCTTCCAGATTGTTTTCGGCGTCAGTGCTGGCCGTCCAGGAAATCGTGATGCTTTCGCCGCCATTGATTGTGGTCGGGACGGTGATTTTTGCGGGCACACTGGGGGCGGTATTGTTGATAACGGTTACTTGATTGCTGGTCCTGTAACCGGAGTAAAGGCCCTCGCTGTCATAGGCCCGGACCCGGTACATGACGCTCTCTGTGCCGAACGCTACCGCATTGCCGGTACTCAAGGCACTGCCCCTGTAAATGTTGGTCCATGTACTGCCGCCGTTGATGCTGCGGTCCAGTTCGTAGCCTTCCAGATTGTTTTCGGCGTCGGTGGCGGCTGTCCAGCTTACTGTAATTGTACTTCCGCCTTTGATGGTGGTTGGAACGGTGATGCTTCCTGGTGTCATCGGAGCTGTATTTCCAACTATATCGCCATCGTAGACCAAAACACTGGGAGGAAGTATCAAAGCAGGGCGAATGGAACACGTACTAGAAGAGCAGGCGCGGGCATCCACCACGCCATCTGTGCGGACTATAGATGCAGCTCCTGCGCCTAATTTATCATAGCAATACGGAGTACGCAGCCACCAGCAGGAGAGTGATCCGTTTAGGTTGGCCTTACGTTTGTTGATTCTTTCAGCGGAGTCGGCGCCTTTGAAATAATCGAGAACTGAGCCGTCGTATTTCGCTCCATATAAATTATCGGATGCTACTTCAGGGCCGGATAACAGGAACACCTTAGCGGAAAGGCCACTTGCGCCTTTGTTGATAGGCGTGGGATCTGAACCACTACCAGCGCGATATGGGATCTTCACCTGCTTAATCTGGTCTCGGATATTGGCGTCAATCAGATTCAGGAAAGTGCTGTTCAGATATGAATGGATAGTGCTTCGGGAGTAGCTGTTGACGTTGCTGCTGTGCCACTGTCTAGCTTCATAGCAGTCCTTCATCAACAGCCAAGTCCCTTCGCAGCTCTCGTCGTAGGCGGTCGAGGGCCGTCCTCCATGTCGAATCACAATAAAATCCCGCAAGGTCCCGTCAACTTTGAGTTTGACCGTACTGCCCACCGCCATGGACGCTAATGTTTTTGCCATGATTCCACCTCCTCAGAATTCCAGCCTTGCAAGGGCCGTATTGTGGACGCCTTCCGCCGCAATCCCGCTCAGCGCGTCAAAGGTGACGGTAAAGGGATTGCCGGAAACGTCAGTGGTGTACATCAGCTCCAGCAGACTCAGCCGGGCGTCCATGGCGGCGTTAAGGTTCTGGAGGTACGGGTGGGCTTCCGGGTCTGCGCTGTGGGCGTTAATCCGCTTCTGTGATTCCTCCAGAAATTGCGGAAGCAGGACCGTTGTACAAATCTCCACGGCCTCCTCGCTGGTAAGGAACGCCTCCGGGCTGTAGTCCAGAAGAACCGTCGCACCCTCGCCTACGGTGATGGCTATGTCATATTCCCGGATGTCAATGCCGCCGGTAGTGTAAGCGCTGACCCATTGGCCATACTCTGCAAGGGCACCGTAGTAAATCATCACTTCCGATTCGTCTTCCGGGTCCCTCGCGAACACGCCGAACTCCCGGATCCAGAAGCCGTGGTCCAAGCCGCCGTTCAGGTCGGAGCGGTATTGGAGGGTCATTTTCACTGTATCAGTCTTGTAGACGGGCGCGGTGGAGGTTCCCGCTGCAACCGGTTCAATCAGGTCCTCCAGGTCGCCGGGAAATACGCCGTCCGGACAGATGCCGGAACCCATCATGACGCGGGTAATCGTCAGGGGTTCGCCGATGGCCAGCAGTTTGGCGATCAGTTCCCGGCCTCTCCGGGGGATGGTGCTGCCATAAATGCTCATGTCGTTTCCTCCTTCAGGTTCGATGCGGGGCGCGTTCTGTTGTTGGTATGGTCGTTAACCTGGGCGTCGGATGTCCCGGAAAGCTGACTGTTATGGTCCTCCAGCACAGGCAAGACTGTCCGCATACAGGACCCGGCGTGTCCGGCGAACTGCGGGACGGCTTGAAGTTCCGGTACGTCCGGGTCTGGGACCACGGGAACGCATGTGATAGTCCGGCCCTGGCCCATAAACGGTGCCAACACAAAGCTACTTCCGGGAAAGTCTGGTTCCAGATCGGGCAGGACGGTCTTGCTGTAGGTTTCGTGGAAGTCTGCGGCCATGTATACGACAGCTGGTTCCATGGCGGTGCTGGTGATGATACTGTCCAGCCAACTGGAAAGGCGCTTTACCCTAACTATGGCCTTTTTGAATTCGTCCAGCCTCCCCGGGCCGATTGCGGTTTCTTCACCCCTGATGAATACCCGAAAATGGTGAGGCTCACCGCCATACTCAAACCATTCCTCGACCTCTGTTCCGGGATAGACCGCCGACATCGCCGCTTCCAGCGCCGCCTTGGTACCCAGCGTCTTATGTACCTTCCAGCTGGTCTTGAGTGTCCAACGCTTTTCATCAAGAGAATATTCCGGGTCCCACCAGTCCACCTTGAAATCATAGGCCAGGATGTCCAGCAAATCCTCCGGCAGCGCATCAATGGCCGGGTAAATCCGCAGGCGGTCAATTTCCTCCGGGCGGCTGGCCAGCAATCCGGCGACAGATTCCGCCAGCGCCAGCACCGACGAATCCTGCCGCAGAGCTTCCGGAAGCGCGGCCATCAGATTCCCGGCGGTCAATCCGTATTCCGGCCCAAGAATCCGGCTACTCATCCTCATAGCCTCCATTGGTGATGGTCACAGTCCCGACGGCGGCCACCTGGGGCGTCAACTTGTCCCGGCCATCCCGGAGCGCGGTAAAGGCCGGAGACGCCAGCTCAATCCGTTTTACGCCAGTGTGATAGAGGTATTCCCGCAGCTCATCCGGATTGATATCCCGTCCCAGCTTCGCGCACTGCCATGCCTTGTAACGCTCCACGGCTTGCTGTACCGCTGCCGCAATATCCGCCGCGCTCTTACCTCCGCCGGACTGAATGTAGTAGGCAAAGCTGATGTCAAAGGGCACGATTTCCGCGTCCTCCACAAACACCTGGTCCGTCAGAGGCCGCACCTCATCAGCACTGCAAGCATTCAGGACGGCCCGCTTGATCTCGTCCCCGGCCAGGGTCCCGTCACGCATCAGGACATAGAGCTTGACCACGCCGGGCACGGGGGACGCCGCAATGACGTCGGCAATCTCCGTGCTGACCTGTTTGGCGAAATAGATGTAGCTGCCCTTGGCTCCTGCACAGCTGTAAGCGTCCATGCTTGCTCTCATAAGCTCGTAATACTCCTCATCGGTTGCCCGGTCCGCGCCGCCGTCTGAAGCCGTGATATTCTCGCAGGCGGTGTAATAATCGTACAGGTCCACAATGGTATTGATCTGTCCCGGAAGAAACCCATTTCCAACGGTCCCCGCCGTCTGACAGCGCGCCAGCGTCTCCACAGAAGTCTCGCCGATGGGGATGCAGGCTTCCGCTTCGGTGGCCCAGACGAGGGACCCGGCTGCGTCTGTCACACGGGTACCGGCGGGCACAATCAAGGCGGTAGGCAAGGGCTGGGAAACGTAGAAACGCATCATACACCCGGCGGGAGCGGCTTCCGGACGGGGGCGGCAGTGGGTCAGTTCGGCCAGCGCGTCCAGGTTCTCTCCCACGGCCCGGCTGGGGATGTTCTGACTGCCGGTATAGTTGTTCTGCACCCGCTCCTGAACCAGGATGCTGCTCATCCACTGAATAAACAACCGTTCCGGAGACGCAGGGCGGACGGTGGTGCCTGTAATCCGCTCATAGGCCTTAGTCAGAAGCGTTGTTAGAGCGTCCGTGTCTGTAGAAATGAACGGGTAGGCTGTATTTCTAGCTGTCATTGATTTCCACCTCCACAGTCGGAATCAAGGTCCCCGGCGCGGACGGGTCCTGGGAAAACGTCACATCCAGGAATAACGCCCGGGGTTCCCAGGTTTCAATAGCCTCCCGAATCTCCGGAATCAGCATGGTCTGCGCCACGGGCAGGGGTTTGTCCAGAGCGTCCCAGGAAATGCCGAAATCCCGGTACAGGGGAACGGAACCTTTCCGGGTCGCCAGGATAATCGCCACGTTCCGCAGGATTGCCGCCGCCGTCTCCGTTTCGCCCAGAGCCAGGTCCGACAATGCGCCGGGCCGGTCAGGGGTAACGGTCAACTGATAACTCATAGGCCCCTCATTTCCGTAAATATTCCTGTAGTTTGACGGTCACGACAGAATGATAAATTTCACCGTATTTGTCCCAATACTCCGCTTTGATGGCAAGACTGACGATGGTCCAGCGATAGCGGCCGTAGGCGTGGGAACCGATGGTCAGAGGCAGGGTTATGCCTTTCCGCTGCCAGTTCCAGAGCTGCCAGATTTCCGATATAGGACTTGTTCCAAGCTGTGCGTTGAACGTCATATCCAGGGAAATCTTATCCGCATCCAGCCCTGTGAACTCCGTCAGAGCGTTGCCGCCGTGCCGCTGATGGATACCATACCGGGCCGCGCCGGACCATTGAAAATTTCTGAAGGTCCGCACCTGCGCTTCAGAAACCTTGAAGGACAGCTTGCCCAGTGCACCAATCATAGCCATGGCATACCTCCTGTTCCGTCACTGTTTGATGTCGTCCAGCGGCCCCAGCTCGCCCAGAACAAAACCGTCGGCATTGAACAGGGGCAGGCCGTCCCCGTCGTCGGAACCCGGCAGATACAGGCACAATACAACAGCGTCCAGCCGCGGCATCCAGGGCTTGATATCCAAGTCATGCTTATGACTGGCATACGCTTCCGCCAGACTGCCGCCCGCCTCGTACTCCGTTCGCTGGGGGCCGTCATAGGATGGGATGTAGGGTCTTGCGGCCACGACATAGAGCCAATCGGAGGTAATGCCGGTATCCTGGAACTTCACCCGCGCCAGCCGCCTGCCGTTGTCGATATCTGTCACCGTGCCGATACGCACCAGATTATCCAGATCCATGGTCAGCCCTCCAGACAGCGACGCAATTGGATATCCGTCGTGTACCCGGACGCTTTGACGGAATGCTTCGCCTGCGAAACCATATACTTGCCGTCCCAGCCGCCGAAGCCCTCCAGCCTGACGGTCACTCCAGCCACAAGGGACGGATTTCCAGGCAGGGTAAAGGACGCTGTCCGGGAATAGCAGTTGTGGAGTTTCAGGCGTTTCGCGGCCAGGGCTTTCGCTTCCCCAACGCTGGACACACGGGCAGTAATTTCAAGTTGCTGATTGTCTTTCGCGGTTTCATCGTAATCCGCCGCTTTCGCCGTGCCCTCGATGCACTTCCCGGTAGTCGGGCTTATGTAGCTGACACGGCAGACTGCATAACGGGTCTCCGCCGCGCTGGAGGACAGCTTATATTTTGTGTAGCTGACATCGGCTTTTTTGATGGTCAGTACCGGCGTTTTTTTCTCGTAGGCGGACCGGTCGAAGAGAACCAGCGTGCCGTCTGTTACTTTCATAGAGATTCCAGCGTCCTTGCAGAGCTTTGAGAGAAAAGACGCGTCGCTGGTTTTGGATTGCTCCACGCGCTTGTAAAAGGGATTGTCTTTGGCCTCATACATGCACTTCAACCCGCACTTCCCGGCCAGTTCCGACGCAATTCCGGATAGCTTGTAGGACTCCCATGCGCGGGATTTTTTCGTCTGCCGGAAAGACTCGCTGAACGGAAGCGCGGTAGCCTTGATGGTCACAACGGCGGGCGGTCCGGAAGCGTCCACCCCGTCCAGCTCAAAGGCCCCGCAGGACAGCACATCGTCCTTGCCGTCGGAAAACCAGTTCAGCCGCCGGATTTTCGCGTTGATGGAGAGTTTCGCGGCGGCGGAGGCTTGCACGGCTTCCGTCAGCCAGTCCTCAAGCCACAGGCCGTCCCGGTCCTGGAGCTGTATCTGGAGGTCGTCCGCCTCATCCGCCTCGTTATCGGTGTATGTCAGGCCTGTCAGATATGGCATGATCTCCTTTGTGATATCCGTACCGGCAAAGGAGATTTCCGCTTCCGTCCGGCGGGCAAGATTCACGTCGCTCATTTACACACCTCATCTTTTCCAGGGCGGCAGGTTCGTGCTTTCCGCGCCGTTCTCTGTGATTTCAGGCAGATTCAGAACCACACCAGCCGGGAAAACGTAAACGTCCAGATATTGAAGATTGGCGTTCATCAGCTTGTCCGTGTGACTGGTACTGCCCAACTGCCGGTATGCGATACTGTCCCACAAATCGCCCTGGACGGTGGTATAGGTCCTCATCGGATGGCCCTCCTTGCACGGTCAGTCTGCCTTTCCTCCATCGCATCCAGGGCGCGGGAAACAATCTCGTCGCCGAACGCCCGTAGGTCCTGGACCGTCTCCGGCGTTGCATTTCCAGCAATATTGAAGACAAACTGCACTTGAGGCGTGCCTCCAGTGGAAACCGGCGCGGGTTCAGCACTCAGGGCGGCGGATTGACGGGCGTTCAGGACCTGTTCGCCGCCGCTGAACCGCATCAGTTCCGGCCCCTCTTCACCGACCCAGGCCCAGCCAGGGACAGCGTTCTGGGTTCCGGTGGCGTAGCCGCGTTGGGGCCGTCTCATTTTGGCGTTTGCGTTTGAAGGTTCCGGGGAAACCGTCGCCGCAACGGGAACCACGACGGGCATGGTGTCCAGCACGTTCTGCCACAATCCGGAAAAAGCTGCCTGCACAGGTCCTTTCATTTTCTCCGTCTGGTCTATGTACGCCTGAATGGTCTTCCTTGCGCTCTCTGCGGCTTCGGCGGACAGGTCCAGCTTTTTGACTTCGGCTTCCACGTCGGTTATCAACTGGCCCATCTGTTCCGTCAGGCCCGAGGTCCAGACCGCCATATCCTGCGCCGCCTGGTCCTGGCTTTCGCTGATTTCGCCTATCGTGTTCCCCAAATCCGTCAGGGCCTTGGTATTGCCGCTGTTGACGGCCTTTACCATACTTGCCGCCAGTCCCGCCGCTTCCGGAGTGCCTTTCCTGACGTACTCCATCATCTTGTCATAATTCGCCTGCGTCACGCCCAGGTCTTCAGCGGAAATTTCTTTCAGGACCGCAATATTGGCAGAGTAATTTTTCCAGTAGGCCAGCTGTGAATCCAGAGCCTTCTGCGCGGCGGCAACGGTGGAATCCATGTCGGCTTTGGCTTCGTCAAACAGCCCGAACTGTCCGGAAAAGGATTCCCTTGCCGCTTCATAGGCGTTGTCATAGGCCGTTTGTAGCTGGTCAAGCTGGTTTCGCAGTGGCCCCAGAGCATTTTCCAGCTCCGGCAGGATTCCGATCTGCTCCAACGCCGTTTCATTCAGCCTGTCATAGGCCGCCTGAGCCTGGTCAATGGCAGATTCGGCTTCGGAAACCGCGTTTTTATCGTCCTGAATCGCCGCATTGAGATTCCGGATATTGGATTCCGCTTCCTGAATCTCATCATTGTAGGCAAAGACGGCGTTTTCCAGGTCATAATATTCATCTGTCAGAACGCCGTTGTTTTTGTACGCCGCCTCGGAAAGCTCGTTCATCCTCTTCAAAGCGTCGTCCCGTTTTTTCTCCGTCTCTTCCAGCTTGAGTTCAGCCTGGGTAAGTTTGATGCTGTTTTCAGCAGATTCCGCCAGAACGCTGCCGTAATCATCGTACAAGGAATTGATGTAGTCCTGATACGCCTTAGCTCTCGCGCTCTTCTCCCACTCCGCTGTATTTTTCCGCAGGGCTTCTGTGGATGTTTCCAGCGCGTAGGTCGACCGGCCATATTCGTCGGTGGTTTCGCTGATGCAGTCCGACAATTCCGGGACCGTCCGCAGAAGCAGGCCCAGGATGTTCTGATACTCCTGATTGCCCTC
>Ga0073906_1005291_pt1 | contig 11781 bp, 11 predicted proteins | sample Inofromicrocosms_FD_65485 | JGI IMG/M metagenome (GOLD analysis project Ga0073906, IMG submission 65485) | Mouse cecum microbial communities from Vienna, Austria - Inoculum for glucosamine and mucus D2O microcosms | ecosystem: Host-associated > Mammals > Digestive system > Large intestine >... | reverse complement strand
TTGTGCTGGTGATATTTGTTCTGCCCGCCCTGGCCTATGTGCTGGACCGGTTTATCGTGAAGAAAAAGTGATGCCCTGAAAGAAGAAATGCGGCGTTCGGGTTTGAACCGGACGCCGCATTTCAGCATTTATTGTGTCAATTCAAAGCATTATTTCCGCCTTAGCTCATCCAGGTTGACCTTGGGCAGAGAATAGAAGTCTTCGGGGACCTCCACCATATAGATGTTGCAGTACCCGGTGCGGTTGCTGTTGAAGATGATGTTCTTTCCGTCGTGGGAAATGGCCGGATGGGGATGATGGGCCCCCCAGAAGAAGTCCCCGTCGTGCATACAGATGATGCGGGGGCCGTCGAAGGTTTTCCCGTCGTATTTGTAGCCCTTGATGGTCTTGCCGGAGTCGCTGACCACAAAGTCAAAGCCCAGGGAATGGATGTGGTCGGGTGTGGGCATGGGCGCGCCGCAGGAGGCCTCCAGCTCGTCTTCTCCGTCGTACCGCTGGAAACCGAAGAAGGACTCCGCGTTCTCCCCCCGGTGGTGTACCTGGTAGCCGATGTGGACGCCGTCCTCGAACCAGTATTCATGGCCCACCATTTCGCCCTCCTGGCGGCGTTCCCGGATTTTCCGGGCCTTGCCGGTCTTCAGGTCCAGCACCCAGATGCGGTGGTCAACCAACTGCCAGGGCCCCTCGTGGCAGAAGGAGAGGAGATTGCCCCTGGTGAGGGAGGGATTGATGTGCCCCACCCAGCAGTTTTCCTGCCAGACCTCCTCCACCTCTCCGGTGGTGACATTGATGCGGATGATGCGGCAGTCGGGCTTGGCCTCAAATATCTCCCGCATGCCGATGTAGCCCGCCGAAAGGTTGGCCTTGATGCGGGCGCTGGTGTCCTCGGTCAGTCCCCCTACCACATATTCGCCGTCCGCCGTGGGGCGCGCTCCGCCAAAGGTAAAGCCCTGGGGGATGATGTACAGAGGCCGGGCGTCCAGTGTTTCCAGATTCAGGGCATAGATGCAGCGCTTATAGGTGTAGTATATCTCATTGTATTTCCGGTTGACAAACAGGGGACTCGCCAAATCGGGCCCGCCGGCGGGCAGGTTGGTGAGCTGGCTGATCTCGCCGCTCTCCAGCTCGATGCTGAAGATGTTGTGGGCGTTCTCCCGGTCCCCTTGGAACAGCATACGGCGGTTCTGGTCATACCAGCCGTCGTCGGTGAAATAGGGGTGGACGCTGTGGCCCTTGTGGTTGGTGAGCTGATGGACCGTCGCGCCGGTTACACGGTCCTGATAGGTAATCCGCTCGGATGGGTAGGTGTGAAAACTTTTCATGCTTGCAGCCTCCATAACAGATGTCTTTGAAACAGATGGTGATTCCTCTGTTTTTCTGAACCTATTATAGCATGGTTTTGTGGATTTGGGGAAGGAAAATAGCAACCTGATACCATCTTATAACCAATTCAAAATAAAATATTAGAAGGGGGAGGGAATGCCTCTTATCAAATCATCGGACCGAAAAACAGCGGTTGTGTTTTTCGGTCCGATTTTATTCTTTCGTTGGATTATTTATCAGGACAGTCTGTATCGCAATACGTGCTGCGTCATAGCGCCCGTAGCAAAGCCGGGCCTTTTTTGACGAGAACGGCAGTACACAATGCCGTCAGCAGCGCCCAAAGGGCGATGGGCAGCAGCAACGCCAGCCACCCAGCGGCCAATCCCCCCAGCCAGTACAGTATCCCGGAGATACCCAGGACCGCCATGGGGATAAACATTCCCAGCATAACCGGCATGGACTGCTTGACAATCACAGTATCGTTCACTGCGTCCAGCTTGGGGAAGTACAGGCCCATAAGCATTCCGAATACTGCCTGCCAGACCGCGAAGACAGACATTGCCGCCAGCAGTACAGCCGCCTGCCACAGGGGGAAGGACAGAGCAAGGGAGATACAAATTCCTGCGGCCCAGGTACAGGGCAGGGACAGCAGCAGCTGGAATCCAACCTTAATCCAAATGAGGTCCTGCTCCTTTACAGGGGCCTCCCGCAGAATCCAGAGATACCTTCCCTCCAGACTGATGGAGGGGGCGGAGATTATGCAGGTGCAGAGACAGAAGCCGATGACCAGCGCCGCCATGGGCAGAAGGAGCCCTGCTCCCGCAATCTCCACGAAGGCCAGAAGGTCGTCCCGCAGGAACAGGGAGGCAATCCCGGCGGCCAGCAGCAGCACAAGCCCCATTCCCGCGTTCCAGAAGTACATGGGGAAGCCGAAAAACCGCCTGGCTTCCTTCCTCAGGAGGGACTTTTTCTGGCCGGAGAAGGTTTGGGCAGACAGCTTGTAGTCGTGGCGGGCGGAACGGGCCTGGAAGGCGGTGACAGCCTTGCGGTACACCTTTCCCAGACCGAAGACCATCAGTCCGAAGGGAACGACGCAGCAGAGCACAAAGGCCAGAAGACGAAGCCAGCTTCCCATGATTCCCTCGCCCATCCACAGCAGGGGAGCGGCCCAGGAAAGGGACTCCTTCACCTCGGCGGCGTTGGCGGCCAGTCCCTGAATCATCCCGTTTAGATTGAAAGAAAAGTAGAACACCGCCGCAAAGAAAATGCCCATCATAATATTCTGCCCCAGCGCCCCTTTGGACACCTTGGCGGACAGAAACGCCGTCAATGCCCCCAGCAGTACCGACAAGGCAGTGTCCAGCAGGGGAAGGGAAACGGCGGCGATCATCAGCCTAACCCAAAACAGCAGATCACGTCCCACCCCGTTAGGCGACAGCAGGGCGCAGACAACCCCGGCGGGGACCATCACGAAAAAGGAAAACACCAGGTTTTCCAGATAGATGGCCGATACCCGGCTGGCCATGAGCATGGAGGAGGACACCGGCATACTCAGCAGCAGGTCGTTGTCCCTGCCGCCGAACACAACCCCCTTTACCGCGAAGGTGGTGAACAGCAGTCCTCCCACCAGCGCGCCAATGCCCATAAAGACAAATACCAGGACCTCCATGTGAAGGGGAGCCAGCACCCCCATCAGGATTGCGCTGTACAGTCCGGACATATAAAGTCCCAAAAAACCGATCAGCACCATTGCGCCCACACCGGTGGCCGCTTTCTTCCGGCTTTTTCTGCGGGCGTTGGTGGAGGAAAGGAGCATGGACTGCACGCTCACCTTTAAAAGGGCCGCGAATTTTTTTATCTTCATTCTTTTTCTCCCTCCAGCTCCAGGAAAACATCCTCCAGGGAGGAGTCGCCCACAAGCTCCGCTGTGAGGCCGTTTTTGATTAGCCGCCCGTCTTTGATGATGGCGATCTGATGGCACAGCTTTTCCGCTACCTCCAGCACATGGGTGGAGAAGAACACCGCCGATCCCCCTTGGCAGAGCTCGGCCAGAAATTCCTTCATCAGATGGGAGGCGGAGGGGTCCAGCCCTACAAAGGGTTCGTCCAGGATAAGCAGGCGGGGCCTGCGGATAAAGGCGGAGATCAGGGCCAGCTTTTGGCGCATCCCGTGGGAGTAGCTGCCCACAGGGGAGCCCAGACTGCCGGTGAGCTCAAAGGCGCCGGCGTATTTTCCGATGTCGGCGGTGCGCTGTTCCGAGGAAATGTCATACAGGTCAGCGATGAAGTTGAGGTAATCAATCCCCTTCATGAATTCGTAGATGTCCGGATTGTCGGGGAGGAAGGCGGTGACGCGCTTGGCCCCGACAGGGTCCTTTTTGATGTCGTGTCCATCAATGACAATAGAGCCCTCCGTGAAATCCATGACCCCGGCCACGGCACGCAGGGTTGTGGTCTTGCCCGCCCCGTTGTGGCCGATAAAGCCGTAAATCTCCCCTGGACTCACGTGGAGGCTCAGGTTGTCAACCGCCTTTTTCCCACCGGGATATATTTTGGTGTAGTGTTCAATGTGAAGCATATGTATCCTCCTTTTAGATTGCACTTCGCAGCAGAACTTCGACAAAATTTCTCTGTGTTTCCAATAGTATCACTGTGAGAATGAAATGTCAATAGTTAAACAATATATTTCTTAAAAATATATCGTTGAGATTATCACTGCTGTCTAACGGTCAAATTTATTCTAATAATTAAAATATTATCATAATGATAATAAAAAGTCAAGTCCAATCTGAAAGGCAATCAGTGGAAGAAAAAACTAATTATGGCTTTTTGCTTCTTCGGGGGAGATGATAAGGCCGATATTGCGCAGCTTTCTGCCAGGGGCAGGGGTGTTTTTCAGCAAACCGGTAAATATCTCTGTCAGCTTTGATATAAGCTCCTTCAGCTCCTCGTCGGTCAGGTAAAGCGGGGCGAGGGAAAAGCCGCTCATCTCATGCTGAAAATCGATCTCGGTATTCCGGCAGTGCTGCTGAAACTGTCTGGCGAATCCCATCATATACTGGGTGAACATCTGCATATAGGCGGCGCTGGGGTTTCGTTCCATGATCTTTTGAATATCCGCGTTGAAGTCAGAGGCTAAGGCATAGGTACGTTCTATGGTGCCGCGAACTTGCCTTTCACTTACAATTTTCAATATCCCGTCGCCGGTCATTTTTTTCAGGTTCCGGTACAGCGTTGCCTGGGGGATATCCGTATAGATTTCGGCCAGACGCTTTGCGGTTGCCTCTCCGCTGGAGTGAATCTCCAACAGCAGGCGGCTTTTGACAGGATTTGTAAAGCATTCCATCAGTTTATCTATCATTTTAATCCCTCCTTAACGATAATATTATCATATAGAGAGTAAAAACGCAATGGCGCGGTAGACAAAAAAGGCCGGTTAAAAGGGCCGCTCCTTAAAAACGACCCCTTTCACCGGTCTTTCTTTGTAAAATATCGTTGGAATATACACAGTTATTGGCGGAGCCTTTTACTCTTGACCAACGAGGTCTGTGTCCGAAGGCGCAGGCTCCCCGCCATGAGCAGAATGCCCAGAACGCAGTAAACGAACCTTCCGGCGGCCATAGAGGAGGGGATAGAGAAGGCTGGGTCAAGCACTCCCAGGGTTTTGGGATAGTCCATAAAAAACGCGGTCGGAATCAGCAACGCCCAGTTTGGCAGCGGCAGAAACGCCGAAAGAAGCACAACTCCTATCACCCCGTAAACCGCCCATCCTCTCCACATTCCTACAACCATTCCCAGTCCGGCTGTGAAGAGCAACGCGGGAACAAGTACCATCAGCCCAGGCAGCAGCCATTCTCCAACGGGAATGTTTTCAAGGCGAAATAAACTCCCCAAAAAGATGTATCCCAGCAGGCAGCAGACAGCCGACATCAGGAAAACCCCGGTAAAGATCGCCCCGCACCGGACAAAGCGGTACAGCCCCGGAGGGACAGGAGCGGCGGAGGTGAGGGACTGGGTCATTTTCTCCTGCTTGGAGGAAAGGTGGGCGATGAAAAATAGAAGAATTGCCGCGAGCATGGGCAGCAGAGAGGACAAATAAAACCCGAAGCTCCAGGGGGAAAAGGGGGCGGTATTGGCGATTCCCAGGATGACCGATCCCCGAAGAAGCATATAGCCGTAGCATAATGTCACAATCATCAAAGCGGCGAAAAAACGGTTGAAGAGCAGCTTTTTCAGCTCGTACCGGAAAATTTTAATCATAGTGGAATTCCTCCTTGGATACCCCGCAGGCGTTGATAAAATCGTTGAAGCTGATATAGGGCGGGGCTTCTGTGCCGCCGTTTTGGTATAGCTTGGAAAGGGCCGCGTCCAGCTTGTCTTCCCCGATTTTGTCCGCTATTCGCTTAATCATCAGGGCAGTTCCGTCGTATAGGTTCACCCCGTGGATGGTGGAGGCGATGTCGGCGGCGAATTCCTCTGGCAGAATCTCCATGTATTCGGGGTGGCGGACATAGAAGGAGTTGTTGGCGTCGTCAACGGCGGCCTGCCATTTGTCCACATAGTTCTTTTGGGCGTAGTCCTCGCCCCGCAGCTCTTTAATTAGGCGGTAGCTGGTGTAGGTGGTGATTCCTTCGTCGGTCCAGTAGGGTTCGCTAAAGTCCATCATCTGCGAGCCAAGTCCCCACCACTGATGGATGATCTCGTGGGCGAGGACCTCCGCGCTGGAGGAGCCCTTGTCCGGGTCGGAAAGGTTTTCGCTGCTGAAATAGCTTTCCCCCATCACGCTGAGGGTGGACCAGGCAGCGCCGCCAAAGGTGAAAACGCTGTCCTGAAGAATTTTAAAGGGCTGGTCCTCCGTAAAGGAGCGGAGGCCGTAATGTTCCGTACAATAGCGGACGGCGGCTTCCATAATGTCGATTGCTCCAAGGTCTTCCATCTGTTTTTCATAGTTGCGGCTGTAATAGAACCAGATAGGCATACCTCCGCCCTCCAGGGGGCGCCTGACATAGTCGGCGGCATAGAGCATGATGCGGTCACCCTCGTTGGTGAGGAGCCAGTCCTTAGTGCCGTTCGGGTTTTCCTGGAGAAGCTGAGGTGCGTCGCCGGTGGTAACAGGGGTGAGCGTTGCCGGAAGGGTGATGTTCAGCGAAATCTTTGGAAGTTCTTCTGCGGCATAGTCGCTGAAACGAGGGGCAAGGTTGGCGCTGGACAGATCAATATAGTTCCTGCTGATGACCGCTCCGCCAAAGGTGTCCTGCATAACGTTCCAGGTCTTGGGTGCGCCGCTGTATTGGATTTCCAGCGCAACGTTTTCGGAGGAGGGGATGGTGCATTTGATTTCCCGCGAGTTGATGTAATCGTTTTCCAGATCGGTCCAGGGAATGTCCTGCCCGTCAATTCGCATGGAGCGGATACGATAGCCGGAGTTGAGATTAAAATAGATTTCCTGAGGCTGGCCAGTGATGTTTTTTATCTGATACTTCGCGCTGCCGGACAGTGTCCCCCACAGGTAGCTGGTGATATCCACATCCAGCTTGACGTCCATGGGATATACCCCTTCCACATAGCGGTCTGGTTCCTCCACCTCCATCCAGTTGACGGGGGTGTGGTCGAAAAGGGGCTGGAACCGCCATAAAAGGGCCCCCGCCGTAATCAGGGCCAGAGCCGCCGCCGGGGCGGGGAGCAGCCGCTTGGCGTTGGCGGCAAAGGAACCTGCAATTCCCTTCCCATAGCGGCGGACGCAGAGCAGGGACAGCAGCCAACCGCCGCCTAAAATCCCCAGCCAGACGGCGCGGGTATACAGGGCGGAGCGAAACAGCGGCGCGTTGGAAAAGTTGTCGGTGAGGGCGGGCAGAGCGGGAAGGCTCCACTGCATAAAGTTGTTGCCTTTAAACCAACTTCCCCGGCTGACCAGCAGGAGGGCGAGGACGGCGAGAAAGCTTGCGTCCACCCTCCCCACAAGCTGGTAAAACAGGGCGGCGGCTATGGCCCCCATCCAGAGGGCGGGGAGCAGTAGTAGGAAAAAGCTTCCCAGATAGGTGGGAAGGGAAAAGACAATGTTCAGCTTACCATAGATATAGGGGAAATATATCAATGCCATAAGTATCGAAATCCCCAGGGCGGCGGTGTTGATTGCCAGCAGCTTGGCGGCATTCAGCGCCAGGGGGGAAACCGCGCTGTCTGTCAGCAGGTGTACACCGCTGCGGCGGGTGCGGTCCAGCTCGTAGAGGGTGAGGATGGCGAACAGCACCGTCCCGGCAATGGCCCCGGAGGCGACGGGCCGTGCCAGATAGAGGGAGGACATGGTGTCTCCCATGACAAAAATGAAATTCCCCATGGGAGCGGCCAGGGATACGGCGAAAATCAGCCAGGAGAAGGGGGAGCGGAGTAGCTTGTGCAACTCGACCCGATAACAGCGAAGAAATGAACTCATAGCTTTCCGCCCTCCCGTTCCATCAGGTAGAGGTAGGCGTCCTCCAGGGTAGGCTCGGCGGGAACGGCAAAGTCGGGGAGCTGTTCCGCCACAATGCGGCAGACAACGCCCTTGGCGGTGTGGATGCGGGAGGTGACAGCGGCTTTGCACTCTGACAACCGCGCTTCCTCCCGAACCGTTCCCACGTGGCCCTGGGCCAGGGAAATCAGGTCCTCCGGCTTTCCGTCAAAGAGGATGCGTCCACCGCCCAGGAGGATAAACCGGTTGCACACCGACTGAACGTCCTCAATGATGTGGGTGGAGAGGAGGACCAGCTTGTTCTGGGCGGTCCGGGAGAACAGGTTGCGGAAATTGACCCGTTCCTCAGGGTCCAGGCCGACGGTGGGCTCGTCCAGAATCAGAAAATCCGGGTTTCCCAGCAGCGCCTGGGCGATGCCCACCCGCTGGCGCTGGCCGCCGGAAAGGGTGCGGATTTTCGACTTCCTCTGGGGGAGAAGGTTGGTATCGGCAAGGGCCCTTTCGATTGCGGCTTTGCTGCCGGAGATTCCCTTCAGGGCGGACATATAGTCGAGGAATTCCCAGACGGAGAGCTCGTCGAACAGGCCGAAGGACTGGGGGAGATAGCCCAGCCGGGATTTTAATTCCTGTTCCCTTGCGGCCAGCGGCGCGCCGTCAAAGGTGATGGTCCCGCCGGTGGGCAGGAGGGCGTTGGTCAAAAGCTTCATCAGGGTGGTTTTGCCCGCCCCGTTGGGGCCCAGGAGGCCGATGAGATTTGGGCTGGTCAGGGACAGGTCCACGTTATCCAGGGCTTTTTTGCCGTTGGGGTAGACCATGGACAGGGAACGCATTTGGATTTCCATGAGAATCTTCCTTTCGTCTGCGAGAATAAGGGGCAGCTTTGCTGTCCTATTTGAGGATAAGGCTGTTTTATGGAGTTCTCATGGAGATTGTATATTGTTTTGAAGGAATGAAAGAACCCCTTTACTTTTACGCTTCACAATGGTAAAATAAAGGTAAGTGATTGCGATGCAAAGGAGGAGCAAAATGTCAGAGGTCTATAAAATCGACCAAAAAGAGGAGCTGATCGGCGGCAGGATGGTGGCCATGTCCCCAACGGCGTCGAATCATAACCGAATTTCACGCAATATTCTGGGAATCTTCTGGAACTACTTGCAGGGGAAAACCTGTGAGCCCTTCGGCGACGGGGAGCTGGTTTATCTCACGGAGGAGGATGAGTTTATCCCGGACTTTATGGTGGTCTGCGACCCGGATAAGATTAAATTCGACGGGATACACGGCGCGCCGGACCTGGTGGTGGAGATACTCTCCCCCAGCACGGCAAAGGTTGACCGGACGCATAAAAAGGACGTTTACGCTAAGAGCGGCGTCTGGGAATATTGGACTGTCAGTCCAAACGACAAAATCATCGACGTTTTCCGAAGCAATGGACAGGGTGAATTTGTTTTCCACGACACCTACACCTTTTATGCCGACTGGGAGCTGAAGAGGATGACCGAGGAGGAGCGGCAGGCGGTTGTGACCCATTTCAACTGCTGTCTGTACGACGATTTCGACATTTACCTGGACGATATCTTCTACAAGGTTCCATAGTCTGCCAAGGCAGATGATATTATTACATGATACGAGGAGAAAGTGACATGAACAGCAAAATCAGGGAGCTTCCGGTGGAGTTCCTGTTTCAGGCGATTCTCAAGCTGGAAACCATGGAAGAGTGTTATGATTTTTTTGAGGATTTGTGTACAGTCCAGGAGCTGAAGGCCCTGTCCCAGCGCATCCAGGTTGCCAAAATGCTCAGCGATCACAAGGTCTACAGCGAAATTGTTGAGGAGACGGGCGCCAGCACCGCAACCATCAGCAGGGTGAACCGCTCCCTCAGCTATGGCTGCGACGGGTATAAAACGGTGTTTGAAAGGTTGGGCAAGTAATGGCGGGCTACGGCGGTTTTTCCTGCTTTTATGACCGGCTGACGGAAAATGTGGGCTATCCCGCGCGGGCGGCGTATTTTGACGAGTTAATCCGCCGGTGGGCCGCCCGCCCGGCGGAGCTGGTGCTGGACCTGGCCTGCGGAACCGGTTCCCTCTCCCTGGAGCTGGCCCGGCTGGGGTATGATGTGATCGGGGTGGACGGTTCTCCGGATATGCTTGCAGAGGCGATGGAAAAAAAGCTCCGGCAGCAGGCGGACGTCCTGTTTCTGTGTCAGGACATGGACGGGCTGGACCTGTATGGAACCGTTGACGCCGCCGTCTGCGCCCTGGACAGCCTCAACCACATCACCGATGCCGGGACAGTGCAGCAGGTATTCGACCGGGTGTCCCTGTTCCTTGCGCCGGGGGGCGTATTTCTTTTTGATGTCAACAGTCTATACAAGCACAGGGAGATTCTGGCGGGGCAGACCTTTGTCTATGACTTTGGGGACCTTTACTGCGTCTGGCAGAACGCCTGCGAGGACGGGGAGACGGTGGACATCTCCCTGGATATCTTTGCCCAGGAGGAGGGGGAAGGGTACCGGCGGTACACCGAGAGCTTTTCCGAACGCGCTTATTCCCACGAGCAGATACTGGAGTTCATCGAGAAAAGCGGGATGAAGCTGCTGGCGGTGTACGGGGACGATACATTTAACCCTCCCGCCGGAACGTCCCAGAGGCTGATATACGCGGCGCTCCAGCCAAACCCCCGGTAGGGGGCGGTTTTGGCGCTGCAAATTGTATGTATGGAAGGATTGGAAAAATATGGGAAACATGGTGAGGATGCTCTCCCAGGACGGCGGGGCATTCTGCATGGCGGTGGATTCCACCGATATGGCCGCCCAGGCGGAGCAGTACCACAGAACCTCGGCGGTGATGACCGCTGCACTGGGGAGGCTGCTCACAGCCGCCTCCATGATGGGGAACCTGCTCAAGGGGGAGAAGGACACCGTAACCCTTCGCCTGGCCGGGGACGGACCGGCGGAGGCAATGATTGCGGTGGCGGATTCCCGCGGGAACGTAAAGGCGTATACAGGCAACCCGGTGGTGGAACTGCCCCTGAACCAATACGGCAAGCTGGATGTTTCCGGCGCGGTGGGGAAGACGGGCACCCTGACCGTGATAAAGGACCTGGGAATGAAGGAGCCGTATATCGGGCAGACGCCCATTGTCTCCGGGGAGATTGCCGAGGACATCACCAATTACTTTGCGGCCAGCGAGCAGACGCCCACGGTCTGCGCCCTTGGGGTGCTGGTCAACCCGGATCTGACGGTACAGGCCGCAGGGGGATTCCTGGTACAGCTTCTGCCGGGGGCGGAGGAGGGAATCATCGACCGGCTGGAGAAGAACATTGAGGCCATGCCGCCGGTCTCCCGGATGATAGCGGATGGGGTGACGCCGGAGGAGATATGCCGCAGGGCGCTGGACGGGTTTTCCCCGGAGCTGCTGGATGAACAGCGGGCGGTTTACCGGTGCGATTGCAGTCGGGAGCGGGTAGAGCGGGCGCTGCGCAGCCTGGGGAATGAAGAACTGGAGCAGATGGCCCAGGAGCAGGAGATCACCCAGGTGGAGTGCCATTTCTGTGATAAGAAGTACCGGTTTACCAGGGAAGAAATCCGAAAGCTCGCCAACCAAAAATAAATCAAAACCCCAAACCCGCCCAAGACACCGCCGCACATAAGCAATAATTTTCTCTGTTTCAGGCTTGTTTTTTGGACAAATACACATTATAATAAATTCAATGGGTATATATATTTATCTAAATGGACAATTTGAAAGGTGGTACAGCGACAATGTATGATGTTTCCAAGGGCTACGAAGCCGCAAAGGAATTCTATGCCCAGTATGGCATAGACGTGGACAAGGCGATTGAAATCTGCGACAGGGTTCCTCTTTCCATCCACTGCTGGCAGGGGGACGACGTCATCGGCTTTGAGAAGTCCGCAGGGTCCCTCACCGGGGGCATCCAGACGACCGGAAACTATCCCGGCAAGGCGCGCACAGCCGACGAGCTGCGGGCGGACCTGGACTTTGCCATGAA
>Ga0073906_1005281_pt1 | contig 11813 bp, 9 predicted proteins | sample Inofromicrocosms_FD_65485 | JGI IMG/M metagenome (GOLD analysis project Ga0073906, IMG submission 65485) | Mouse cecum microbial communities from Vienna, Austria - Inoculum for glucosamine and mucus D2O microcosms | ecosystem: Host-associated > Mammals > Digestive system > Large intestine > Cecum... | reverse complement strand
CACCGGCGTCAGCTCCCGGCGCAATGTGGCAAAAAAGGGATCCAGCGTGGCCGTGGAGGCGCCCTTTTCGTAGGTGTCCAGCAGCACGTCATAGGCGGGCATCGTATCATCACGGTAGGCGGCGAAGCGGCGCTCGGTGTCGATCAGCCGGGCCAGGTAGGGCGCGAACATGGGATAGTCGCTCTTCTGCTTGGCCTCGTGCCACACGGCGCCGGCGTCGGTCAGCAGGGCCTGATAGGCGGTGTATTCCGCCAGAGGAATGCGGGTCAGCCGGTCATAGTCCTCCTTGAGCAGCTCGGCCTGACGGCGAACAGCGGGGCTGACACGGTCGCCCGAGGCCAGCAGGGTTTCCAGGCAATCCCGGATACGGTCGTTCACCAGCAGCTGATAGCTGACGCCGGAGAGATAGGCCATGGTTTGGCCCCGCCCCTTGTAGGAGGCGGAGGGCGCGGCGGTGTCTCCGTCCAAGGAAAGGACGCCCATGGCATGCTCATAGGCATGGGCGGCTTCGCTGTATTCCCGGAGGATATCGACGGCTTGGTTCAGGTTCATGGAACGACCTTCTTTCATCAGGATTTTTTATTCAGCCTCCCGCAATTCAGCGGGCAGGCGGCGCTTCCAGCGGCCCTGGCGATAAACGATCACGGACATCACCATGCCCATCACCCAGGAGAACAGCAGGCTGCCGAAGATGGCGTCGGGGTGGCCGTTGGGATAATCCGCCGAGCGGGTGAGGAAGGCCAGCAGATACGCCAGGGGCATCCGCAAAAGTACGGTGCAGATGATGGAAATCCACATGGGCAGCATGGTTTCCCCCGCGCCGCGCATATTGCCCTGCAGAACCTGGGTCACCGCGAAGCAGATATAGCCCAGCGCCAGCCAGCGCAGCGCGCGGATGCCGATCTCCAGGGTAAGCGGGGTGTTGGTGAACATGTTCAGCAGCTGATGACCGAAGAGCAGGATGCACAAAACCAGCACGGCGGACGTACCCAGAGCCAGGCCCATCAGGTCCTTGGTGCCCTGTTTAAGGCGATCCACCCGGCGGGCGCCGATGTTCTGCCCGGCAAAGGTGGTGGCGGCGGTGCCGAAGGTGAAGTTGGGCATCATGGCGAAGCCGTCCACACGCATCACGGCGGTGCTGGCCGCCATGACCGCCTCGCCCATGGAATTGGTGAGGCTCTGCACCACGATGGCGGACATGGAGAAAATGGCCTGGGTGATGCCGGCGGGCAGGCCCAGCAGGCAAAGCTTCTTGGTCAGGTGGCCGTCGGGCCGCAGGGTATGACGATTCACATCGCATACATCGCGCATGGTGCAGAGGCGGACAAAGCAAAGTACGCCGGAGATGGCCTGAGCAATGATGGTGGCCCAGGCGACGCCCGCGATGCCCATGCCGAAGGTGGCCACAAACAGCACGTCCAGCACGATGTTCAGCAGGCTGGCCAGCACCAGGAAAATCAGCGGGAAAACGCTGTCCCCCAGCCCGCGCAAAACACCGGACAGGATGTTGTACAGCGCGCAGCCCAGAATGCCCAGAAAAATGATCTGCAGATAGGCGACGGCGCCGATGGCCACGTTTTCCGGCGGGCGCACCATGGCGATGAGGGCGGGTGAAGCAAAATAGCCCACCACCATCATCAGCAGGCCGCAGGCGACGGTCAGGGAGATGGCGCTGCCCACCACCTTGTTCAGCGTGGGGCGATCCTTCGCGCCGAAAAACTGGGCGGACAGGATGCTCGCGCCGGTGGACACGCCCATAAACAGCACCAGCAGCAGGTTCAGGATGGGGCCGGAGGTGCCCACAGCAGCCAGGGCGGTATCCCCGATATACTGGCCCACAACTATGGAATCCACGGTGTTGTACAATTGCTGAGCCAGGTTGCCGATGAGCAGCGGCACGGCAAATTTGACCAGCCCCGTCATGGGCTCGCCCTGGGTCATGTCCTGGACGCTGAAAAAGGAGCGGAGCCGGGCGGTGACGTTCATGATAGCATTCATCCTCACATCTATATATTACCTGTCTATTGTAGCAGTTTTGAAGGGATTGCGCAATGATCTTCGGCGGAGAAGCCGGTGTTTTTGCTGTACTTGAGAAAATCGGCTAACATTCCAAAAGAAGTATAGCAATACAAGAAATTCATACATTTTTAACTATTGTTAACAAAAATACCCTTTACATATTCTTGAACATGTGTTATGATATATACATCATAAGAAGTACTAATGAACAGATTCTATATAGCTTGATCGACTGACCTTTCGTTCCGTAAAGGAGGCGATACCATTGAACATTTGAGAAGGATTGAATGAGCGGAGTGTAACGTGGAAAATTGAAAGGAGAATGACCATGATGAAACGGCTATTGGCGATCGTGATGGTACTGGTTTGCGTATGCTCCTTTGCATTGGCGGATGATGATGTGACGATTCCTGCGGATAAGACGTCCAAAGCAGGGACGACCCTGACGAAGGATGATAAGACGGCGCAGCCACAGCTTGACATATACGAGATTACTCCCGGGTCGACGATCAAGTTCTGGATCTATCGGAATGGATTGGCGCAAGTTTCACCGACATACACCTTTTCGGTGGGCAATGATTTAGCCATTAAGTACAACAATAGCGGTAACATGGTGAAAAACGCGAAATACCACAGCGTTTGGAAAAAGACTACGCAAGGAAATGTAAGCACGCGTATCCGTTTTGCATTTGTTCCCTGATTGCAAGATGGGGACTTCCTCCTACGGGAAGTCCCCTTTTGTCTTTCGACGGGTTTCGCCTGGATGAAAGTGAGGAATATAAGTATGAAAAAACAATGGGCAATTGGAGCCTTATTAATGGCAGCCATTCTTTTTTTTCTTGTAGGAGCAAATGCAGAAACGGTGTATAGACTGAACCAGACGGAAACCATTTCCGGGATCTACACAGACCAAAGCAATGGTTTCTACATTTTGACCAGTGAAGCACTGTATCATTGGCGCACAGGCGAAAACGAATGCAAGCAGATCACGACAGATGTTGAAAATGTGGCAGCGGTGGTATGCGCTGCTGACCAGCTGTACGCGATCGGAATCAATCATGAAATTTTGTGCTGGGCGGATGGAGCGTGGATAACGCTCCGTGAGCCGCAGACGGACAAGCCGGAATTGATATACGGTAAGGCGGATGCTACACAAGACCGACTGTTTTATACATATCGCGATGAGGATGACCGTGTTTATTTGCAGTCTTTTGAATTTGCCACCGGGAACGTTGTGGAGCAGATAGACTTTCCGCAGCGACAGTTTTGCTATGATGCGCAACTTGACCGACTGGTCTACCTGAGCGATGAAAAGAGCGAAGAAGGGGAGAAACTGCTGCTCTCCTATGACTACCATACAGGAAAAGAGGATAGCAGTTACCCGATACGGAGGTTGAATGCCAATATCAAAGCGTGGGCTTACAATGCAAAGGAGAGCATGTACTATTTCAGCACACGCGACCGGGTCTACCAATACGCCTTAAATGGGTCAGCAGAGGTGTTTTGCAACGAGCAAAGCGGCATTATGACTGCCTTTGGCAAAGGACAGATTGCCCTTGTGGGCTTCCAGGATAACTGGGAAGTGCAGGTCTTCGGTGCCAGTGAAAATGAAACCGAATTGGTTATGCTGAATCACTATACGGTCCATGCCGACGAGTTCACCCGCCAAACAGGCATCCAGGTCGTGAGCCAAAATGTTCAGGGCGAATCCGCCATGTGGGATATTTCGCAGCTGATGTCCACACAAGACCCCTCCGTGGATATTTTTGCTTTTTACATGGACGAGGGGTTAGAATTTGTAAAGCGCAAGGGTTATTTTGTTCCGCTGGACGACAGCGCCGTGCTGACCCAGGCGGAGAATGAATTGTACCCCGCCATCGCCCGGCACCTGCGCACGGAGGCCGGCGCCCTGGCGGTCTGGCCGGTCTATGGGGAAATCCTTTACCGCATGACCGATACGGCCATGCTGAACAAGTATGGCTTTGAAGCTCCCACCACCTTTGACGAGCTGCTGGATCTTATCCCACAGATCCTGGAGAGCGATCTGCTTCGAACGGAGGAATATGTGCTGTTCGACACCATGGCCTATACACGGACGGACATGTTTGCCTATCTGGTGCAGAATTACATGCTTACCTGCATGACCAAGGGCGTGCAGGTAGACTTTAACACAGACACCTTCCGTCATTTGGCGCAGCGTGTCCTGACAGAACCTGGGGAGACCGATCCTTGCCCCAGAGGCGAGGAAGGAACGGAGGAGGCGCTCTTTGCCCTCACCTGTGGCTGTAACGTGATTACGCCCAATATACTCCCGCCCTTGCAGCTGTCCGGGGAGGACGGCGGCATTCTGACGGATGTGACGGTGCTGGCCGTCAACCCCTACTCCGAGCATCAGCAAGAGGCCATAGCCTTCCTGGAATTCATGGCCACCAAGCGCACCGCCGAGGATTACGGCCTCTATGCTTCCATGACCGAGCCTCTGGCGTACCCCGGCGCTCAGGAAAACCTGGATGATCTTCGCGCCCAGGAAAGCGCGCTGCTTGCCCAATCGGACGTGAAGGATGAGCAGGCCCGGCAGGACACGCTGGAAGTCCTTCGGCTGAAAATCGCGGACGCGGAGGCCAGCCTGTACCAGGTTTCGCCGGAGACCATCGCCAATTATCACAGGCTGTCCGAGCAGTTTGTCGTCCTGGAGGAAGCCATGGCGGTGGACGGCCAGCGGCTGCAGGGGCTCATCGCCATGACGGCGGAGGGCGACTTCCCCCTGGAGGACTTCATCCGTCAGGCCAACGAATACGTCTGGATGGTGGAGGCGGAGCGGGGCGGCAACTGACGAATGCCCCCTTTACGCCCGGGTAAAAATCGTTTATAATGGAGGTATTATCATCGCGGAGGGATCATTATGCGCTGCCAATACTGCAACTGCACGGAAAGCAAGGTCATCGACTCCCGCCCCACGGAAGAGGGCAACAGCATCCGCCGCCGCCGGGAGTGCGTGAACTGCGGCCGGCGCTTCACGACCTACGAGAAGATCGAGCTGCTTCCGCTGATGGTGGTCAAGCGCGACGGACGCCGGGAGGCCTTCGACGCCACGAAGATCAAGGGCGGTATCCTCCATGCCTGTGAAAAGCTCCCTGTATCCATGCAGCAGGTGAATGACATGACCACCCGCATCGAGCAGGCGGCCTACGCCGTCATGGAAGGAGAAATCTCCAGCCAGCGTCTGGGCGACATGGTGATGAACGAACTCAAGGCCACCAACGACGTGGCGTATGTGCGCTTCGCCGCCGTTTACCGCAAGTTCACCGACCTGGGCACTTTCATGGATGAATTGCAGAAGCTGGTGAACGAGTCCAAGCAGGCAGCGGAGTAAGGCGCGGGGAAAGCGTATGCCGCCCGGGCTTCCTGGACAGCATAGCGCAGAGAAAGGCACGTCTTCAGCGGAAGAACGAAGGGCCGACTGTTCGGTAAAGGAGCGGATGATATGCGAATCGCAGTGACCTATGAGGATGGACAGGTTTTTCAGCATTTTGGCCATACGGCGCAGTTCAAGCTTTACGATACGGCCGACGGCGCGGTGACGGCCTCCCGCGTGGTGGATACGGAGGGCGCCGGCCACGGAGCGCTGGCGGACTTCCTGCAAAAGCATGGGGCGAATGCCGTCATCTGCGGCGGCATTGGCGGCGGTGCTCGGGCCGCGCTGGGGCAGGCAGGCATTCTGGTCTACGGCGGCGTCCAAGGCGACGCGGACGCGGCGGTGGCAGCGTACCTGCGCAATGAGCTGGCCTATGACCCCAACGCCAAATGTGATCATCATGACCATGCGCATGGCGAAGGCCATACCTGCGGCAGCCACGGCTGCGGCGAGCATGGCTGTCACTGAGCGTGTAAAAAGAAGCGACCCCGGCTGCGTGTGAACAGCGGGGTCGCTTTTGTATGGCAATGGGTTGACTTTTGTGTCAATGCGAGATGATAGGAACCGGCCCCCAGGTTTCGCGGCGCGAGGGGGCCTGCTATTGGGAATCGACCCATGTAGCAGCATTGACAACCTGCCAAAGAGCAGCCGCGTAAATCGCAGTCTGCAAGACTGTCACCGGATCCGCCAACGGGGAGTTTTCTTTTCAAAATGAAATGATGCAAAGAAAAGCATTCCTCAGCTTGTCTCAGCAAAGTCTGTGCCCCTTGATCGACTTTCTTTTAGGGCCTTGCCCCCCAACCTCTGCCTGAGAGCCGTCAGCCCTCAGCTCCCTTTTTCGCTGCGCGCTCCAATGCTTGTTGGCACCAATGGAAGAGCAATGTAAAGGCTTCCTCAAAGGTATGATTGTCCCACGCCCCCATGGCCCGCTTCAGCACCGCCTGATCCGCGCCGGCAAGCAGCGGCAGCAGCATCGCCTTGGTAGGAATGAACTCGCCATGCTCCAGGTAATACAGGTTCTGCAGGATAAAGAAAACCCCTTTGTACGCCCCGGGCAGCTGCCGGGCGCACTGCTCCCGTCCGGCGTGGATGTAGCTGTGGCAAAGGGCGTGGTAGAGGTTATTCACGCTGAGCTGCACAAAGCGGCAGACATCAGCGGACGTATAGGAAGGCACAAGAGGCCCCAAGGCATGGTAGTAATCCTTGGTGGTGTGGAGCAGATGGGCGATCTCCAGGGGATTCCACCTTTCCAGGTCGGCCCTGCCGCAGATAAAGCCGCAGGAGAGGTCAGGTCTTTCCAGGGACGCGATGACGGCGCGGTAAGCGTCCAGGTCGGCAATGGTCAGGCCGTCCACAACCACCATGATGTCCAGGTCGCTGGTTTCGTTGGCCTCTCCCCGCAAATAGCTGCCCTGAAGGCCGACATAAATCAGCCGCTCCCCATACCGGGCCTTCAGCAGAGGGATGAGCCGGGACATGTAGCTTTCGACGTTCAGCATAGCGGTCTCCTTTCTATCATCAGGCAGTACCCAACAAAAACACGGCGCGTTTGCAGTCTGAAGCCCCGGAGCATGTCGGAGGGCTTGGCGGCACTCCGTGGTCTATCCCATCCCGCGGTCTTTCCATTTTTCCCCAAGCCTACATTTTACTCTTGACGAAGTCCATGGACCGCGCCGCCCAGGCATTCCCGCGGAGCAATCCCCGAAAAGTCGCAGATCCGAATAGGCGACCGCCAGGAATAGGCGCACGCCCCAACAAACAGGAACCAAATACATACGCGAACCAAGCATACGCAGCCTGCTGACCTTGTGTCAGGAGACGGGCGTCCGCTTGGCCTCCTGACACGCCCGAACGGCCAAAAAAGGCGGAGTCATTCAACCATTCAGGTGAGCAAGGCGTTGTTCAAGGTCGCAGCTGTCAGGACGAAATAAAAAAAGCGGCATCAGCCACTTATAAAATGGAGCGGGTGACGGGAATCGGACCCGCGTAGCCAGCTTGGAAGGCTGGAACTCTGCCATTGAGTTACACCCGCAAAAAAAATTTGGAGCGGTAGACGGGGCTCGGACCCGCGACCTCCACCTTGGCAAGGTGGCGCTCTACCAACTGAGCTACTACCGCATATCATATGGAATTGCAGGGAGGCCTCACCAAGGAAACCGTGCGGACGAAGAGACTCGAACTCTTACGCCCAAGGACACCAGATCCTAAGTCTGGCGCGTCTGCCATTCCGCCACGTCCGCACATCAGCCGCCAACAGGGCAGGATGGGATGTGACCCATTGGAGATTCGAACTCCAGACACCTTGATTAAAAGTCAAGTGCTCTGCCAACTGAGCTAATGGGTCATACATGCTGGGGTGGCAGGGCTCGAACCTGCGAATGCGGGAGTCAAAGTCCCGTGCCTTACCACTTGGCTACACCCCAACGCAGGTCAACTATTAGCCGCCATTGGCAGCAAAAACAAGGGAAATGGGGTGAGTAGTGGGACTCGAACCCACGGTCTTCAGAGCCACAATCTGACGCGTTAACCAACTACGCTATACCCACCATATGATCGCGCGCCTGGAGGGGCTCGAACCCCCGACCCACGGCTTAGAAGGCCGTTGCTCTATCCAACTGAGCTACAGGCGCAGGCCGCAGAACAGGATTCCTCCAACGGGCATCAACATCAGGAGCCGTCTGCATCAAGCCAATGCGCCGTCTCGCTGACAGTAATAAATTATAGCACCCGTGCCGCGCTCTGTCAAGCGGTTTTTCGCAATTCCGCGGAAATTCCGTGGAAAATTTCTCGGAGAACGTGAACCTCAGCGCAGAAAGCGCCGCAGCCAGCGTTCTTTTCGGGCGGTATAAGGCATGTAGCGCAGGGAGAGCTCCGGCCAGGCACCCTTGCATACAACGCTCTTTTCATGGCTGAAGGCCTCGAAGCTGCGCCGTCCGTGATAACTGCCCATGCCGCTCTCCCCCACGCCTCCAAAGCCCATGTGGCTGGTGGCCAGATGGACAACGGTGTCGTTGACGCAGCCGCCGCCAAAGCGCAGCGTCCGTGTATAGCGCTCCCGGGCCGTGCGGCTCCTGCTGAAAAGGTAGCAGGCCAGCGGACGAGGACGCTCCTGAACAAAGCGGAAGGCAAGGTCAAGGCAGTCCACCGCGATGACGGGAAGCAGCGGGCCAAAGATTTCCTCCCGCATCACGGGGGAATCCGGGGAAACATCCGCCAGCAGCGTGGGCTGAATGCGCATGGTCTTTTCATCCCAGGCGCCGCCATAAACAACGCGGCCGGGGTCGATCAGGGCCGTCAGCCGGTCAAAATGCCGACGGCTGACGATATGAACGTACTGCTCGCTGCGCAGGGCGTCCCCGGCCATCTCGTCAAAGGCATGGGCAAGGGCGCGCAGAAGCGGCTCCTTCACGCTCCGCTCCACCAGCACATAATCCGGGGCCACACAGGTCTGGCCTGCGTTGAGTAGCTTGCCGAAGGCGATGCGCCGTGCCGCCAGGCCGATGTCGGCGGTGGCGTCCACCAGCACGGGGCTTTTGCCGCCCAATTCAAGGGTAACGGGGATCAGGCGCTCGCTGGCACGGCGCATCACCTCCCTGCCTACCGCCACGCTGCCGGTGAAGAAGATCTTGTCAAAGGGCTGATCCAGCAGGGCTTGGTTCTCCGCCCGGCCGCCCTCCACCACGGCGATATAGTCCTCCGGGAAGCAGGCGCGCAGCAAATCGCCCAGAGCCCGCGCCGTGGCGGGAGCGTAGGCCGAAGGCTTGACCACACAGCAGTTTCCCGCCGCGATGGCGCCGACGAGGGGCGACAGCGTCAGCAGCAAAGGGTAATTCCAGGGTGACATGACAAGACACACCCCGTAGGGCTCGCGCACAGTGAAGCTGCGGGCCGGGAACTGCGAAAGGGACGTGCGGGCCGGCTGCCTGCGGGCGTAACCGCGCAGATGGCGCAGCATGTGCCGCAATTCCGACAGCGTCAGGCCGATTTCGCACATGTAGGCTTCCGCCCCGGCCTTGCCCAGGTCTTCCCGGAGGGCGGCCAGCAGGTTCGCCTCCCCGTCCCGCAGGGCCCTTTCCAGCCGGATAAGGGCGTCCCGGCGGAAGGCCAAGTCAAGGGTTCGTCCGCTGCGGAAGGCTGCCTGCTGTCGGGTCACAAGGGCTGCGATTTCCGCCGCCTGGGTATGCGCTGCCATGAATCATCGCCTCCTGATGTCAGCATAAGCCCTTGCCGGCTTTCTGTCAATGCCTTGGGCATAAGCCGACTGGAAAGAGGATTTTTCCCGCCGAAGGGCGAATCCTTATCATCAGCGTCAAAATGGCGGCCCGCTCCGCCCATCGACATCAAGGAGGTCATTGCCATGGCGATTACGCCCCACGATATTGCAAAAATGCTGGATCATTCTCCCTTACAGCCCTTTCTGACCGAGGATGATGTCCGCAAGGCCTGCGAGCTGGCCCTGCGGTATGACTGCGCTTCCGTCTGCTGCCGCCCCTGCGACGTGCCGCTGGTGGCGGAGCTGCTCAGGGGCAGCGACGTAAAGACCTGCACGGTCATCGGCTTCCCCCATGGCGCTCATGAGACCGCCATCAAGCTGGCGGAAGCCCGTCTGGCCCTGGACAAGGGCTGCCAGGAGCTGGACATGGTCATCAACATCGGCAAAATGCTCCACGGCGACGAGGATTACGTTCAGGAGGAAATCCGTCAAATCGCGGAGGAAGCCCATGCAAGGGGCGCCCTCCTCAAGGTGATCCTGGAAACCTGCTACCTCACCGACGCGCAGAAGGCGCGGGCCTGCCAGCTCTCCGAGGCGGCGGGAGCGGACTTTGTCAAGACCTCCACGGGATACGGATCCAAGGGCTGCACCATCGACGATCTGAAGCTGATGCGGGCTTCCGTCTCCGACCGCGTGCAGGTGAAGGGCTCCGGGGGGATCCGCGACCTGGACACCGTGCTGACAGCCCGGGCCGTGGGCGCCAGCCGGTGCGGCGTGTCCGCCTCCGAAAAAATCCTGCTGGAAGCCAAAAAGCGTTATGCCGAGGGTACCCTGCGGGAAATTGAGAGCCTGAAGGAAATGAGCGGCGGCTATTGAGGAGGAGCAGGATGGCAGCATTGACAGACTTGCCCAACATCGGCCCGAAGCTGTTCCAGCAGCTCTGCGCCGTGGGCATTGATACCGAAGAAGCGCTCAGGCATGTGGGCGCGCAGGCAGCCTGGCTGCGGATTCAGGCCATCGACCCCTCCGCCTGTCTGCTGCGCCTGATGGCGCTGGAGGGCGCGGTTCAGGGCGTGAAGAAGGCGATGCTTCCGCCGGAGAGAAAGGCGGAGCTGCAGGCCTTTTATCACGAAAATAAGATAACCGGAAAACGGAAATGACAAAGCCGCCGGCAGAGCCTGTACGCTCTGACCGGCGGCTTTGCTTTATTCGATCTTCCGGGAGACGTATGCCGCTGAACATTTGCGTGTCTTTCGCTCTGCCCTCGGCGCTCCATAGGGAAGCCCTATTCAAAATAGCGATTCGCCCCGCCTCAAAAAACGCTCGTTGGTTTGACGGCCGATCCATGCTGACATGACGCGGCAAAAAACGTAGGATATGCTCTTTTCGGCTGCATGGCATCAAGTTCGCGGCGCTGCCTCGTGCTTTCGTTTGATGATGATAAGCAGCGGCAAAGCGCATGAAAATAATAGATTCGCCTTGGGCACCATACCCTCGCAGCCCGCGCGAAACCCACGGCCCGGGGCAGCCTGCCCAGACGCCGCCGGTTTCCTATCAGGCCCCGTCTTCATGGGAACCGCGGTCTCCCCGAACGCTCCGCCTGCGGCGACGCTTTGCGCCTCCATCCATGGCACGACCATTGTTAAGAAGCGCCCCCGCGCCCAAGCGGATTCCCTTTGAGGCCATGCGGCCGCGAAGCGATGCGCAGCCTCCGGGGCGACAGGACAGGCAGTCTGAATGCCGCCGGCTGCGCCGACGCTGGCGGCTCCTTTGGCCCCCACAGCACAGGAACAACAGCAATCCGTGAAAGCAAGGAATACCCAAGTGCATTTTCAGGCCAAGGGAACAAGACGCGGATAGCGTCGGCAGCCTCTGTATGAAAACGCTTCCCGATATCCGCCGCCCCTCACAAATGCTGCGCGGACGGATCGGCTCCCAAGCGGCGGCCTTTCATTTGTGATACCGCTCCCCCGCGCGGATTTTCATGGCCCGGTACACCTGCTCCAGCAGCATGACGCGGGCCAGCTGATGCGGGAAGGTCATCTTGCTCATGGACAGCTGCTCATCCGCCCGGGCGATGACCTTTTGCGACAGCCCCAGGGATCCGCCGATGACGAACACAATGTCCGCGACGCCCCGGGTCTGCAACTCCGCCATATGCCGTGA
>Ga0073906_1005280_pt1 | contig 11813 bp, 6 predicted proteins | sample Inofromicrocosms_FD_65485 | JGI IMG/M metagenome (GOLD analysis project Ga0073906, IMG submission 65485) | Mouse cecum microbial communities from Vienna, Austria - Inoculum for glucosamine and mucus D2O microcosms | ecosystem: Host-associated > Mammals > Digestive system > Large intestine > Cecum... | reverse complement strand
GGTCAATCTCTTTTTCGTCAATTAGAGCAATGGAATAACTAATTGCTTCTGCAATAATCTGGTCATACAGTAATTCTCTTTTCTTTTCGGATACTTTTTTGGAGTCATTGACCCCTTCGATTTTCGAGTCTTTTGGCATAATTACGGCTGCAACAGCAACAGGACCAGCTAGTGGTCCTCTTCCTGCTTCATCAATCCCACAAAGATATTCGATACCTTTGTCAAAATATCCTTGCTCCATTTTTTTTAGTTCGTTTAGGCGTAACTCTTCTTTTTCCTTCATTTTCTGGTTATTCTTCCTCTCCTGGATTGCTGTAATAGTCCTCAGTTAATTCAGATAATGTATGGTACACTTTTCCTTCTTTATCTTTTACCTCTTCATTTGTAATGACATCTTTCATGCCATAGTGCACAAAATAGTATTGGTTTTCTTTGAGTGGGATACTGTTTAATCCCATCTCGTCTAACTCTTCTCGTCCTAAGCGATAATATTCGTCTACTTCTTCGCCAAAGATGCCACCTTCTATCATGCGCTGAATTTCTGGGTCGTCTTTTAATTCAGATACTTTGGTTCCTTTGAAGGAGTTTTCCTCGGAATTCATTTTGACAGAACCATCAATCATTTTAATTTTGCTTTGAATTTTAAGCATATTTGTTTTAATGGTCTCTAGCCCATTATCTGTTACTGTTCGTTTCGTAAAATGAAAGAATAGGACAATAACAGCAATAATGAGTAGCACACATAGGATGAGCATAATTACTCCCATTCCTTTTTCATTTTTCATGTTTCTTTCCTCCTCGTTAATTGGTTTCGTATTTGTTCTTGTAAGCCAAGCATGATAACGGTTGCAACAATGGCAATTACAATTTGTAGCAATGCAATGATTGCTGTTCGGATTGGCTCTTCTACATATTTGATTGGAAATATCACTTTATATTCGATAAAATTGAAAACCAGAATAGATAAAGAATATTTTCCGCAAAACGCAAGACTCTTGGTTAGTTTTGGCAACTTTTCCTCGATTTTCTTGGACAGTGCACATACTAATATGGTACCACAAACCGCATTGAAAAGTCCACTCCCGAAAAAGCCATATTTTCTTGTTGCAATATCCGTATATGGTAAAACGAGCACTAAGCAAAGCCAAATTGGAAAAAGTACCAAGATTACTTTTGGCTTGCAAAGTTTTGGTAATAACTCTTTTTTCTTAGCAAGATAGCCCAAGAAAGTAAGGAATAGGCAGGTCATTGCTACATCTAGTCGAAATGGCAGATACCATTGAAATATACCAAACAAATAGCCAATGATGGATAATACAAGGCAAGCAATTCCTACTAGGATAAGTGTATGCTTTTCTTTCCCTAATTTCCTTACCAAATGGAAAATACATGTAAATAGAATCTTATTGCAAACGAGAAATGGTAGAAACCATAAATGAGAAAGGAGTACTTTCTTTGGTTCTACAAGCATAGCCAAAATTACTTTAACACATTCTACAACAGTAAAATCTACGTGATAGCCAAAATAGTAAATGGCATACACAACTGCCCACGCGCCAATCGTTACAAGCATTAATTTTGCCATCTTTCCTAAAGTCGTTGGAATCGTTTCCTTTTCGCGAAAGAAATATCCACTAACCAAGACAAAAAGTGGCATGTGAAAAGAATAGATCATCTTAAAAGCAATCGTGCTTCTATCATAAATGCAATGTCCAATTATCATAAGAAGAATCGCTATTCCTCTTGCAATATCTAAATATTGGATTCGTTTCTTTGGTTCCATTTTTCTTCCTCATTCGTTCTTTTTTCTTATTATATCGATTTATCTGTTTTTTCGCAATCTTTTTCTATTTTTTGAAAAATCCTTTGAATTTTCATATTTTTTTCACATTTCTGTTGTATGATAATACAAAAATTTAGTATATTATATAGAAAGAACATTAGGAGGAATGAAATGGAAAACAAAGAAAATCTAAATCCAAAAACAACGAAAAAGCAAACAGACAGTTCAGAGTTCAAGACCGTAAAGGCTGGTACTTCGACCAATTATACCTTTTCGGAGGAAGCCCCAAAGAAGAAAAAATCTTCTAGCACACATTTTGGTACACAAGTTGTACTCCCTTTCTTTAGTGGATTACTTGGTACTGTTGTAGTTCTCGGCTCTTGCTTGTATGTTCCATCTGTTCGTAGCCGTTTGGTCGAGATATTAGGAGCCAATACCCAATCGCAAACGACAACCAGTGTTTCCAATCCAATTAACAATATCCTTTCGGAGAATAAGAGTCTCGTATCTCTTTCCAATTTATCCGAGACAGGAATTGGTGTAGCAAGTAAAGTACAACCTTCCATTGTAGGAATTACGGTAGAATATTCCATCAATTCGCCTTTTAGTAACAGTACTTCTACGGCAAAAGCAGAGGGCTCTGGCATCATTATTCGTGAAGATGGCTATATCTTAACCAACAACCATGTCGTTAATTCGACTAGCACTTCTTCCTTTTATGAAGTGGGGAAAGCCAATAAGGTAACCGTATACTTGCACAATGAGGAAGTACCTTTTGAAGGAAAGATTATTGGAACTGATGAGCAAACAGACCTTGCTGTTATTAAAATTGAAAAAACTGGTCTTCCAGCGGCTGAACTTGGCAATTCTAGTACGGTACAAGTCGGTGAATTTGCAATGGCTGTTGGTAACCCACTTGGTATGGAAAGCAGTGTTACCAGTGGTATTGTAAGTGCTGTTAATCGTGAGATAACTGACTCAGACGGTATTACCTATTCTTTAATTCAAACCGATGCTGCGATCAACTCTGGGAACAGTGGTGGTGCTTTAGTAAACGCCAAAGGACAAGTCATTGGTGTTAATTTCTTAAAAGTTTCAGGAACTGGTGTAGAAGGTCTTGGCTTTGCTATTCCAGTCAATGACGCCAAAGAAATTGCCGAGCAACTCATTCAATACAACAAAGTAAAACGACCATATATGGGCATTTCTGGACTTGATTTAAGTAAGCAAGAAGCACAACGTTATCGTTTAGTAGAAGGTATTTATATCCGAAGTGTTGAAGATTTTTCTGCTGCTCAAAAAGCAGACCTTCGCATCGGTGATGTCATTATTAAATTTGATGGAAAAGATGTCAAAACTATGAACGAATTAAATGCCATTAAAAATACGCATAAAATTGGCGATGAAATAACACTTGTTGTAAACCGCTCTGGAGAAGAGAAAGAGATTATAATAACACTTTCTGAACAACCATAAAAAGAAAAATTTTAATTTTTTTCAAAAAAGCACACTAAATTCACACAATGGGCAAAAACGAATGGTATATTATATTCAAGTTGAGATAATCAACGAAAAACATCCCCTTTTATTTTCTAAAAAGAACAGCATCTAGCCTCAAGCTAGATGCTTTCTATTTGTTTATAACACAATTTCAATTTGGTAAATGCCACCTTGTTGGTTCAAATGAATTTGCTTATCTGGCACATCCTCCCCATTGCAAGTCCATGTTCCTGGCCCTGTTTGATTCTGGTTCGGATTTTGTATCTTAATATGATAAATACTTTCCCCATAACGGAAATGAATTTCATATTCTTTCCACTCTTTTGGAATACAAGGTTCTAGCATAAGCACTTCTTTTTCAATTTTCAGTCCTAATAAATAGCGAATGCCTGCTAAAAAAGCCCAACTGCTCGAACCAGTATACCAAGTCCAGCCACCTCTTCCGGCTAGATTTCCAATGCCATATATATCTGCTGGCATAACATAGGGTTCTACCTTGTATCGGTTTGCTGCTTCTTTGGTTTTGGTATGCTCAATCGGATTTAGCATTTGAAAATACGCAAATGCTTTTTCTGGAAAGCCTAGCATACACTCTGCAATAATGCACCACATAGCCGCATGGGTATATTGTCCACCGTTTTCCCTCGTTCCTGGCAAGTACGACTTAATATATCCTGGCTCTAATTCGCTGTTTTCAAATGGTGGGTCTAGCAATTTAATCAATCCTAAATCTTCTTTGACGAGATAACGCTCCAGACTTTCCATCGCGATATATTGCTTATCATTATCGCCTGCGCGAGAAATAACAGACCACGATTGCGAAATGCTATCAATTTTGCATTCTGTATTTTGGCGACTTCCCAATTCTTGGTTTTCGTCTGTAAAGGCTCGTTTATACCAACTGCCATCCCAAGCATTTTGATTTAAGTTCTTTTTCAAAAACTCCTTCTTTTGTGCATAATCTTCTGCTTGTTTCGTATCGCCTCTTTCTTGGCATAGGCTTTGCATCTGGTCTAAAACCGTATAGAGGAAAAATCCAAGCCAGACACTCTCTCCTTTTCCCTTGTTTCCAACCGTATTCATTCCATCGTTCCAGTCCCCAGAACCGATCTTTGGAAGCCCATGCTCACCTAAGTTGTAGCCTTTTGCAATCGCTTTCTGGCAATGCTCATAAATGCTTCCTACTTGTTCTGTTAGTGGATAGGCATCATATTTTTCGTCTACCCCTTCTGGTAACGGTGCTCCAGCACGATATGGTACCATTTCCTCTAAAATGCTTTTATCTCCGGTATATTGTACATATTGGCATACCACATATGGTAACCACAATAAATCATCTGAAAATCTGGTACGAATTCCCCTTCCTGTTTCTTCGTGCCACCAATGCTCTACATCTCCCTCTGGAAACTGATGACTTGCATGCTTCAAGATTTGCTCTTTGGTCTTATCTGGCTGAAAATATAGAAGGGAAAGCGAGTCTTGCAACTGGTCACGGAAGCCAAAGGCACCACCAGATTGGTAATAGCCACTTCTGGCTAGCATACGAGAAGCAATCGTCTGATACATACACCACCCATTGAGTAGCAAATTGGTAGACTCAGATGGTGTTTTGACTTGCACCCTTCCTAGTATTTCTTCCCAGTTATGCTTTACTCTGCGATATTCTTCCATACAAATTGCGAAATCCGTGTATTTTTCAATCTGTTTTGAAATATCTGCTTTGTTTTCTTCACAGCCTAGCAATAGGACAAGTTTCTTTTCTTCAAAAGCCTCTATCGTAATTCCGCACTTCGATGGCAATTCTGCCTTCTCGGAACAGTGCATTTTCGCCATCGAGATAGCCTTTGGCTAAACTTTCTGGCGAATCTAAACTGCCATTTCCAAAAAAAGAAAAACGATTTCCCGTGTAGGATTGAATGGTTTGGCTAGAAGCCACATATCCTACTTGTTTGCCATCCATTTGTACCTTATTTTCAAACAAGATACCATGCTTAGTTGCTTCTTCCGTTAATTCAAAAAAGGTGTGGGATTTACTTTCTTCTTCATCTAATACTGGTTTGATATAGTAAATGAGTTTCAAATTGCGTTTTTTCGGCTCTTGATTTTTCAAGGTTAGTACCTGTACTTTGACAGCGTCTTGCTCCGGTACAAAGACTAACATTTCCTGCTCCATTCCGCTGACTACTATGGGCATATTTGGCATAGCCAAACCCATAGGTAATCTGGTATTTACGCTCATCTGGCATCGGATTTAAGCCTAGACTCCACATGGCTTTTTGGTCTTCGTCTAGGAAATATACAACTTCCGATGGTACATCGGTTACGCCATTGTTGTTCCATGCAGTTAAACGATTTAAGCGTGAATTTTTGTAATACGTGTATCCGCCCATGGACTCGGTCAAGATACTGCCAAACTTTTCATTGGCAAGCACATGACTCCATACGGTTGGAGTACGCTCATTTTTCGATACACAAATTTGGTATTCCTTGCCGTCTTTGCTAAAATGCCCATACCCATTCTCATACAAACCTTCTTCAACTGGTAAATCTTTGGTTTTGTCTTCTTCTAATAAAAATGTTTGTTTTTCTTTGTTTTCCATTCGTGTACTACCATGATGTGTTGCTGTTTCCTCTTCCATTTCATTTAATTGTTCTTCTAATGCTCCTTCATGGCAATCCACGATGAAATTAGCACGAAAAGCCAAGATTTCCTTATCTTCTTGGTCTTGAATATTATTGAGGACAAAGATACCATTTCTTTGATTTTGCAGATATAATAGATTGCGATTTGAAATGGCGTTTAAGATGGCATCTCGCACATAGCCTTCATAGTTTTCTTTTTCCTCATTTAGAATAACCAGTTCCATTAAAATATTTTTCAAACGGTAATATTCATAGGCTTTGAGGACATCTTCTAACACTTCTCGGTCTGCCATTTGACTGATCTTCACAAGTAAAATTGGACTATCTCCTGAAATTCCATATTTCCAGAGTTTTGTACTTTCTGCTGAGATTACTTTTGGAAGTTTGCTTGCTTGTTTTAATAGACTTGATCGTTGCAAATGAGACAACAATCGTTGATACAAATTTAATTCTCGCGCTTTAATCCCTAAATACAAGTTCTCCGCTTCTGTTTTAGCTCGCGATAATTCAAATTGTTTTTGGATATAGTCTGCGTTTCGATACGGTGCTAATTTTTCTAAGCGAAATGCGCTACTTTCCTCGGTGTAAATCACAAAGTCTAGACAAACGGTCTTTTCTGGTTCAATGGTTACCATACGTTTCATCGCAACAATCGGATCTACCGTGTAGCCTACTTGGCTTTCCAAGGCTTTCGACTCTTGGACTGCCCTCGGAATACCAATATTCCCTCTTCCAAAAAACTTTTCTTTGTCAATTTCAAATTCCAATTTTCCAATACATGGTGCTTCTGTAAAGAGCATAGCCGCTAATTTCACGCTAGCTTCACTTTCTTGCCTTGCTTTTCTCTCCAATACCAAGGTTTCCATTTCTTCTTGGTATTGGTATCTTAAGAATAGGTTGTTAAATGCCTTATGGGCTTGGTCTTGTTTTGCTGTTGATAAAATTGGTTCAAAAAATCCTGTTACTTCTAGTGTTTCGGTTTGTGTTCCATGATTGGTAACTTCTAACCTGCGGATTTCGATTGGCTCACTTGGGTCAATTCCAATACGCAAAGTGGTTTCTAAATTGCCATCGGTTCGCATCCATTTGTCTCCATCTGGGAAAAAGGTAATTTTCACTTTGTCTGGTAGAGCAATCTGTGGCAAAATGGCGGAAGACCAGATTTTCTTTCGTTTCTCGTTTTTGAGATAAAAGAAAATCCCTTGGTTTTCCTCGTCTGTTTCTTGATAACGATTAATCTGAATATCTTTGTATTTGCTATACCCTGTCCCTGTTTGGTTTGTAACAATGGTATAGGCTTGATTGGCAATGGTATTGGATAAATTACGATTTGGATTGCAGGTAAGGTAGGTTCTCTCACTGTATGCGTCATAATCTACTGGCTTCATTTTCTCTACCTTTTCTTTTTCCTCTTTAGTAATCACCACTTCTTCTGGCATACGCTCTTGTAGCAAGATTTTTACGGATTGTATTTCTGGGTTTGCCATCATTCTTTTTTGTAGGATGTTGTTTGAAAATAAGTTGTTAATCGAAAGCAAAATTAAGCCTTGATGGTGTGCCATATATGTTTTCACTAATTCATACGCTCTATTTTTACGTAGTCTTGTTGGCGTAAAGTCTACTGCCTCATAGTATCCATACTTTTGAAACATGCCACATTCTTGCAAGCGTTTGAGGTTATTCACGACTTCTTTTGGATAGTCTGTAACTGCTAAAATACTGCCATAGGAAGATACCACCATTTCATCTGCTAACCCTCGTTTTAATCCCAGCCACGGAATTCCAAATGCTTTGTATTGGTAATTGTTATATAAATCCTTCAAATGAAATGCCGCTTCGGAAATACCCCAAGGAATACCGAGTTTATGGGCATACATTTGTTGGCTCATCACCATAAACTTGCACGACTCGTCAAGTAAACTCAAAGGGTATTTCGGAATATTGACATTTGGCATCCAATACTCAAACGAGGTTCCTGACCAAGAAATGAGCCCTTTGTAGCCATCTAATACAGTTAAAGTTTTGGATAGGTTCTGCCAATGTTTTTGTGGAATATCTTTTTTCGCAATCGCAACTAGACTTGCTTGTCTTGCTTCTGACGCAAGTAGGTCATAGTATGAGTCGGTTAAACGATTTTCTTCTACATCATAGCCAATGGAAAGCAAGCGATTTTCTTTGCTATAGAGCGGTGTAAAATCTGTCCCCGTAATCCATCTATCCGCTTGGCTTGCTAAGGCTTCTATTCTTTCTTTTTGGTCTGGATGGCTATTTTTCAATTCTTCCAAAAATGCTCTTAGTACATATAAATACCCCACAAAGTTTCCACTATCTACAGCCGAAATGTATTTGGGAGAAAGTGGCGTCAAGGTCTGAATATTGTACCAGTTATACAAATGGCCATTCCATTTTGGTAGTTTCTCAATGGAAGGAAACATTTTTTCATACAAGTTCAAAACAAAATTTGCATCTTCCCACTTTAGGTCATAACTACTAGCAACTGCCAACAAAGCAAGTCCAATGTTCGTTGGTGAGGTACGGTAAGCAACTTTTTCTTTTCGGTCTTCTTGGTAGTTATCTGGTGGTAAATAGTTGCCTTGTTCATTCAAATGGTCGCGAAAGAATTGCCAAGTACGTTTCCCGACTTCTAGCAGATGCTCTTTTTCGTCTTTGTTTAGCGCTTCTAAGGCATTTTTTTGTTCCACTTCTTTCCCAATTTGGTAATATACTGCTGGGATACAAAACCAGAAAACGCCGAAGCCAAGAAAGATTGGCGAAAGGAATAATACACCTGCACCAAGGCATAGGATGCTTGCTACTAAATTTGCACTCATGGCTTGATAGTAACTTGCTAAATTAGTTTTACAACTTCTTTCTGCCTCTTCTGCGGTTGTCCATTCTAATAGATGCTTTTTTTGTTTTACCATTCGGTAAATGGTTTTCGTAATGGCTTTTAGATGGTTCCATGCTTGGTCTGGTAGGGCTCCAATTCCTAGTATTGCACGGTAAATGCTAGCACGCACAATTCCATAAGTTTGGGTGAATTTCTTGCGGTTCTTTTGTCCATCTTTTTGGTACATACAGAAATCTAATAAGTCTAGTAGAGATGGTAACACGAACCATAGACAAAAGAAAATCCAGTAACCTCCTAGCATCTGTCCTTGCCAGATGGAAAAAAGGCTAATCCAGACAAGCAGTCCCACAAAAAAGATGGGAGTAATACCACGAAGTAGGTTGTCCAATATCTTATACTTAGACAGCAAATTGAGTGGATTAACAATCCATTCGCCTTCCTCGTTTTTCACTTTTCTACATAGCCATCGGCTAATTTGAAAATCTCCTCTTAGCCAACGCATGGCTCGTTTTTGGTAGGATAAATAGTTTTTCGGATAGCCGTCCATGAGGAGAATATCTGAGGCAAGTCCACAACGCAAGTAGCTTCCTTCGAGTAGGTCATGGCTGAGTACTACATTTTCTGGTATTTTTCCTTGTAGAACTTGCGAAAAAACAGTTACATCATAAATGCCCTTTCCGGTATAAATGCCTTCTTCAAAATTATCTTGGTATACATCGGAAATAGCGTTGGTATACGAGTCTACGCCTCCGCTTCCAGCAAAGATTTTTGCAAAGTTGGTTAAGATACTGGCTTCTAAATCAATTCCAATACGTGGTTGCAACAAGGCATGTCCTTTAGTAACACGCGTTCCTGCTTGGTTGCACTGCGGATGGTTTAGAATATGTCCCATTGCTCCAATGAGTTCTAGTCCGGTTCCTAGCACCAAATCTGTGTCTGCATCCAGTGTAATGATATATCTCACTTTTGGGATTTTGCTAGCATAGGCAAACCCTTCTAAGTTTCCGTCTAGTACCGCTTCATTAAACTGGGTTAGCAAACCTCGTTTTCGTTCCCAACCTAAAAAACATTCTTCTCCCTCGCACCAAGTACGTTTGCGGTAGAAAAAGTAGAACTTCGGCACGATATTTTCTGCATATTTTTGGTTTAGTTTTTCTACTATTTCTCGCCCTGCTTGAATTATCTGGCGATCGACTGGCTCTTCTTCTCTTGTGCTAGCAGTGCAATCTCCTAATAGGGCAAAATATAGATTTTCACTTTTATTGGCAAGATAAAAAACTTCTAGTTTTCGGAGGAAGTCTTTTGCTTTTTCTGGTTTATCTAAAATGGTTGGGATAACAATAAAGGTAGCATATTCTTCTGGCACACCATTTTGCATATCTAATTTGGGAATACGGCGTGGTTTGACAACTTTACTAAGCAAATATTGTCCGAGTAATTTTATGCCTTGTTGTACCACTGGGAAACAAAGCATAGCAAAAGCAATGCTAAGCCATATCTGGTGGCTTTTTTGGTACCACGTCCATCCAAGAAGACTAGAAACACCTAGCGATACGAGGAAGAGCGTGCTAAAAAAAAGCACCACTTTTTTGTCTTTGGAAAACCTTGTTACTTGTTGTCCTCGAATTCGACTTAGCAATTCTGGTAGTCCATCGTCAATGAGATAATATCCAATATGGGTTTGTACTTCGCTTATGTTTTCTCTGCTAGCAAGTTCTAAAGCCTTTTTTGCAAAATAGATCTCAGAAACGTGGCTCTTTTTGGCTTGTTTTTTGATGACATTTCGGTACCATTCTTTGGTCGAGAAGTCCATTTTTTCGTAGACTTCACTTGGGTCTTGCTTTAGGATTTCTTCCACCGAATTTAGTTTTTCAAAGATTTCTAAGAAATTCACTCTTTGAATGGTTTTCATACTGGTAATAGAATTTCCCATGGATACTTTGTTAATGGCTACTTCAAAGTGTTCTTTTTTAATAACAGAAGAAACGTCAGTTCCTAGTTTGTTGGTAATTTCTTCGAGTGCACCTAAATATGGATAGGCTTTTTTACCATATTTGCGTAAACGGTAAGATAAATATTCAATAAAAGAATATTTGAGTTCATCTTCTTTGGCTAGTCTTTTTTTGTATTCTGTACGGTGGTTCAGTTTAACGGTGTTTTCTTCGCCTTGTTCAATGGTTTTGCTTAGGATTTCTTCGACACGAATTTTTTGGACTTGTGCCGTGTAGATTTTCTCCGCAATACGGCGGATATTTTCAATGAGTGCAATATTTAAGAAAAGACTAATCGACCAGATTTCTTCCATACTAAGGTCTTTTTTCCTTTGGTAGGCTTCGAGCAGTTGGTAAAGGTTGATGCGGTTAATATTCGCGTCCGTGCATGCCACAATTTCACAAGCCAATACATAGATACGAGCAAACCCAGTATATGGTCCGCTTGCAATTCCATTGAATTTGGCATATTTCTGTGGCGATAGGTCTTTCACAATGGTTTTAACCGTCTTTTCAACGACATAGTAGTTGTCTAGTATCCATTCTCCTGCTGGATGAATGGGAATTTTTCGTTTCATTTGGTCATTGAGTAGGTTATATACCTCTGTAATTGCTATGAAATTGTCTCTCACACGTGGGATCGGATATGTATTTTTATCCGAAGAACTTTTGAGTACATGGTCAGAAGCAATTTTTTCTAAGTGGTCTTCCATTTGTCCCTTTTCTAAGACTGCTCCTTGGATATATAGATTTCGAGTTTCTTTCAAAATATTCCACTCCTTGTTTTTCGTTTTAACAATAGGTTCTCCAATTTGTGGATATTTATACCAAAGATTGTATGAACATTTAGATAAAGTGCACTTTATCTTAGCGCATGAAAAAGAAGTATGAGCTCGTTCATACTTCTTTTCTTTATAAAAACCTTTTATTTTCTTTTATCGATACGAATAATTTTTTCATAAATCGCAATGGCTGCTGCCGCTACTAGTAAAATAGAGGTACGGATAACAACGTTGAGTGCTAAACTTTCACCTGTTTGTGGAAT
>Ga0073906_1005274_pt1 | contig 11836 bp, 6 predicted proteins | sample Inofromicrocosms_FD_65485 | JGI IMG/M metagenome (GOLD analysis project Ga0073906, IMG submission 65485) | Mouse cecum microbial communities from Vienna, Austria - Inoculum for glucosamine and mucus D2O microcosms | ecosystem: Host-associated > Mammals > Digestive system > Large intestine > Cecum... | reverse complement strand
TCGCCAACCAAAACATAGCCATATGGAAGTTTCATAACTACCTCACTTTCTAAAACATAAACAAAAGCAGGTTTAAGAGAGAACGAATCTCCTTAAATCTGCTTACCGATACTTGTAATATGTAATTGTAACTAATTCTAAACTTTGATTTTGATGCAATTTCACCAATCAAAGGCAAAACCTGCGTATAACTATCGTTAAACGCAGGTTTTGTCTACAATGTGTTGTGTTGACAAAAAAGATGCACACGTAAGCATTACCATACAAAAGTATGTGGAATTATGGATAGATGATGTTTTTTAATCCCAATGTAGTTTTTCCAATAGTACATCAATTTCATCCAGATATCGTTGAGCCGTTAGCTCTTGCAAATCCTCTCGCACGGGAAGGTCCTCCCATCCTCCGTGGAACATTCTTGCATCTGGAGAATGAAATTTAAAACACAGCTCTAATATGCGCCTTTCTTCGGCATTGTCAGGATGAAGATTGATGTTTCTGTAACGTTCTGAGTTTTCAGGCTTGTGCATCCGCTTCATCAGTTCTCTGAACCTTTTTATATAAGTCATATGCCTTGGTAATATGTTCTGCTCCATTATATATTCCTCCTACAATATAGATTACGGTGAAAGGCACGGCAGCCAGCCGTGTCTTTTGTCGTCTCAAAGCTGAAGCTGTAGAATGAGGGAGTAAATGGCCTGACAGTTCATCCCTTGGGCTGACACGCCCGCATTGGAGTCCGTCAGCCGGCTCTCTCATTCGCAGTATTCGATTTGCGCAGGTAGAACCATCGTGCAGATGCGGTGCGTTCGCGTCACCCAGGAGATTGAACAAGCGGCGAGGAAACAGAGACGGGAGCCATATCCAATCACACAGGAGGAAGCTATGAACGCAGTAGGAATTGACGTATCCAAAGGGAAAAGCATGATGATGGCCCTGCGGCCGATGAATAAGGTTGTGCTGAAGCCAAAGGAATACCCTCACACCGGGGTTGGCCTGGAACAGATGGCGGTTGCCATCCTGGGGCTGGGGGAAGACACGCGGGTGCTCATGGAGGCCACAGGCTGGTATCATGAGCCGGTGGCGGCGGCGCTGCACGGGTATGGGATTCATGTCACGGTAATGAACCCGCTGTTCATCAAGCAGAGCGGCGGGGGCTCCATCCGAAAGGTCAAGACCGACAAGGCGGACGCCAGGAAGATCGCCAAGTACGCTCTTGACAACTGGGCGGCTCTGCGGGAATATGCACCCATGGAAGCAATCAGGGAACAAATGAAGCTGTCCTCACGGCAGTACAATCTGTACATGAAAAACGTGGTGGCGCTGCAAAACAACCTCATCTCTCTTACTGACAAGGTATTTCCGGGTGTGAACGAACTGTTCTCCAGTCCGGACCGTGCCGATGGCAGCCAGAAGTGGGTGGATTTTGTCATGACCTTTTGGCACTGTGAGTGCGTCAATCTGGCCAGTGAGATGGCTTTTACTGAACGCTACCGCAAATGGTGCAAGCGAAAGGGCTACCATTTCAGCCAAGGGAAAGCGGCGGAGTTGTACATGGACAGCATGGGCTATATCACCACCCTGCCCAGAAACAGCAATACCAAGCTGCTGATCACCACCGCCGCCAAGGAATTGGCCTCGGCCAAGGCTACGCTGGCCGTTCTGCGGGCTGAGATGGATCGCCTGGCCCGACAGCTTCCCGAATACGATACTGTCCGGGCCTTGTACGGCGTGGGTGAGAGGACTGCCCCGCAACTGATAGCAGAGATTGGGGATGTGCGCCGCTTCCCCCGCCGCAGCTCCATTGTAAGCTTCGCCGGCGTTGATCCGGCAGTGGACGAGTCCGGCAAGCATGTCTCCAAAAGCAACCCTACCACCAAGCGCGGTTCACCCCATCTGCGTAAGACGCTATATCAAATCGTCTGTACTTATCTGAAGAAGTCTCCCGCTGATGAGCCGGTGTACCAGTTCCTGGACAAGAAGCGGGCCGAGGGCAAGCCCTATTTTGTTTACATGACCGCCGCACAGAACAAGTTCCTGCGTATCTACTACGCCCGCGTGAAAGAATCCCTTGCCGCCGCTGATGTGCGGGAACCTGACGAAAATTAGACCGCCCTAAAATCTTCAGCTTGGATGCTCTGCAAAAATTCTTCTTTTGCAGGCTTGGTTTGTTGTACCCTTTTCCATTCCCCTTAAATTTTTTGATTTTAGGGCTTGACTTTTATTTGCAGGACTCCAGTAAAGTGAACTTGGGCCGCTCAAGATTTTCTATTAGTGTAACCGAAATTCGTCCAAAAGAACAGCGGCATCTTCATAGTTTAAAGTAATCAGGATTTCAAGAATATTTTCATATGCCAGAGTTAGCTGGTAGTCATTTTTGATTTCCTCATTGTATTTTATAAACGCCTTATAGATTACTAATTGAACGATCCAACGGTTATCTCTGATAATCGTTGCAAACCTACCCGGATTTGACTTTGCCGCATTAAAACAATCGTTTATCGAATTTAAAATGTGTGGAAGCAACTTGTCTATGTGCAATTGGTATATCGTTTGGAGCATTTCCTGCAGATGATATTTTCCGTACTTTGAGAGCTGTTCATTCAAAAAGCAGATATCTTCATATGAATAGCCTGTTGGACACTTGCTTAAATCCGCCCTGCAATACCTTGTAACGGAAAAGAAAAGGGACTTGTATAATTGAACTCGCACATGTTCATCCTCAATTCCGTTCACCTTTTGCTCCAAGTACCGGATTTTCTTTTTGCAGGTACGCCTCCGTTCTGAATTCTGCCAAGCATCAAGAAATTCTGGTAAAAAGTTACCAAATATATCTTGATAAAATTCGATTGTCTCATCCGTGAACTTAGAAAAATCTATGTCGGTGAAGAGAAGATCAATAGCGCATTCAGCATCAGTGGAGGATTGTATCATTTGCCTTCGATATAGCGCAATAATTTCAGATGTGCAGTACAGATCCAACACCTTGTGACTATCGTGGCCACCACGGTGAAAGTGCCATACATCCACTATACAAGAAATTATTTCTCGCATTAAGAAGTTAAAAATAGGATCACTTATATTCACGCCACAATTTGAAATGCTGCATAAAGTGGAGAGATCAAAGTTCTGCATGGTAAAAGATTTAATATCTATGGGCAATTCTTCAAACAAATACTGATTGATAATAATATTTCTTTGACTTGTATAAACTTGCGCCTTTCCCTCGCTTCGGATAGTTTTGTCAATTCTTGTCAATTTAGGAGTCATATTGGGTATGAAGGGTCTTGCTCCCTCGTTATAATATTTTTTTAGATAATTTGCGTTATATTGTTGATGGGCCATTTCATCTTCTGATAGTTTCACAATAGTGTTGAGGATGGCATGGGCGGTATTTTCGTCATTTCGCAGATAGTTTTTCGCGTATTCAGAAATTTGAGAAATGACACCATTTTGACCGAGATACAGCAGAGAGTCCAATATTAAAAGCTTAATTTCATTTTTTGTTTGGATCGAGGCATTACTATTAAGCTGCTGAAATAAAACGGGGCAAAGTTTTACATCAGCCACAAAACTACCACCTGAGAAGAGCCGCCTAATGCCATTTATCCACAAATTACAGAGTTGAGATCTTTCGTCGCCGTCTAATGTGCTATCTTTCAAAGCTGTCGCAATAAGGAGGATGAGGAGATTTTCATATTGAAATCCCAGGGGGGAGCGGCTAATTGCCCCTAACAAGATGTTAATAAGCTTAAGGGTATTTGTAGCTTTAGAATTGTCCTGACATTTCATATATTCCTGTATTTTTTTTAACAATTCATAGTCATCTTTTGTGGCTTGTTCTTGTTGCTCTACAAATTTCTCGGCCTCTCCAGTAATATGGGGACTTATAGCAATGGTATTATCATCAATTTGTTCAATTTCCACATCTCGAGCATCCATCTTTTGAATTTGCAAGTGTTCGGCAGCATTTTCTTCACGGTTATCGATCATCTCATATAAATAATCTAACATTTGGTGGCATTTCTGCTTGAGTGCTTCATCTGAACCCAACTGGACGGAAAATATATATTCTTGTAGAGTAATCTCGCATGTTAGGTCTTTTTCATACCGACTGTTCAAATTTGGAATGCCAAATGTAAGAAGTATTTGCTTTTCAAGCAAAGCCTGTGTAGGATTTTTATGTAAGGCCGCGTATCTTTGCACATCCCAATGTAACAAAGGTACACTCGTTGCCAGGTCTATCGCAAATCCAGGAAGCTCCTTCCGAAAATGCATGCCAATACCTTCAATAATGGTGAGAAGTGCTATGTTGTTAGAATCTGAATATAATTTTTTCTTGACCCAGTTTGCGAAAGATACACCTAAATCATCTTGCCCCCAGTATGCCGTGATCATTTTTATGGTAACATTCTTAAGGATATAAATCATATCGCTGATTAACGCTGGCATCTGATTTTCTTCAATACCTGCCATCCACATACTTGAATTACCCCAGTAAGTTTTTGCCTGCTTGCTTTCAGTGAAATAAAGTTGAACCTTGCCAACTTGCTGAGGGGATGATTTCACAAAAGCTGCAATGGAATGGTTTATAAACGAAATAGCCCAGTCAAAACCTTCAAAAAATTTACCTAAAAAAAGATTCCAAAAGAAGGGATTGTTTCTGATTGTTCGAAATTCGTGTATGTAATTTTCGGCATGTTCATTTAGTCCAAACTGCTGCTCATCACCTAAGTGATTATGGTAGACTGACCTGGAGCTATCACGCATGTGAGTCCAATAAACTTCAAAAAGGGCGCAAAGTTCTTTTGGAAAAGTAGACACTAACTGTGGATATGCATTCTTCAGGGTCCACTGAATTATATCTTTTGCTACGCGCACCCTCCTTCTGTCTGTGCTTGTATAAAAATCGGATAATTGTTTCAAAAAAGCTTTGATCCAATCTTTAGATGCCGTGGGCATTTGGTAGATTGTTGTAAGATGCGGGCATATATCTTGGCTCAAATGATAATAGTTGTCATCCTGGCATTTGCTCAACAGCTCGTCAACATAATATGTTGCAACGGCACAAGCCAAAGTAGCTACGTCTTTTTTGATATCACGCTGTTTCGCATAGTCTTGACACAACTTGACAATTTGGGTCTGGTCTGCTTTGACATCTCTGAACAATCCAAATTTATGAATCAACTGGATAAGAGCTGGCCGACCACTTCCGACTGGATGGAAGTCCAACTTCGGGTCTTCGTCAGAAGAAAACTGTATTTGCACTTCAAATGCGAAAAGATTTGTAATATTGACAAAGTCCCAAATCTGGCCGCTTTCCTGGATATTCAATCCTTGTTCATCAAAGAAGGAGCTGCAATATTTGGACTTTACAATCCCGATTTCTGTTTGCTTTTTCCAGTCCACAGGGATTGCATCTGTGAAAATGAGGCTGTATAGGAATTTAGTACGATCCTGAGAGCCAAACAGTTTATTTGATATCCAGATTTGATAGCGTCTGTATACGCACCTACCCATTTCTTCGATCTCATTATAAAAAAGCAGATAATTTCCCCGGCACTCCTGAAATTTTTCATCGAAATATTGCTCAAAGCAGATATCTTCAAAAATGTCATACTTGAGGCGCACAGATGGTCCTTGTTCGATTAAAATTCCTTCTGAGATTAACATTCTTAAAATATGACTGTCAACTGTATCTGACCGTATGCCAAGCAAATTTTGCTTTGCACGGTCAAACACGATTTTCTTTACTGTCTGCGCAATTTCATTGAACTTTAGCTGATGATTTTTTGCTTTTTCTTTTTGGCATATAATATAATCCCAAATGTATTCTCTAAGAGCAACTTCGTCATGAATATCATCAGGATTTATATCCTTTTCCAGTATCAATTCAATATAAAACGGAATTCTCAATAAAGAACTGTAGGCTTTCATTTCACACATTTTTTTAATAACTGGGTATTTTGCTGCAATCGGAAGAAGTTCTTCATCTGATAAATTATCCACAAGATAACTGTGGATTCCTAAATTTGTTTCCAGTTTTATAAAGGCACCTTTTTCACTGGAGCGGCAAGATGTAATAACATAAACGTTTTCATACGCTTGAGCAATGGAGTATAGTTGCTGCAATAATTCAAATTTCGTCTGTCGGCAGTCGGAAATAAATTCCAGAGCATCAATAAAGAAAGTCAGTTTTTTACCATTAATGTATGTTAATATCTTTTCAATATCGACCGACCAAATGCTATTTAGATCACTTTCTTCTATAAAACGTTCAGCCCGCGCATATAATACCAATTCTTCGCTTTCTAATAGAATTTTACAAAAAGCAGATTTTCCAGAGCCTGCCAAACCTTGAATGGATATAAAGCGGAAGTCATCTGCTTTAACTTTGCTAACTAAGGGGCTTCTATCAATTTGGTACTCATTATGAATAAAGCAGTCGATATTTTTAAGCCCTACATTTTTGCTGTATGCCAAAGCTGATCGAAAACTTGCTTCGTTGTTCGAAGTGCTAAATTCATCTGCTCTTAGCAACTCGTATAACTCAGATTGGAATTTGAAGTCAGTCTGGGCTTTTGTCAAAATATCTTGCGTGGAGATAAGATGGTCCTTTTTAGTGAATGGAGTATTGCCAATTTGGGCATCGCCGATGAAATCAGAAATGTGATCGGTACTTTGATTGTGCAGTACAAAAAACACAATATTCTCCACACTGGAAAAGCGGCTATCTGAGGAATCCCGAATTTTTTCCAGTGTCGATTTTATTTTTCCTGCAATATCCTGAACAGTGCTCACTTGCACAAAAAGTCTTTGATCTTCTGAAATCAGATCAACATAGGGGTAATTGGCAACTTCCGTGTTTAGATTTTTAAAAGGCTGTCCAAACCATAAAGCGCAAACGTTCAAGGCAAACAACTCAAACATTTTTGCGGCATCAAAAAGGCCTTGCTTGTTTGCCATTTTTATCTTATTTTCGTATGCAGATAAGTAACTGTTGATATAGTCTATTCTTTCGTTTGAATTCAGCACAGAATTATCCTCCACGTTTGTTTGTCCCCAATATATATTAGAGCAAGTAAATTCATTAAGTTGATTGTACCAGATACTTGCAATTCTTTCAACCGTTTTGAACATTATAGCTCCGCAGGCGGCGGCCAATCGCAATTTAAACGGAAAAGCATCCGGCAAGGTAGGAGCCTATCGTTCTCCCGCCCTGCCGGACACTTTTCATATCTTCAGTTTGATGATCTGCTCGTACAGCAGAACATATTTTTCTCGTATGACCCGATCCGTGTGGTAGTGTCCGAAGAATTGATACCTAAATTGGCATCGCTGGGCTACTTCTTCCAGAAAATCGGTCAGGGTGTCGGCTCTGTAAAATCCTCTACTCAACTCGTCTTGCACCGAGGTGGGGCAGCAGTGGGTGATGATGTAGTCCACCTCCCAGCCCACACTGTCCAAGTTGGCCCTGGCGGTCTGGTACTCTTCCTCGCTGGGCAGCTCCTCTTTCCACCAGGAGCGGTGGTTCACCCGGTACAGTGCCCCGCTGTGATCGAGAATCCGGCATTTCCTCTTAAACTGCGGATCATCCGGTTCCAGGATGCCGCCGTAAATATCGTGGCTGCTGGCTCCGCCCATCGTGAAGAACTTCTTCCCTTGGATGCTGTAGACCTGCCCCCGCATCAGGTGGATCACAGAAGGGCGGATGCGCTGCACTGTCCCGCCGCACCAATCCTCCACAGGGTACTCCGCCAGCAGATCAAAGTTTTCATGATTGCCGGAGACAAACAGCGTAGTGAAAGGCTTTTGCTCCAGCCAGTCCAGCCAGTATCGCTCATTCGCGCTGCTGTCCCAAACGCCGCCGAAGTCTCCGGTGATGATGATGCAGTCCTCTTTGGTCAGTTCTGCCTGCTCATAAAAGACTTCTTTTTTGAAACGGGTGAAATCTCCATGTGTGTCGCCGGTTATGAAAATCGCCATGTTATGTCCCTCCGATCCCTATTTTAACAGATTTCTTCATCGATCACAATGTCCACATCTCTGATTTTGACCTGAATGGTTTCGGCGTCTACCACAGTGATCCGTTCCATGAATCTGCGGGTGAGGGTATCATCGTACTCCGTGAGGCACATGGGCTGTTGATCCAGCCACTCCTCCATTTCCCGCCGTCTGGACGCTTGAATGGCCTGCTGTTCCTCATCTTGCTGGTGAGCGGCGATTTGATCCAGAATATCCTGCTTTTCCTCTGCCAGCGTTTTGAGCTGGGCGTTCAGCTCCAGGTTGTCCATATCCTCCAGGATCTCCTCCAGCAGAAGCGCCTGTTCTGCCGTAAGGGCATCCAGCCTCTGTCGCAGCTCCGGGAGACTCGTACCGCCGCCCTCGCCACCGCTCTGGGCCAGCTCCGTCAGTTCCAGAACATCGGCTTTGATCTCGGCCCGAATGGCACCGTACTCGTTCAGGGCGGTGGTTATGGCTTTATGTAACTTGTCCTCATCCAGCGTAGGGGAGTTGTGGCAGTATTTCGTACCAAATTCCAGCCGGGAGACGCACCGCCAGACGATCCTCTTTTTGCCGTTTCTGGTCCAGGTGCATCGCTTATAGGGCGTTCCGCACTCTCCACAGAGCAGCAGTTCACTGAGGGCGTACTTAGCGGAGTATTTGCCCTGCTCAGTCTTGGCGGTTTTCTGCAGCACTTTTCGCTTGCTGGTCCGGCGGGCCATCTCCTCCTTCACCCGGTAGAAGATGTCTCTGGGGATGATGGCGGGGTGATTGTCCCTGGCGTAGTACATGGGCAGTTCGCCGTTGTTTTTTACTACCTTTTTATTGCCGATAGGGCCGGTGGTATACGTCTTTTGCCGTAAACCGTCACCAATGTACTTTTCGCTGGTCAGGATATTCCGTATTACCTGCCGCGACCAACCCTGGACACCTTCTGCCGTAGGGATGTTTTTTGCAGTCAATTCCCTCTGGATCTCCACTAAGCTGCGGCCCTCCAGATAGCGGGAGTAGATCAGCCGCACTGTCTCAGCCTCCTCCGGGTCGATCTCCGGCTTGCCGTCCGGCCCTCTGCGGTAGCCCAGCGTTCTGCTGTACTGGAAGGGGATCTTGCCCTCCTTCATGCTCTGCCGCATCCCCATGACGATATTCAAACCCATGGATTCACTCTCCGCCTGGGAGAAGCTGCTGAACAGCGTAATGAGGAACTCGCTGGATTCGGTCAGGGTATTAATGTTCTCTTTTTCAAAAATGATGGCGATGCCACGATCTTTGAGGGTGCGGATCACCTTGAGGCAGTCTACTGTGTTCCGGGCGAACCGGGAGGCAGACTTGGTCAGGATCATGTCGATCCGACCCCGCTTACAGGCGGCGATCATACGGTTGAACTCAGCCCGTTTTTTCATGCTGGTGCCGGTGATACCCTCATCTGCAAAGATCCCAGCCATCTCCCAATCAGGATTTTCCTCGATTTTTTGCGTATAGTACGTCTTTTGGGCGGCGTAGCTGTTGAGTTGTTCCTCACTGTCGGTGGATACCCGGCAGTAGGCGGCCACCCTTTGCTTTCCACTGCGTCTGGGGCCGCTGGTGGGTGCGGACTTGGTAGCGGGGATGATGTGGACTTTGCGTTCCAGTATTGCTTGCTCCATGGCGGTCTCCTTTCGGCCTATTTGAAATGTACAGTAATGACATTTTCGTCCGTGATAGTGATATGAGAAACCACCTGACCGAAGGACGTAAAGTCCACCTCGGCTGGGCGGTTGAAGGTTTCAGATTCAGTTGAGGCAGGACAGCAGTCGTACCGGGCAGAGACTCCCTGCAAAATCAGGGACACGATGTCCTCCGGCTTGTCGGGATGCTCCAGCCCCCGGTTGATGGCATTAGTCAGGCGAACCGTGTCTGCGGAGGGGATATAAGTGTCCTTAGTGGGTGTGTCATGCTCCGCCATCTGACGGGATACCTGATCCATCAGGTCGGCATCGGGAAGCGTGACCAGCATACCGCAGTGTTCACATCGCAGGTACAATGTATCCCGCCGCTGTCCTTTTCCTCCCATTCCCAGCAACCGTCCACCGCAGCCACTGCAGAGCAGATATTTCTTGAGCTGCCGGACGGGCCGTTTTTCAGTCCTGGTGTAATGAGATGTTTTCTCTTGAATGATACCCTGTATGGTATTGAAATCATTTTGATCCAGGATGGCTGGATAGCCATCAGCCCCAGTGTAGCGGGGATTCTCCAGCAGGCGTTTCACCTTGTGCTTGTTCCACAGGGGAGCCTCCGCGCTGAACATGATTCCATCATGGTTGAGGGTGTCGCTGATCTTCTGATAGGACAGCCCGTTGAGGTACAACGTGGCGACCCACTGAACAATTTCCGATTCCTGGGGGACAATGACCAGTTCGCCATATTGAATTTGATAGCCATAAAGAATCTTTCGATTGGTCATCTGCCTACCTCCCGGAGTTGTTCTGTCAATTCCATGCCGCCATAGAGACGGAATCGGATGCGGGTTTGAGAGTCCACCGTGATCTTCTCCACCAGATCAGCGAACAGGACTTCATCAAAGCTGTGTAGTCTGTCCGGGCCATTGTGGATGATATCCACAGTCTGGCGCAGGGCGTCCATAACTTCTTCAATATCCTCATTCTTCAGTAATTGCCGGCGCTCCCGGCGAAGCTCTGCCAGCTTGGCCTCAATGTCCATCAGCTTGGCAGAACAGGCGGCGGCATCCAGCAAGCCCTTGGCCTGGAGTGTGCTGACCTTATAACTTTGCTCTGAGGCGGTGGCGATCGCCTTGTTCACCTCCAGCATGGCGGGATTTCCCCTTTGCAGTGCGTTGTTCAAATCCTGAAGCTGGAGCAGGGCAGGCTTGAGGATGATGCCCTCATGGCGTTTCAGCTTGTTGTACATTCGCAGAGAGACGGTATAGATTTCGTTTTCGGGTATTCTGCCTATGGGGCAGTCCGCCGCTCTGCGGTCATGCTTTCTGCATACCCATAGGGCAAGCCCGCTTTTTGTCAGTTTCCGAGTAAAAATAGAACCGCATTCCCCGCAGATAATTTTCTTGGATAGAGGATACTCCTTCAAAGGACTGGCAACACGATTCCCTCTTTTTTTCATCAGAGCCTGCACTTTTTCAAAGGCTTCACATTCAATGATGGCCGGGTGGGAATGCTCTGTGTAGTATTGATCGGCGTTTCCCTTATTGAGTTTCCGCTCATAGGGAAACGTATTTGTGGTATAGCTTTTCTGGCAGAGAGAGTCTCCAATGTATTTTTCGTTTGTTAAGATTTTCTGAATGGTCTGTTCGTGCCAGACCTCGCGGCCTCCAGCGGTTGGAATTTTTCGCCGGGTCATTTCTTCCGCGATCCACACAGTGCTGAATCCGGCTAAATAGCGGTCAAATATCCATCGGACGATTTCCGCCTCAGTGTCTATAATTTCAAGGTTTTTACCGTTTACAAGACGGTAGCCCAATGGAGCCGTGCAGGTAATGAACTCCCCTCGCTCCATCCGCCGCTTATAACTGATACGCTGGTTCTGTGAGATGGAGATGGACTCCTGCTGGGCCAAGGCGCCGGAGACGCTCACCATCAGTTCGGTGGTGAGCGTCTGCGTGTTGATATCTTCTTTTTCAAAGTAGACGGTCACGCCCAAGGACATCAGCTCCCGCAGGGCGGCGAGGCAGTCCTTGGTGTTCCGGGCGAAGCGGGAAACTGATTTCACCAGGATCTTGTCGATCCTGCCCTTTCGGCAGTCGGAAAGCATACGGTTGAAGTCCTCCCGCTTGTCCATCCGGGTGCCGGTCAGGCCCTCATCGGCATAGATGTCCACCAGC
>Ga0073906_1005266_pt1 | contig 11868 bp, 10 predicted proteins | sample Inofromicrocosms_FD_65485 | JGI IMG/M metagenome (GOLD analysis project Ga0073906, IMG submission 65485) | Mouse cecum microbial communities from Vienna, Austria - Inoculum for glucosamine and mucus D2O microcosms | ecosystem: Host-associated > Mammals > Digestive system > Large intestine >... | reverse complement strand
TTGGGAAAAACCGTTACCTGTGTAAGTGAGCTGATAGAGATCGACGGACGCCGTCTTGTGTTTGATGTGACGGCGGAGGACGGAACTCATGTGATCGGCAGGGGAAGGCATGAGCGCTTTATTGTATCGGAGGAAAAATTCCAGGCAAAGGCGGATCAGGCATAGCAGGTAAAATAAATAAGGAAAAGGGAAAGGACGACTGGCAGACCAGTCGTCCTTTTGAAAGAGGAGTTTTATGAAAAAATATCAAAAATTAGGAATTGGCTTGTTTCATTAGGTTTTGGAATTCTCTCTGTCCCTCAACCTATGACCATAGTATAGTGGTTAAATGTGAAAAGAATGTGTTCAAAATGCCTGTTTTTGTGAACAAATTGTTAAGTTTTACGGCACTTTCTTCCTGTTTTGACAAATTTCAACATATATATACAATTAAAGGGAAAATTCGCGGATCTTTCGCTTTAATTCGGCTTTTTTGTCATCGATCAGCAATTCCCTGTTGTATTCAAAAAATTTATCGCAGCCGTGTTCCGACACAAACCAGGCCGCGTTGGGGTTTAGTGTCAGCTCCGTGACAAAGAGGACCATTTCCTGTCTGCCGGCAAATGCTTTTTCAAGGAATAGAAAGCAGTTGGTCAGAGTCTGTCCTGTCTCATCGGCGGAACGGCTGTACTGTTCCACAGCGCTGCCGAAAAGCTCTTTGATCCGGTCAAAGGACGGCAGGGAAGACACCGGTGCCCCCTCCAGGAGACGGCTGCGGATCTGGGAGAGGTGAGACAGGGACAGCAGGAGTTGGCGCTCTCTGCCCTCGGTAAGCCGGCCGGCGGTCTTTTCTGTATGCAGCATCTGCCGGGTCCGTTCGTATTCTTCCTGGAGCAGCTCCTCCGGTGCCTTCCGGGATGTGGCCAGCTGGCCCCGGAGTCTCTGAAGGGATTTGTGAACCTGGGTCAGCGCCCCATCCGTCTGGAAGAGATCGCAGAAGCGTTCGTTCAGTCCCCCCAGAAGAAGGCCCAGGACACTCACCGCTTCATCGAAGGGTGCTTCCCGGAGGCGATCCAGTGTGGCAGTGGCTTCCCGGCCCTCCGGGCATGTCTCGTCCAGTGCGGCGCCGGAAAGGATGGCAGGGATATTGTACTGCTGCCGGTAGCGGCGGAACAATTCATAGTAATTGCCAAAATCTCCGGCGATGTCTTCGTGCTGTATATACTGGTGGATCGCTGCGGTGCCTGCTGTCAGCTCCTTTTTTTCGGCGGCCAGGAGATAGCGGGACAGATCCTCCCATCCCCGGGCCGTGACAAATTCCTCTCCGCCAATGGCAGTCTCTACCTGATAGAAGTGATCCTTTCGGATATCCAGATAGGAGAGTATGGCGGGATGGACATGGCGGGCATAGGCATATTCCCGCCAGGACGGATAATCTTCTACGATATCGATGCGTTTGAGACGATCCAGGGTGGTGATATCAAAGGCGCGGACAGACCGGTTATATTCCGGGGGATTGCCTGCGGCAATGATGATCCAGCCCTCCGGTACGCGGTGTGTGCCAAAGGTTTTGTACTGAAGGAACTGCAGCATGGTAGGGGCAAGTGTCTCAGAGACACAGTTGATCTCATCCAGAAAGAGGATCCCCTCCTTCCGTCCGGTCTGTTCCATCTTATCGTAGACCGAGGAGATAATCTCGCTCATGGTGTACTCCGTGACAGAAAAATTCGTTCCGTTATATTCCCGCTCCCGTATGATGGGAAGTCCGATGGCGCTCTGTCTGGTGTGGTGTGTGATGGTATAGGAGACAAGGGCTACTCCCTCTTCTTCGGCCACCTGCTCCATAATGGCGGTCTTGCCGATGCCAGGGGGGCCCATAAGAAGGACCGGACGCTGCTTTTCGGCAGGTATCTCATATTGTCCCCATTCATTGCGGGTAAGGTAGATACGCAGTGTGTGAATGACCTCCTGTTTGGCCTCTTTGATTGACATCTGATACTGACTCATGTTATAGACAGCTCCTTTCCAATAATCGATTCGGGCTCGTCGATCCGCAGGCGGATGGCCCAGTCCGGCACAGAATCAAAGGCGGGTTCCCGGGCAGACCCACAGTCTTCTTTCAGGAAATCCGCCAGGAGAAATGCGGCGGGGCAGGCGGGAGGTGCGGCGGGGAAGGTACCGTAGCCGTCCGTCAGGATCATTACCCCCTGAACTGCCTCCTGTACCTTGGATTCCCGAAGGCTGTCAAGATAACGGAAAACGCACCGGTAATCGGTACCGCCGCCTCCCCTGATGGCAAAGGCATCCGCCTGCGCGGCAAACTCGTCAAAGGAAGTGATCAGGAGCTCTTCCTGGATCACTGTGTCAAATTGTAGAAGACGGATCTTCATATGAGTAAAAAATCTTTTGGAATTTCCCAGGATTGCCATGGTCTCTGAGAGAAACCGCCGGACCGGTGTCCCTCTGACAGAGCCGGAGGTATCAATGGCGATAACCAGGCTGCGGATTTTCTTTTCTTCCTTATATTCCAGCGGCTCGATCAGCGGTATGCTGCCATAGAGATCCATGCCCAGCGTATAATAGGCTGTGTCGAATTCCTCATCATTGATCCGCAGGCAGTCCTGCCAGGCCGCGAAGCGCCGCAGGAAACCATCGTACTTCATTGGATTTCCACGGGACAGCTTCAGCGTTCGGAGCAGGCTGCCGGCCTCCGTTCCGGCACGCCGCTCAAAGGTTTCCATGCTGGTGCGTGTCTTGTCCCCAAGCTCCTGCCATTTTTCCTGAACCCGTTTCTGCTGCTCCTGTTTCTGCGGGCCGTCCTCCCTGCTCCTGGGCCAGAATACGTGGCTGTCGATACAGAATTCCTGTTCCAGCAGAAGCATATTCCGCTGGTAGAATACGCTGCCCTCCAGCAGGCGGCAGAGCCTTCCCGGTGTCAGCAGAGTGATCTGGTTATCCTGTATAAACCGGTATGTCTCTTCACGCAGGCTGGAGGGGATTTTCCGGAGGCATGGGACGTCCAGGGAATCCAGGATGGATTCTGTGCAGATGTCGCAGCACAGATCCCACAGTTCCCGGTTCCGGGCTGGTTCCAGGTATAAGTGGGAGAAGAGACAGTGCAGCAGATTATGGAGAAAGGCTCTGTTTACAAGAACTGGGTTTTCATCGTATGAGCGGAAGAGATAGTGGGGCTGAAAGTATAACCTTTCGCCGTCCGTTGCCGAGGAAGGGATAAGCGGACTCATCTCAAAGGTAAGTCCCGAGAGGGCGGCGTCAAGGAAGCGCAGCGAGAGATAAAGGTCGCTGCGGACGGTAGAAAGGATTTCCCTGCCAAGGGCGGTATGGGATGGGGTGTCCATGTGGCTGCCTCCTTACAGATCAAATTTATTTATGCCGAAGGATTCTTTTCCGTCCCGTTGCTCCAGATCAAGGAGATAACCGATGACGGATGGGATTTCCAGGGACTGGGCGGTACTCAGCGCCAGTTTCATAACTGTTCCGTCCAGCGGTTCCGTTTCAAGAAAATAACGGAGGGAATCCATATCCCGCTCCCGGATAAAATAGGTAAGAAGTTCGCCTGAGCGCGCCTTCCAGAAATCCCTGTATGCCGTCCCGGCTTCCATAGAGAGCATATAGGGGAAACGCAGGCGGAACGAGAGGATCCGGGCCAGAACTGGAATCTCTTCGCTTACCCGGGCACGGCTCCAGAGTCCGTCATAGCGCTGGTAATCCACCTGGGCATTGTAGAAACACTGCTGGTACAGATAGCCCGCGCCGTAGCCAACCTCCTGGAAGATTCTTGCCGGTTCGTTGGCGATGTATTCATATTCATAACCGGGAAAGAGAAGCAGGGAACGTCTGTTATTAGGATAGGATATGGAGACTGTGATCTCCTGATACATATCATAGAGAATATCCCGCAGGCAGGTGCAGTCGCCGTCCCCGTCTGCCATTATGATATGGGAGAGCTTCGGGCAGTTTTTAAATGCGCCGTCCTCAATCTCAATCCCGCCATGGGGAAGATAGACTGTGTGGAGGGAGCGGCAATTATAGAAGGCATGCCTTCCAATACATTCCGTGCCTTCCGGTATATGGAATTCCGTGATCTCCCGATCCCCGGCATAGGCGTAATCCCGTATCTTATTATTCATGCTGTACCTCCTGATAGGATTCCTGCTGGTGCTCATTACTATCAAAGGATAGCACTCTATAGACAATTTTACAAGAAAATGATATACTTAACTTTAGTACTTTTTATGCAGGAACAGAAACCTTGGTTGAAAAAGAAAGAAGGGGAAGGAATATGTTTTGTCAGAATTGTGGAAAAGAAGTGGGAGAGGGAGATCGTTTTTGTAAGAACTGCGGCGTGCTGATCGGGGATACCAGAGAGGGACAGGATCAGCCAGGGCAGACGGCGGGAGAGAGCCGGACTGGCTGGCAGGATCAGTCGGCGGCCGACCAGGGAGCCGCCTTTCAGAAGGAGCCGGATTCTTTTTCCCAGGGGGAACAGAGACCCTCTTCTTCACGGAAAATGGTAACATGGGTTATCGTAGGGGCGGTGGCATTGATCGGCCTGATCTCTCTGCTGCTTCTGATCATATTGAATGGCGCTGCGCGCAGAAAGGCGGAGCCGCGGATGCAGCAGTGGAGGGAGCAGATAGAAGAATATCAGGACGACAGGTTCTATGACTACGATTTTGACAGTGACGATGAGGATGACTTCTTTGACGACGAGGACGAAGATGAGGATGATAGTTTTTTCCCTGATACAGATGAGAAACAGGGAGGGGAACAGTTTTTTTAATGGGGAAGAAGGATATGAAGTATAGAGAAGAAGAGATACAGGAAATAATCTACACCAGACAGCTCGAGGCCATTGGGGAGCGCCTTGAGGAAGATATTGCCGGGATCCTGAACCGGACGGGAATGTATTTCCGCATCTTTAACCGGGCCAAGACGCCATTTTCTATTGCGCAGAAGCTGAGCAAGGAGGGATATGGTTTTGGCGAGGAGGAAAAGAAGCTGCAGGATCTAATCGGATTGAGAGTGGTGGTCTATTATCAGGACGATATGAATATCATCCGGACCATTCTGGAGCGGACCTTCCGCCGGGTGGGGGCATGGTCGGAGACGGAGAGCACCAATGAGGAATTTAAGGCGTCCAAACTGAACGGGGTATTCCGCATTCCGGATGAGTACCAGCGGATCTACAGCGGGAATTTCAGCCGGCTTCCCATTGACAGAACCTTTGAGGTTCAGCTTCGGACGGTATCCTTTGAGGGCTGGCATGAGATTGAACATGATATGCGGTATAAATCTCCTCACGGGGACGAATTCTGGCGGAATAATGAAGATCTCTCCCGGACGCTGAACTGTGTGCTGGCAAATCTGGAGCTCTGCGACTGGTCCACCCTGAGCGTGTTTGATAAATTGTCTTACTATCACTACGAAGAGGGCAACTGGGAGATGATGATGAAGGGAAAGTTCCGCCTGCGTTTCGAGGCGCAGCCGCTGTCTCCGGAGCTGGTGGCGTTTTTAGACGACAATCCGGCTGTGGCATACTGCCTTTACCGTTGTGACCGGGCCAGGGTGATATTTGCCCTGATGCAGGAACGCCATGAGAATATTACGTATGATCTGGTAGTGAAAGCGGCGAATGAATCGGCAGCCTCTTATGAGGCGAAGACCCAGAGGCGTCTGACCAAGCTTTGTCATGAGGTGATCGGCAGGGAGCGTTCCCAGAAGCTGGAACGGCTGGATCTGAGGCCGCTGGATATCACGCCGTCCTTCCAGCTGAATGTGACGCTGACGCACAGTCCGGTGAAGGATGTGCACCAGGAATTTATGTCGGCGGTTCATCTCATCGGCTCCTGGGCTCAGGGGCGGTTCCGCAATATTGCGGAGGATATCCCGACTACTCCTGTGGATTATGAACTCCATGTGCCGGGATTTAATATTAAGATATTGGGCAATCTTTCTCTTGGTTTCTATAAAATGTCCATGGATTATGTGGACACCACACGGAAAGGGGTAGTCTGGCGGACGAATGTCAGTCTGGAGCTCAGTGAACGGATCCGGATGAATGTGTCCTGTGATTACTGCCATACGCCGGACCGTCTTGTGAGGGACAGCTTTTCGAAGCCCCGGTTCGTGGATGAGATCTTTCGGAAGATCGGGTATGAGGATGTGCTCCCCATGTCCCTGAAGCCGCGGAAGATCAAGACGATGCGGGAGCTGGAAGAAATCAGTGCCTTCACTGCCGACCACAGCAGGAATCTCCCAGTGATTCTGGCGGTGGAGGAGGAAGATCCGGAACGCCAGATCAATGTCAGCCGTCTGGCGGAGACCATCGGCACATATGCCCATGTATTCCTTTTGGACAAAAAGGCCATTCCGATCCTGATGGAGATCTCCGACTACTCCAAGGAAGAACTGATGGGAGCCGTCTGGGTGACCTTTCAGGGGGGAGAGGATAAGTTTTATACCAGGGATATGATCGCCGACAGCCGTTTTGATTTTAACAAATACGCATTCGATCAGGGGAATGTGTATGAGAAGGCCTTCCGCCATAAGCTGGTGCGGCTCATCAAAGAGAAAAATTGTTGACAGGAACTGAGAAAAAAATTATAATAAAAGTGGAACTAACGATTTATTGTTTTTTTAGTTTGATTAAGAAGGAGTAAAGAAGAATGAAAAAGAGTATGAAAATGTTACTGATGGTATTTGCCGTGGCATTTGGCGTACTTCTTGTGTCAGGGACCACAAGTAAGGCAGCGTCATGGCAGGCAACATGGAATTCCGGCTTGAAAGCAACCGGACAGAAGACGCAGAGCGTGGATCTGCAGTGGAACACATATTTGGGTGAGGAAACAGCAGATTACTATTACATCTATCTGGGAAATGATACGGAAAATATGAGATTTTTCAACTATGTGAACTCCAGTCGTACGAATGCTACGATTACTGGTCTGGCACCAGGCGCTGTATATTATGCCGCTATCGTTCCCGTGATCGGCTACGGAGATGAAGCAGAAGCGCTGGCATGGGGTGAAGCAGTTAAGATTGGTACAGTACCGGTGGTAAATCCCGTTACTGGTCTGAAGCAGACATCGGCAACGGCGAATTCGGTAACCATGACATGGGATCCGGTCAGCGGGGCAACCAGCTATGATGTATACCGCTATAACAACTACAATGATTACACGATTGTTGGGCAGAATCTCACAACGACATCACATACTGTCGGTGGTCTTAATCCCAATATGTCAGTGTACTATTTCGTGGTCGCAAAACAGACGGTTGCGGAAACCGGGATCATGGGACAGAGTAGTGAGTATACGCGTATTGCCATGAAAACCGTTCCGGCAAAGGTAACGCTTCTTGCCATTACGAATTACTGGCAGTATCTGGGAGAGGCTGTTTACGGCTGGGGATCCATGAGCAATATTTCCGGATATGAATTTGAACTTCGCAATAGCAGCAATAAGGTGCTGATCAAAAAGGACACAGGTACATCCTCTTCCTGCGACGTGAAACCTTTCCCGAAGGGAGTGTTCACCAAGGCACGTGCGCGGGCCTATATCACAGTGAACAACAAGAAGCTTTATGGTCCATGGTCCAATTACCTCTATAACGCTTCTACAAAAAAATGTACCGTAAAGCGTTCTGCGAACAAAAAGAAAATTACTGTGAAATGGACAAAGGTAAAAGGAGCAACAGGATATAAGGTATCCATCTCCACAAAGAGTAACGGAAAATATAAAAAGGTGAAAACTCTCAGCAAGAAGAAGTCGTCCCTTACTATTACCAAGTATAATAAGAAAAAGCTGAGCAAGAAGAAAAAGTATTTTATACGGGTTGAATATCTTATCAAAGTAGGAAAGAAAACATATACGAGTAAGATTGTTTCTGGTGACAGCCTTGGAATCTGATGGCTGCGGCGTGGACAAAACAATAACAGAATAAAGGATGAGGTCATCGCTTTTTTGGCGGTGACCTTTTCTTTTTGTCCAGATTGTGATAGAATGGAAACAATCTATAGAAAAGGAAGTGTTTGTAATGAAAGCTGCAATATTTTATCACAAAAGAACAGGCGAGCCGGTACAGATCATTGCACGGGCACAGACAAAACCTACTTTTCAGGAGGTGATCTGCTATCAGGAGCTCACGATGCCCTATGACCATTTTGTTATGGAGAAGACGCAGTTTTTCTCGGAGTTTGTAAAGAATTTTGAGGAACTGCCGCTGGTGGGACGCAGGCAGATCGGGAAACGGGATGACCTGCCGGATAAGCGCCCTCTGATATCCAAGGGGGAGATCCGCAGTCAGGAGGAGAGAGAGGAGACATCACAGGAGGAATCGGATCCAAGGATACGGAAGCTGCTTGCCTTTTTTGATGCGGATACATATAAAGAGAAGATTCGGCTGATGGAGGAGATGAAGGAGGATCTGGATGAATTTATGCTGAATAATATTGCCGTAAGTCTGGATCTGTCCATCGAGGACGGTGTGGACGGCTTTGGCTTTATTATGTCAGAGCTGAGGATACGCAGCCGGTATGAGAGCGACAGGGGAGAGAGACTTTGAAAAATTACCGGATGAAGATACAGTATGACGGAACGCGGTATCGTGGGTGGCAGCGGCAGACCGGCCGGGAGGATACGATCCAGGGAAAGCTGGAAGCCGTACTGTCGCGTCTGAATAATGCCACCACTGCTATAGACGGCGCCGGCCGGACAGATGCCGGTGTCCATGCAGGATGCCAGGTGGCGAACGTACATCTGGAAAAGGCATGGAGTCCGGAAGAGCTGAGAGATAAGCTAAATGAATATTTACCCGAGGACATACGGATACTGGAAGTAGCAGAGGCGGGAGGGCGGTTTCACAGCCGTCTGAACGCCACTGGGAAGGTGTATGAATACCATTTGATAAAAAAGGGCTGCTGCAATGTGTTTGCCAGAAAGTACAGCTGGCAGATGACAGAGGACCTTGATGTGGAGCGAATGCGGTCAGCGGCGGAGGAGCTGGTGGGACAGCATGATTTCAGAGGATTCTGTTCCCGGGCCTCTAAGAAGAAATCCACTATCCGCCGGATTGACAGAGTGGAGATCCGGGAGACGGAGGACAGCATATATCTGCGGTTTGAGGGAAACGGCTTTCTCTATAATATGGTCCGCATTCTTACCGGGACACTGGTAGAGATTGGCACCGGAGCCAGGGAACCAGGGAGTATCCGAGAGATTCTTGAGGAAGGCAGCCGTGGGCTGGCGGGGGAGACAGCGCCGGCCCGGGGGCTGACACTTCTTTCAGTCCGGTATGACTAGCGCCGCCGGGAAAGCCGGCCTGTGGCAGGATACAGAGGGGGATGACGATGCGTCAGATGGAATTTAAAATGGAGCGGGAGAACCTTGTGAGAGAGGGGGACGAGGTAACGGTAACCGAAGGGGTTCTGCCCAGCGCCTACTATTATACGATCAATCCGGCGGTGGCGATGTCGGGAAATTATGTGTTCCGGGAGAGACTGCGTTCGGATCATGGCATTGTCCGGGAGATCAAGCACAACGAAAAGGGATATTATGTCGTTGTGGAATTCGATGAATAGATGAAAAGAAGAAATAGGAAAGGAAACCAGGTATGGAACGTAAAAATGTATGGAAAGAGTACACGAAAAAGGAATTGAAGGAACTGGAGAGGCTGAATAAGGACTACCGGGGGTTTCTGGATGCCGGAAAGACCGAGCGGGAATGTGCCCTGGAGTCAGTGAAGATGGCGGAGAAGGCAGGATACCGGAACCTGAAGGAGATCATCTCCTCCGGCGGCAGCCTGCAGGCGGGAGATAAAGTATATGCGGTAAATATGAAGAAATCCGTTGTTCTTTTTCAGATTGGGAGACAGCCTTTGGAGAAGGGTATGGCGATATTGGGCGCTCACATAGATTCGCCCCGGATGGACATCAAGCAGAACCCGCTGTACGAGGATACCGAGCTTGCCTATCTCGATACCCATTACTATGGCGGCATTAAGAAATACCAGTGGGTTACGCTGCCGCTGGCGATCCATGGGGTATTTGTCAAAAAAAACGGAGAGGTGACAGAGGTATGTATCGGTGAGGATGAGAAAGACCCCGTATTCTGTGTAACGGACCTTCTGATCCATCTGGCTCATGAGAGGATGGAGAAAAAGGCCGATAAGGTTATCGAGGGCGAGGAGCTAGATATCCTTTTTGGCAGCCAGCCACTGAAGGGGGCAGAAAAGGATGCCGTTATGGCAAATGTGCTGCAGATCCTGAAGGACCGGTATGAGGTGGAGGAAGAGGATTTCCTATCTGCGGAGTTGGAGGTTGTGCCGGCGGGAAGGGCCAGGGAATCGGGCATCGATGCCAGTATGATCATGGCCTACGGGCAGGACGACAGAGTCTGTGCCTATACGTCCCTGGCGGCGATGCTGGAAGTGGAAGATACGGAGTATACCACATGCTGCCTGCTGGTGGACAAAGAGGAGATCGGCAGTGTGGGAGCCACGGGGATGCAGTCGAATTTCTTTGAGAATATGGTGGCCGAGCTGTTAGAGTGTCTGGGACAGTATTCTGAACTGGCGCTGCGCCGCTGTCTGATGAATTCTAAGATGCTTTCTTCCGATGTGAGTGCGGCCTATGATCCCACGTATGCTGCCGCGTATGAGAAGAAAAATGCGGCCTATTTTGGCCGGGGCATGGTTTTTAATAAATTTACCGGATCCCGGGGAAAATCCGGCAGCAATGATGCAAACGCTGAATTTATGGCACAGATCCGCGGCATTCTGGAACATGCCGGCGTGGCGTACCAGACCGCAGAGCTGGGTAAGGTAGACATAGGCGGCGGCGGTACCATCGCTTATATTATGGCACTCTATGGCATGGATGTCATTGACTGCGGCGTGGCGGTGCTGAATATGCATGCGCCCTGGGAGATCACAAGCAAGGCGGATGTGTATGAGGTGAAGAAGGGGTACGTTGTATTTCTGGAAAAGATATTCGGGTAGGACCGGATAAGAAGGTATGAGCGCATGAGTGATAATATACGAAGGTTAAAGTGCGGCAGGGGATTGGTATGGGCGGTGCGGATCTGTCTGCTGGCGGGAGCATTCCTTCTGCGGGCAGAGACACCATCTGCCGCCGAAACAGCGGCAAAGGCAAAAGCTCCTTTGGAGCAGCTGGAGAAAGCCATGGTCTCCTCCTCTACTAAGAGGATTTGGTACCGGGCAGGAAAGAGCTCCTCAGCACAGGGGCGTTACTGGCGGGGGGCAAAGAAGCTTTCTGTCACTGCCTCCCGGCTGAAGATCAGAAAGAAGGGCTGGTATACCTTCCGGGTTATGAAAGCTTCCGGTAAGTACAGGGTTTTTACCCTGCGGTTAAAAAAGAAGACATATCCGGTATCGGTCAATACGCCGGTGAAACAGAAGGCTGGTCATTATCTTCTGGTGCCAAAGAGCAGCAGGACCCAGGCCCTGGGAACCAGGGGGGCCTCCCTTTTGGGAGGCTGTGGCACCGCGCTCCAGCCCAAAGGGCAGTCGGCTGCGGGAGTATGGCTTCTGGAGCCTGCGGGCGGCACCGCGTTCCGGCTGAAAAATTGCAACAGCGGCCTGTACCTCACCTGTCGGGAATCAAAGAAAAAGAGGCTGGTGACACAAAACAAAGGGAATCCATCCAACAGAGGGCAGCTGTACCGATGCTATTCGGCTGGCGGTGCTTATTATTATATACGGAATGTGCTGACAGGGGAATATCTGAACGTGTCCGGCGGCAGCCTTAGCAGGGATCCGCGGCACAGCGGCAGAGCGTGGAAATTCCGGCTGTCAGAGACAGGCCGGCCCCAGTCCCGGTTTGCCGTGGAAGGAGAGACATACCCGGTT
>Ga0073906_1005265_pt1 | contig 11872 bp, 6 predicted proteins | sample Inofromicrocosms_FD_65485 | JGI IMG/M metagenome (GOLD analysis project Ga0073906, IMG submission 65485) | Mouse cecum microbial communities from Vienna, Austria - Inoculum for glucosamine and mucus D2O microcosms | ecosystem: Host-associated > Mammals > Digestive system > Large intestine > Cecum... | reverse complement strand
TCCTTGCCGTCTCCGGTTTCGCCAGGATTCGTCTCAGAACCCTCGTCCTTGCCGTCTCCGGTTTCGCCAGGATTCGTCTCAGAACCCTCGTCCTTGCCGTCTCCGGTTTCGCCAGGATTCATCTCAGAACCCTCGTCCTCGCCAGGAGGCACAAGGAAACCGCCATCAAACCCGCCGTCCTCGCTGGGAGGCAGATCCGGGTGATCGACAGGATTTCCGTTTTCGTCAGCCCAGGTGATCTCAACGGGTTTGTACTCGTTTCCGAAGTCGTCCCGTTCGGTGCTGGAGCCGTCATTTACCTCAAAATCGCCCGGCAGAGATACGGGGATACGAGCCTGCTCCTCATTTTCTTCCATTTTGTAGCAGGCTTCCGTATGGGTGTGTTCAGGCAAATTGCAGTAAGATGTGCAAATCCAGCCTTCTGAATGGTGAGTATGGTTGGCTGTACCAGTATCGCCGCTCTCGTCCACGGCCAGCACGGTGAGCTGAAGCATACTCAAGCACATCGTAAAGGCCAGGAACAGCGAGAAGCCGCGTTTGAGCGTCGCCTTCCAAGTCTTCATAAGAAAACGCTTCCTTTCTTTGCGTAATTCGGATGCAAAGTATCCGGCGGCCGGGCTGGCATTGTCGTCGCGGCGCCCGAGGGTTCCTGCCAAACGGCAAAATCCCGCGGATCGTTCCCGCCTCTCCATTCTGGTTCCCACCAGGAAACACGGAGAGCAGACCTTAGCCCCCATAGCTTTGCGTCCCGCCGTTTCCGACGGTTTGCTGATCTCTCAGCGACCGGGCTGGCATTGCCGTACCCCGCAGCAGCGCGCACGGCCTTAGCCCCCATAGTTTTGCGTCCCGCCATTTCTGACGGTTTGCCCTGCACAGGCTGTCTCAGGATACGAAGACCCCTTCCGCAGCAGCCTTCCTGCGGACTGGGTCCTGCCCGGCGGCGTCCTGATTCTGCCGCCTGCACCGCAAACGCCCGCGCCCCTCCTTTCCTCCTGAAGTTAAGATATGCCCGTCACTGTGCAAATGCCAACAGGAGACGCAGGACACATCCTGGAAACCCCGGGCAGGTTTCACTGCACAGGCGTTCCTTCTTTTGGAGCGTTTTTGTGCAAACTGCCCATTTTCAGTTTACAGTAATGTATACATTTTTGCAAACCGGCCCATGGTTTCTATACCATAGACAATATCATAAAAGTCCCCGGATTTCAATAGTTTGCCGGTAAGAATTTACATCAAATAAAGTTTGCAAAAAACTATGCAAAATGACAAAAACAGAAAGCGGCGGGAATTGATCAGCTGTTGAGGGCCTCATCAAAGTTCAAGGCATTTCTGTCTTAAAAGGGGGCGAAAAACGTCCTGTCACAAAGAATTTATCGTTTTTAGACGGCGATCTGCCTGATTTGGAAGGTAGTTCGCCGTTTTCAGCGCTTGAGTTTTCCGGCGGTTCGTGATATACTCGGACAAACGGACTCCGGAAACGGGGGAGAAGGGCGGCGGAGCATGGCAAGATTCAGGAAAGCGACTCCCGTCCGGGACCATCTTCCGGGAATACTGGCGGGCGTGGTATCTGCATTGCTTGTGGCGTTCATCATCTGGGCAGCGCCTGCGGTCAAGGGAGGTCTGTCGGATTCAGAGGACCCGCCGCAAGTGGAAAGCGTCACCCCGGATCAGGAAAAAGGCCCGAAGGCTCAGAAGCTGGGAGACAGATTGTTGACCGCGTGCAAAAAATTCTGGCCTGTTCTTCCGGTATTCATCACAGTAATGGAAGCGCTGGAATACGCGGGAAAACTTTTCGTCTGGATCAGAAAGTGTTTTTGCTGAAATGGAAGAGACAAGTAAGAGCGGGGATGATTTCCTCGCTTTTTGCTTTAGGGCTTAAAATTGTAAGAAAACGTTAAGAATTTTATCAAGTTGTTTGTAAGAAACAGGTGTTACGCTATAGACAGCTTAAGGGAGGAAGCAGAGATGAAGGAATGTATTCTTGTTGTGGACGACGACCCGGAGATTGTAGGCGCCATAGCCATCGCGCTGGAACGGGAGGGCTACGAGGTCCGGCGGGCCTATGACGGTATGGCAGCTCTGGACCAATGCCTGGACCCGGCGGTAAAGCTGCTGATGATCGACGTGATGATGCCGAAGCTGGACGGTCTGTCGGCGCTGATGCGTATCCGGGAGCGTCGGAATCTGCCGGTGATCGTCCTGTCGGCAAAGAGCGAGGACTCGGACAAGATTCTGGGGCTGTCCATGGGTGCGGACGATTATGTCACCAAGCCTTATAACCCTCAGGAGCTTGTGGCCCGAGTCCGGAGCCAGCTTCGGCGTTATACCCTTCTGGGAGACGAGCACGCCGAGGCACGCCGGGGCCTGCTGGTCAACGGACGGCTTTCTTACGACACGGCCAGCAGAATTCTCCAGGCGGACGGCGACGAAATCAAGCTCACCCCCAAGGAGGCGGGCATTCTGGACCTGCTCTTCCGCAACCTTGGACGGGTCTTCCCGGCGGAGGAAATCTACCGCCGTGTCTGGAATGAGGACGCCTATTCCTGCGAGAACACCGTGATGGTCCATATCCGGAGACTCCGTGAAAAAATCGAGCTGAATCCCAAAGAGCCAGATTATATTAAGGTGGTGTGGGGCATTGGATACAAAATGGAACGGCACGAACCCTGAACCCGGCGAGGCCCTGGAGCGTTTTGTCGGGGAGGAAGTCCGGAACGCGATGGAGGATGTTCCGGTGAAGCGGCGCGGCGGGAAAGTCAAGGCATGGGTCAGCTTTCTGGCCTTTTTCCTGGGGCTGACCATGGTTTTGTACAGCGCGGGAGCCATTGGCGCGCAGATTGTCTGGGAACGGGACCTGACCCCCCGGTTTGCGGACGATTGGCAGGAGACCGATAACTTTCGGGACGAGGTCTGCGCGGCCCTCCGGGACTTCCTGATTGTCGGCGCGGGCGGGGAACTGGATTTCTACAGCGCCGACTATTGGATTGAAAACGGAAACGGGATTACCTACTACAGTTACCCGGAGGAAGTTTACGAGAATCCCTACTTCTGGAGCTGGAAAGAAAACTCCGCTACAGCTGTGCAGGAGGGCCGTCCCCAGGTAGATTTGGGCATGGCGTTGGAAGGTACAAGCGAGTCGGGCCTGCCGACAGCCACGCCAGATGAACCGGAGAAGCAGGAACCCAAAGGCCCGGGACTACAGTATGAATCCGACAAGAACCTTCTGTACTTTATCCGCTGCAAGGACGGAAAGATTTATGACAATTGCGACGGCAAAGTGCAGAACATGGAAAAGCAGACCCTGAACGGCTTCAACTTCTATCTGACCTTCGAGAACGGCAAGGCCAGCGCAGTCAAGGACGGCCAGACCATCGACCTTTACGGCGACGGCTTCTATCAAGGCGGTTCCCAATGGTTCCTTCCGGGCTACGAGAACTATCCCGCCACGGACCAGCTGGACGGCGTAACTGTCCGCATGGCCGTCCGGGAAACGCCGTCCCTCTATTACGCCGTGGACTACTCAACCGGAAGCCGTTATGAAAGCAGCAGTATGAACTATCTCTATCAGCGGGTCCAGCAGATTCACAGCTTTTACTGCCAGAAGGCGGCGGTCTTTGCGGCAGGCATACTGTGTCTGTTCATATGGTTCTGCCTGCGGAAAGCCCGTGGATTGGCCGACGCGAAAATAGCTTCCTGGACCCTCCATATCTGGACGGAAATCCGGTTTGTGATTGGAGTGTTTCTGTTTGTTTTCACCTTCGGTTCTGCGTTCGTGGGCCGGGTTTACTACCTGATGCAGGACGTTTTCTATGAATGGGACAGCGGCTATTATGGAAACGGCCTTGATATTGCTATGAACCTTCTGCGGCTGTTTCTGCAAAATATCCCGGCTTTGATTGTGCTGGTCTGGTTCTTCTGGCTTCTCTGCAACGACCACCGTCACAATCCCAAGGAGGCCCGGAGGTCCCTCCTTCGTCCTTTTTTTCGCGGTCTTCGAGCCAGAGATCTGAAACGTCCTGTTGAAAAGCGCATCAGCCGTCAGGCGTCGCTGTTTGCTCTGGCGATGGCTCTGGTAGGGGCGGTGTGTATCTCGCTGATGATTAACCTGACCATTCTTAGCAACAGCTCGCTGTTCACAGTCCTTTTATGGTCCATTGGTTCCCTGCCGCTGGTGATTCTGATTCTGGCGGCGCTGGCTCTGGCAAAACGGCAGCTGCATCTTGCCAAGGACCTCGGGCGGCTGGCGGACCAGGTGGAGGCCGTGCGGGGCGGGGATCTGTCGACGCCGCTGGAGCTTCCGGAGGACGCGGACCTGCGGCAGACGGCGGACAGCCTGAACGACATTCAAGCCGGGATGAAATCCGCCCTGGAAGAACAGACCCGCAGCGAACGCATGAAAGTCGAACTGGTCAGCAACGTGTCCCACGACATCAAAACGCCCTTGACCTCTATCCTGTCCTACGCGGAGCTTTTGCGGCAGGAGGACCTGGAACCGGCGGCGGCGGACTATGCCCGGATCATCGACGAAAAGGCCCACCGGCTCAAGGGCATGGTGGAGGATGTATTCGAGATCAGCAAGGCGGCGGCGGACCAGCTTCCCGTGCATCCGGAACGTCTGGATTTGGCGAAGCTCCTGCGGCAGACCCTGGCGGACCTGGAAGAACCCATCCGGGCAAGCAGTCTGACGTTCAAGACGGACCTGCCCGCGGACCCAGTCATGATCGTGGCCGACGGGAAACGCCTCTACCGGGTCTTTCAGAATCTGATCGACAACGCCCTCCGCTACGCCCTGGAGGGAAGCCGGGTCTATTTCACCCTGAAAATCGACAGCGGCTTTGCTCAGGTCAGCGTCCGGAACACGTCCAGAACGGAACTGCCGGACGGGGTCGATTTCACAGCCCGTTTCGTCCGGGGCGACGCAAGCCGTACCGATGGCGGGTCCGGGCTGGGACTGAGCATCGCAAGCTCCTTTACCCAAGCCTGCGGCGGGTCCTTCCGGGTGGAGACGCTGGCGGACCTCTTTACTGCCGTTGTGTCCTTCCCGCTGGCCTGACGGGTCCGGAGAAAAGAACGGGCCGTATATTGTGACCGGTCCTTCTTTTCTACCTTTTTATCTCATTTTGGAGGCGACTTATGACTGATACAGTTTCCCTTGAAACCAGCCGCCGGGACCTTTCCCTGAACTGCCTGAAATTCATCGCGGCCGCGGCCATGCTGATCGACCATATCGCGTTTGCCTTTGTGCCCCACGGAACCGCGCCCGCTATCGTCATGCACTTCATCGGGCGCATCACCGGACCCACCATGTTCTTTGCCGCCGTGGAAGGCTATCACCATACCCGCAGTCTCCGGCGGTATCTTCTGCGGCTGGCGGTCTTTGCGGGCGTGAGCTGGATTCCGTTTCTGTTCTTCATGCGCGGCGGGTTTCCGGAGGACATCTCGTATATGATGAGTCCCAACGTCATTTTTACGATTTTCTGCGGCGTGCTGGCGGTCAGTATCCGGCGGAGCGAACGGCTGAAAAACCCGGTTCTGAAATTGCTCCTGATTCTGTCCCTGGTGATTCTCTGCGTGCCGGCGGACTGGGGGACTACGGGCTTCCTGATGATTCTGGCTTTCGACTTTTTCTACGGGAATTTCAAACAGCAGGCGTTTGCTTACTGTCTGCTTGTCCTTTGTGAGATGGACGTGCTGTCTCTGATTACCCGGCCCTTTTTCAATCTGTTTTATGACGGGGCTTTTTATATCGACATCGAATTTTACAAATATTTTTTAGAAAACGCGGGGGCTTTGATTCCTATCGCGCTTCTGACCTTCTACAAAGGACGCCGGGGCGCGAAAAACAGCTTTTCAAAATGGTTCTTCTATTGCTTCTACCCCCTTCACCTGCTTCTGCTGGGCTTTCTGCAAACCCTCTGACCGCCGGAAATCTTTCTCTTCACAGCAAACACTCAAGACCTGAACATAGCGGACTTGACCTGACGTGAAAAATCTGCTAGAATTGCTCTAATCCAACCAGCAAGGGGAGGAATGTCTTTTGACATATGTAATCTCCGATATCCATGGGCATTACAGCCGCTATCAGGCCATGCTGAAGCAGATTCGGTTTGGAAACGAGGATATGCTCTATGTTCTGGGCGACATGATAGACCGGGGCCCCGACGGAGTAAAGGTGCTTCTGGATCTGATGGCCCGGCCCAATGTGACGCCCATTCTGGGGAATCACGAGCTGACCGCCGCCGTCTGCCTGCCCTGGCTGATGAAGGAGATTACCGACGAGAGCATCGCGGCCCTGGAAGCGGCGGAGCTGGGCGCCTTGAGCGAATGGATGGTCAATGGCGGCAGCGCGACTTTGCGGGACCTGCGGCGGCTTTCCCAAGAGGACCGGCGGGCAATTCTGGAATATATCCGGGAGATGGACCTTTACGCCGAGGCTGACACGGACGAGAACAGCTTTGTGCTGGTTCACGCGGGACTTGCGGGCTTCGAACCGGGCAGGGCGCTGGAGGATTACGGGCTGGAGGACTTTGTGCTTGCGCGGCCTGACCTGGACGGCCCATGCTTTCCGGACCGGTATCTGGTGTTCGGCCACACGCCTACTCGCAGCCTCGGCGGCGGGGCGGACGTGATTGTGCGGAAGGGGAAGCAGATCGCCATTGACTGCGGGTGCGGCTTCGGGGGACGGCTGGGGTGCCTGTGCCTGGAGACGATGGAAGAATTTTATGCTTGAACGCGTTTGCAAGAGGTGAAGGGTATGGTCAGAGGCCCCGGAGACACAACCTCATAGAATACCGCGCCGGTTCAGTCCTGGGACAGGGGGATTCCTCTGCCCATGGGTTGAACCGGCTCTTTTTTTGCAGAAAAGGGAAGAAATACGGGAAGGAGCGATCTCGTTTGGAGAAGAAGAGAAGGAATATATTGTCCGTGGCCGTGGGAATTCTGCTGGTGGTGGTGATATTGTCCACTGTGTGGCTTCTGTACAGCTCCCGGAACACATCGGAGAAGGCCGTTTACGACGTGAGCTGCCTCTATCTGGATGAACTGACCACCCAGCAGTCCCACCAGCTGACGGAGGCCCTGCAAAGCTATATCCAACAGGTCCAGACCATTACCCAGACTTTGCAGGCGGCGGACTTCCAGACCCCGGAAAACCTGCGGATCTTCGCGGAACGCATGAAGGCTGTGAACCGCTTCGACCTCTTTGCCTTTGTGGACAAGGACGGGAACGTGCGGGCCGGGGAGGGCATCGAGAACCGCCGGTATGACTTTCTCGCCGGCGGACTGTCCCAGCCCCAGGCGTTTATCTCCCATCTCAGCAAGGAGGAAAATCTGCTTCTGGTCTGCGTCCCTATCGACGGCTGGGAATTGGAGGGCAGCCCTCTGTCCGCGGCCGTCATGGGCGTCCGAGGCAGCTCCGTGTCCCGGCATCTCTCCCTGGACCAGGAAAACAAGCGGTCCTTCAGCAACGTGGTCCTTCCCGACGGCAGCTATGTGATCCGCACGCCTCATGACCATCTGGAGACCTCCAGCAACGTTTTTGAAGCCCTGTCCAATTCTGCCGCGTTCGAGGGCGACGGTCTGAAACGCTGGCAGGAGGACCTTGCGGCGGGACGCTCCGGAATGGCCGCCTACCGTCTGCAAAACCTGCTCCATTATACATATTACAAGCCTGTGGAGGGTACCGACTGGTTTATTATGACCACCCTCCACTATGACCTGATCAGCGACAATGTGGACGTGATCCGAACCACCCTCACCCGCAACAGCCTTTTGCAGCTCGTCCTGATTCTTCTGGTCATCGCCGCCCTGTTTGCCGTTTACCTCTCCATGCAGGCCCGGAACCAGCGGCTTCAAATCGAGAAAATCCAGGCCGAGGAAAGCAGCCGGGCCAAGAGCACTTTCCTGTCCAATATGTCCCACGATATCCGAACGCCAATGAACGCCATCATCGGCTTTTCAAACCTGGCCCTGAAAAACGTGGCGGATACCGAGAAGGCCCGGGACTATCTGGGGAAAATTCTGGCCTCCAGCAGTCATTTGCTGGCGCTGATTAACGACGTGCTGGAAATGAGCCGGATCGAAAGCGGGAAAATCGAGCTGGATGAAACGCCCTGCAATCTTCCGGAGATCCTCCATGAGCTGAACAGCATTATCCAGGGACAGGTGCAGAACAAACAGCAGGAGCTTTTGATGGACGCCCTGGACGTGGCCGACGAGGACGTATGGTGCGACAAGCTGCGTCTGAATCAGATCTTCCTGAATCTGCTGGGAAACGCCATCAAGTTCACCCCCGCCAAAGGCAAGATTTCCGTGCGCATCGAGCAGAAGCCCAGCACCCGGGAGGGCTGGGGGAATTATGTGCTGCGGGTAAAGGACAACGGCATCGGTATGTCGGCGGAATTCGCGAAAAAGGTCTTTTTGCCCTTTGAACGGGAACAGACGTCGACAGTCAGCGGCATACAGGGCACCGGTCTGGGGATGCCGATTACAAAGAACATCGTGGACCTGATGGGCGGGACCATTGAAGTGGAAACCGCGCCGGGTCAGGGCACGGAATTCATTATCGCGCTGCCTATGCGTCTTCAGGGGGAACGCCGGGAGCCGGAGCGCATTGCCAAATTGGAGGGCGTGCGCGCGCTGGTGGTGGACGACGATTTTGACGCCTGCGACGCCGCTACCCGGATACTGACCAAGCTGGGGATGAAGCCGGAATGGACTATGTATGGAAAAGAGGCCATTATGCGGGCAAAGCAGTCCGTGGACCAGGGGGAACCCTTCGGGCTGTACCTGCTGGACTGGCGGCTCCCGGACCTGGGCGGTGTGGAGATCGCCCGGCAGATACGGGAAATGGGTCAGGACGTTCCCATTCTGGCGGCCTCCGCCTACGACTGGAACGCCATTGAAGACCAGGCCCTTGACGCGGGAATCAGCGGCTTCTGCGAAAAACCCCTCTTCCTCTCCGACCTCCAGAATGCCCTGTCCAAGGCCATGGGGCAGCAGGTGGTCATTCCAAAAGAGCAGGACGGCGAACCTGAAGCCAAGTTCTCCGGCAAACGTCTGCTTCTGGTGGAGGACAACGACCTGAACCGGGAAATCGCCATAGAAATCCTGACAGAAGCGGGCTTCCAGGTGGACGAGGCCGCAAACGGAAAAGCCGCCGTGGAACGCATTCAGTCCGGCGGGCAGTACGACCTGATTCTGATGGATATCCAGATGCCCGTGATGGACGGTTACGCCGCGACTAGAGCCATCCGCGCCCTGACGGATCTTCCTATGTCCAACGTGCCCATCATCGCCATGACCGCCAACGCCTTCGAGGAAGACAAGAAGGCCGCCATTGCCGCTGGAATGAATGCCCATATCGCAAAGCCCCTCCATATCCCCACCCTCCTCAACACCCTCCGGGAGATCCTCCAGTAACCCGAACCAACACAATCATTCCTTATTCCCACCCGCTGTCTCCTATCTCCTACCTCACATCTCAAAAAAGTCCTCTGCCGGGCCAGTTGTCGGGCAGAGGACTTTTCTTTATGATTTTACAAAATCAGAATTGGGGGAGTTTCGCAACCACAGCGGCGCAGCGGGGGCAGAGCGTGGGATGGGCCGCGTCGGAACCAACTTCAGGGGACTGTTTCCAGCAGCGTTCACACTTGGCGCCTTCGGCAGGGGAAATTTCCACTTTCATCTCCGTCCCGCCAGTTCCAAGACGCTCCGCCTGGGACACGATCAGCAGGTCGGCAAGCTCCGCGGCGTTCCAGTCTCCCAATTCCGCGGGGGCGTCCGTCAGGGTCACCTTTGCCTCCAGACTCTTGCCAATCTTCTTCCCGGCACGGGCGGTTTCCAGCTCGGCATTCACAGCGTCCCGGACCTTTACAATGCAGTCCCATTTCTTCATGCTCTCCCCGTCCAGAGCGCAGTCCGTCAGGGGCTGGTACATATCGTTGAAGAGGACGTTCCGGGCATCGTCGCCGTCACGGTGGGGCATGGCCTGCCAGATTTCGTCGCAGGTAAAGCAGAGGATCGGGGCCATGATGCGGGTCATTGCGTCCAGAATCAGGAAGAGGGCGGTCTGGGCGCTGCGGCGGGATGGGCCGTCTTTTTCGTCGCAGTACAGGCGGTCCTTGATGATATCCAGATAGAAATTGGACATCTCCACCACGCAGAAATCATTCACGGCATGGGTGACGGTCAGGAATTCGTACTCGTCGTAGCCCTTGAAGCACCTCTCAATCAGGGCGTTCAGACGGGTGACGGCCCAGCGGTCCAGTTCCTGCATTTCTGCGGGGGGCGTGAGATTGTTGGGGTCAAAGCCGTCCAGATTGCCCAGGCAGTAGCGGGCGGTATTGCGGAATTTCAGGTAGTTCTGGGCAAGCTGCTTGAAAATCTTATGGGAGCAGCGAACGTCGGCATGATAATCACTGTTGGCCGCCCAGAGCCGGAGGATATCCGCGCCGTATTGGTCGATCACCTCAGCGGGGTCCATACCGTTGCCCGCGGATTTGTGCATAGCCTTGCCCTCGCCGTCCACGGTCCAACCATGGGTGACGCACTCCTTGAACGGCGCGCCCCGTCCCAAGGCCCCGACAGAGGTCAGCAAAGCGCTCTGGAACCAGCCGCGGTACTGGTCCAGCCCTTCCAGATACATGGTAGCGGGCCAGAATCCCTGGTCCTTCTGCATAGCGGCAAAGTGGCTGGAACCGGAGTCAAACCAGCCGTCAAGGGTGTCGTTCTCCTGCTCGAAGCCGCTGTTCTTTCCGCAGTGGGGGCAGGTGAAGCCGTCGGGAAGGATTTCAGCGGCGGACTTCTCAAACCAGGCGTTGGAGCCTTCCTTGGCAAACAAAGCGGAAATGGCCTGAATGGTCTCGTCCGTTACCACCGGCTTTCCGCAGTCCTTGCAGTAGAACACGGGAATGGGCAGTCCCCAGCGGCGCTGACGGCTGATGCACCAATCTGTCCGCTCGCGAATCATGGACTTCATCCGGTCAATGCCCCATTTCGGCACCCAGCGGACCTCGTCGGCAGCGGCGCAGGCTTCTTCCTTGAAGGATTCCACAGAGCAGAACCATTGGGGCGTGGCGCGGAAGATGATGGGATTCTTGCAGCGCCAGCAGTGGGGGTAGCTGTGAATGATGTCCTCCGACGCGAAGAGCATCCCGCTTTCCTTCATGTCGTTCAGAATCACGGGATTGGACTTCTCGACGAACATTCCCGCGTACTTCCCGGCGTAGTCCGTATGCTTGCCCTGGTCGTCCACGGGAACCACCATTTCCATCCCGTAACGCTTGCAGGTCTGATAGTCGTCCGCGCCGAAGCCGGGGGCCGTGTGGACGCAGCCGGTACCGGAATCCATGGTGACGTAATCCGCCAGCAGCAGCCGGGAGGTCTTGGGCAGGAAGGGATGGTCCGCCAGCATATTTTCGAAGAAGCTGCCCGGATGGGTCCCGGCAATCTCCCAGCTCTCGAAGCCGCCCAGTCCCATGACCTTTTCCGTCAGGGCCTCGGCCATAATGAAGCAGTCGCCGTTAGAGGCCTTCACTACCGCGTAGCTCTCGTTGGGATGCAGCGCAATGGCCAGGTTGCCGGGGAGGGTCCAGATGGTCGTTGTCCAAATCACGAAAAACAGCCTGCTCTTGTCAAAGCCGGACAGCTTGCCCAGGTCGTCGTGCATGGGGAATTTGACATAGACCGTGGTGCAGGGGTCGTCCTTGTACTCGATTTCAGCTTCCGCAAGGGCAGTCTCATCATGGGGGCACCAGTAGACGGGCTTCAGTCCCTTGTAAATATAGCCCTTCTTGTACATCTCGCCGAAGACCTTGACTTCCTCCGCCTCAAAGCCCGGGTCCATGGTCAGATAGGGATGCTCCCAGTCGCC
>Ga0073906_1005259_pt1 | contig 11884 bp, 13 predicted proteins | sample Inofromicrocosms_FD_65485 | JGI IMG/M metagenome (GOLD analysis project Ga0073906, IMG submission 65485) | Mouse cecum microbial communities from Vienna, Austria - Inoculum for glucosamine and mucus D2O microcosms | ecosystem: Host-associated > Mammals > Digestive system > Large intestine >... | reverse complement strand
CAGTTCTTTATTATAAGGACTGCTGCAAGTGCAATCCCTGCCAGGACACTTATTACAACGCCAGCAGGGCTTGTAATTGTTTTAAGTATTCCACCAAAATTACCTATGGTTGATGTTACTTTCCCAAATGTCCTTGTAACTGTACCAACAGTTGTAACCACTTTACCAAAAAGCATGACTGCCGGTCCTATGGCAGCAGCAATCCCAGCCCATTTAATAATGTTCTTTACCTGTTCCCTGCTCAAACTGTTTAATTTATCACCTATTTTGCCAATTACATTTGCAGCTTTATTAAATACAGGTGTCAGTGCTGCCCCAAACTGCAGAACAGAATTTTTCACTTTATTAATTGAAATATTCATACGTTCGGCAGGCGTAAGCATCTTTTTATACGCTTTCTCAGTTGAACCGCCAGCTTCTGCCATAAGACCTAATGCTTTGGTAAAGTCCGCAGAGCCCTTTCCCGCAAGCACCGTAACACTGTTCAGTGCTTCTGTTGAACCGAAAAGCTGTGCCATTTTTTGTGTGCTTCCGCCTGTTTTTGCCTTGATTTCATCTAGGAATTTAGCCCATCCTACGCTTTGGAGATGTGCTGCTGAAAAATCCAGTCCCATTTTTTTTGCAGCTTCTGCGGCTTCGGAAGACGGCTTTAACACATTGCTGTATGCCGCTTTCATACCAGTTACAGCTTCACTTGTAGCAATACCATTTTTCGTCAATACTGCAATGCTGCCAAATAATTCGTTAGTTGACACATTCAGGCTGGATGCAATAGGGATAACTTTACCCATGCTGCTTGCAAGTTCACCAAATGATGTTTTACCAAAATTCTGCGTCATTAACATCTGGTCACTTATTTTTGTCGCGTCCCTGGCTTTTAACCCATATGAATTTAACACTGTTGATAACCCATCTACTGCGGTTGCTGCATCCGTAAAACCACCTTTTGCTGCTTTAACTGCTGTTGATACAAACTTAACACTTGATGCCGTATCAACACCTGCTGATATAGCCTGGTACTGTGCTTCGGCTATCTCATTTACGCTTACACCTGTCGCATTTGAAAGGGTTTTAACCTGCTTTTCCAATTTCTTCATTGGCGTAATCTGGGTATCTGCTATAGTAGATACTTTTGCCATTGAATTTTTAAAATCATTGCTTGCCTTTACTGCTGCTGTTGCTATGCCAGCAACAGGAAGGGTGACAGACTTTGCAACAGAAGAACCAACACTTGAAATGCTTTTTCCAGCATTTTGTATCTGCCTGCCCGACTTCTGGAACTCACGCCCCATTTTCTGCAAGTTTTTTATGGCTTCTGCTGATGGTTTTGTAAACTTATCTATAAACTGTAACGCTGTACTTATTACCCTGCCCACGCTGCCACCTCCTTGGAAATTAAGTGCTGCCAAATAATGTTTCTATTTCTTCCATGCGCCTGTTTTTATCTTCAATTTCTAAGCGCATATACATCTCTGCTATGCGTTTCTGTCCAGCTGGCAGGGACATGTATTCAAAGGGCTTCCAGTTTTTATAGCGGTAATGAAGGTAGTCCATCTGTACTTCACTATCGCTCTTAATCAGTTTTTTACTTCTTCTTCTGTTTCTTCTTCATTTGTAAAACCGCTTAACCTGGCAACTTCATCTGATATCATGTTTACTTCGCCTTTAAAGATTTTACTTGCTGCCTCTGCTGGTGTCGCAACACCAATATGCTTTAAAAGCTCTTCATTTTTCAGGTCAGGTTCAACAATGCCTGCTGCCGCAATTCTGGCATTTACTTCAAAACCTTTCTCATAATTGAAATTACCCTTTTTACTGACTGCACTTGCACTTAACGAAGTATAAAGACCTCCATCTATGGCCTGTACCACCACTTTTGCATCTTCAACGCCTAAAAGCTTTGAAAGCTGCCTGCTTGCCAGTTCCTTCTTTTCGATTTTGTCAAATTCTTTTTTGTCTACTGCTAATAACTTTTCAACTAAATTCATGTTTTTATTTTCCTTTCCATAAAAATAAAGGGCTGCACCTGGCAGCCCTTTTAATATTGGTTATGGTATTGTGTCTATTATGTCCCAGTCTGAAAATGTAAAACTGTAACTTTCCTCACCCAGTTTTTCATGTTCCCAGTCAGCAAGGATTAACTTGTCAAACGTAGCATCATATATTACGACACGTTCTGACCCTGTGCTGTCAGGGTCATTCACATTTGAAACAATTTTAAATACTGGCATCCTGCCTTTTTTTAATTCAGCATTTACCTTTTTCATGATAAAGCTGCTAATCTTATGGAATTTTACTTCACCTTTTGGTTCAACACCTGTTATCTTCTGTCCAGGTTTCAGTGTCTGTGACCTGGTTACAGGTGTTGTTTTGATGCCGATTTCAGCTTTAAAAGCTGTCGCTTCTGCCATGTATTCACCATCAAACCATATCTCGCCCCACGAACCGTTTATTACTTCTTTTCCGTTAATCTGTTTCTTTTCCATCTGTCTGCCCTCCTTTTAAATATATACAGGCATTTTTATATTTTCTATTGCATCAAGTATTTTTACATTGGCAACCATAAACACACTGCTTCCTGTGTCGGCTGTAATTATTTCTTCATCCGAACACTCGTCTACATCTTTTACAATGCCGCCACGCCCGTCATCAAGTGTTGCCTGCAAGCCTTTGCCTTTCAGATATATACGGACTGCTTCTGCATCAAGTGCAACGGAATAACTGCTTACAATGCCATCTGCGCTTAACTGTGCAAAATAGCTGTTTATTGCAGACAGAAGCAGGCATTTATTAGAATAACTGTTTGCATACTTGCCAAGGTAACTGTCCTGCGCTGTTTTTGTGATATCATCATGTATCATGTCCATAGCTTCAACTATCTTAATCTTTTTGAAGCTTTCACCCTTGCCATCAATTGTGGTAACAAAACTGTTCACACCTATTACAACCTTGACTTTTTCACCATCATAAAAAAGAATAAATTCCCCTTTGCCTACAGGTGTATCAATATCCGTAAGGCGTGTACAGTCTGACAGTTCTGGAAGTGGTGCATATGTACATGATATGGTTGCTGGTGTACCTGCAATTAACCCCGCAATCCTGCTGCAGTACTGTTCCGCTGTATATGTAGTTTCTTTAATGCTCTTTGTGCCATCCTTGTTTGTAACTGTTTCTGTTTTAACCATTTCAGCAGTGGTAAAGTTGATAACCCCTTCATTATCTGCCGGTGTATCTGGCAGGACTGCTTTTATTTTCTTTTTCTTGTTTCCGCGCATGGACTTTACCCATACCGCCACATCTTCCGCCTTGCCATCTGTTTGTACCGTTGGCACAGCAAGGTAATCAAATTTTATGGTTTCTGAAGCTTCCATAGCTTTTTTATACCCTGCTTCAACTGTATTTGTTACTGTTTCTTCTGTATTTACTTCTGTTTCCTCTGTATCTGTATGTATGCCTGTTTCTCCGCCTGTGCTGATATCCATACAATATACAAGCACTTTTTTAGGTGCATTGGTATATCCTGCCATTGCAAGTTTCACCTGTTCTACAGTGCTTTCCTGCAATGCTTCTGGTATATCACTTTCTGTTACCACAGTTATGGGATTTTTCAAAAATGGTGGCAATGCATCTTTTACCCATAACATGACAATGCCCCTTTCACTTCTTGTAACGGCAGATATGCCTTTTTCAATAAAACTTATGTCAATACTTGGTGCGTTCACCTTATCCCTCCTGTCCTGTGTTTAAATATATTTTTTCTGCCAGTGGTGCAGTATCTTCTTTAAAGGTATTTTCCTTATAGTCAAAATCAATGCTTATCTGCAAAATGTCTGAATATTCACCCACAAAGCTGTGCGAATACTCCCCTGTTGTAAGCTTTCTTTTGCCAACCTGGAAGACCAGCCTGAAAAGTTCCTTTATTTCATCTGCTTTTTCAAGCTGGTCTGCTTCGTTTTTCTCCCTTTGGAAATATGTAATTTTAACTGTAAAACCTCCACTGGCAAAGTTTTTTGTTTCCATGCTGCTGCCCTTATCAATTATTTCTGTAAAAAATGACGGGGTTTCGTACCCTTCCCTTACTTCAAGCCCGTATATTTTATATCCAGGGTATTTTTCATGCAGAAGGGCATTAACTGCTTTCTTAATCTCTGTGAATTTAATCTAAACCACCTTCTTTTAAAATATCATCCGTCATTTTCTGGAACTCCTCTGTTACAATGTCCTTGTATTCATTGCGTGTCTTCTCCATTATATGTTTTCCAGGCACAAAACCTATGGTTTTGCCGTTTTTGACAAGGTTATGCCCGTCTTCAATTAAATGGAAATGTCTTGCACTGTTATAGACAAGCACAGCCATTCCCAGATTGTCCCCAACTTTTTTATGTCCCCATTTTTCACTTATGGATTTGCCCTGTTCTTCCCCTTCCCTTTCATGTGGCTGTAACTCTGTTTCTGCCCTCTGTTTTGCAGACTTTTTAAACTTTTTTGCCAGCTTTAAAAGGGTTTTCTCTGCCTGTACAGGACACTTCCTTATGGCTTCTGTCAAATCCTTTTCCAGTTCCTCAAGCCCCTGGACTTCAAATTCAAAACCTGCTGCCATCTGCATCCCTCCATTTAAAATTGTTTATATATGCTTGATTTTGTCTGCTTGGTATGGTATATTGTGTACAGGCGGGTGATAGTAAAAGTCCATAGCGGACAGCCGCAAAAAGCCCCAGTGGTGTAGACACTGGGGCTTTTTGTTACTCATAAAATTTATTTAATCTGTATATACTTGATTTTACCTGGCATATATGTTATTGTATATCCAGGCAAAAAAGGAGTAGAATGTCCATGTGGGCAAAAAGACTGAACCCCTGGGAGTATAGGCAGTACTTCCAGGGGTTCTTCCTCTTATATGGTGAGGTCTTCCATTCGGGTTAATTACCGTTATTCGTCACCGTCTAACCACTTAATGATGTAGTGGCATACTACACCAGCCATAACGGAAACTAAAAAGGAGTAGAAAGCTTCCATGTGTGCACCCCCTCCCTGTTACCAGATTTGGGGACGGTAACGCTATGGATTTTACCATATATTCCTGCATATTTCAACAAAATATGACGCCACCTGCTGATATAGCAGCTTATTTTTTTATAATCTTTTCTGTACAGATAATTTCTAACATCTCATTCCTTTCCCTGACATTTATAACGGATATGATATTAAAATACCTGTCTTTATATTTTATAAACATGTCAGGTGTTACCTCTTTATGGTATCTTGTTGTCACCTTGTATGTAAGTTCTGGCCTTATGCGCTGTGCCTCCTGGTATTCCCTGCCGCGCATTGGCTCTATGCCTGCCCATACAGTTTTTACCTCTTCTATTTCCTGTTCTGTCTGCATAAGGGCATTTGTTTTTTCTTTAAGCCTGCAAAATGCCACCCTTTTATTTGTACGTCCTATATCCATGTTCCACCTGCTATTTAAGCTGTAACTGCAAAAGAAGGGATTTTGTCATGCGGTTAAAATCTTCACCAGTCCTGCCAACAGGTGCTCTGCTTTCATACCAGTAAGAAATTAAAAGCTGTAAATATATCTTTTCAAGCCCGTAATCTATTTTGTTGCCTTTGCCATCTGCCGCAGGATATTCTTTCCCTGTTGCGTTTTTAAGGTATTCTTCTGCTGCCGTTATAAGCCCCTGTATTAACTGGTCATCCTCGTCAATGTCAATCCTGGCATATTCCTTAACTTCCTGCAATGTTATTACCATTTACCACACCATCCTGGTTATTATGCTTTCGCCGTCTTTGCTGCGGTACTGTCTGTTTTTATAAGATGCTCTGCCATGACAACTGCCTCTGTGTCAACTTCCTTAATGTCAAGGCGTTCACGCGCTTTAAAGCCTGTCTGGTCTGTTTTCCAGAAATCGCCCGCAACATTTGATATGTCTATGCTAAGGGTTTCGCGGTCAAATATTGTCACAGCCTCTTTTAAGTCCCCACAGATAAGAGGTACTTTATAACCCCCTTCTGCTTCCACGCTTGGAAGGGTTTTATTCCCTATCTTTTTAACATGGTATTTCCCGAACAGTAACATATTTGTTGGTTTTACAGGGTCTGGCTGTAAGATATACCTGCCATCCTTGTCTTTTAATGAGTCAAGCCAGTTATACCCGTCCTGGTTAGTAACAACGCCTGATGTAAGTGCTATTGCAGGGTCTAAGGTGATATTGAATATCTTCTTTAAATCGTCAAGCCCTTCTACTGCTATTTCTTCCCCAGCTGTAATTTCACGTACCTTTGCAACAACCATAAAATTCCTTGTTGCTTTTGATTTCTTTGCAAGCCAGCGTTTAAGGTAAGCAATAATATTTTCTGTACTGTCGTCTAAAAGCTCTTGTGTGACTTTTAAAATACCGCCCTTTTTCTTTACCTTGTAATCTATTTTTTCAAACTGCGGTGTTGAAACTTCTGGAAATTCTGCTGCTTCATCCACATTGTCAAACGGGGTCTGGTCTGCATGTTTTTCAATAACCCTGCTGCCAGACAATGTTGTGACATGTTCTACATTTACAAGTGTTTCAAGAGCATCCTCACCACGTCTTAATTCCCTTACAGATGTCCTTATATCCTGTGGGACTGTAAGCCCGCCGTCTTCGTCTGTGCCCTCCCTCATGGCATTTAATATTTCTTTGTCGTCTTCGGATAAAGAACCTTTTCCTGCTGCCGCTTTTATTGCATTTACAAAAGCAATGGCATTTTTCTTTTCTTTATCTTCCAGTTTCTTGGCTGTACCATTTTTTGCTTTTTGTTCTGCGTCTTCCTGCTTTTCCTGTTCCAGGTCATAAAGCAGGTCAAATTTTGCCTGTAACTCTTTTAATTCTTCTTTGGCATTCCTAGCATCTTCAATCTTGTTTCCCGCACATAAATCCCTTATTTCCTGTTTCTTTGCTTTTATGCTGTCTAAAAGTTCCATTAATTCTTTCGGCATGCTGTTTTTCCTCCTTGATTTGCAAATAAAAAAGACCTAGATACAATAGTCTAAATCTTCAAGTATTCCTGATATTTCATTTTTAACCTGGTTCTCTTCTGGCATGTGGTTTCCTGGAAAATCCTTTCCAAACTTTTTTTCAAGCCGTTCTGCTACTGCCTCTGCTATACTATCAGCATCTGGCATTGTTTTTTCTTCCTTCTTTCCAGGAAAATTATTATATTTGTCAAAGTAACTGCTGCCACATGCTGTAACACTGCTTTCTTCTGATACTTCAATATTAAAATATTCCTGCCATTCCTCACCATTTTTCCATGTTTCAGCATCAATAAGCGCATTTATCTGATCTGGCGTTATGCCTTCTTTTGCGTGCTGCATATAAGTGTTTAATATGACTTTCTGGCATCCGTCTAAAATATCCGCCTCCTTGCGCATATCATCCGCATTGCCCCATGTAATGCTGCTTGGCTTATGCACCATCATCTGTGCGTTTGAAGGTATGATAATTTTATCCCCTGCCATTGCTATCACTGATGCAATGCTTGCGGCAATCCCTTCAACGTATACTGTAATTTCTGCTTTATGGCGTTTTAATATGTTATAGATTGCAATGCCCCCGAAGACAGAACCACCGCCGCTGTTAATATGGACATTTAATTTCTCCACGTCACCCAGCTGGTCTAAAAAGTCCTGTACATCCTTTGGTGCTTTATCTTCTGGATAATATTTCTGCCATTCCCCCAGGCTTTCGCTGTTTATATCGCCAAAAAAGCAAAGGTCTGCGGACGTTTCTGTTTCATTGCGTATTTCAATGCTTCCCAGTGCTTCATACTTGCCCTGGCTGTCCTTCTTCTGTAAATTTAAAATTTTCGGCATTTCCATCCCCTCCCTGGCTGTTTCCTATTTCAGATACCTTTATATAGCTTCCATTGCACACAAGGCTGTCACCGCCGTCCATGCCTGGCTTGTTTGTATATGCCCTGGCTTCATTCGGTGTATATATCCCGTTCTGCACATAACTTGTAAGGATATCCGCCTGGCTTTTCGCATCAGTGCGCAGGATAACATTTTCATTAAATTTAAAATATTTCCCTTCTTTTATTTCCCCTGGTGTAAGAAGCTTATAATTAATTTCCTCTTCATACTGCTTTAAAATATACAGTTCTGTGTCAATGTAAAAGGAAATGTTCTGCATTTCACTGTTTGCGTAGCTGCTTTTTTCATAATCATTAATCTGGTTCGGCTTTATGCCAAATGCTCCTGCTATCTGCAATGCGCTGTATTTCTTTAATTCAAAAAACTGGCTGTCTGTAAGTTTTATATTTAGCGGTTCTAACTTGAAGCCTATAGGGACAGGCACAAACTTCCCTGCATTATTTGCGCCGCTTGTATACTCTTCAAACTGTGCTACAAGTTTCTTTTTCAGCTTAGGGCTTAAGTCACCACTGTAATATAATGCTGCCCTGGCTGTGAGCCCTTCTTTGTAAAGATTGTTAAGGAACTTCTGGCTTTCCAGCCCTCCACATACTGTTTCTTTCAGCATATCCCTTACTGGTGTGCCTGTAAGCCCATCAAATGACATTGATGTTTTAAAATGCAGGACATCAGAAGACGGGAACATATAACTTTCACCGCTGTATTTGTCAGAATACCAGTAATATATATCACCTTTACTGCCAAATACCCCTTCATCATCAAATACCAGCGATACATCATTTGAAGGCATTATCCAGAGGCTTTTAACAGCCACATCCCCGCCATATTTTTTCCTGGTAAATTCTTTCTGCGCCCACACGTAGGCGTTGCCATAATGGTTGCGGTTATTTTCTACGGTGCTCCAGAATACTGTTGGCGTCATCTGTGGGTTAGGGCGGTTCTTAAGCAGAAGGCAGACCCCGTTTGCTGCTGCCTCTTCTATTCCTTTTTCTGTCTGCTGGTAAAATTTTAATGGCATCTTGCCAAGTGTTTCAGACAGCATTTTAAGGCATGTAAAATATGTAACCTCGCTTAACATTTTCTGTGGCGTGCCTTTTATTCCCAGCCATTCAAGCAGCCTTTCGTCATCTAACCCGGCATAAGGTTTTTCTGTCTTTGTTATTAAATCTTTTATTTTATCTAGCCATTTCATTCCCTGTCTTTGCTGCCACCTCCAAACATTTCCAAAAACGCTTCAACACTCTGGTCTGCTGTTACCTCTTCAACTTCTGCTGTCATTGCTTTTTTATGGGCGCATATTACTGCGTCACAAGGGTCAATCCTGTGTTTCTGTGCATTTTTATCTATTTTAACATTGCCATATATATTAGGCGTTGTCAAAACCGCATCATTCATGGAACGTGTTAAAAGCCTGTTGTTTATATTGTATTCTATATTATGCGCCTTAACTTCAAGCTGGAAGTCAATTGTTGCATCGTTCAGACTTTTTGCGCTCTGTGTTACATCTATAAGCTCACATCCAAAATCGTCAAGGTCTGCAAGGAAAGCCCCTGAATTGCTTGGGTCATAACATATTGCATCAAGTTCTATGTCATATTTATCAATTAATTCTGTTAAATGCAAAAGGATAGCTTTATAATCTGTTTTAATGCCGCTTGCTGCTGTTGTTACTGTCATAAGGCCCTCATTTACCCATATAACATATGGGGCATTATCTTCCATATCCATATGTTCCTGTAACCTTCTTCTGGGCATAAAAGAATGTGAATATAAATAATATTTTTTATCACCTGTATTTACATCTATATAAGGGATTTCCAGTACAAGGGAAGTAAGGTCTCCGCCGCTTGACAGGTCAAGCCCGCATACAGCACTCTGCCCCCTGAAACTTTCAAGTGTACGTGTACTGGCACACTTTTCCCAGTCGTCAAGGTTTATGAAAGCTGTTTCTGCGTCTTTTACCCATATGTTCAGGGATTTGGTCATAAAGTCCAGCAGTTCAGAACCACCCATAGACCTGGCTTTTTTAGCATCTGCTTCCATCTGTTCCACCAGTTCAGCGTCTTTGCCAGACAAAGGGCAGCATTTAATCCATTTGCCTGTGTCCCATATGTCGTCCCCTTCGTCCATCTGTGCAATATAAATAAACTGGCGGTCATTTATGTCAATACCTTTTAAAATGCGGCGGCAATACTGGTAAAGTTCATAGCATGGCGCATTTAAATTTAATCCTGCTGTTGTGATTACAGATACAAGTGACTGTTTTAAATGCCTTGTACCGCCTTTTAAAAGCTTGTACATCTGGTTGTCTTTATGGGCGTGGTACTCATCTACTATTCCAAGATACGGACGGAAACCATCTATAGATTTAGTATCACGCCCAAGGGCTTTGATTTTTGATTTTGTAAGTTTCGCATGGATTTCGTTTTTATAATCTTTTATTTCAAAAAGTTCTTCTAAATCAGCATCAGCTTCAATGAACTTTTCTATTTCTTCCATTACAATCCGTGCTTGGTCTGATTTTGTAGCAGTACAGTAAATTTGCGCACGTTTAAAACCGTCAAAATTACTGCACTTAATCCCCAGTATAGCGTTAAGGACACTTTTCCCCTGCTGTCTTGACAACTGCACATAACTGTCAAGGAAACGCCTCTTGCCTGTCTCTTTGTGTACCCACCCAAAAAGTGAGCCAAGAATAAATTCCTGGAAGCCGGCACATGTAAAAATTTCGTCCCCTTCACCTTCTGCTATTGTCAGCTTATTGGCAAGTTCTATAATGTCCTCTGCTTTTTCTGGCACAAAAACAAAAGGGAAGCCAGTGCCATCTGCTGCCGATTTTTCCAAATCGTCAAGATGGCGTTTAAATGCAAGGCGTGCATCAGTGCCAAACTCTTTTTTATTTTCCAGGTTTTTTCTTGCAAACTGTGTTACCCTGTCTGTTGTTTCTGGTATCTGCATATACTGTTACGCATGTTTCATAAACTTATTAACTGGTTTTTCTTCTTTTGCCTTTGGTATCACTAACCTGCAGCGGCTTGAAATGGTGAGTCCCAGTTCCCTTGCACTGGCATTACACTGTTTCTCAAGCCTTGCCTGGATTTTCTGTAAATAATTATACTGCCCTGCCTGTTCTGCTATCTGTTCCCCTGCACCAGTCCAGCTTTTCTTATCTGGCATAAATTTTATTTTTGCAAGCTGCCTTGTTATCTTTTCATATTCCGTTGCCGCCCTTACATAACGTGCAAGCACGTCACAGTCAAGGTTTGTCATTATGCTAATATCCTTAAGCTGCCCTGCAATTTCATTAAACCTTGCCTTCTCTTTTTTTGAAAGGAAAGAAGGCGGTTTTATATTGTCTGATGGTGCTGTTACTTCTGAATTTTTGCGGTTCTCATATTCTGCTTTTGTCAGATGTTTTTTATTTTTTGCAGCTATAAGGTCTATGGGTTCTCTTGGTCTTGCCATTGTAAAACCTCCTTCCAAAAAAATCCCATTTAGGGAGTTTTTGCGTAAATTTAGAGGGGGCTGCGGTCTGGAAGGGAAGTGCCAAAAACTTTTTCACACCCCCACCAGGGACAGCCGTTTTTTATACTCACGCAGGCACTCCCTTAATGTTTCCTGCATCTTTTTCTTTCTTCTGCTGTCGTTGTATGCCTTGCCTACCATGCTGTGTGTCTGTTCTGATACACTTATCAGGTTGTCAGGGTCGCAACGCTTCTGGTAATCCTCTGACAGTTCTGTTATGTGGTGTACTGTGGAAGCAGGAACAGCCCTGCCTTCCATAATATAAAGGTAGATATCTATGTTATTGTCCCTTGCTAGTGCTGCTGCCCTTGCATACTGCCACTCTGTACTGTTATAGAAAGCCTTTGCCTCCTGGTTTCTTTTATATTTGTCGTACGCCCTATGCCGCCCTTTGTCCTCTGCTGCCTTTGCAAATGCGTTCAGTTCACAGTATTTAACACCTAATGGTAC
>Ga0073906_1005254_pt1 | contig 11891 bp, 9 predicted proteins | sample Inofromicrocosms_FD_65485 | JGI IMG/M metagenome (GOLD analysis project Ga0073906, IMG submission 65485) | Mouse cecum microbial communities from Vienna, Austria - Inoculum for glucosamine and mucus D2O microcosms | ecosystem: Host-associated > Mammals > Digestive system > Large intestine > Cecum... | reverse complement strand
GGAGGGCATGGTGCTGCTGAAAAACCGAAACAGCCTGCTCCCCCTGGCCCCCGGCAGCCGGACGGCTCTGTTCGGAAAGGGTAGCTTCGACTATGTAAAAGGCGGAGGAGGCAGCGGCGACGTGACCTGCGCATATGTCCGCAATGTCTACGACGGGTTGAAAGAGGAGGGTGTTTTCGTCTACGAACCCCTTTCGGACTACTACCGGGCTTATGTCGCGGAGCGCTATGCCGCCGGGGACGTCCCCGGATTGATGGCGGAGCCGGAGCTTCCGGTGGAACTGCTGTCCTCGGCGCGGGAACATGCGGATACGGCCGTGATTGTCCTCAGCCGCTTTTCCGGCGAGGGCTGGGACCGGATTCCCGTGATTCCCGAGAACAAGGACTATGTGTGGGCCGACGAGGTGCTTATGCCCCAGCGGGCCCAGAGGATCTTCCCCAAGGGGGATTATTACCTGACGGACGCCGAGAGCACCATGGTGGACCAGGTCTGCGCCGCCTTTGACCGGGTGGCCGTAGTGCTGAACGCGGGCGGCGTCATGGACGTCTCCTGGTTCTATGAGAACGACCGGATTTCCTCCGTGCTGCTGGCCTATCAGGGCGGTATGGAGGGCGGGGCGGCCATCGCCGCCCTGCTGGCCGGAAAGGCCAATCCCTGCGGCAAGCTGCCGGACACCTTTGCCCGGGACCTGGTTGACTACCCATCCACGGAGCATTTCCACGACTCCACAGACTATGTGGAATATACCGAGGATGTCTATGTGGGCTACCGGTATTTCGAGACCCTGCCGGGCGCGGCGGAGCGGGTCTGCTATCCCTTCGGCTTCGGCCTGTCCTATACCCGCTTCTCTCTGGAGGTCCTGGAGGCCGGGGCGGAAAACAGGACAGTCCAGGTCCGCGTCCGGGTGAGCAACACCGGGGACCGGGCGGGCAAAGAAGTGGTCCAGCTCTATTTCTGCCCGCCCAAGGGGTTGCTGCAAAAGCCCTCCCGGAATCTGACGGCGTTCCGCAAAACCGGACTTCTGGGCCCCGGCGAGAGCGAAACGGTGACCCTGTCCTTTGCCGTATCGGATATGGCCAGCTTTGACGACCTGGGAAAGATCGCCCCCTCCGCCTGGGTGCTGGAAAAAGGCCGCTATGATCTGTATCTGGGGACCAATGTCCGGGACGCGGAAAAGCTGGATTTTGCCTGGGAACAGGCGGAGACGGAAATCGTCCGGCAGTGCAGGAATGTCCTGGCCCCGTCCCAGCTGGCGAAGCGTCTCCAAGCCGATGGGACCTGGGAGTATCTGCCTGCCACCCCGGCGGTAGACACGGATGCCAACGCCCTTGTTCCCCTGGATCCCAATACCCTGGAGGCGGTGGCCCCGGAAGCGCGGGCCAGAGGGCGGTACTGGCTGGCCCAGCCCTTCCCGGAGGGGGTGCGGCCCCTGTCTGAGGTGGCGGAGGGAAAACTGACCCTGGACGCTTTCATGGCCCAGCTCCGTGACGAGGACCTCATCCATCTGCTGGGCGGCCAGTCCAACGTAGGTGTTTCCAATACCTTTGGCATTGGGAACCTGCCGGAATACGGCGTGCCCAACATCACCACAGCCGACGGCCCTGCGGGCCTTCGGATTCAGCCGGAGGTGGGCGTGTGTACCACCGCCTGGCCCTGCGCAACGCTCCTGGCGGCAACTTGGGACGAAGACTTGGTTTCCAGAGTCGGCGAGGCCGCCGCCGCGGAGGTGAAGGAGAATAACATCTCTGTCTGGCTGGCCCCGGCGGTGAACATCCACCGCAGTCCCCTCTGCGGGCGGAACTTTGAGTACGACTCCGAGGACCCTCTGCTGGCGGGAAAGATCGCCGCCGCCATGGTGCGGGGTATCCAGTCCCGGCATATCGCCGCCACGGTGAAGCACTTTGCCTGCAACAACAAGGAGACCAACCGGAAAAACAGCGACTCCCGCCTCTCTCAGCGGGCTCTGCGGGAAATCTATCTGCGCCCCTTTGAGATCGTGATCCGGGAGGCGGAGCCCTGGGCGGCCATGAGCTCCTACAACATCATCAATGGCCGCCGGGCCTCGGAGAGCCGCGAACTGCTGACGGACATTCTCCGAGAGGACTGGGGCTATACCGGCATGGTCATGACCGACTGGTGGACCAAGGGAGAGCACTATAAGGAAATCCTGGCCGGAAACGACCTCAAAATGGCCAACGGCTACCCGGAACGGGTGCGGCAGGCCCTGGACCTGGGACTGGTGTCCCGGGAGGACTTGGAGACCTGCGCGCGGCGAGTCCTGGAGCTGATTTTGAAGATTGACTGACAAAGGAGGAACCTTACTTATGGCAACTTTGAATTTGAAAGGGATCACCAAGATCTATCCCCACAGCGGCGGGCAGAAAAAGGCCAGGAAAGGCGCTTCCGAGAAAAAGACGAACCTTCAGGTAACGGCCGAGGGCGTCATTGCCGTTCAGTCCTTTGACCTGGACATCAAGGATAAGGAATTCATCGTGCTGGTGGGCCCCTCCGGCTGCGGCAAGTCCACCACGCTGCGGATGGTTGCCGGCCTGGAGGAGATCTCCGGCGGCGAGCTGTACATCGACGGGAAGCTGATGAACGACGTGGAGCCCAAGAACCGGGACATCGCCATGGTTTTCCAGAGCTACGCCCTGTACCCCCACATGACGGTCTATGAGAACATGGCCTTCCCCCTGAAGCTCCGCAAGGTGCCCAAGGACGAGATTGACAAGCGCGTCAAGGAGGCCGCCGCCACCCTGGACATCACCCAGTACTTAGACCGCAAGCCCAAGGCCCTCTCCGGCGGCCAGCGCCAGCGGGTGGCCATCGGCCGGGCCATCGTCCGGGAGCCCAAGGTGCTTCTCATGGACGAACCCCTCTCCAACCTGGACGCCAAGCTCCGTAACCAGATGCGCGCCGAGATCATCAAGCTGCGGCAGAAAATCAACACGACATTTATGTACGTGACCCACGACCAGACGGAGGCCATGACCCTGGGCGACCGGATCGTCATCATGAAGGACGGCTTCATCCAGCAGATCGGCACCCCCCAGGAGGTGTTCGACCACCCCGCCAATCTCTTTGTGGCCGGGTTCATCGGCATGCCCCAGATGAACTTCTTCGACGCGCAGCTGAAAAATGAGGGCGGAAAGTACTCTGTGTCCGTCGGCGGCTGCACGGTGGAGCTGTCCGGCGACAAGCAGAAGAACCTGGCGGCGAAAAAGGTATCCGCCCAGGCCATTACCCTGGGCGTCCGGCCCAGCCACATGGTGCTCTCTAAAGAGCCGGGCAACACCCTCACCGCCACTGTGGAGGTCAGCGAGATGATGGGCAGCGAGGTCCACTTCCATGCCAACGCCAACGGTAAGGACGTGGTGGTCATCGTTCCCACCATGGACACCGAGGGGCAGCACATCGATTCCTTCCACGCCGGCGACCAGCTGAATCTCACCTTCTCCGGCAGTGTGTGCCATATCTTTGACCGCGAGGGAAGAAATCTGGAATTTTAATGACGAAACGGGTGCTGTCTTTTGACAGCACCCGCTTTTTCTTCTTAGAACCCGTATTCATACCGGGGATGCCGAATGGGCGAGGATTTTTCCCGCCAGACAAGGAGCGGTTCCGCAGCTATATTGACGTATGGCAAGGGAAAGCGACGCAGTACGGCGGATAGGGGTCCCCGCGAAATCGAAGATTTCGTGGGGAGAGGACTGCGCCTGCAGGCGCGGTTCAGAGATCAACCGCCCGTAGGGCGGCTCTCAGGCCGGAGATGGAGAAATGCAGCAGAGCGGAGCTTTCGGCATAGCCGGAGGCGGAACGAGCGGAGTTTCTTCTGACGAGGACCGTCCAGACGGCGTCCGACGGTTGTGAATACAGGTTCTTAAACAAGTCCCGGCGTATTCATCAAGCCAGGCTCAGATACAAGTCTTTATATTGTTTTGCGGAGTTCTCCCAGGACAGGTCCTTCACCATATCCCGCAGGATCATTTCATCCCAATACTTGCGCTGGTCAAAATAGAACGCCTTCGCCCGGTTGATGGCGTTCAGAAGCAGGCCGGCGTCGCAGCGGTCGAAGGTGAAGCCATTCCCGGAGTTGAGGCCCATGTTATAAGGCTCCACCGTATCCTTCAAACCGCCGGTTTCCCGGACGATGGGAATGGTGCCGTAGTGCATGGCGATTAGCTGCGTCAGCCCGCAGGGCTCAAATTGAGACGGGACCAACAGGGCGTCCGCTCCTGCGTAGATCCTATGCGACCGCGCTTCATCGTACATGATATTCGCGCACACACGCCCTTTATACGCACTCTCATAATACCGGAAAGCGTCCTCATATACCTGGTCTCCGCTGCCGAGCACCACAACTTGCGTATCCTCGTCCACAATTTGGGGAAGAACGGCATTGACCAAATCCAGTCCTTTCTGATTCGTCAGACGGGAAATCAGTCCGATCACAAATTTGCCGCTGTCTTGGACCAAGCCCAATTCCTCTTGTAACTTCCGCTTATTCTCCTTTTTCTTTTCCAGAACATTGGATGTGCTGTAGCCGGCATGCAGGCAGGAATCGGTCTCCGGGTTCCATATATCATAGTCGATGCCGTTTACAATGCCGCGCAGTTTGCCGGAATGATACCGCAGATGGGCGTCTAAGGTCTCTCCGTAGTACGCGCTCTGAATCTCACCCGCATAGGTCTGGCTCATGGTGGTAATGACATTTGCGTAGGCCAATCCGCCTTTGAGCATATTTGCGTCGTTATAGCCCGTTTTCAAAGCGTCCTTGTTAAAGACGTAATCCGGCAGTCCGGACCAGTAGCGGATCGTGGGAATATCGTAAATTCCCTGGAAACGGAGATTGTGGATTGTCAGGATTGTCTTTGCGGAGGTCAGCTTTGTCTCAGCAAACAAAGTCCTCAGATATACCGGGATTAGGGCGGCCTGCCAGGCGTGGCAGTGGATGATATCGGGGACCCAATCCATGTAGTTCAGCGCCGCGAGAGCCGCTTTTGCAAAGTAGCAGTATTTGGGTATATCATCAATAAGATTGGTGTATGGATTTCCCCAGCTGAAAAACTCTTCGTTGTCAATGAAATCGTATACCACGCCATCCCAGACATACTCCATGATGCCCACATAATAAGACCGGCCATCGGCGCAGAGGTCCATCTGAAAAGAGCCGCGGTAAATCATTTTCTGCTGATACTCCCACGGGATGCACTTATAGCGGGGAAGGATGACTTTCACATCGCAGTTTTGCTTCACCAGCGCCTTGGGAAGCGCGTACATCACATCGCCCAGGCCGCCGGTTTTGACAAATGGGTAGCATTCCGAACCGATGAACACGACGCTTCTTCTGTGGGACCCGCCGGGCTGCTCCGGCACGGGCGCTTCCACAGGCTCAGATGCCGGAGCATTCTCCTCTGCGGCTTCCGTACGGGCTGCCTCTGGCCGTTCCTCCAGGACCGGTTTGGCAGGTCCGATCTGTGGAAGCTCTTCGATCCTGTCTTTTACCACTCTTGGAGGGTCCGCTTTTATTTCTGCCGGTGTCTGGCTCGTACTGCCTGCTTCGGTGTCTTGAAACTTGCGTTCCGCAGATGTGGATTCTAATAGGACTTTGCTTTTTTTGTCGGTTTTTGCGCTTTTCCTTTTTGCTATTTTGTATCACCCTACATTCCAATTCATTATTTCTGATGATTGCTATTATAGGGAGCTAAAACACGAATTTATAAAAAGCGGCAAATTCTAAAATTGGATCCGCTGCTTTATAGCATTTTACAGGCTATGGATCCTTCAGCCACTCCCGATATTCCTCCAGCGTGATCTTCCCCTCTTCGCATTCCGTTTTTTTCTCTCTGGCCCTCTCGCCCCAGGCGTAGAGCGTAGCAGGAGTGACCTTTCCGGTCTTTGTCCAGGCAAACCGCTTCTTGTACTCCCGGCGGTAAACATTGAAGATCTCATCGTCCTCCTTGCTCTGGGACCAGTGGACGAAGGCGCCGATTTCCTTGCAGACGCGGCCCTTCTCATCTGTGGTGACGTCGCAGTACTCGGCGGTGCCCCTGCCCTAGACGGCGAAGTAGAGGCCGCAGTTTTTGCACACGCGCATCCGCTGCTCCCGCTGGACGCACTCCCGGAGGAAGCAGTCGGTCAGATCATAGATGGTTTTAGGATAGAGGACTTCCGTAAAGGTACGGGAGTCTGCCGGCTCGAATCGCAGCGGCAGGGTACGGAACTGAAACGTGTTCAGGGTATCAGACCCTGCTTGGCTGTAGTAACTCGCCATCAGTGTTTGGACAGAGGACTTTTTCCCCAGATCAATGTCCAGCACATTCTGAAAGAGCCGCTGGATCTGTTTCTGCATGGTGTCAATAGTGCTGGGGATGTGCGTCAGCTCTTTTTCGGGCAGCAGATCAATCAATGCGGAGTTATCCAAGTTTGCTGCCTGTTCAAAACGTTCCATCCAGTCCAGGCGGAGCTGCTGGAAATAGATGTGAGCCTCCGCCAGCTCGTCCAATCCGGCGAGGACAATGCCGGCATCCTGTGGCGCTTTCGTCTGATAGAACCGTAAGAGTGCGTTCCCCATATCCTTAATCAGAGGTTCGTATCTCCAAATGTCCAGACGCAGCAGCTTCAAAAGACTTTCCGAAAACGGGAAGTCTTTTTTTTCCAGCGGTGAGTCAGGACCATAACAAAAATACTCTCTGCAGTTGGAGATGTAGGTTTTGAATGTATAGCGGTTCATTTCATACCCTGCAAAATAGGCTGTCAATAAATTGGTGGTGGACACGCTGATCTCCCAGGGCCTGCACATCCTCGCCGGATTCCCGAAGGTCGGGAAGTCCTGGCTGGCGTTGTGGCTGGCGGTGACCGTTGCCAAAGGCGAACCCGTCTGGGGAATGCAGGTGGAGCAGGGGACCACGCTGTACCTCTGCCTGGAGGACTCCCATCTCCGTATCCAGAATCGGCTGTTTGATGTGACGGAGGACGCGCCGGCTAATGTCCACTTCTGTATGGAGAGCCAGATCCTGGGGGACGGGCTGGCAGAGCTCCGCCCTAAGAATTTCCGGGATATCTACACCGAACTGCGGAAGCAGATCAGTCAGAATACGGGAGAGCCGCTCTCCGAGTACACGGTAGAGGGAGTCCACGCGTGCCTGTGCGGGAGCCTCTCCGATGCGATGGAGAGCGGCTTTATCAATCACAATCCGGCGTGGCTGACGAAGCGACTGTGCAGAAGATCATCGCGGCGCTGGAGAACGAGAGCCTCAAGTACGAGACCCATTACAAGCTGATTATTGCCACCGGAATGCGGCGGGGCGAGTGCTGCGGCCTGAAGTGGTCCGATATTGACTGCGAGAAAAGCAGCATTCACATTCAGCGGAATGTGGTGAAGATCACCGGAGAGGACATCATCGTCAAGGACACCAAGACCGCGTCAGGGGACAGGTACGTCTACTTTTCGCTGGAGACTCCTTGTGTTGAAGAACAGGCGGAAATGGTCTGGCTGCACCGGAGACTGGAAAAGAGGCTGGGCCGGAAACGGCGGCGAGAGTTGCTGGAGTTGGTAGATGCAGAGGCAAGACTGCAAGACGACCTGCCCCTGACCAGCTTCATAGCCGGATTGTGTCTGGCTTGTGGAATCACTCATGAGCTGGGGTTAGAACCGCCCGACTCCTTCCGCCAGGAGGAGGAACAGCAAATCAGAGGGGTATAGGGGAGGATCATCCTTGGATAGACAAGCGGCATGGAGCAACGCTCCATGCCGTCGTTTGTATGTACTCAATAATTCTCTGCGTGAATCTCGAAGTAAGCCTGGGGATGGGCGCAGACGGGGCAAACATCGGGGGCCTTTTCACCCACCACGATGTGCCCGCAGTTCCGGCATTCCCAGACCTTGACCTCGCTCTTCTTAAAGACTTCCTGGGCCTCTACATTGCGGAGCAGAGCCCGGTACCGCTCCTCGTGGTGCTTCTCGATCTCGCCAACCATACGGAATTTTGCAGCCAGCTCGGGGAAGCCCTCCGCCTCTGCGGTCTCGGCAAACCCGGCGTACATATCCGTCCACTCGTAGTTCTCCCCGTCGGCGGCGGCTCCCAGGTTCTCAGCAGTGGACCCGATGCCCGCCAGTTCCTTGAACCACATTTTGGCGTGTTCCTTCTCGTTGTCCGCGGTTTTCAGAAACAGGGCGGCAATCTGCTCGAAGCCCTCTTTCTTGGCCTTGGAGGCGAAATAGGTGTACTTATTCCGGGCCTGGGACTCCCCGGCAAAAGCGGCCTCCAGGTTTTTCTCTGTCTGTGTTCCGGCGTATTTGGACATGATGAATTCCTCCTTTTCAAATTTACAAAATGAATGCGAAAAGTTACAAAAAAGCTCTAAAAACTGCGTTTTTAGAGCTTTTGGTACGCCCGACTGGATTCGAACCAGCGGCCTTCAGAGTCGGAGTCTGACGCGCTATCCAACTGCGCCACGGGCGCATACCGAACAATATGAAATTATCTGCAAATTGGAACAAAAGCGGCTTCCTTACATGTCCTACGTAGTATAGCAGAATTTTCCCTTTCTGTAAAGTGTTTTTTAAAAAAATTTTGCAGAAAAAGATTGTTAAAAAAATTGACAAGTTGGTGGATTTAGGCTAAACTAGGAATTGAAAATAATTTAACAAGAGCCAGGGGGAGTGAGCGTTTTGAAAAAGGATAATGTCTCGGATGCCGTGATCCGGCGGCTGCCTCGCTATTACCGGCAATTGACAGAGCTTTGCGCCAAGGGCGTGGTGCGCATTTCTTCCCATTCCCTGGGACAGGAGATGAACATCACCGCTTCCCAAATCCGCCAGGATTTGAGCTGCTTCGGCGAATTCGGCCAGCAGGGCTATGGCTATAATGTGGAGGAACTGCACACGGAAATCGGCCGCATTTTAGGGGTGGACAACCACCATCATCTGGTTATGATCGGCGTGGGCAATTTGGGCCACGCGCTGCTGCAAAACTTCCCCTTCACACAGACGGGCTTTACCGTGGACGCCGCTTTTGACATTTCCCCTGCCGTGACCGGAACCAAGGTGAACGGGGTTCCCATCTATTCTATGGACGAGGTGGACGCCTATATCAAGTGCCATACTGTGGATGTGGTGGTGCTGACGATTCCGCAGTCCATCGCCCAGGAGACGGCGGACCGCCTGATTGCCCTGGGGGTTCGGGGCTTTTGGAATTTTACCAATGTGGAGCTGACCTGCGGCGAACCGGATGTGAAAATTGAGAACATCCATTTTGCGGACAGCCTCTTGACTTTGAGCTACCGGATCGCCAATCGCTGACCTGGAGAAAGGAATCGCTCTCATGCGGAAAAAGACCTTGTTTCTGCTCCCGCTGTGTATACTGGCCGCCGCTGCCGTCTGGGCCGCCGCCGCAGGCGACGCGGCGGACCCGCTGGCCTCGCTGTCCTATCTCACCGGCGCGTTTACCAGCAAGGTGGATGCCGCTGTGGACGCCCGTCTGGACGCCGCGCTTTCAGGGCAGAGCGGCGAACCCGCCGCGCCTGCCTCCGCCGCCTCCTGGACGGAGGTCCGGCTGAAGCAGGAGGACCTTTTGCAGGCCGCTGCGGGAGACAGCGTGCTGCTGCTGGCGGGAAGCGCCCGGGTGGACTATATCACCGGAGCGGTGGTGGATGTGACCACGGGAAACGTGCTGCCCAGCGGAGAGAGCCTGGCGGCAAGACATCGCTATCTGGTGGCGGAGGACACCGCCGCCAGTTTTACCGTTACCAGCAAGACGGCCGTGGTGGACTGGCAGGGGGCATGCACGTTTCACTATTCCACCGCCACCGATTACAATGCCATGGCGTCCGCGCTGAAAGCCATGCACCTCTTCCAGGGCAGCTTTACCGGCTACGGCCAGGGCTTTGACCTGGAGGTAGCCCCTACCCGGCTCCAGGCGCTGATTATGTTCATTCGGGTCTTGGGGGAGGAGAGCGAGGCGCTGGCCTGGAATGGGACGTGTCCCTTTGGCGATGTGCAGCCGGGCAGCAGCGGGGCCAAGTATGTGGGTTATGCCTATGAACGGGGATATACCAACGGATACAGCGCCACAGAGTTTCGGCCCTCGGCCTCTGTGAATGCCCGGCAGTATACAGAGTTTGTTCTTCGGGCGCTGGGATACAGCTCCGCCGCCAACACGGATTTGTCCGATACGCTGGCCCGGGCGCAAAATGCCGGCGTACTGACAGAAGGGGAGGCGGCTATGCTCCAGAGCGATCCCTTCCTCCGGGCGGAGCTGGTGTACATCTCCTATTACGCGCTGGAGGCGCAGGTTTCCGGTACGGGCCGGACCTTGGGAGAGACGCTAATGGACAAGGGTGTTTTCACCCAATGGGAACGAGATACCACGCCGCCGGTGGTCAATTGGCGGCTGTGAAAAGGAGGCCGCCTGCGGGAAAGCCCTGCGGGCGGCTTTTCTTTGTCACCCGCTTCTGCCAGGCGCATATGATGAACTGAGACCGCTCCGATTCGGTCTACATCTCTCAGGAGGTTTCATCTTATGTGCAATAATGGCTTTGGCGGCGGCAACTGCTGCTGGATCATCATCCTGCTGATCATCGTCTGGTGCTGCTGCGGCAACAACAACAGCTGGGGCGGCAACAGCTGCGGCTGCGGCTGCAACTGCAATTGCAACTGCGGCGGCTGCAACAACAACTGCTGCAACCCCGCTCCCTGCTGCTGAACCGTACTTTTCACGAAGGCTGGCGCAATGAACAACCCCGGACCCAACAGGGTCCGGGGTTTCCTTTAGTCTTGGGAGTTCGCAAGAGTGGTTTCCGCCGCTCTGGCCCCCGCCCAGCCTACGGCGGCCCCCAGGAGGATGCCCCCCACGATGTCGGTGGGCCAGTGGACATAGAGATACAGACGGGAGAACGCGATTGCCGCCGCCAGAACCAGCGCCGGCCGCCACAGAGGGCTCCCCGAGGCCCGCAGGGCGAAAACCACGGCAAAGGCCGCCGCCGTATGGCCGGAGGGGAAAGAGGCGTCTCCTGGGGGAGGGACCAGAAGGGGAAGGTTCGGCCGGAAGACAAAGGGCCGGGTTCGGCCGATGAGAGGCTTTAACAGCATGTTGCAGAATACCAGGTCCAGAACCAGAGCACAGGCGGCGGCGATGCCATGTTTCCTCTGCCGGCGGAGGAGGAGCAGGAGCGCGGCAAGAAAAATCCAGAGCTCGCCGTGGTTGCTCAAGCCGCTGAGGAAGGGCATCAGCCAGTCGAGAGGGCCGCACCGCAGGTTCTGGATGCCGTCCAGAAGGGCCAGTTCCGCGTTTTGCACAGGAGATTCCCCCTTTCGAAAAAGGGCCGCAGTCTGGGCGTCCGCGGCCCTGGAAAATCGTATGGAGGAGCTGCCGGGATTATTCCAGAACCGCGCCCCGGGCGGCGCTGGTGACCAGCTTGGCGTACCGGGCGGCGTAGCCGGTCTTGATCTTGGGTTCCGGACAGACCCACTTGGCCTTCCGCTCCGCCAGAGTCGCTTCGTCTACCTCCAGGGAGATGGAGCATTTGGTGATGTCAATGGCGATGGTATCTCCATCCTCCACAAAGGCGATGGGACCGCCCCGGGCGGCTTCCGGGCAGACGTGGCCGATGGAGGCGCCTCGGGTGGCGCCGGAGAAGCGGCCGTCGGTGATGAGGGCAACGTCCTTGTCCAGGCCCATGCCCGCGATGGCGGAGGTGGGATTCAGCATTTCCCGCATCCCCGGACCGCCCTTCGGGCCCTCATAGCGGATGACCACCACATCCCCGGCCTGGATTTTCCCGGCGTAGATGGCGGAAATAGCGTCTTCCTCGCAGTCAAAGACCCGGGCGGGGCCGGTGTGGGTCATCATCTCAGGGGCCACGGCGGAGCGCTTCACCACGCAGCCCTC
>Ga0073906_1005251_pt1 | contig 11898 bp, 9 predicted proteins | sample Inofromicrocosms_FD_65485 | JGI IMG/M metagenome (GOLD analysis project Ga0073906, IMG submission 65485) | Mouse cecum microbial communities from Vienna, Austria - Inoculum for glucosamine and mucus D2O microcosms | ecosystem: Host-associated > Mammals > Digestive system > Large intestine > Cecum... | reverse complement strand
GCATTGCCGCAGTTATAATTCTGGGAAGACGCCACCATAATCTTCCCTTCCTCCACCAGTTTCCACGCCTCTTCCTTCGTTTTCGCCAACCCCTCATGGATTGCCGCGCCGCAAATTGACGTACGCAGCGGCGGCGTAATCCGCTCCGTCTCAATGGACGGGCCGGGCATCAGAATGGTTTCCGGCGTCATGCCCGAAATCACTTCCAAGGCCGGACGCACGTCCACCCAGCGCGGACGGCCCTTGGTCAATATTTCCAACACCTGCCGGTTGGCTTCGTTTACACGTTCTTCTATCGTCATCTCGTCAAAACCTTTCTGTAACCGCTTAGTTTCCTCGCAGTTCACCTTTCTTTATTTATTCCCGCTTTGCCACACATTCAAGCCATAATCCCCCGCAAAATCCCCTTTATCTTATAGGAAACGAACAAAATGCTTGCATTTTGATTCGTTTCCTGCGCCGGATGCACGCCGCAAAGCGACATATTTCCTATGTGCATCCTTGCGCATCCTCGCGGAGCGGTGTATAGTAAACGCATTTACTTAATGCGTTTACTATACAGTGTCTCCGACATCCACGCAATTCGCTGCCGGACCACTTCCTGAACGAACGGATTATCCACATCGGCGTCAAACCCGTGGTACGAACCGGAAATCTCGCGAAGCGTCACGTCCACTCCCGCCTCCGTCAGACGCCGCGCGTAGGCTGCCGCCTCATCGTGCAAGATGTCCATCTCCTGCGGTTCGATATAGGTTTTCGGAAGGCCGCCAACATCCGCCGTCCTCATCGGAACCAGAAATTCCTCGTCCGCCGAAACGGCTTTTAAGTATTCCCGCCACATGGCGAGGTTATTTTTCAACGGCCATGCGGCCTCGCTGTACGTTCTGGCAGACGGGTATCGGCCGCACCGGTTGTCAAGCGCCGGGTAAACAAGCATCTGTCCTGCCGGGAAATGGTTCGATTTCACATCCGAGCCAGCGCGGGCGGAACATTTTTTCTGTTCCCGCGCCCACAGCGCGATTCCCGCCGCAAGCGTCCCCCCGGCACTTTCCCCATACAAGAGAATCCTATCCGGGTCAATGCGAAGACTCCTTGCATGCATTTCCAGAAAACACCATGCATCCTGACAATCCCAAAGAGGCACGGGTGCCGGATGCTCCGGCAGAAAGCGGTATTCTGGCAGAAACACCTTCATCTTTAACTCCAGCGTGTACCGTGCCGCCAGCTGCATCATCATTAGCTGGATGGGGAGAAAGAAACCGCCGCCATGGCAATAAAGCATTGCGGGCGTTCCCTTTCCCGTTTCTTTTCTCGTTTCATTTTCTTCCGGCTCAAACACGAAACATTCCATCTCCTGGCCGTCACGCAGCGAGATTTTGACCGTTCGAACCACCACGCCGGAAGGCGGCGCAAACTCCCGGTTCTGCCTCTGCAATGTCTGTATCATCACCCGCAAGGCAGGCGCAAGCTTCGGATTGCCAAAATCCAGCCCCGTCCATTTGCCCGGGCCTTTTAGTTCCCGGCGGTATCCCCGTCCTGGCATCCCGCCTCTGACGTGCTTCGCGCCAGCGGACTCCCCGGGCCCGTTAACGTCTGCCAACACACACATGCCGTCACCTCCTAAAGCAGGATAATTTCATAGGCCTCCAGCCGGTCCAGGATCACGATTCGCTCCGTCTTTGTCCTTCGCACGGTGGCCGTCCCCCCGTTATAGGCTTTTGCCTCTGCCGCCGTATCGCCGAACTGTTTCTCTTCCGTTTCTCCCGCGTTGTCAAGCGGCAGGTGAAGTTCAATCCCGTACACCGGAAGCGGTTCAAAAAAGCTGTTGGAAAAGACGCCCGACGTGTTGATCAATTGCAGGACCGTCTGATTTCCTTTCTTCCCGACCAGCACTTCCACCATCGGAGTCAGGTCCGGCGCGATCTGCCTTGCCCCGCATACATTACAAAGCACGTCCTGCATCACTTGGAACGTATTCTGGTATCCTTCCTCATAGTAGAACGTCCCCGCCAGCCATGGCAGATACACGCCCTTCCCCTTTCCGTACGGAAATGCCGTCACGCCCGGGTGCCCCGTCACGTCCGCGTCCGTGTAATAGCAGATTTCCGGCGGGCCGTATGGATGCTCGCCGACCAGGTTCAAGTATTTTTGCGTCCCCTCCTCAAACTCCGCCATCACAAGATTTTCGCCGAGCGGGATGAGCGACGCTTCCATACAATGCGGGAATGCCTCCCGGTCTTTTTCCTCTACCATGAACACGGAAGAGCGAAGATTCGCTTTCTTTTCCTGTATCCGCTTGATTCCCATGCACTTAAGCGGGAACGGCGCGGAAGGATTCTGCATCGCCGACATCAGCGCGGTATCTCCGGTCACAAGTACGACGCCGCCGTTTTCGGCGAACGCGTCCAAAACCTTTGCCTGCTGATCGTTCAGCATCTTCGCGTCGCAGAGGATGGCAAGTTTCTTTCCGGCAAGCTGGTCCGTGCTTTTTAATTCACCCTGCCGCATCTCGTCAAACGGGACATGGCTCTCGGTCAGCGCCCGGATCCATCCGTTCATCTCATGGTCAAATCTGCCCATCATATTTCTATGTATCAGCATCACCTCCGCCGCGGACTCGATTCCCCGATACAACTCCTCGTGATCCCGGTGAAAATGAAACACCCTCTTCGTCCCCGCGAAGGAAGACATGTCCTTGTGGTTGTCTATGCGCCCCATGATGTAAATGCTGCAGGAACCGGCGTTTGCCAGGTTCTGCCACTGCCGAAGCTCCATCTGGGCGGGCGAAATGGACGTCTCCCGGTAACGGAAACCCAAAAATTCCACCGCCGCGCTGTCCACCACATGCCCACGCTTCGGCCCGCTGACTTTCCGCGCGTTCGAGGACGCGCTGTAAATCCATTTTTCCACGCCAATATCCGTGTTGGACTCCACCCGCAAATAATCCACTCCGTCGATGGCAATCTCCGGGCTGACCGCGCGAATCGTCTGGTGCAGGTTCATTTTCTGCTTTTTGGTGCACTCTCCCTTGAACTTCGTGTACAAACCGTATGCCGGAATCTTCGGGTCGTCCTTCTCCGGAATCTCCGCGCCGTACTGCTCCTTGAACAGCCGCTTGCAGTTCTCGCAATGGCAAGGGCCATGGTACTTATAATCATAATCCACCACCATAAATCCGCTCATGTTGCAGTACACCCCGTCAAACGGAATCTTTTCCAGTACTTCCTTCACGATTTCTGGCGCATATTTCTGCTGGTACTCGCTGTTAATGCAAGTCTGTACGTAACCGTTGTAATTCACGGCCTCCCCGTCCACCCTTTTATACGCCCAGTCCGGATGCGCCTCATAGACATCCTCGCGGATTTTGGAAAAATCCATCCGGGCAATCACCCGGATTCCCGCCTTGTGGCATTCCTCCACCGTTTTTTTCAGGCTGTCCCCGTGGAGATATTCACATTTTGGCTGATACTCCAAATCGGTATCGTAGCCGGCAATGATTCCGCCCGCGTTCAACGTCACGACGGTCGCGCCGAACTCTTTGAGATCCGCGGCAAATTTTTCCGCGTCCAAATCCTCCATGTCAATTTCCCGCAGATTCGTCTGAACCATTCTCCACGGATATCCTTCCCACCAATGTGCCATTGTCAGTCCTCCTTCCAAATCCATCTTCCGAAACACAAGCCCGGTGTTTTCTTCGCTCTGCCGCAGTTCAGCTAAAGCTGAATCGTGACTTTATTCTACACATGATTCTCATTTTGCGCAATTCTTATATTGATATCAATGTCACTATTTTGATATAACTGGCGACCATAAATAGTAACAATTTCCGAACCTGGTAAGTCAACATGGTGACTGACCGTCATAACCGCCATCTGTAACCAGAAGGATTTCTTCTGGGGGATTGTCTGTATTTACCAAAGAACGATATCTCTTTCTGCAATGCTCCACCGTTTCCAGAGGTTCTGTCACTTTGGCATATGGCGGCCAGTCAAATTCCTTTCCGGTATAGTCGGGATCCGGATACATGGCGCGAAAACGCTCGGACGAGAAGAATGGTTCGTGGGGGTCAAAGGTTTCAATCTGTAAAAACCAGTTGTCCTCTTTGTGGTTTTCCCGCAAAAATTCCAGTCCATTAAGAAACGTCACGGCCTGGGGCATATCGCGCTCTTCTTGGAGATACTGGCGGTTTACCGCGTCGTTTCGATTCAAGTCGGGCATTCCAAGATGGCGCATCATTTTCTTCTTTGCACGGTCGCCCTCACTTTGCAGAAATCCTGACATGTCAGGCTCCTTCACCTGCCCTTTCCACGGGTCGCCCTCCTGACCGCGGCTGATTTCCCAGGAATTATACCGGGTATGGTAGGTCGCGCCCCCGTCCTCCCAGTAATGCTGGTGATCCGACACCAGGTGGGTATAAATTCCGTGCCGTTTGAGCATTTCCGGCATGGAATCGTCAAACGGCTCTAACGGTCCCCAGCTACGGTGAAGAAAATTGTATCTTCCCGTGTGTAGCTCCCGTCTGGCCGGCATGCAGGGCATGCTGCCAATATAACAGTTGTCAAACGTCACCGCCCGTTTTGCCAGGCGGTCAAAATTGGGCGTGTGCGCGTCCGCACATCCATATGCTCCCAGCATCCTGCTGTTTAAAGAGTCAAACATAACCATAATCGCTTTCAATTTATTTTACCTCCGATTTTTTCTGAATATGTTTTTCAAGATTGGGTTGCTCGTATTTTTCCCGATATAACTGGTTTTTTCGGGAACGATAATCGGCCGGTGTAAAACCGGCATATTTTTTAAATTCTTTACCAAAATGGCTTTGGGACGCAAAGCCAAGATATTGGCTGATTGTTTGCAGGTCATAGTCTGAGTAGCGGAGAAGATTTTTTCCCCGCTCCACCTTTTCACGCATAATGAACTGGTGCAGCGTCATGTGCTCGTTTTTGCGGAAAATCATTCCGAGGTAAGACGCGGATGTTCCCATCTGTTTCGCCATTTCTTCAATGATGATTTTTTCGTGGAAATGTTGAAACACATATTCTTTTGCCTGCCGGACCAGCGGATGATACTGTCCCCTGTTTTTTCGGATATAGCGGCAGAGAGTCAGGCAATATGCGGTCGCCACTTCGAAAAGCTCTTTCTCTTTTTCGGTTCCCTCCACCATTTGGATGCATGCGTCCGCAATCGAATATACCATCTCGGAATCTATCGACTCTTGCCGCAGAACCTTGGTACAGATGCTGGAAACCGAGCAGATTATCAGATTTTTTAAATTACGCAAGTGATTTCCGGCCAAATATCCGGCCTCCCCGCCCAGATGAATCTCGCCGTCCATAAAATGTATAATTTTCGTCTCGTCACCGCTGAGGATGACTTCTACCAGTTCTTCGTTCCAGAGGGGCGTGTTGTGTAAAATACCGGCTTCTTGCCGCTGAAAAAGAATCTTTTCCAGACGTTCGGAAAATTCTGCTATTTTTTTCTGGTTCAATTGAAATTGTATTTCCATCGCTTTTGATCTCCCTTTGCCGATATGGCGCTACTATATTGTCACATCAGTATTTTGCGGGTTCTAAAGTCATGTATTGACATGCAGGCATGTCATACATGACCTTTCGACCCTTGGTATCATCATAATCTCAAAAGCGAAATTCGTCAATGTGTATTGTTTTTACGCGTCCTCGTATCGATTGGACTGCAGGATTGTTCCCACGATTCTTGCCGCACAGGTGCGCAGTTCCTGGTGAAGCAACCGTTCACCCTCGGTTTTTTTCATTCCTTCAAGGATTTCTCTCACGTCGCCAGGGTCGCCCGGCATAATCAGGTCGTTTCCCGCCCGGATGCAAAGATCCGCCTTGGAGCCGCCCACGGTAGTCGTGTTCCAGTCTGTCATTACCATCCCCTGGTATCCCCATTCTTTGCGGAGCACGTTTGTCAGCAAATCATAATTGTTGGCCGAGTGGATTCCGTTGATTAAATTGTAGGAGCTCATGACCGCCAGCGGTGCCGATTCTTTTATCGCGATTTCGAAGCCTTTCAGGTAAATTTCCCGCAATGCCCGTTCTGAAACGACCGCGTCACAGTGATGGCGGTTGTCTTCCTGGTTGTTACAAGCGAAATGCTTGATTGTCGTTCCCACTCCCGGCATATTCTGTACCCCCCTGGTGATAGCGGCGGCCATTTTCCCGGAAAGCAGAGGGTCTTCCGAATAATATTCGAAATTACGTCCGCAAAGCGCGTTTCTGTGAATGTTCATTCCCGGTGCCAGCCAGAGCGTCACATGAAATTCAATCATTTCTTCGGCCACAAGACGTCCGATATCTTCCATAAGCCCGGTATCAAACGTCTGTGCCAGCAAGGTTCCTGATGGAATCCTGGTGCAGAACTGGTAATAGTCCGTCCCCTCGTCCCGGCGGGTCGGTCCGAAAAACTTTTCCATCACGCTCATTTCGTAGGGTTTTCCATCTGGATCCAGTTGATAATATTTGACCAGTCGTAACCCGGCCGGACCATCTGCCAAAATGATGTTTGCCAGATTCCATGGTTCGCGGGCATAGTTTGTGGTCGTCTCGCCCGCGGCTCCCGGCACCGTTATCGCCGCCATGCCGATTTCTTCTTTGCGTGCGGGCGAATCGGAGGGCAAAGTGGCGGATGCCCCACAGACGAGCACTGCCATCTGTTCATCCGTCATGTGGTTCAGAATGCGTTTTTGCTCCTCGCTCTCCGTCATTTTCCACGAGTCGTGGCAAGCGTGGTCATTTACGTCCGCCGCATCCGGTTTTTGGACTTTCCTTGCTTCTACTTCAAAGACGGGAAGCTCTGAAAAAAACGTTTTCTTGCAATCCGGAAGCTGAATTTCTTGTAGTTTTTCTTTTGGCGGGCATACGGACGCGGTGCGTTGCACCACGATTTCCTCCGCAACGTGCAGATATCCGATTTCATCTACCTGGTTAGAAGCGTTTCCCACGAGGATTCCATAATGGCCTGGTTCTAAAATATACGAACTTCTGCTCTCGTCAAAGGACGCGCAGGAAGAGATTTCAAAGGATGCCCGAAGCGTTTGTGTTTCTCCCGGTATCAGCAATTTTGTCTTGGCAAATGCCACGAGACGTTTTTCCTCCTTGGCAAGCATGCCGCACGGCAGGCTTGCGTAAACTTGGATTACTTCTCTGCCCGCATATGCCGCCCCGGTGTTGGTTACTTCCAAAGTGACTTCTGTTTTGTCTCCTTCCACTACAATCCGCGGGCGCTTCCACTCAAATTTCGTATAGGACAGTCCATATCCGAAGGCGTATCGGGGTACGATTCCTGCCTTTTCAAAATATCGGTATCCTACATAGATTCCTTCTTGGTAGTATTCTTTGGAAGTGTCTCCGCTTCGATAACTAAAGGTTTCACTGTTGGGATAATCTTCGTAATGCACCGGCCAGGTATCCGTCAGTTTTCCCGACGGACTTACCTCTCCGGTCAGAATTCGTGCCACCGCGGTTCCGGCTTCCATACCCGGCTGGTGAATATATAATAACGCGTCCACCTTGCAAGTATCCATGAAATCCACGTCTATTACGCTGCCGCAATTAATGATTACCAGAAGCTGCTCAAACCGTTCCCCTAAAAGGCGGATGCTCTCCCGCTCCTCCTGCGTGAGACGGTAATCGCCTGCTCCGTCAGAGCGGTCTTTTCCTTCCCCGGCATTCCGTACGAGCACATAAATGGCGGTTTCCCCATTATATTTTTCCAGGTCTGAAATACTGGGGATCGGTCCCGGTTCTGGTATGTAAGCAGGAGAATGAAGATATACCTGGATTAATGCCTGGTCGAAGGCAATTTCTTTTTCCTTGCTCATTTTTTGCGCATGCTTGTAAATATCTGCATAATATGCTTTTTGCCTGATTTCTTCAGCCTCGTCGTAAGCGTCCAGCCAATTTGACGTCGTAATCTTAAATCCGGCGTTTATCAGCCCCTTTTCTATATTGACGCTATATCGTTCATGTACGTCCCCGGAGCCGGTTCCCCCGGTCACCGTATGCCTTGCACCGGAACCAAACAAGGCGATGTCGCCCCATTTTTTTAAAGGAAGCATTCCCTTGTTTTCCAGAAGCACCATTCCTTCTGCCGCCGCCTTGGCGGAAAGCTTCCGATGTGCGCGCTCCCTTTCGGTTTCCACGCCGCTCCGGCTTCCCGCATAACGGATTTCTTTTATCTTTTTCATTGCCTTCAATCTCCTATCGTATTCAAATCAACGCCGTTGGTGTCTTTGACCTTCCAGATTAAAAGTACCAGTCCGATGATTACAAATGGTGCGACCAAAACCATGTAGCCAATGGCGAATACCATCGAAATCATAGTCAGCCAAAACAGCTGTTTTTCCTTAAACAGATGTTTCATTGCATGAAATATGCCGCTTTTATTTTTCTTTTCCACCGATTCTTTCTTTTTTGCCGGATGTCGTTCTTCATATGGTGATTCCAGGTATTTTACGCGTTGTTTTAAAAACATTTCCGACTCCCGGGGAACCAGGAAGATGTAAGCGGCGATTGCAAAGGCCAGCACCGCGGGAACCGCGTACACGTTTCTCCAGAGCGTGCTGTTGTTTCCCATTACGGTCGCCCGCAATACCGGCACGAGGATAATGCAGAAAGCGCCGGTTCCTTTTACAAATCCATAAAAGGTTGCGCGTTTTTTCTGCGGTGCCACTTCATACAGATAAATAATCTGCATGTCGGACGAAACCATGAACACCGTAATGGTATAGCCGACATAAAAAACAAGAATGCTCGGCGACCATGCGCACAGCGCCATTCCGATTCCCATCATAATGATGTTAAATGCCAGAAACGGTTTCCTGCCAAATTTATCCGAAAGCGCCTTATAAAAAGGCAGAATCGGGAGAATCAGGTAGGATATGATATTGACCGCGCTGAACCTGGAGACCGCTTCGTTGTAAGACAGGTTGTAGGGATTCACAAAAAATTCTGTCACGATGGACGACTGTAGCTGTCCACCAATCTGCGTGGCAATCGCGTCAATTCCCGCGCCTAAAAGAATTGCAATTCCGGCAAAAAATAATGCGAATTTCAGTGGCTTTCTGTTCAATTGAGCCTTTCTTTTTTCCAGTTCGCAGGCATCCCTTTTTTCGATTTTATCTCTTGAAGTCATGGAAAATTCCTCCTTTCGTATATTTGATTCATTCTTCAAGTGTCTCTATCATAATCGGAAAACAGGGATTTGTTTATAACATTCTGTTACTATTTATCACGTTTTCTAACTATCTTGCGACTCCCATGGTTTGCGCTGGTAAGGATGACATCTTTCCACGGGAACGGGACATCAGTTGCTATTACTGCCTACGAACCACGCTTATCTGCGGTTGCATACAATAAATGCATGAATAATTTTCAATTTTCAACACAAATCGACACGTTTAAATCTTTTTCATTGCCTCCTTCCGCCATTCTCCCGGTGTCATACCCGTCACTCGCTTAAAACGGCGGATAAAATAACTGACATTTTCAAATCCGCATTCAAAACAAATTTCCATCACGGATTTGGTCGTGTCCTCCAGCATTTCCTTCGCCCATTCCACCCGGTAAGCAATCAGGTACTGTATCGGCGACATGCCGGTAATTTTCCTAAAAAACGCACACAAATACTGTGAAGGTGCAGACGAACGTGGCCAAGAAAAAAACGGCTGAAAAAGACTAGTGGGTAATTTAAAGGCTGTCACGACAAATCAATGTGACAGCCTTTGTTATGGTAAAAACTCAACCTTGTTTCATCCTTTCCCATGAATCTCCTTTGCCACTTCCCGCGCGTACGGCGTGTTCGCCACGCCTCCTTCCCCGGTTTCCCGCAGGGACACATGCATGGACTCGCCAACTTCCTTCATGGCGTCTATCACCTGGTCGGGCGGAATCCTGCTCGTGATCCCGGCCAGTGCCATGTCCGCCGCCGCAAGCGCGTTCACCGCCCCGATGACGTTGCGTTTCACGCACGGCACTTCCACCAGTCCCGCCACCGGGTCGCAGACGAGCCCGAGAAGGTTCTTCATGGCCATCGCCGCCGCATGCACGATTTGCTCGTTGTCACCGCCCTTCAAATAAACAAGCGCGCCCGCTGCCATCGACGAGGCCGAACCGACTTCCGCCTGGCAGCCGCCCTGCGCCCCGGCGATAAACGCCCTGGCCGCGATGACCTGGCCGATTCCGGCCGCAACGTACAAGGCTTCGACGATTCGCTCACGGCTAATCGCGACACTGCCGTTTTCCACTCGTTCCCGCCCCCCGGCACTCTCGCGATTTTCCACGTCTTCACACTCCTCCGCCGTTTTGCAATTTCTAGCACTCTCTCGTGACTCGGCTTCTTTGTATTCTCCCGCATTTTTCTGGTACAGCGGTACCAGCACCGCCGGCAGCACCCCACAAGCCCCGGCCGTGGGAGCCGCCACGATGCGTTTCATGCACGCGTTGGATTCTCCCATCTGGAGAGCCTGCGCGATGACCTTGCCCACGAAGTCGCCGACAAGCGCGCCGCCTTGCTTCCGATATTCCTCCATTTTCGCCCCGTCCTTCCCGACCAGGCCGCTGCCCGACATCAGGGACGGGTCATAATTTTCACTGGCCGCCAACATGGCCTCCCACATTTTCCCCATGGTAGCAAGCGACTCCGCCTCGCTGACGGAGCGTTCGTTCATGTCATCCTGCAAAACGGCCCGCCAGAAAGGAATTCCCTCCTCCCCGCAAAGCCGGATGATTTCTTTCAAAGACTGATATGCCATCCCATTTCCTCCTGCCACAAAATACCAGCACGTACCCGATTTCCAAATGCATCGCGTCAATTATCCATTTGACTTTTCCCCTTCAATATAAATCACTTTCCGAATGCCGTCCCGCGCTTCCATACGCTGAATGATGTCTACGGGGACGACCTGGTCCACCTCGATAATCATGACCGCGTCGCCCCCTTTTTTCTCCCGGTACAAGTTCAGTGCCGCGATATTGATGCCCGGTCCGGCAAGCATGGCGGTAACGTTCGTCACATGCCCCGGCCGATCCTGATGGTAAACAATCAGCGTCGGGTTCTCACCCGTGCAATTTACGGCAAGGCCGTTCAATTGGTTTACCATGATGCGGCCGCCTCCCAGCGAGGAGGCTTGTACCTCCAGACATTTTCCGTCCGCGCCCTCCACCTTTAAAAGCGCGGTGTTTGGATGCGCCCCCGCGAGCCGGATTTCATGAAAGGAAAACGAAAGGCCCTCTTCCCCGGCGATTTCAAAGCTGCGGGGAATTTTCATGTCATCGGGCTTCATGCCCAAAAGCCCGGCAACCAGAGCCTTGTCGGTTCCGTGCCCTTTGCCGGTCGCGGCAAAGGAACCGGCGAGGCCGATGTCCGCCCTCACCGGCCGGCTTCCCAAAAGTTTTCTCGTGATATAACCAATCCGCACCGCCCCCGCCGTGTGGGAGCTGGACGGACCGACCATGACCGGTCCCAAAATATCGAAAATATTCATGGCATTCCTCCATAATGAGTATTCGTCTTTCTGACAAAAATTATCAAAATTCTTTCTTTAAATTTAACATAATTCCATGACACGTTCAAGGGAGAAATTACATCACCCGCTTTGCCAAGGGCAAATCAAGTTTCTTTTCACATGAGACAGAAAACACTGAAAAGCAGCCATCTTTCGTAGAGCCCTCTCAATCCAAAAAGGACGTCCAAAAGCTACCATACGGCCAGTGCCGTACCCCAGGGGTAACTTTCGAACGCCTCGCTTCATTTTATATTATGATACAAGCGTCAAAAGGTCATGCGTTTCATGCTTGCATGAAAAAGGATGACTTTGGGACGCGCAAAACACCGAAAAGCAGCCATTTTTCGCAGAAAAATGAGCGGATTTGAGGT
>Ga0073906_1005249_pt1 | contig 11899 bp, 6 predicted proteins | sample Inofromicrocosms_FD_65485 | JGI IMG/M metagenome (GOLD analysis project Ga0073906, IMG submission 65485) | Mouse cecum microbial communities from Vienna, Austria - Inoculum for glucosamine and mucus D2O microcosms | ecosystem: Host-associated > Mammals > Digestive system > Large intestine > Cecum... | reverse complement strand
ACACCACCCGCCTGGCGGATGCCGCCAACAACCTGGGCTTCCGCAAGAACACCATTTTGCAGATCCCCAGCAATGACTACAAGGTCAACTACTCCTGGGACAGCACCGTGGGCACCCTGGTCAACACCGACCGGGCTGTGAACCTGACGGGCCCCGACATCAGCAAGACTCTGCTGGTGATCTCCAACAGCTCCGACTACACCGTGGACTGCGTGATCGTTCTGGACCAGTATCTGGACACCGTGAACAAGATCATTGAGCAGAACGAAACCAAAAAGTACGATCTGACCACCTTCGACGGCGACGACCAGAACATCGCTCTGGACGAAGTGGCGGAGAAGGACTACGCGGTTATCACCGATGTGGGTAATCTGGGCAATATGCTGCTGATTTCCGCCCCCGAGCTGGTGGAAGCCTCTATCAGCAAGATTTCCGGCGTGTCCAACGCCAGCGCTACCGTAAAAGCCATCGTGGCCGACGGCACGGAGTACGTTGGTTCCCCTGTGGCCCACCACAAGAGCGCGACCTACAACACCGAAAACGCCCGCAGCCTGGACAACACCACCAACTTCGAGCGGATCGAGACCATTGGCGAGGCCACTCTGATCCTGGATTTCCAGGGTAAGTGCATCGGCCTGGGCGAGCCTGAGTCCGACGAGGTCTTTGCCTATGTAGCCCAGTACGCCACCCGCCACGTGGACGGCTTCGGCACCGAGATGCGTCTGGTGGCCAAGCTGTACCTGTCTGACGGCACCTCCGGCGTGTACCCCATCAACACCTCCGCCGGTACCGCCAGCACCAACTCCTTCAAGGACTACAAGCACAACAACGGCGCCGGCTATCAGACCAACGAGAACACCCTGAACGGCAAGCCTCTGGCCAATCCTTCCAAGGCGGTCGAGGTATATGACGACACCTACTTCACCATGGTGAAGAGCGACGGCACCCCCAACGGCAACGGCCTGGGCGTATTCAAGGCCAGTGTGCGGGCCGACGGCTCCGTTGTACTGGCGAAGCTGTCCGGCCAGGACACCAAGCGGGATGACGCGGACCACGCCATCGGGGCGGCTGCCCGGGCCGTGGTGGGTCACTCCACGCTGATCGTCACCAAAACCTATCCCGCCGGCAACATGAACACCATCGGCGGCAACGTCACCTCCACCGCGGACAGCAGCAAGTACATCTACCAGACCAACAAGACCGTGTTCTTCTATGTCAACGGCAGCTGGGGCACCAACGGCGACACCCTGGACGTGGTAACCCGCACCGGCATCGAGAATATGGCCAAGTTCATCCACGGCGAGAACTCCGACGACAACAACGACAAGGACGAGTTTGTGCAGGTGTTCTCCGAGCTGGTGGTTGACCGCCGCCAGGTGAAGGCCGAGATGATCTACGGACTGGAAGTGGGCGCCAGCAACGACGTGGTTCTCTATGACCAGGGCCGCTGGCACACCACCGCGGTGTCCTCCAGCAAGGCCGACGGAAAGCTGGTCACCCTGACCTACGACGTGTATGATCTGGACGGCGAGCTGAAGCAGATCACCTACGACAACGACGGCAAATACTACGAGGAGATCGAGGCCAAGCAGGAGGCCGCCAACAAGCCCACCGGCTACTACACCATCGGCAAGGACACCATCCAGCCCGTGGCCGTGTTCCACGACAAGAACAGCGCGGGCGAGAAGCACGACTTTGCCAGCAGCAGCCTCTATCCCGACGACAACAAGGCCAAGCTGAAGAAGAACGTGTTTGTAATCAACGCCATCGTGGACCACGTGGACTTTGAGAACAACATCTTCACCAAGATCGAGGACGTGGGCGGCATCACCAAGAACGCCATCGTGAAGGACCTGACCAACAACAGCTACACCACCTTCACCTCCGCCCAGGACATCCAGCGGGCCTGCGACGCGGGCAACACCGTGAAAATCTCCTACTGCTACGACACCAGCGGAAATGACGCCTACAAGGTGAAGGTGGTCTTTGTGACCGGCTTCGAGCCCAAGGGCACCAACGTGGTCGTGGACAGCAAGGACCCCAGCAAGGCTGTTCTGGACGAAAAGTTCAACCTGATTACCGTTGACGCGGTGGACGGCAAGGTCAACACCGGCGCTATGTACAACGCCCTGACTGCCGCCGGTTACTATATCGTGAACTATGGCAACAGCACCATCGGCACTGTTACCGACAGTGACGCGGCCGGCAAGCCCCTGACCACCATCACGGTTGCCAGCAACAGCAACAGCAATGTGGGCTGGCGGATGTTCAATGTGGTCCTGGGTGAGAAGTATTGGACCATCAGCATCGACGGCAAGGTTGCCCAGTATGTGAAGCAGGGCGAGAAGGCCAAGGAAATTGACTTCACCAAGATCAGCACCAAGGGCGGCACCGGTTATGTCATTGATAAGACATATACCACCAGTTCTTCCGCCAGTGTGCCTGTCGGGTATAACACCTACGCCACCAAGCTGGACGAGGTCGTTGTGGACGGCACCGCCGCTAAGTATCCCGTTGTCATCAAGACTGGCTATGTGAAGATTAACGGCACCGCCGGAAGCGATTGCCCCACCGGCACTCCCGCCTACACTGAGGTCGGTAAGGATCTGCAACTGCCCGAGGTCGACGCCAGCAACATCTACAGCTACACCATCAACGGCCAGACCCGGAATGTTGCCGGCAACGGCAAAATCCCCGCCGCGCAGATTGTGAATGATATCACCTTCGGCGGCACTGTGAATGCGACGAGCGTAATTGTGGACGGTACTGCGTACAACGTGGCTGAGGCTATGGAATACGTGGCCAATAAGGCCGACCGTCTGGGCACTGGCCTGAAGAAGTCTGACAACACCTTCGTGCTGTACGGCGACTTTGCTCCTAATGCGAACGAGAGCTATGAGACAGGCTATGTGGGTATGACCGCTGACGGCACCACTTATACCGCCGCGCAGAAGTACAATACGGAGTACAAGGCCACTGCCGGCGACGGCACCGGCTGGGAGTACATCCCCCAGAGTGCTGACGGCACCTATGCGGCTACCGGCACCTACTATACCTACGCCCAGGGCGTGAAGCCGACCACCAACTTCAAGGTGACCACCGGTAAGATTCTGGTGACTGTGAATGGCGCCAATAGCAAGATGCTAGCTGCTAGCGGAGACTTCAAGGTCACTGATTATGTCCTGCCCGGCGATCTGCCCGCCTTTGGCGTGCTGTACACCGTTGGCGACGATGCCACCCGGTATGTGGTGAAGAACGCCAACTGCGGTACTACCGCTACTGCTGGCAGGGGAAGCAGCTGGACCGGCGACATCAATATCATTACCACCGGACTTACTGCACCTGAGGAAGTCGGTGCCGCCACCACAACTACGGCGGCAAGTGCTGTGAAAACTGCTGCGGAAGCGACCACCAATTGGAGCAGCATGACTGATGCGGAAAAGGCCGTGGTTTATCGCAACGAGAGAAGAAAGTCGATGCCTTCCTCTGGCGCGGGAGCGATTTCGGGCCAGCAGTTGAGTGACATTGGAGTCAACCCGACGGTTGTGTCCTCCAAGCCCATCGGCCTGTACTTCCCCGTCACGGACGGCGAGACTGTAACAGTTAAGTTCTACAACGGCGGCGTTGAGAATGGACAGCCCACCGGAACCTATGTCACCACAAGCACTTGGCAAAATGCGGGCACCGGTAATGGCGGGTGCTTCTTCGACAAATCCAATATGAGTATGCTGAAAGGCGGAGCGATGTACACCTATGTAGTGGAGCGGAGCCTGTCTACCGGCGGTACGATTGTCAATTCCTTCGTCACACCGAGTGACTATCTGGACTAAGCCATTCTTTTACCCCCCGGGAGAAATCCCGGGGGGTTCCCCTATTTCTCAGCGAAACGCCAGATAGACGTAAAGCTTCTGGGTCTCGTTCAGGCAGGTGCGCATACTGCTGTTTTCCCCCTGGTTAAACACCGTAAAGCCGCTCGGGGTGATGGAGAGCCCCGTGTACGCCCCCACGGAAAAGCTGGCGATATTCAGCGCCAGCCCGCCGTATGCAATCAGATTTGTGGAGCTGTTGTTCATCACGAAATTGGACGGCATCACCAGCACCGCCCGGGGACGGAAGCCCAGAGACACGTCCCGCCGCGCCGCGCCGTTGCCGGAGTAGCTCCCGGTGACCACAGGCTGATTGTTGGGACTGTATGCCGCACCCGCCGTAGATTGAGCACGTTCAATGGCGGTCTGCTGGGCGGTGAGGGCGGCGTCGATTTTGGCGTTGTCGCCGTTGAAATCCACCCGCTGGACCTTGTCCTGGGGCTCCCACTGGCAGAGGTTGTAATTTTGGGTATAGTTGGTTGACATTTTGTGTTCCTCCCTTAAAAGCAGTTTCATAAAGGGTGGGAATCCGGCAAAAGTTGTACGTTTGCGTACACCCAACGAAAAAATAAAATGTTACAGTTTCGTGACAGCTCCCAAACGGAATGCAGAGGCGGTCCAAACCGACAGACAGGTTGCAATTCCGGTGCTATTGGTATATAATGCTCGTTGAGATTGTATAGAAAAGGAGTACAGCGTATGACTTTCCTGGAGGAATTGAAAAACCTGGGCGTGGATACGGACGAGGGCCTGGAGCGGGTGATGGGCGACAGCGGCCTGTATGAAACGCTGCTGGATCTGTTTGTGGAGACCCTCCAGGACAACCCGGTCGCGCCGGAGGACTTCGGCGGCGATTTGGAACCGCTGATTAAAACGGTCCATATGCTGAAAGGGGCTGCGGGCAACCTGTCGCTCACCCCTGTGTTCCGCGGGTACAACAGCATTCTGGGCCTTCTGCGGGAAGGAAATCCCGTCCAGGCCCGGAGGGAGTTTGAGGCGCTGCTGCCGGTCCAGACCCAGCTGCTGGCCTGCATCCGGCGGCGCCAGGCCCCCTGACTTTTTTAGGAAGTGAGTGTTGGCAGAATGAAAACAGAGGTGACCCGTCCGGCGGAGCAGATCACGGCCGATACGCTTTTAATCGTAGACGACGACGCAATCAACCGCAAGGTGCTGGGGAAAATTTTTTCCGGCTGCTACCAGGTGGAGGAGGCGCAGGACGGGGCGGCGGGGCTGAAAAAGCTTCTGGACGATCCCGACTCCTACTGCGCCGTGCTGCTGGATGTAATGATGCCGGGGTTGTCGGGGATTGAGGTGCTGCGGGAGCTGAAGGCCCAGAACCTGCTGGATAAAACCCCCGTCTTTTTGATTACGTCCGAGCGGGGGGAGGCCGTGGTCCGGGAGGCGTATCAGCTGGGCGTGATGGATGTGCTGTCCAAGCCGGTGGTGCCTTACGTGGTGCGCCGGCGGGTGCAGTCCGTCATTGAGCTGTTTGAGGCCCGGAAGCATCTGCGCACTGTGGTGGAGCACCAGAGCATCGCCCTGCTGGAGCAGGCGGAAAAAATTATTCAGCTCAACCAGGGGATGATTGAAGCGCTGGCCACGGCAATCGAATTCCGCAATGAGGAATCCGGCGGCCATGTCCAGCGGATCTGCGCCATCACCCGCCTTATGCTCCAGAACACCGAGTTTGGCGCGGGCCTGAGCCCGGACGAAATCGAAAATATCGCCTTGGCCTCCATTATGCATGACGTAGGCAAAATTTCCATCCCCGACGCGGTGCTGACCAAGCCGGGCAAGCTCACGCCCCAGGAATATGAAATTATCAAAAGTCATACCTTCCGGGGCGTGGAAATTCTGGAGCGGGTGCCCCAGCTGCGGGAGAGCGGCATATACTGCTACGCCTGCGACATTGCCCGCCACCACCATGAGCGGTGGGATGGCGGGGGGTATCCGGACGGGCTGGCGGGCAACCAGATCTCCCCCTGGTCCCAGGTGGTCTCCCTGGCGGACGTGTACGACGCGCTGTGCTGCCGGCGGGTGTATAAGCCGCCGATCCCCCGGGAGAAGGCGCTGGAGATGATTCAGACGGGGCAGTGCGGCCAGTTCAATCCCCGTCTGCTGGACAGCTTCCTGGCGGTGGAGGACGAGATTCACCGCCTGTACGAAAATTTGCCTGAACTGCTGACGGGATGACCGCTCCCAAACAGGCAGGCGCGATGAAAACAGGTGGAATTGCTATGTATCATTGCCGGCTACAGTTTTATCTGCTGAATATACCGCGGGAAATAGCCGAAATCCTGAGGGCGGAGCCACCTCTGGAGCGGTTTACCCATGTGTTTACCGAGAGCGCCGGACTGGACCCGGCGCTGGCCGGCCAGGCGGACGTGGTGCTGGCCCATCTGCCGGGGGGAGACGGGCTTTCCGCCCTTGCCCCGACGCTGCGGGAGGATGCACAGCTGATTTTGCTGGGGGGCTGGGAGGGCCTCCCAGCCGCCGCTCTGGAGCTCCCCCAGCTGGCCGGCCTGTGGCCGGCCTCTGTGACAGAGGATATGGTCCGGCTCCAGTTCCGCCAGTGGCAGAAAGGCTGCAAGCGGGACAAGGATTTGTGGCAGGCGGAGCAATTTTTAAACGCCTGCATCAACGGGGCGCCCAACCTGATCTGGTTCAAGGACAAGGACGGCATCCACGAAAAGGTGAACGACAGCTTCTGCCAGGTGGTGGGCAAGACCCACCGGCAGGTGGAGGGGCGCACCCATGCCTATATCTGGGATGTGGAGGAGGACGACCCGGCCTGCATTGAGTCGGAGCGGGAGGTCATGCAGGAGCGGAAAACCTGCGTGTCCAACGAAGTGGTGCAGACCGGCAGCGGCCAGCGGCTGCTGACCACCTATAAATCTCCCGTCTACGACCTGGACGGGATCGTGGCCGGTACGGTGGGGGTTGCCATCGACGTAACCCAGGAGCGGGCCTACGAGCAGGCGATTACCGAGAAAAACCGGACCATGGAGATGCTCTTCTCTACCATGGACTGCGGCGTCATGTGCCATTCCCTGGACGGCAAGCGGGTGATCAGCGTCAACCAGGCGGCCCTGCGGCTGCTGGGCTATTCCTCGCAGGAGGAGCTGCTGGCGGACGGCTTCAATCTGGTGGCCCAGTCGGTGGCGGACGAGGACAAACCCAAGCTGCGGGCCAGCATCACCTCCCTGAAAAAGCCGGAGGACAGCGTCAGCGTGGAGTACCGGGTGCAGCACGCAGACGGCTCGGTTCTCCACATTCTGGGCAACGTGAAGCTGGTGGAGGAGGGCGGCGAGCTGTTTTATCAGCGGTTCCTGCTGGACTTCACCGCCCAGAAGCTGCGGGAGGAGGCCAAGTGGGCCCAGAAGGACTGGGAGATGCAGTACCAGGAGCGGGTCTTTGAAATCTTCTCCACCTTCCTCTCCGATAACGTTGACGACATCTATATGATGCTGGACGAGTGGGGAAAAAAGGCGGAATTTATCAGTCCCAACGTGGAGCGGGTGCTGGGTCTGTCCCGGAGCGCCCTGATGGAAAATCTTCAGATTCTGGACCAGGCCAAGTATTTTACCGGCGGCAGGGTAAGCCGTGAGGACTTGAAAAAGCTGAAGCCTGGAATGTCCCTGGAGCGGATGGAGACGGAGCGGGTCAACCATCAGACCGGCGAGCGCCGGTGGTTCCAGGAGAGCGTGCACTGTGTATCCCTCCAGGGAGTCAAGAAGATTATTGTCTATATCTCCGACCGGACCCAGGAGCGCCAGACCCAGGACACGTTGACGGAGGCCCTGGAGATGGCCCAGGTGGCCAACCGGGCCAAAAGCACCTTCCTGAGCAACGTAAGCCACGACATCCGCACCCCCATGAACGTAATTATGGGCTTCCTCACCCTGCTGGGAGAGGAGGCCGACAACCCCAAGCGCGTCCGGGAGTACGCCCAGAAAATCGCCGCCGCCAGCCAGCACCTGCTGGAGCTGATTAACGACGTGCTGGACATGAACAAAATTGAGAGCGGCAGCGCAGTCCTCAACATTACCGGCCTGCGTCTGGCGGATCTGATTGACGAAGTGAACACCATTATCCGTCCCCAGGCCAGGGAGAAGGGCCAGACCTTTGAAATCCAAACGGACTCCCTCACCTGCGAGTATCTGCTGGGGGATAAGCTGCGGATCAATCAAATCATGATAAACATCCTGTCTAATGCGGTGAAATACACGCCCAGCGGCGGAAAAATCACCATGAAGGTCACCGAGCTGCCCCAGGTGGACAAAAATTACAGCCGCATCCGCTTTGTGGTCCGGGATAACGGCCAGGGCATGAGTGAGGAATACCAGCGGGTGCTCTTCGACCCCTTCACCCGGGAGGAGGTGAACGCGTGGCACCAGATCCAGGGCACCGGCCTTGGTATGGCCATCACCAAAAGCCTGGTGGACCTGATGGGCGGCACCATCCGGGTGGAGAGCCAGATGGGAAAGGGCAGCGTATTCACCGTGGAACTGGAACTGCGGGTCCAGGAGCAGGAGGAGGACCCGGACTTCTGGAAGCGCTATGGGATTGCCCGCATGATTGTGGCGGATGACGATGAGGACATCTGCCGGGACATTGCGAAGAAAATGGCCGGAGGGGGCGTTGTTACCCAGTACGCCACCCGCGGAGAGCAGGCCGTGGAGATGGTCCGCGCCGCCCGGGAGCGGGGAGAGCCCTTCGACCTGATTCTGCTGGACTGGAAAATGCCCGGCCTGAATGGACTGGAGACCGCCCGGCTGATTCAAAAGAGCGCCCCGGAGAAGCCCCCCATCCTGCTGTTCACTGCCTACGACTGGGTGGACGTGGAGCAGGAAGCTATGGAAGCGGGCATTGAGCACTTCCTTGCAAAGCCCTTCTTCATGAGCAGCTTCAAGGAGACCATCCAGCGGATGCTGGGCGGCGAACAAAAGACGGCGCTTTCCGCCGGCGGAGAGGGCATTTTGACGGACCGGCACGTACTCGTTGTGGATGACATCGCCCTCAACCGGACCATTCTGGTGAAAATTCTCACCACCCTGGGGGCGGTCTGTGATGAGGCGGAAAACGGCCAGGCGGCGCTGGAGAAATTTGAGGCTTCGCCCGCCGGAAGATACGACCTGATTCTGATGGACATTCAAATGCCGGTTCTGGACGGCTATGCGGCCACCCGGGCCATCCGTGCCAGCACCCACCCCTCCGCCCGGTCGATCGCCATTGTCGCCATGACCGCCAACGCCTTTGTGGACGATATTCGGGACGCCCTGGACTCCGGCATGGACGGACACATCTCCAAGCCCATCGTGCTGGAACAGCTGAAAGGGACAATCCAGCAGGTTCTGGAACGGAAAAGCCAGGAGAATTGAGCCGTTTTTACACTTGCATTTCCTATCCCCCAGGCGTATAATATAGATACCATAAATTATTTGGAGGTAATTGCAATGTTTCGGAAACGAGTGGTTGCCTTTGTCCTGGCGGCCGCGATTCTGACCGTTCCCGCCTTCGCCCATGGCTGCAAGGGCCGCCGGGTCCAGACCGCAGACACCAGCTGCGGAGTGTGCACGGTGGAGGACTGCGCCATCACTGGCCGTCACACCCACCGCGGGGTCACCTACTGCGGCTATGACCACGCTGACGGCGTATGCGACGGCACCTGCTACGCCCTGTGCGGCGTGGAGGGCTGCGATTTGACCGGCCGCCACACCCACGACGGCGTGACCTACTGCGGCTATGCGCACGCTCACGGCTTCTGCGACGGCACCTGCTACGCTCTGTGCAGCGTGGAGGGCTGCGATTCGACCGGCCGCCACACCCACGACGGCGTGACCTACTGCGGCTATGCGCACGCCCACGGCTTCTGCGACGGCGTCTGTCTGAATGCAGCGCCCGCCCAGACCGGCGAGCCCGCCTCTTACGGCTACGGCCATCACGGCGGACACCATGGAGGCCGCCACCACTGAGCAAAAGCAATAAAAAAACGGGGAGATCTGCAAAAAAGCAGGTCTCCCCGTTTTTTCCCTCAATATTACATCTGCTTATCATCCGTGGCGGGGTTGTCCAGCAGCCGCCCGTCCTCCCCGAAGCGGGAGCCGTGACAGGGGCAGTCCCAGGAACGCTCCTGGGGATTGTAGCGCAGCGCGCAGCCCATATGAGGACACCGGGGGACGGTGGGAGTCAGCAGCCCCAGGGCCGATTCCAGAACATTGGCTGCCAGCTGAGGCCGCAGGACTGTCCGGGTGGGGGAAAATACCGCTGCCCAGGGGTTGTTCCGGCCCAGAATCAGGTCCGTCAGCAGCATCGCCGCCACCATAGCGGAGGTCATCCCCCACTTGTTGAATCCGGACGCCACGTAGAGCCCCGGGGTGTGTCTGGCGTAAGGCCCGATGTAGGGCACGCCGTCCAGCGTCATGCAGTCCTGGGTGGCCCAGCGGGCGGCGGGCGCTGCCTCCGGCCAGTGCCGCCGGGCGAACCGCTCCAGCTCCTGCCAGCCGCCGCCCTGCTTTCCGGTGCGGTGGCTTCCCCCGCCCAGCAGCAAATACTTGTCCCAGCCGCGAAAGGACAGCCCCCCTTCGTCCGCATCCAGGTACATCCCCTCCGCCTCCGGAGCGTTTTCCAGCGCCAGCACATAGGACCGGTGCTGATAGAGTTTGAGAAAGTAACCGCCGTGCTTATTGAGCATGGGGAAGTGGGTGGCAAGGATCATGTTTTCCGCCCGGACGGTCCCGCCGGTGGTCACCGCCCGGCCCGGAGCCAGCTCCAGCACCTTGGTGTGCTCAAAAATACGCAGGCCCGGAGCGATTCCGGCGGCAAACTGCAAAGGGTGGAACTGGGCCTGCCGGGGGAAGCGCACCGCCCCCGCAATGGGCAGGGGCAGGGGCAGCCGGGGCACAAATTCCGCCGACGCCCCCAGCCGCCGCAGCGCCTCCAGTTCCTGGTCCAGCCTGTTCCGGCTGTCCGTAGCGTAGACAAAGGCGTCCCGCTGGATAAATCCGCAGTCCAGCGTCCGGCACAGGGTCCGGTACTCCTCCAGCGCCCTCTGGTTGGCCTCCAGATAGAGGCGGGCGATTTCCAGGCCGAAGGTCCGGACAAGTCTGGCGTAGAGCAGGCCGTGCTGGGACGTGATTTTCGCTGTTGTGTTTTGGGTCACGCCGCCGCAGACCCGGCCCGCTTCCACCAGGGCATAATCCACCCCCTCCTTTTCCAGCCGGTGGGCACACAGCAGGCCCGCCAGTCCCCCGCCGATAATCAGCACGTGGGTGTTTAAATCGCCCTCCATGGATGGGAAGTGGGGAAGGCGGGCGGTTTTTATCCAAATTGAGTCCATCCTAATATCACCTCATTGGGATTAGGATGGACTCAATTTCAATCATTTATGTTTTCCCGTCAGATTTTCATCGCCGTCTCGTAGGCGCCCCAGATCACGCTGCGCAGGTTGCCCACCTTCCGGCAGTCCCCCACCAGATAGGTGTTTTTCCGTTTCTCCGCCGGCAGGGGCTTGGGGAGGTAGCCCGCCGAGGAGATTACGCTGTCGCAGGGGATGGACAGGATCTTGCCGTCCCGGGTCTGGCAGACCACCGCGTCTTTTCGCACTTCCTTCAGACTGGTCTCCAGATAGACCGGCACATTATGCAGGGCGAACCACTCCCGCAGGTAGGAGCTGTTGGCCAGACAAACCCCGTGCTGGGACACCAGGTCGTCCTTCATCTCAATGATAATGGGCTCCTTGCCCAGCAGGGCCAGCTCATAGGCAATTTCGCTGCCTGTCAGGCCGCCGCCCACGACCGCAACCTTCTGGCCTACAGATGCGCCGTTGAGAAACTCGCAGGCCTCCACCATTCGCTCGCGGCCGGGGACATTTTTCAGCACCCGGGGCTCCGATCCGGTGCAGATCACCACCGGCTCGTCCCCAAAGCGCTCCAGGCTGTCCACGGTCTCGTTGAAGTGGACCTGAATCTTCAAAACGTCCATCTGGCGGCGATACCATGCCAGCAGGTCCCGGAGCTTGCCCTTGTAGGACT
>Ga0073906_1005246_pt1 | contig 11905 bp, 10 predicted proteins | sample Inofromicrocosms_FD_65485 | JGI IMG/M metagenome (GOLD analysis project Ga0073906, IMG submission 65485) | Mouse cecum microbial communities from Vienna, Austria - Inoculum for glucosamine and mucus D2O microcosms | ecosystem: Host-associated > Mammals > Digestive system > Large intestine >... | reverse complement strand
TACTAATAAAGTTATATATATGAGAAAAAATGGAGGAAAAGAATATGAAATATATTGAATCATTTCGCGAGGGGGAAAAGGTGGCAGGGGTTTACCTGTGCAAATCTAAATCATCAGCCGTTACAAAAAACGGCAAGCCTTATGAATCAGCGATTTTGCAGGATAAGACAGGCACGGTGGATGCAAAGATATGGGAGCCGGGCTCGCTGGGAATAGATGATTTCGAGGCCCTTGACTATGTGGATATAGTGGCAGACGTTATTGTCTTTAACGGAGTCACCCAGCTTAATGTAAAGCGGATAAGAAAGGTTTTGGAGGGTGGTTATGACCCGAAGGACTATCTTCCTGTCAGTGAAAAAGACATAGATGAAATGTTTGAGGAATTAAAGAAGTACATAGCATCTGTTAAGGATAAGTATTTACACACATTGCTAAGCAGATTTTTTATAGAGGACGCAGAGTTTTCCGAATGCTTTAAGACACATTCGGCAGCTAAAAGCGTTCACCATGGATTTATTGGCGGACTTTTGGAGCATACCCTTTCAGTGGTAAAGCTTTGTGATTTTTATACTAAAATGTACCCAATGCTGAACAGGGACCTGCTTATTACGGCAGCCATGCTTCATGACATAGGAAAGACAGAGGAAATAGAAGCGTTCCCCGTAAATGATTATACCGACGACGGAAATCTTCTTGGACATATAGTCATGGGAAGTGAAAAGACAGGAAGAATGGCAGACACCATAGAGGGCTTTCCAAGACAGCTAAGAAGCCAGCTTCAGCACTGTATACTTGCCCACCACGGACAGCTTGAGTACGGCTCCCCTAAGAAGCCTGCGCTTATGGAGGCTTTGGCCCTCTGCTATGCAGATGACACAGACGCAAAGCTGGAGACTATGAAGGAGCTTTTTTCCGGAACAGGCATACAGGAAAACGGAAAGTGGATAGGCTATAATAAAAGGCTGGAGACAAATCTTAGAAGGACTGATTGGTAATGGAGAATGGAATGAAGAAAAATCAGGAATTTACTGTCTTAATAGAGGATATAGGAGTGAATGGAGAGGGGATAGGCAAGGCAGACGGCTATCCCCTGTTTATTAAGGATACTGTTCCCGGAGATATTGTACAGGGAATAGTTACAAAGGCGCAAAGTAAATATGGCTACGGAAGGGCGCTAAAAATTATTACTCCGTCGCCGGACAGGGTGGAGGCTTTGTGTCCCATAGCTAAAAGATGCGGAGGCTGTCAGCTTCAGGAAATGTCATATGAAAGGCAGCTTGTTTACAAGAAAGAAAAGGTAAGAAATAATTTAGACAGAATAGGAAAGCTGAAGGGGTATACCCTCCATGATACCATTGGCTGTGAAAATCATTACAGGTACAGAAATAAAGCCCAGTTTCCCATAGGAAAAAATAAAGAAGGAAGGATAATAGCCGGGTTTTATGCGGGAAGGACTCATGAGATAATAGAGTGTGAGGACTGTGCAATCGGGATTGAGGAGAATAAGGAAATACTTAAAATTATTATAGGCCATATGGAAAAATACGGAATAGAGCCATATGATGAAAAGACACATAAGGGCTTGGTGCGTCATGTGCTTATAAGAAAGGGCTTTGCCACAGGAGAAATAATGGTGTCGGTGGTTATTAACGGTGATAAGATAATGGCTTGTGAGGAGCTAGTCGCTACGCTTTTGGAAAATATAGAGGGGATGAAGGATATTTCCTTTAACATAAATAAACAAAGAACAAACGTTATTCTTGGGGACAGAGTGGTTACTTTGTACGGTGACGGTTATATTACGGATTTTATAGGAGACGTTAAGTTTAGGATTTCACCATTGTCCTTTTATCAGGTAAATCCTGTGCAGACAAGGGTATTGTATGGAAAGGCATTAGAGTATGCGGGACTTACGGGGGAGGAGACGGTGTTTGACCTGTATTGCGGTGTTGGGACAATTTCGCTGTTTCTGGCAAGGTCAGCTAAGAAGGTGTACGGAGTGGAGATAGTGCCCCAGGCAATCGAGGATGCTAAGGTTAATGCAGGGATTAACGGCATAGATAATGTGGAGTTTTTTGTTGGCAAGGCTGAGGAAGTTATACCGGAATTGTATGAGAATGAAGGGATACAGGCAGATGTGGTAGTTGTAGACCCGCCGAGAAAGGGCTGCGATGAGAGGCTCCTTGAGACGATTGTAAGGATGGAGCCGGAGAGGGTGGTGTATGTAAGCTGTGACTCGGCTACACTTGCAAGGGATTTGAGGTATTTAAGCGAGAATGGATTTGGGGTTAAGGAGGTGCAGCCGGCGGATATGTTTGCGCAGGGGGTGCATGTGGAGACGGTAGTAATGTTGACTAAGGTACAGAATTGATAGTGTGTAAAATGGCTTGAAATAAGGCTTTTCCGATGATTTGTGAACTGAGAATCAAACCACAGAAAATGCCCTAAAAGTCCCGAAAAACTTACGGGATTTTATAGTTGGATAGACAGGAATATTGAAATCGGGTCGAGTATATAGAAGTGTTTATTTGTGATTTGTGGAAAAAGAAAGAGTAAAAATAGGCTAATAATCATTGGGAAAATATCGGATAATAATTAGCCTATTTAGGAAGGAGAGGTTTTAATGCATGGCAAAGTGAGAGTGATTCCGGCTAATACAAGTGAACCAATAAAGCACATTGTCATCTATGTTCGTGTCAGTTCCAATACTATGGAACAGCTAGATAGCTTAAAAGCACAGATTTCCGGACTGACAAGATTTGTATCTGGGCATAACAACTGGAAACTTGTTGATATTCACATTGACATTGCATCCTCTAAAAAAGGTTCTGCTCGTCCTGCGTTTCATAAAATGATAGAAGAATGTAAAGCAGGACTTACGGATATAGTTGTGGTAAAAAAGTATCAGTAGATTTGGCAGAGATACTGTTGAAGTACTTGACGCAATAAACACGTTAAGAGAATCACAAGTAAGAATTATTTTCAAACAGGAAACATTTGAGACTGTGCAGATTGAGAAACGACGGAGAAGTAATGTGCTCAATGATAAGGATGGCATGAGAAGAATGAGTACGAAGTATAGCTCGAAGACATCCTCAAATAGCAGAAAGAATATGAGAAAACAATGAAACATAAAAATAAATTTTTGGATTGGATTTTTAACATGATTAATGAGTAGCGTTATGGGAGATTGTCTTGGTATATTGATAATAAAGAAGAATATTTGGAATTCAAAGATCAAGAAGAAACACGAATATGGGGAATGGAACACTATAAGCATTGAGCTGATAAGTATAAACAAGTTATGCGAATGTCAAAGACGGCAATCAAGGGAAATTTGTGCGGTGCACCATTGGAATGCTATTGTGGTTATTCGTATCGGCAGATAAATAAGTTTTTAAGATACGAAGAGGATGATGATTACCATACATATAGAGAAATGTCTGATATTTTGTCAATTGTTTTATCTAGTGCACCTAGAATTTCTCATGACGTGGTTTTATACCGAATAGTCAATGATGAATTTATAAATATGTTCATTGAAAAAAATAAGCAAACATTATCTACCCCTATACAGGAAAAGGGATTTATGAGCACAAGTTTGCTTAATAGCATAGCCAATGAAAATGAACCATATGCGTCAGAGAAAAATTTATTGAAAATATTTGTTCCAAAAAATACTATTGGTGTTTATGTTAATGCAGTAACAAGTCGAAGTGAGGAAGAAATGTTGCTATTTCCAAATATGTATTTGGCTTTAGTATTTTATCCCTATAAAGACGAAGAGACGGGGAAAATAGTGTATGAATGCATATTAATAAAGATGTACACATAAGTATTTAAAACAATAAAATAGTCTAATCGAAAAGTAGTGATTATTTAGTTAATAAAATCGAGAAATACAATCAAATCAATGGATTTTAAGTGATTGATAAATTATGTGGAATAGCCTAATATTTTCATGTTGAGTGCGTGGTAATGTTGACTAAAGCACATGATTAATAGTGTGGAAATGCTTGTAGAATAAGGCTTTTTCGAGAGTTAGAGGTATTCTTCCGGCTCTCGGATTTTTTCGTTTTCCGAGGTTGCTGCCCCGAAGAAAATAAGGGTTGAGTTGACAGGTTGAAAATAGGCAGAGTTGAGTTGAAAAGATGATTTTGTGTAGGGTTGAGTGGATAGAGTGATTAATTAAAAGAATTTCAATATTAAAGAGTATGAACAAACCATAAAAAACAGCAGAAAATATCATAAAAAATTGATTTTGTGGATAGAAAGTGTTATAATTAATATGGTTTTGTATATCTACTTGTATTGTGCAGAGGTGAGAACAATGAGTGAAAATATAAATGAAAAATGGATAAGTATCGAAGAGGCAGCAGAACATTTAGGCATTAAACCTGTAACCGTACGAGATTGGATAAAGAAAGGTAAAGGCATTCCTACTCATAAAATTGGGAAAAAGTGGAAATTCAAATATTCTGAATTAGACGCTTGGGTAAAGAGCGGGCAGAGTGCCATAGAATAATTGACGGGTAGGTGCGAAATGGCAAATGATATGTTGATTAACGCATTGAAAATAACAAACGGCTATTTAAATCAAAACTATAGCAATAATGAATTAAAAATAATCCGTGAAGAAATCAATGCAATTATAGGAGAAACATTGAATATAGAAGATTCTTTAAACAAACACTATTCATATGAGGAGATGCAAGAAATATTGTCTACCTTAAATGAAAAGGAAACCATAAGAAAAAACAAAGGCGTATATTACACACCATTGGACGTTGTTAGATTCATATTGATTAATAGTGTTAAAATGGTATGCAGAAGATTGCAACCAAATAATCTTCATGTATTGGACTTGAATGGTATACCGTATAGCACATTCTGTTATGATAAAACAGTATATGACCCAACCTGTGGATCGGGTGTTTTCTTATTGGCTGCACTTGAACTGAAGTTGGATTTACTCGATTTACACCACACAGACGTTACAAAAGGTAAAATTAATAAGGTTGTTGCGTCTATAAAAGGTAATGACTTAAATAAAGACTCAATAACAATTACAAAAATCAGATTGTTTTTATGTGTTTTGCATAGACATGGCGTAGCAAAAATCAAAGGACTTTCTGAAGTTCTTAACAACTGTTATGAATGTTATGATTATGTTGAACATAAACCTAAAATAAAAAATAAATACGATATTATTATCGGAAACCCTCCATATGTAGAAGACGCAAAAAGCGAATCAATCCCGGAAAAAAAATACGGAAATATCTATGCTAATGTGTTGGAAAATGCAGCTTTGCAGTTAAAACATGGTGGTGTTATAGGATTTATAATCCCGCTTTCATATGTTTCCACGCCAAGAATGCGGAAAATTCGTAATGAGTTGTACACTGTGGTGCCAGAGCAATATATACTTAGTTACTCTGATAGACCAGATTGCTTGTTTACTTCTGTACATCAAAAACTTTGTATATTACTTGGAAGAAACAAAACAGGAGAACGAGATGTATATACAGGGAATTACAGATATTGGTACAAAGAAGAAAGATACGATTTGTTCAATACGGCTGAAGTTGTGATGAACAACTATGTAGAGAATGAATATATTCCTAAATTGGGTACAAGATTGGATGCATCTGTGTACAGAAGAATAAACGGATTTAATACATCCATCATCAGTCTGCTTGAGAAAAACGGAGAGCCTTTGTATTTGAATATGCGAGCTACATTTTGGATAAAAGCATTTTTGAATGAACACGCAGGTGCTGAATATAAAACATTCAAGTGCGAGAACCAAGATTATGCTAATTTTTGTATGTGTTTACTTAATTCTTCTTTGTTTTGGTGGTACTGGATTTGTATATCAGATTGTTGGCATATTACGAGAAAAGAATTGCTTGGATTTAAGGTGCCGGCAATTAATGATTTTACTGAAGTTAATAGACTTGCGGTTGCACTTGAAAAACAGTTAGAGGAAACCAAACTGTATGTTGGTACAAAACAAACAGAGTATGAGTACAAACATAAGGAATGTGTTGATACAATTCATCAAATTGATGATTATGTCAATAACTTATATGGCTTGACAGAAGAAGAAGGGCTGTATATAAAGAATTTTGCTTATCGATATAGAATCGGTGGAGGTGTTGAAGATGAACGTAATTGACCTATTTTCAGGATGCGGAGGACTGTCCCTTGGATTCATCAAGGACGGTTACGTGATAAAGAAAGCTGTGGAATTTGATGCAAACATAGCTAACACCTACCAAAAAAATCATCCCGAAGTGGATGTTATTGTTGATGATATAAGAAATATCGACCAGTCGGGCGTATTTAAAGCAGGCGATGCAGATGTAATTATAGGTGGACCTCCTTGCCAAGGTTTTTCAATGGCAGGGGCAAGGATAAGAACAGGATTTATTGATGACCCACGCAATTACCTTTTTAAGCATTATTTTAATGTGGTAAAAAGTGTGAAACCTAAAGCGTTTGTGATGGAAAATGTCAAGGGGATAATGACCATGCAAGACGGAAAAATATTTGAAGAGATTCTAAGAATATTTTCTGATGCTGAAATGTTGGATGGAAAACCATATAAAATCAATTATAAAGTCGTTAATGTGGCAGAATTTGGTGTACCACAAAAAAGAGAAAGAATGATAATCATTGGAACTCAGGCATCGGAATTTGATTTTAATGAATTGTGGGAAAGAACGAAACAGGATATTCTTGGGGAATATCCACACTATTTTGATACTGTTACGGTAGAGGATGCAATTGGAAATTTAGGTAGCACAACAATGGATGGCAATATAGAAAACCCTATCCCAATTACAGAATATCAAAAGTATTTGTCATCAGCAGGAAGTGAATTGCGTAATCACACCAAGACTAATCATTCTCGTGTAGCGGTTGATAGAATGAGTAGGGTGGCTAATGGAGAGAATTTTACAGTCTTAGAAGAAACAATAAATTCTGTTCACAGCGGGTCCTATGGAAGATTATGTTGGGATGAACAAGCACCGACGATTACAACAAGGTTTGATACTCCTGCGGGTGGAAGATTCATACATCCTGCTGAAGATAGAACGCTTTCTCCAAGAGAGGCTGCGAGAATACAAAGTTTTCCAGATGATTTTGTTTTCTATGGAAACAAGACATCGATATGCAAACAGATAGGAAATGCTGTGCCACCTAAAGTGTCATATTTCCTGGCACGTTTGATAAATAAAATAATTGAGACGGAGGTATAAGGAAATGAATTCAGTCTTACAAAACAAGCTAAATGAGTTGCAGAATGCAAGTGATTATGAGTGTTGGTATTTGGTAAAACAGCCTACTGCATTTGATAATATATGCTATCTTGTGTCTTTTTTGAAAGAATTCAAATCAAAAGATACGCCTGATAACTTGCAGGATTTTATAGGTAAAAAAGTAACTGAGATAAATTCAAGCAAGCCGAATGTTGAAATATCCAATAATTACCGTGCTTTGCGAGTTGCTGCTTTCTTTGGTTTAATTACAATGACATCATCAAAGTATGAAGAGGCTATTATCACTGAGGCATTTGAAGAAATATATAATAGATGCGGTGGTGCTTTTGAAAACAAGGAATTATATGAAGATATCATTCAAAGACAGATTGAAAAAATGTATATCAGTTCCACTGTCGATGAAGGATATAATGGTGTTCGTCAAGATTTCCGTTTGTATCCTGTAATGTTGCTATATAAAGTATTGCTCGAATTAGGTCGTTCTACAGGAGTATACCAAATTAGCATGACCGAGTACCGTTATTTAGTTGCAACAACAAAGGTGTTCGAAAACTTCCTTGAGGCCTTATTACTTATTAAATTATTGAGAGAAGATACCTCTACAAATACTGAATTTGAGCAGTACCGCACCAAATTTGACAATAGATTAATCCAGGCCCTTAAACAATTACCTACTTTGGTAATTGACCGTGATTCTATCGCAATAAAATCTGAGGCGGTTGAAGAAGTTGCAAAAAAGGTATTCATCTTTGAAAGTAATCCTAATGTTTTTGCTACTGAAAACTATCTTGGTTTCCTAGGGTCTACAAAATCTTTGTTCGAACTTGATGCGTTTGAACTTGAGGATAATACAGAGGATGGACAAAATGCAGAAAATGTAGATTATGATAAGGTTCCTCGTTTAGAAAATGGAACCAATGTCCTTCTTTATGGTGTGCCTGGTTCTGGAAAGAGTTGGACAATTGAACATGAGTATTGCAAGAAAAATACTAATGTAGAACGTTTGGTTTTCCATCCCGATTACACATATTCTGATTTTATTGGTCAGATTCTTCCTAATGTTGCTGATGACGGTCAAGTAAGTTATAAATTTACTGCAGGACCGTTTACGAATATTTTAGCAGACGCTTATGCTCATCCACAGGAAGAATACATTTTGATTATTGAAGAAATCAACCGAGGAAATGCACCTGCTATTTTTGGTGAGGTATTCCAGTTGCTTGATAGAAAGACTGAAATTCGTGATGTGGACGATGATGGCTATCCTATTGGTACAAGTGAGTACGGAATTACAAATGCCAATATTGCTGCAATTGTTTATGGCGATGCAAAGCATAAGGTTCGCATTCCATCTAATCTTTCAATCATTGGTACAATGAATACATCAGACCAGAATGTGTTTACTTTGGATACTGCTTTCCAGCGTAGATGGGAAATGCGTCTAATTGAAAATAACTTCGAACACGTAGATAGAAGGTTGGCAGACGCTAAAATTCTTGATACGGGTATTACATGGGAAGTATTCTGTACTCAGATTAATAAGATTATTGTTGGAAACAATGCAAGAATGACTTCTGCTGAAGATAAACGTCTTGGTGCGTATTTTGTCCATTTGAGAGACTTGGTATATAATCCAAGTATGGGTAATCTGTCTGATGGAGAATATGATGCATTACGAACAAAAGAACAGGATAAGACTATCACAGATGCCGAACAAGGTAGACTTGCTGAAATTCGCACAGCAATGAAACAAAATCGAAAGTTCTCGGAAAAGGTAATCAAATATTTATGGGATGATGCGTTTAAGTTTAACAGAGAAATTGTTTTTGAAACAACAACATACCAGAGCTTGGAGCAGGTAATCAGAACATTCATGTATTCTGAAAAACTTGACCGCTTGGCAATGTTTAAGGACAATGTAATAAACGCATTCACAAATCCTGAAGAGTAAAGGCGGTGATTATGTATGGATTTAGATTCAGCATTATATATGGCAATGGTTGATGATGACATTACCAAACACTGCCATGTTAATTCAAATGAAGACGGTGACCGTTTTGTTGGCATTAAAGCTGATTCAGATAATGCGATGGTCTATTTCCCTATCGGATATCAACTTCCTGAAACAGATGCAGAAATCAGAACAGACATCAAGCACTTGATTCAAGTGCTGTCAGAATTTACTACCAAAGAAGACCGCTTAATTGCAATAAATAAGTTCGCTGCGCCACAGACAGTTGATTTTCCTATCAATGCTTACAAAGGGGTCATAGAATATTATTTTTCTATCGGTGGGAACTATTATGTTGAGGTAGATCCTACATATAAAACAAGTGCAACTGGAAAACAGGACTGGCCTAAAACAGTGCGAAACCAAGTGCCTTTAGTACAGCAAAAAGGTGGAGTTAGTTCTTTTATTTATACTGAATTTACTGTGAGAGCAACCACACCAAACGATTCAAAACAGATAACGCAAATTAATCGTTTTTGTGTGTATGAGGCGTTCAAAAAATTAGGATGGTTGTATGTTCCGTATATGCCGGAGCAACCGGGACCACATCTGGATGTGAAAACATCCATTGCGATTCTGAACACAAAGCTTGGGAACACAAATGATGATAAAAAACGCAACTTGTTTCAGGCAATGAAAGATATGCTTGAATATATGGATGAAAAAACATCTGATAAGCAATTCTATTTTGGTACAGATGATTTCGACCACGTGTGGGAAAAATTGATTGATCGAGCATTTGGAGAAAAAGACAAAGATAAATATTTCCCTCGTTCACGATGGCTGCTTGATTATGGTAAATACAAAGAAAAGCGTCCGTTGATGCCGGATACTATCATGATTTATAATGGAAAGTATTATATTCTTGATGCTAAGTGCTATAAGTATGGTTGGACGGGTATTCCTGATCATCTGCCTAATGGTTCATCAATTAATAAGCAGATTACATACGGTGAATATTTGGAAAAATATAAAGGTGTTAATACAGATTCTCTTTTCAATGCATTTATCATGCCATACAATATGGCGAAAAACTTCTTTAAGTTAGATACTGTTGTTGGAAATATTGGTGAAGCTGTCGGAGACTGGCGCAACAATCAAAAATATTATGAACGCATACAGGGAATCGTAATGGATACCAGGTATTTAATGTATCATTACACTGGAAATCCGATAAAAGAAAAAGTTGCTTTGGCAGATTGTATAGAAGCTGTTCTTGGAAAGAAGGCAATCACATCTACAGGAGAAACACCAATAACAAAAATAAAACCATATTCAACTCCAGCTCCGGCAGCATCAATGGTTGCTGAAGACCCGGTTCCATATGGTGTCGATAAAAAATAAAAAGCTGATAAATATTAAAACCTCTGTTTGCATTGTCGCAGACAGAGGTTCTTTTCTTAGTGCGCCCAGTATGGGCGCAATCTAATCGATGAAAGTCCGTAACACGCCATGGTAGTGGGAAGTGTACAGCCAAGAGCAAGGGTGTCCATCGTGAGGTGGAATCCGAAGAAAGCTGGAGGCAAAGCTCTGGTCTGACGAATAGAAATCATATCAGGCTACAATTAGGGATAAGGCTGCTAAACAAGTCGAAGTCTAATAACTACCCGGAACTAATTGTGGTAAATATGGCAGACACATGGAGCGAAAGATTGCGTTCTTACCTGGGGAGGTCTCGCCAGCGGATGGAACGGCATCAACAAGTGCATAGGAAACCCGTAGTAACAACGAATGGCGAGAAGTCAGCAGAGGTCATAGTACCATTGTGGCTGCAAACATAATGGGAAGGACTGAACTTTAGGAGATGTGAGTAAATGAATGTAACCAATGACAGATTTAAGGACAGACAACTTCATAATGAGGACTATCTGCAAATGGTATCGACGGAATCGAAAGAGTATGCAGAAGTGTCCGCCTGTCAGAGGATTGCTGAAAACAACCGCATCATCATAGACTTTCAGACGGACAGCCTGTTGGAGAAGATTTTACAACCGACTAATCTGAATAACGCATATAAGAAAGTAAAATCAAATAAGGGAGCAGGCGGTGTTGATGGGATGAGCGTAGATGAACTTCTGCCGTTCCTCAGAGATAATCAAATGCATCTAATCCGGCAGTTAAAGGATGGAAAATATAAACCCAATCCAGTCCGCAGGGTAGAAATACCCAAAGAAACAAAAGGCGAATTTCGAAAACTGGGAGTGCCGACAGCAGTTGACAGGGTATTTCAGCAGGCAGTTACACAGGTATTGTCCCCGGTTTATGAGGAACAGTTTTCGGAGAACAGTTTTGGTTTCCGACCAAAGAGAGGTGCGCATGACGCACTGAAACAATGTCAGCAGAACGTCAATGATGGATATGTGTATGTCGTAGATATGGACTTAGAGAAATTCTTTGATACGGTATGCCAGAGCAAACTGATAGAAGTGTTATCAAGAACTATCAAAGACGGACGGGTAATATCGCTGATACACAAATACCTTAATGCAGGAGTTATCAGCAGTGTGGTGTTTGAAAAGACAGAAACAGGAATGCCACAAGGTGGACCGTTAAGTCCATTGCTTAGTAATGTCATGCTGAATGAACTGGACAGGGAACTGACACGCAG
>Ga0073906_1005244_pt1 | contig 11909 bp, 12 predicted proteins | sample Inofromicrocosms_FD_65485 | JGI IMG/M metagenome (GOLD analysis project Ga0073906, IMG submission 65485) | Mouse cecum microbial communities from Vienna, Austria - Inoculum for glucosamine and mucus D2O microcosms | ecosystem: Host-associated > Mammals > Digestive system > Large intestine >... | reverse complement strand
CGACGATACCGAGGCGGTGAAGGCGAGTCTCATCGAACACAATCTCCGTCTCGTCGTGTACATATCGCGCAAATTCGAAAACACGGGCGTGGATGCCGACGATCTGATTTCGATCGGGACGATCGGGTTGATCAAAGCGATCAATTCGTTCCGCACCGACAAGAATATCAAGCTTGCGACTTACGCTTCCCGCTGTATCGAAAACGAGATCCTCATGTACCTGCGCCGCAGCGTAAAGTTGAAGAGCGAGATCTCCTTCGACGAGCCTTTGAACACCGACTTCGAAGGGAACGAACTTCTTCTTTCCGACGTGCTGGGGCTGGACAGCGAAACGGTGTACGGCGGGGTGGAGAGCAACGTCGAAAAAGAGCTTTTGAAAGAGGCGTTGCGCAAGCTCCCCGAACGGGAACGCAGGATCATGTACATGCGGTTCGGTCTGGGCGGACGGGAGGAGATGACGCAGAAAGACGTCGCCGACCGCCTCGGAATTTCGCAGAGCTATATATCCCGCCTCGAAAAGAAAATCATCGAGCGCCTGAAAAAAGAGATTTCGAAGCTCGTTTAAAAAGAATCCGCCGCGCATAAAAACCGCAAGGATTGCCAAGACTGTGTTTCCCGACGCTTACATATTTCGATATGTCGGAGGTGAATATGTTGCAGAAAGTGGTAATTTGCGGTGTGGATACCGCGGGGCTTCCCAAGCTCTCGGCAAAGGAGAACGAAGAACTGATGCGCCGTTTAAAGGCGGGCGACGAATGCGCGCGGGATAAGTTCATTGTCGGGAACATGCGTCTGGTGCTTTCTCTCGTGAAGCGGTTCTGGGCGAAAAACGCCAATGCGGACGACGTGTTTCAGGCGGGGTGCGTGGGGCTGATCAAGGCGATCGACAATTTCAATCTGGATTTCAACGTAAAGTTTTCCACGTACGCGGTGCCGATGATCCTCGGCGAAATCAAGCGGTATTTGCGCGACGGGAACAGCTTGCGGGTTTCGCGCTCGATCCGCGATACGGCGTACAAGATCTTGAAAGTGCGCGAGGGGCTGGAAGAGCGCGACGAAGAGGCGACGATCGAGCGGATCGCCGCCGAAATGCAGGTCGCGGAACGGGAAGTGGTATACGCGCTCGATGCGATTTCCGATCCCGTATCCCTGTACGATCCCGTGTATAACAAGACGGGGGACACGCTTACGCTGGTCGATCAGCTATACGACGAATCGCAGTCGGACGAGATCTGGACGGAGCGGGTTGCGCTGCGCGAAGCAATCAACCGCCTCACCGAGCGGGAGCGCAGGATCCTGATGCTGCGCTATTACGAGGGTAAGACGCAGACGGAAATTTCGGCGGAAGTCGGGATTTCGCAGGCGCAGGTGTCCCGTCTCGAAAAGACGGCGCTCAAACAGATCAAAGCGAACATCTCTTAACGCTTGCCGGAACGGTTTGAAAAAGAGCGGAAAAATATTCGGAAAAACACTTGATTTTTACGGAAAGATATGGTAAGATAAAGACACTTAATCACTGAAAAGAGATTGAGAGCGGGTTTCCGCTCTCAAATTTCTTTATGTGGAGATATTCGGAGGCAACGGTTTGCATAACGGTTCGCCGCACGGCGGCAGAAAAATAAAACCTCTTGCGGACACGGTGGAATTTCTTCGCCCGATCGCGGAAGAAACGGGCGTGGAGATCGTGGACGCGGAATGGAATCAGCGCGAAGGCGCGCTGACGTTTTACATCGATAAAGAGGGCGGCGTCGACCTCGACTGCTGCGAAAGGTTTCACCGTGCGATCGACGCGCCGCTCGACGAGTTCGACCCCACTTACGGCGAACCCTATACGCTCAACTGTTCGTCGCCCGGACTTGACCGTCCCTTTAAAACGGCGCGGGATTACGAACGGCATATCGGCGACAAGATCGAAGTGCGGCTGTATGCGCCGTTCGAGGGGAAGAAGTGCTACGAGGGCGAACTGCTCTCTTATACCGACGACGTGATCGCGATCCGCACCGAACGCGGGGAAGTCGCGATCCCTCGGGACAAGACGGCGAAAGTATGTCTTTTTATCGACGTTTGAACAACAAAAGAATTTCGTGAAATTTATTAAGGAGTGATTATGGTTAATAAGGATTTCTTTGCGGCGCTTGCCGACTTGGAACGGGAAAAGGGGATCGGTCAGGAAGTGTTTATCGAAGCGCTCTCGAACGCGCTCGCTTCCGCCTATAAGAAACAGTTCTTCGGGGATGCGGGCAACGTGGAAGTTCGACTGAATCCCGAAAAGAACACGATCCGGTTCTTTCTGATTCAGACCGTCGTAGACGGCGACGAACTGAACGACGGCGAGATTTATCTCGAAGACGCGCAGATGAAGAAGAAAAACGCCAAGGTCGGCGACGTGCTTACCGAAGAATTCGTACCCAAGGATTTTTCGAGAATCGCGGCGCAGACGGCGAAGCAGGTCATTCTGCAAAAGTTACATGAAACCGAGCGCGACAACACGCTTTCGGAATTCTCCGACAAAGAGGGGGAGATTCTGAGCGGGCTTGTGCGCAAAGTGGACATGAAAAACGTTTATATCGAGCTGGGCAAAGGTCAGATCGAGGGCTTGCTGTTGCCGCAGGATCAGGTTCCCGGAGAGCGCTATAACGCGGGGGACAAGATCAAAGTGTACGTAAAACGCGTGCGCTCCGGCGGAAGAAACGCGCAGGTCATGGTGTCCCGCGCCGCGCCCGGATTCGTGAAGCGGCTGTTCGAGGAAGAAGTTCCCGAAATCAAGTCGGGTACGGTGATCGTGAAGTCGATCGCGCGCGAACCCGGTCACAGGACCAAAATGGCGATCTCGACGGATGATGCGCGCATCGATCCCGTCGGCGCGTGCGTCGGCAACAAGGGCGCGCGGGTCAACGCGGTCGTCGCGGAACTCGGCGGCGAAAAGATCGACATCATTCTTTGGAGCGAAAATCCGCTCGAATTCATCGCGAAAGCGCTCTCGCCCGCGACGGTCGTTTCGGTGACGCAGATCGGCGAAAAGTCGGCGGTCGCCGTCGTACCGGACGAAAAGCTTTCGCTTGCCATCGGCAGAGACGGGCAGAACGCGCGGCTTGCCGCACGGCTCACGGGTTGGAAAATCGACGTGAAGAGCGAATCGGCGGCGGAGAAAATGAACCTCGAAGGGTATCAGGACGAGTCGGCGGACGTGGAACCGTCTTTGGCGGAAGCGGAACTTCCCGTTTCCGAAGAGGAGACCCCTGCGGAGATCACGGAGGAGTAAATGCCCAAACAGAAGAAAATTCCCCTTCGTACCTGCGTCGCCTGCCGCGGAGAAAAGCCCAAAAAGGAGATGCTGCGCATCGTGAAGAACGCGGCGGGGGAGATCCGTCTGGATTTTTCCGGCAAACTCCCGGGGCGCGGCGCTTATATCTGCAACGACGAAGCGTGCGTGAAAAAACTGCGCCGCTATAAGCTTCTGCATAAGACCTTTTCCGCAGACGTGAGCGAAGAGATTTACGCGCGGATCGAGGAGGAATTTCTTGGCGGGAAATAAAATCGCGGCATACCTCGGGTTTGCGCGGCGCGCGGGAAAACTCACGCTCGGCGTGAACGCGGCGTGTTGCGCGCGCGGAGTGCGGTTGCTGGTTGCCGATCTTTCGGCTTCCGAGAATACGAAAAAAGAGATCGAAAAACTCGCGCGGAAGTTTTCCTGTCCCGTCGTCTGGACGGAGGGGCTGGAAGAACTGACGGGAAAGGCGTCGTGCAAACTTGCGGCGCTGCGGGAAGAACACCTTGCACGGGCGATTCTCGAATCGTCGGGCAAAGCAGAGTAGAGGAGGAGCTATGGCTTACGACAACATCGAAAAATTAGGCGCGCTTTTAACGGACGGCAATACCGCCGCCCTGCAAAAGTCGATTTCTGCGAACGAAAAACGCCTTTCGGAGCTGATGAAAAAACTCGGGGAGATGGAGACCGCCGCGTCCCTGCGCGCGGAAGAAGAAGCGCGTAAAGCCGCGGAAGAAGCGATCGCGAAAAGAGAGGCGCAGCGCGCGCAGGAAGAGGCGGAACTTGCCGAACGCCTTGCGCGCGAAAAGGCGGAGGCGGAAAAACGCGCCGCGGAAGAGGCGAAAAAATCGGCGGAAGCACCTGCGCCGCAGCCCGTTCCCGCGCCGCCCGCCGCCGCAAAGCCCGCGCCGCGTCCGCCGTATCCGGCAAACGCGGGACAGCAGAATGCAAACCGCCCCGCTTCCGGAGCGCCCCAGCGGCAGACTTTCCGTCCCGACAACGGCAGACCCGCGTACAACGGCAACGGTCAGCGCCCCGCGTATAACGCGAACGGCGCGCGTCCGCCGTACAATGCGAACCGCCCCGCGTACAACGGGAACGGTCAGCGTCCTCCTTACAACGGCGCCGCCCGTCCCGGACAGAATCCCCGTCCGCCGTTCGGCGCGCGTCCGCAGGGACAGACGGGGCGTCCGATCGGAAGCAGACCCGCGGGCATGCCCATGCGTCCCGCGCCTGTTACGCCCGCGCCCGTGCAACGCAGAGAGCCGGCGAAGAAATACGATAAAACTTACGTGGAGCGCCGTCCCGTCAACAAACGGGCGCTCGTTCGCCAGCAGGGCGCGAGCATCGGTGATTTCGATGAGGAGAAGAGCGGTTACCGCAAGGCGCGTTTCGGGAAGAAGGGCGGCAGAAAAGAGACGCAGACGATCAAGATCGAACACGCCGTCGTGACTTCGCGCGAAATTCCCATCAAGGTGCTATCGGAAAAGCTCGGGATTTCGGCGGTGGAAATCACGAAACGCCTTTTCAAAGAAGGCATTATGAAGACGGTGAACGAATCGGTGGATTACGATAACGCGGCCTTTATCGCGCTCGAACTCGGCATCGATCTCGAATACAAACCGATCCAGACGGCGGAAGAGGCGCTGTTCGAAGAACACGACGCGGATTCGGACGAATTGCTCGTCACGCGCGCGCCCGTCGTTACGGTGATGGGTCACGTCGATCACGGTAAGACTTCCCTGCTCGATAAGATCCGTTCTTCCAACGTGACGGAAGGGGAAGCGGGCGGCATCACGCAGAGTATCGGCGCCTACACCGTCACGCTCGGCGACGGAAAAAACATCACGTTTATCGATACGCCCGGACACGCGGCGTTTACGGCGATGCGCGCACGCGGCGCGAAAGTGACGGATATTGTCGTTCTCGTCGTTGCGGCGGACGACGGCATCATGCCGCAGACGGTGGAAGCGATCGACCATGCCAAGGCGGCGGACGTTCCGATCATCGTCGCCATGAATAAAATGGACAAACAGCAGGTCAATCCCGACAAGGTCAAGCAAGGGCTTATGAATTACGACCTCGTGCCGGAAGAATGGGGCGGCGACGTCATCGTCGTGCCCGTTTCCGCAAAGACGGGCGACGGTATCGACTCGCTTTTGGAAAATATCTGGCTGGTTGCGGAGATGCAGGAACTCACCGCGAATCCCGAACGGAAGGCAAAGGGCGTCGTGATCGAGGCGAAACTCGACAAGGGCAAAGGTCCCGTCGCAAGCGTGCTCGTTCAGAACGGAACTTTGCACACGGGAGACTTCCTGATTTCCGGCATGACGACGGGAAAAGTGCGCGCCATGATCGACGACAAGGGCAGAACGGTGAAAGAAGCGGGACCTTCGACCGCCGTTTCCGTACTCGGACTCGAAGAGGTGCCGAACGCGGGGGATACCATTTTTGCGGTGGAACAGAGCCTCATGAAAAAGGTACAGGACGAGCGCAAGGTGTTGCAGCGCGAATCCATGATCAAGGAGGCGCAAAAAGTTACGCTCGACGACGTGTTCCGTCAGGTCGCCGAGGGCAACATGAAAGAGTTGAACGTCATCGTCAAAGGCGACGTGCAGGGATCGGTGGAAGCGGTCCGCAGTTCTCTCGAAAAGCTTTCCAACGAGGAAGTGCGCGTAAAGGTGATCCATGCGGGCGCGGGCGCGATCAGCGAGAACGACGTCATGCTCGCAGACTCCGCCAACGCGATCATCGTGGGGTTCAACGTCCGTCCGGACAGCAAGGCGAAAACGCTTGCCGAACGCAGTAAAGTCGACGTGCGTTCCTATCGCATCATCTACGAACTGCTCGACGATATCGAAGCGGCGCTCAAAGGCATGCTTTCGCCCAAATACCGCGAAGTATATATGGGAAAGGCGGAAGTGCGCCAGACCTTCAACATTACGGGCGTCGGCGTCGTTGCGGGCTGTCTCGTGACGGAAGGCAAGCTCGTGCGCGGCGGGAAGTTGCGGATTTACCGCGACGACGTGATGATCGTCGAGGGCAACGTAAAACAGTTGAAACATTATAAAGACGAAGCGAAAGAAATCGCGGCGGGACTCGAATGCGGTTGCGCGATCGAAAACTTCAACGAAATCAAGATCGGCGACTTTATCGAATGTTATCTCATCGAGGAGATCAAACAGGCATGACAGCGCGTACCGATCGTTTGGACAGCGAATACAGGAAAGAGATCTCCGCGATTCTGGCGGGCGCGCTCAGGAATAAAGAGCCGTCGCTGAAAGGGCTTGTGAGCGTGACGGAAGCGATTGTCGCGCCCGATCTGAAAACCGCCAAAATCTATGTGAGCGTCTACGCCGTTTCTCCCGCGCAAAAAGCGGAGACGATGCGGGCGATCTGCGAAAACGCGGGATTTATCCGCAAAGAGCTTTCGAAAGTGATGCGGATGCGGACGGTTCCCGCGCTCACCTTTCTGGAAGATAAGAGCATGGAATACGGACAGAAAATGGACGATCTTTTTGCCAAGATTCATAAGGACGAAAATCAGTGAATACCATTGCGGAAATTGCCGCCGTCATTCGGAAACTGAAAAGCGCGCTGATCTTTACGCACGTGCGGCCGGACGGCGATACCGTCGGCTGCGGGATCGCGCTTTCCCGCGCGCTCGATTTGCTCGGCATCCGAAATCAGCTTCTGAATGAAGGGGAGATCCCCGAAAAATTAAGTTTTTTAAAAGGGACGGAGAAGTTTCTCCGCGAGCCCGTTATCGACGCCGAAGGGTACATTTGCGTGGACACGAGCGACGAAGCGCGGCTCGGAGAACTGCAAAGCGTCTATGCGAACGGCGTGCGGAAGGGAAAAGTGACGGTGAATATCGATCACCACGTCGCCAACACCCGTTTTGCCGCCTACAACTTCGTGCGGGACCGCGCGAGCAACTGCGAAAACGTGGCGGAACTCATCCGCGCGCTCGGCGTAAAAGAAGACGGACAGATTTCCCGCGCGCTCATGACGGGCATGGTCACCGATTCGGGCGGGTTCTCTCACAGCGACGTGAACGGCGATACCTTCCGCGAAGCGGCGCTCTGCGCGGACGGCGGCGCGGAAGTCAACGCGATCACGTACGAGGTGTTCAAGCGGCAGACCAAGGCGCGCGCGCAGATGTATGCGGAGACGATTTCTTCCCTGCGTTTTTTCCTCGGCGACGCGCTTGCGATCGCCCTCGTCACGCAGGAAAAGCTGAACCGATACGGTTTGAAGCAGGACGCGACGGAGGGTATCGTCGACTTCGCGCTTTCGATCGACTCGGTGGAAGTCAGCGTCTGTCTGATGGAGGCGAAGCGCGGGCAGTATAAGGCGTCTTTCCGCTCCAAGGGAAAAGTAAACGTAAACGAAGTCGCGCGCAAGTTCGGCGGCGGCGGACATATCCTCGCTTCCGGATGCATGCTGTTCGGGGATATCGAAGAGATCTACGACCGCCTTTCATTCGCGGTGGCGCAAGCCGGTAATTTATGACGGGTTTTATAAATGTTTTTAAAGAAGAGGGGGTTTCCTCGGCGTACGTGACCAATCGGATTAAGCGACTTTGCCGACTGTCCGTCGGACACATGGGTACGCTCGATCCGCTCGCTTCGGGAATCCTTCCCGTAGGCGTGGGGAACGCAACCCGCCTCTTCGATTATTTTTCGGACAAGACCAAGGTTTACGAGGCGAAGTTCCGATTCGGTGCGACGACAGAAACGCTCGACCGCGAGGGCGAGATCGTATCGGGCGGACGGATTCCGTCCGCTTCGGAAATCGCGGGCGCGCTTCCCGCTTTGACGGGGGTGATCGAACAGATCCCTCCGCGTTTCAGCGCGAAGAGCGTAAACGGGAAACGCGGGTACGAACTTGCGCGCGCGGGCGCGGAGTTCACGCTTCCGCCGAAGAGGGTGCGGATCGAAGCGTTCGTACTGACGGGGCAGACCGCGACGGACGAATATTCTTTCCGCATTGCGTGCGGGGGCGGGACTTATATCCGTTCGCTTGCGCGCGATCTTGCCGCGGCGCTCGGCACGCAGGCGTACATGACGGCGCTCTGTCGCACGCAGAGCGGGATTTTTACGGCGGAAACGTCCGTGCCGCTCGATCGTCTTACCAAGGAAAATTTGTCCGAATACCTCATTCCGACGGAAAACGTGTTGCCGTTTCCCGTGCTGGACGACGCCGACCCGCGCATTTTCAACGGGGTTGCCGTGCCGTGCGGCCGTGCGGACGGCAGATACAAACTGTATGCGGACGGGAACTTTTACGGGCTTGCCGTCGTAGAAAACGGATTTGCCCGCGCGGAGAAAAAGCTGTGTTGAAGGCGTTGGGGAGAACGGGCAGGTTTTCCGAGCCGTGCGCGCTGCTGCTCGGCGGGTTCGACGGATTTCATACCGGTCACGCTTCGCTGAAAACCGCCGCGGAACAGACGGGGCTTCCCGTCGGCATCACCGCGATATCGGGCAACAAGGCGGGCGGGAATCTGTTCACGCTCGAAGAGCGCGCGGCGATATTCTCGCGCGCGGGGTTCTCGTTCGTTGCGGAATACGCGTTCGACGAGGCGCTGAAAAATACCTCGGCGGAGGCGTTTTTGCGCGATCTGTTCGGGCGCGTCAACGTAAAAGCGGTGTTTTGCGGCGAAGATTATCGGTTCGGGAAAGACGCGCGCGGTACGGCGGAAACGTTGAAAGCCGCGGCGCCGTGTCCCGTGACCGTATTGCCGTTGGTGTCGGAAGAGAGCGGAAAAATTTCCGTTTCCCGAATCAAAGCGGCTCTGGCGGCGGGAGAAATTTCCGCGGCGAACCGCTTGCTCTACGGGGGCTATTTTTTACAGGGGATCGTGGAACACGGCCGCCGCGTCGGGAGAACGTACGGGTTTCCCACCCTCAATCTTGCCTATCCCGCCGAAAAGTTTCCCGTCCGCGACGGGGTTTACGGCGGTTATGCGGAGACACCCGCGGGGGACTATCCCGCGATGATCAACTTCGGCGCGCGGCCCACCTTCGGACTTTGCGAGAAAAAGGCGGAGGCGTATTTGAAGGGCTTCGACGGCGATCTGTACGGAAAAACGGTGCGGCTGTTTCCGCAGAAGTTTCTGCGGCCCGTCATGCGGTTTTCTTCGGCGGAGGCTTTGAAAACACAGTTGCGTGAAGACGCGGAAAAAATCTGAACCGCGATTAACAAACGGGAGAGAGCGTATGATAAAATTCGGACCGAGCGGAAACTGCGAGAGCTTTTATGCGGAGGGGTACGACCACACCGAACAGGCGGCGGAGTTCGTCAAAAAGCGGGGACTCGAATGTTTTGAATATTCGTTCGGGCGCGGCGTTCGGATGAGCGAGGCGAAAGCCGTTTCGATCCGCGGCGCGTTTGCGGCTTCGGGCGTGGAAATATCCGCGCATGCGCCGTACTTCGTCAACTTCGGAAATCCGGACGACGAAATGGCGGCAAAGTCGTACGGATACGTCCTCGACACGGGTAAGGCGTTGAAGCTGATGGGAGGACGGCGTTGCGTGTTCCATCCCGCGGCGCAGGGAAAAGAGGCGCGGGAGACGGTCGTGTACCGCACGGTCGAGCGCTTGAAAATATTGCGGGATTATCTCTATCTCAACGATTTGCAGGATATGACGTTCTGCCCCGAAACGATGGGAAAATCCGCGCAGATCGGCACGGTGGAAGAAGTCGTCCGTTTTTGCGAAGTGGATCCCGTGTTCACGCCGTGCGTCGATTTCGGACACGTCAACGCGCGGGAACAGGGTAGTTTAAAGACGCGCGCGGACTACGCTCGGATTCTGGAAAGGATGCTCGAACGGCTCGGATACGAGCGCGTCAAACATTTCCACGTGCATTTTTCGAAGATCATGTACGGCGCGAAGGGCGAAATCAAACATCTCACCTTTGCCGACACGGAGTACGGGCCGGAATTCGGACCGCTTGCGGAAGCGCTTTTGGATTATCAGCTGGAACCGTATATCGTGAGCGAATCCGCGGGAACGCAGGCGGAGGACGCCGCCGAAATGAAGCGTCTCTACGAAGCGGCGCGGATTTTGCGGGAAAGCGGCGCGGCTTCCGAGCGCGGCTGAAAAATTGCAGTAAAAATATTGACTTGGTTGGGCATATTTGGTATAATAAAGTTATGTTGACGGAAAGATTGCGCAAAATATACGCCGCGGCAGGCGCGGATGCTCTCTTTTTGGAACAGGATTTTCTCCGCAGATACCTAACGGGGTTCTATTCGACGGACGGGTTCGTAGTCGTCACGGCGGAGAGCTGCACGCTTTACGCCGATCCGCGCTATTTCGAGGCGGCGGAAAGAGCGTTGCGGGGTAGCGCGGTTTGCGTGAAAGAAGGGTCGTACCGCGAAGCGCTTGCGGAGCTGAAAGCGAACGGGAAAATCGGCGTTCCGTATCCGTTCACCGATTTTGCCCGCGCGGAAGAACTGCGGCAAGAGGGGTTCGAACTTTGCGATTGCATGCCCGCGCTCAAAGAGGCGATGGAGATCAAATCGCCCGAGGAGATCGCGCTGATCGGGAAGGCGTGCGAGATAGCCGAAGATGCGTTTCTCGCGCTGTTGCCGCAGATCAAAGAGGGGATGACGGAATCCGCGGTCGCGGCGTTGCTCGAATACGAAATGCGCAGGCGCGGCGCCTCGGGCACCTCGTTTGAGACGATCGTCGCATTCGGCGCGAACGGCAGCGTTCCGCATCACGAAACGGGGAACACGGCGCTCTCTTTCGGGGATCCCGTACTCATTGATTTCGGCTGCAAAGCGGAAGGGTACTGTTCCGACTGTACGCGTACGTTTCTCTTCGGCGACGACGGCCGTCACGAAGATTTCAAACGGATCTACGCCGACGTGCTGAAAGCGCACGAACTCGTTGCCGAAAGAGCGGCGGCGGGCATGACGGGGCGGGACGTCGACGAAATCGCACGCGGCTTTCTGCGTTCGAGGGGGCTGGACGGGTATTTTACCCATTCGCTCGGACACGGGATCGGATTGCAGATCCACGAATATCCCTTGCTTTCGCCGCGGGGACGGGAAGTTCTGAAAGACGGCATGGTCTTTTCCGACGAACCGGGCGTGTATCTTGCGGGAAAACTCGGGATCCGGATCGAGGACAGCATGTATTTAAAGGACGGGAAAGCCCGATCCTTTATGAAGAAGACGAAAAAAAATCTAATGATTCTTTAACGATAAAAAGGAGATTCTCTTATGGCACAGATCATGGCAGGCGACATCAGAAAAGGAACCACTTTCGAGTACAAGAGCGGCGTTTACACCGTAACGGAATTCCAGCACGTGAAACCCGGAAAAGGCGCGGCGTTCGTCCGTACGACGCTGAAAAACGTCGTTACGGGACAAGTTCTTTCGGACGAGACGTTTAACCCGACGACCAAGCTCGAAACCGCGCAGGTGGAGACGAAGAAGATGACCTATTCGTATACCGACGGCGAGTTCTACTATTTCATGGACGACGAGTTCAACCTCACTCCGCTCAATTTCAGTCAGGTTGAGGACGCGCTACGCTATATCCGCGAGAACGATACCGTTACGGTGAAGTTCCTCTACGACAACGCGTTTTCGGTCGAACCCGAGAACTTTGTGGAACTGAAAGTC
>Ga0073906_1005242_pt1 | contig 11914 bp, 10 predicted proteins | sample Inofromicrocosms_FD_65485 | JGI IMG/M metagenome (GOLD analysis project Ga0073906, IMG submission 65485) | Mouse cecum microbial communities from Vienna, Austria - Inoculum for glucosamine and mucus D2O microcosms | ecosystem: Host-associated > Mammals > Digestive system > Large intestine >... | reverse complement strand
CTTCTACCATGTTTTTATAAACCGGAATGTTAAAACAAAAATATTTTCTTGCGGGCATTTTTATTTTATCGGCTGAAAAACAGCCGATAAAATTGTCGTGGCGGAAAATAGAATGATTACGTATAGTTGCTTGCTGTTATGATAGCAAATGATCCATATTTTAAATGCTCTTATTTGCTTGATTTATATTTTTGGTGTCATTTGTTTCGGATATCGCATATTAGTAATTTTATAAGGTGCTTATAGAATCCTATAGCCTTACGTTTTTTGGAAGAGTATTTGTTTTGCATCTCTGGTACATTTTTATAGTAACTTTCTGCGAGGCGGGGAGAAAAGAAATAATGTGCATCACGAATTAAATTTCGTACGTTGAAAAGCTCCCAATAAAGAATTTTGTAATGCTTTGCATGAGGTAATAAACGAATTAGCGTGTATAGTGTGGGTATATAATCAGGGTGTTCTGCGTATATACACTTACGTAATAAGCGAAGTTTTTCTTCTTCGATAAAAGAAAATACATCTTTATTGTTTAAAAGATGGAGACTGTTGGCGTAATTTGTGATTTCTGTTAATATGATTTTGTACATTTGAAAGTCTTTTTCAAATGTGAGGGTAGATGTTATTGATTTTTTTTGAATTTTGTAAATATAGGTTGTTTGTTTTATTATGTCTATTATTTCAGCTTTACATGCGCATTGAAAACTCCAGAGACAGTCTTCGTGTATTAAATTATTTTTGAAGTATAGATTGTTTTTAACAATAAACTCTTTTCTAACTAATTTGTTCCATGCCATCACATAAAACTTTTCTTGCATATATGCTTGAATTATTTTTGAGTTCCCTTTAATGATAGATGTCCCAAGTTCAAGAGGAGGAAAAAAGTCTGAAGAACCTTGTACTATATAATCGCCGATTACTATATCGGCACATGATATCTTGGCTCTGTTAGATAAAGTTTCAATACAGTCCGTGGAAATTTCATCGTCACTGTCCAAGAAATATAGATACTCTCCCCTGCTGTTTTTGATTCCTGTATTACGTGCGGAAGACAAACCTTTATTCTCGGCATGTTCTATTATCTTGATTGGAACTGATGGAGTTTCTTTTTGTAGTACATCTTTTATAATAGATATGCTTTCGTCTGTTGTCTTGTCGTTGATAATAATAATTTCTATATTTTTATATGTTTGATTGAGAACCGAGTGCAAGCAACTTTTTATAAAAGGTGCTACGTTATAGACCGGGATGATAATAGAGATAAATGGCTTCATTTAATAAAAGTTGATATAGTGAAATTAGCGATTGATTTATTTGTTAGGCTCGTTTAATATCTGTTTGTAGATGTCGAATCTTTGTTCGAGCATGTTTGAAGGATTGTATATATCCTTCATTTTACTTTTAGCTTGCTTTACTAGTTTCTCTTGTAACTCAGTATTTTGAGAGAGAGTAATAATAGCATCTGCAAACTCTGTAGCACTATCAGCTTTTAAATATTCTTCTTTATCGAGAAGGTCAATTCCTTCAACTCCTTTTGTAGTGGTTATAAATGGAATATCTGCCGAAACAGCTTCTAAGATTTTCATTCTCATCCCACTACCTATACGAATGGGAACGAGCGCAATACTTCCTTTAAGAAAGGATGGTAAGTCTTTTATATACCCAACTGCTTCCATTTCTGGACAACTATGTTGAAGCTCCCTTATGTGAGTTTTCCATTTACCTACTACCTGTAAAGTGAAAGTAAAATTTTGTTTACGTAAGTATGGTGCAATTTCCTTGCAGAACCAAATGAGAGCATCTAGATTTGGATAATGAGTTTCACTTCCTACAAATGTCAATCTGTTGCTTGTACAAGGTATGAATTGAGGCGGTGTATCCATATCTGTTTGTATTACTGCAGGAGAAGTGTAAATGCGATTATTTTGCCCTAAAAACTTAGTTAGAATTTGTCGGTCAATCTCGGTTAAAGTAATTATGTGCTTGTAATGTTGTAAGGCAAACCGTTCAAAGTCTTTTGCGATATGATATATAAATTGGTCGCTCTTAGTGATTCTTGGAAACAGTTGCATTTCATTTTCATTTCGAATATATCTAATTTCATGATGTACAAAAATTGTTTGTGTATTGGAGGGAAGTAAGTATCCTAAGGAGATTAATTTATAAAACTCAACTTGAATGATGTCAAAGCCGTATGTAGCAACTTCTGTGACATACTTTATATAATCTACATCTAATTCTTTGAATATAGAGGTTGATAGTGTAGATTCTTGACGTATAAAATCGGGCGTAAAAACAATGTTTTCAGGAATAATTTGACGTCTTATTTTTCGTTCTATAGATTGTTTTGTCTTAATGAGCCATTTGTAGTAGAATGGATGGTGTACTTTAGGTTGCTTATCATCTTTTTTTGTAAATACAAAAAAAGTTACGTTATCCCATATTTCTTTTAATTTGCTTATGTCGTATGCTTCTGAAGCGTATTGCACTTGTAGCAAAATAGATACATCCATTTTATGGCGGAGGTAATCTACCATATTGAAGAAAGCTTGATTTCCTCCTGAATTCAGGGGGAATGGTATATACGGAATGATAAATAGTATTTTCATTTTTTTGATATTATTTTTTTCCAAATATGATGAATTAAAACTTGCAAAGATACATTTGGTGTGAGTTTTCTTAGAGCATTGCATAAATGTAAAAGGTCATGTACACTAAAATCATTCTTTAATGAATGATGTAAGAATTTATGTATATAACATTTGATTGCTTTTTTGAATTTCTTTTCGTTAAGATGAGAATGATAGTTTATGCCGATCCATTCAATGAAAAGTATTGTTGCACTAATCTTCTCTTTATTGAAATGAGTGGAGTTTGATATATTTTCTCCTTCGGCATTTCTCCAACTGACGGGATTGCCAGGTAAAGAAATTATTCCTCCTGTAAATTCTGCAAATTTAGCCCATGTTGCATCATCGGTGCACCAAGCCAGAGGGAATTTTATAAATCCTCCTGTTTGTTCCCATACTGTTCGACTAAATACATACTCACAGGCAGCAGAACTAATTTTTCCAGATAATTTATCTAATAAGAATTCATATCCAGAAATTAAATCGGTTTTAAAAGGAGGATTTTTATACTTAAGTTTACCATACTCGTCAACTACTTCTAAAGGGAAACGGAATATATATTTTCCACCAGAATGTTTTTGTAAAGCTTGAATTACACGTGCTACTCCGTCAAAGGGCATTAAGTCGTCATCTGAAAAAAGCCATATAAATTCTTCTTCTGACAATAATATACATCGTTCCCAATGGCCGGGTAGGTCTTTCTTACCCATATTTTGTTCAAAACGATGATATATGATGTCAAATTTGTTTTTGTATTGATCTACTATGGTCTCTAATTGGTAGGGACTTGCATCATCACCTATGTATACGGTAAAGTCGTGGTTGTTTTGTTTAGCGATGGAATCAAGTGTTTCTCGCAAAAAACGTGGTTTATAAGCTGGTATGATAATTGCTAATTTCTTCATTTTTATTGCTATCAATTAATTTTGCAAATATACACACTAAGTTTGTTTAAATATTGTATTTGCAGACTTTTGTGATGGAAAACTGTACTGGCATGTTGCTGATTGCAAAATAAGCTATAGAATTTTTCTTTTTTAGGTTCTTAGATTAGGTAGAGTAGCGCAACATTGTGAATATATTATCGACGAAGGATTTGGCTTTTAACCAACACTCGTTTTTGATAATTATAGTCTCAAGGTCCAGACACAGAATAATATATTTCAGACAATGCATGGAAACTCTTGGGCTTATCTTTATGCTTGTTACAATTCATGGTATTAAAGATACGCAATAAATCGTAAGTCTAATCTGTTTTAACTTTATTTTGTTTGGACCAGTGAGTCAATGTTTTAATATGTCCCAAATAATATAGCTCCTCTTTGGACATGTTGTCGTTGTTAATATACCAAGGTAAGTGTCTCACGGAATAAGGAAATCCGGTTCGAATACAGAAACAATCCGGGTCAATAGGCTCTCCGACAAAATAGGGCTTATATACGGCAAAGGTCGTATCTATTAATGCTTTGAAAATATTAGGTTCTATCTCTTCTTTCCAGAAAATACTTTCCCATTCTATAACTTTCTCTTTTAATTTATAATGGTCAGGTAAATCGTTTATGCATATTGAAAATCCAACCTTTAACGCTTTTGGATATTTTTGTAGTAATAAAATGAATTTCTCAATAAAATCGTCAGGACAGTCAGGAAGGATTTCCAGATCCGAATCGGTGTATGCATAATAAGAATCTTTGAACTGCTTGAATATGCCGGTCTTCCATAATGCCAGATGCCCGACATTTTTATTTAGCATATATACAGGGTATGGTATTTTTGTATAGTATTCTAATAGTGGGGGATATGTTGATTGGTTATCGATGATATATAGATTGTGGTATCCTTTATTTTCTAAACCATGGATTAACTTTGTTAGCATTTCCAAACGGTTGTAGTTGTTAATAATGATAGGGATGTCTTTATAGTTTATTCTTTTTACTCCCAAAAATCTTTTTTTAATTTCGGGGATAAACCATTTAAGAAATAGTTCTTTAGACCTTTGGAAGTCCTGATTGAATGCTTGGTATTTGCGAATTAACTTTCTTCTCATTTTTTATTTCTGTTAGCAATAATGATGCATATTGATATCTTGATTATATCTTACAAATCTATTATTTTTTTTGTTAAGAATCTGTTAAAAATGATCAAAATGAAAAATAAGAAGTATTTGTTGTTGCGCAATAAATACTTTATTTGAAGTAACTAAACTAATCCCTAAATAGGAATCAGTTTATTTCTTTTATAGAAAATAGATTTACCCTATCGGTGTGCAGAACTTTGGGAGCTTGATTGCTGTTCGCAAACAGCAAAAAGTGATTAAAAATGCTGTTTGCAAACAGCAAATGATTGTCTTTGTCTTTGAAAGTACTAAGATATAAGAATTTATGGAAACTCTTTTTGCTAAACAAGAGACCGTTTGTTGTCGCTGACATCGACTGGGATAATAAGGACATTGATGTATCAGATCAATTGGGATGCCCAGTTGATTGCTATTAAAGGGCCGCGAGGTGTGGGAAAGACTACTTTAATGCTGCAGTATATGAAGCAGCATTATGAGATTTATAGTAGGGAAGTGCTCTATTGTACGCTAGATTCTGTTTATTTCTCCAATCATACTTTGTTGGAGTTGGTGGATGTATTCGTGAAAAATGGTGGGAAGCATCTTTTCTTGGATGAGGTGCATAAATATCCGACCTGGAGCAAGGAGATAAGGTATATAGAGTCAATGGGAAATATACTTTGGAAGTTGGCGAGGAAGGTAAAACGTATGACCAGATAGCGGATGTGCCTGATTCCTATATTTTAGCTGATGGAATAGAAACACCTTACAGGTGTAAGTTGCCGATTTGGGTTGTTGGTTTCTTGTATTGATATATTCAAAGTCCATGTGTTATATCTTAATTTTATAATTCTTTCCCTGTATAAATTGCTACAATATAGATATTTCTGTATATATTTGTGTTATGTAAACTAAATCCAATGAAATATGAGCAGCAAGATTTACCCTATTGGTGTGCAAAACTTTGAAAGTCTTCGTAATGATGGCTATTTTTATATTGATAAAACGGCAATGGTTTATCAGTTAGTAAAAACTGGGCGCTATTATTTTCTGAGTCGTCCGCGCCGTTTTGGTAAAAGTCTGCTCATTTCTACGCTTGAAGCCTACTTTCAAGGAAAGCGGGAGCTCTTTGAAGGGCTGGCTATGGAGAAACTGGAAAAAGATTGGGTAAAATATCCCGTTTTACATCTTGATCTTAATACGGAAAAATACGATACTCCGGAAAGTTTGGAGAACAAGCTCAACGGGGCATTGGTGGAATGGGAGAAGATATATGGTGCGGAGCCCTCGGAGAGATCCTTAGCGATGCGTTTTGAAGGGATTATTAAACGTGCCTGCCGACAGGAAGGACAGCGTGTGGCTATTCTTGTGGATGAGTATGACAAGCCGATGTTGCAGGCCATTGGTAATGATGCCTTGCAAAAGAGTTTCCGTAATATATTGAAAGCTTTCTATGGTGCATTGAAAAGTCAGGACGGCTGTATTAAGTTTGCTATGTTGACGGGAGTTACCAAGTTCGGTAAGGTTAGCGTGTTCAGTGATTTGAATAACCTGAATGACATTTCAATGTGGAATAAGTATGTGGATATTTGTGGCGTGAACGAACAGGAATTATATGATAACCTAGGTGCTGAGCTCCATGAATTTGCAGATGCGCGGGGAATGACGTATGAAGAGGTATGTGCCCGGTTGAAAGAAATGTATGATGGTTATCATTTTACGCACAATTCCAAAGGAATGTACAACCCCTTCAGTCTGCTTTTGGCTTTTGATAGGAATGAGTTTAAAAGCTACTGGTTTGAAACGGGTACTCCTACCTATTTGGTGGAGTTGCTGAAGAAACATAATTACGACCTTCATCGGATGGCTCATGAAGAAACCGATGAACAGGTACTGAACAGTATAGATTCTGAATCTACCAATCCTATTCCGGTGATTTATCAGAGTGGCTACCTTACCATTAAAGGGTATGATGAGCGTTTTGGGATATATCGTTTAGGTTTTCCTAATCGTGAAGTGGAAGAAGGGTTTGTTCGTTTTCTCCTTCCTTATTATGCGAACGTGGATAAAGTGGAATCTCCCTTTGAAATTCAAAAATTTGTTCGTGAAGTGGAAGCCGGTGATTACGAATCTTTTTTCCGTCGTCTACAAAGTTTCTTTTCCGATATTCCATACGAACTTGCACGCGAATTGGAATTACATTATCAGAATGTACTTTATATTGTATATAAGTTGTTAGGTTTTTATGTAAAAGCAGAATATCATACGAGTGAAGGGCGTGTGGATATGATATTACAGACCGACCAATTCATCTATATCATGGAATTTAAATTGAATGGTACGGCGGAAGAAGCTCTGCAACAGATCAATGACAAACACTATGCCCGACCATTTGAAACGGATTCACGAAAACTTTTTAAGATTGGTATAAACTTTAGTACTGAAACGAGAAATATTGAGAAGTGGTTGGTGGAAAATTGACGCCTCTAACGCGTATTTCTTATTTTCATTTCTCATATTCTCATAGATTTCATACAAAATCAAGACAATCAAGCGGATAGGCTATGAGAAATACTTTTCCGGAATGGCATTTCTCATAGTTTTTCCGCAAAATGACGCTGATTTTGCTTATTTCTCATACTCGCCGGAGTTTATTTCTCATAGTATCCCGGTCCCGCTACATAAATAGGCTGTGTAGGTTTCCCGATATTTTGCAACTTGCCTTCTGCTTTCAGTCTGCGTATTTGGCGGCTGGCCATGCTTTGGGTGAAGCAACAAAGTGACTGCATGTTGCTGCGGGTCAGTACGGGATGCGTTGCAAAATATTCCGTGAGTTTCCGGTCGATTTCTTCTTCTGTGAGAGAGGCGGAATGCGGTTTGTATTTCGAACGTCGCAGGTGTGTGGCCATGCATGAACTTTTTAAATCCCTGTCAGCCTGGAAACTGATGGATTTCAGTTTTACTTTGTCCGCGCGGGTGGTAAGCGAGTGTATGGGTTCGGTAGCTTGCAGTGTGATTTGAAAATAGCCGATTCCATCCAAGTGTACTCTTTCTCCTTCGCGCAGATGGTTGCTCATGCATCTGCTTAGTTCCATTAACATAGCTTCCACTTCTGATTTCCCGAAAGTAGTTGCCATGTGGATTTCTCTTGCCAGTCTCTGGGTGGTGACATGCTGGAAATTTACCACACGGGGGTGGTAACTTGGTTCTTCCCCTTCTTTTACCGGTTGGGGATTCTTATAAAACTCGAATTGTATTGCCATTGCTGTTCTAATTTAATGGTGGTTTATATGTTATGTTACTGATGTTGGCGTTTTATCTTGCCTTCATTATTTTATTTTCTTACCGACATCTCTATCGTTCCACTCCAGTGGATAGAACCTTGCACTCTAGTAGACAGAACTTTTTACTGTAGTGGACGGTTTTGTGCACTAGAGTGGAACGGTTGGGATGTTTCTTCAAAGATACGACAATATCAGGTGTAAAACAAGTAAATGCTTAATTGTTTTCATATAAATGATAGTTAGGCTTTATATAAGATAAGGTTGGCTGGCAAATGAGAAAAGGATGATGGCAGGCTATGAGAAATGCATTGAAATACAATGAGAAATAGGTGGATATTGAGGAGTAAAGTGGAAAAAAGTATGAGAAATGCCATTCCGGAAAAGTATTTCTCATAATCTATCTGTTTGATAGACTATGCTTTATCTGAAATCTATGAGAATATGAGAAATGAAAACAAAAAATCTTTTCTAGTAGCAAAGATGGAATAAGTGGTTTTGAATTTGCTTGTATGGAATAATTACAGTATATTTGTGTCATAATAACCGCCCTACACAAAAACATGCAGGACAAATTAAAATAAATAATGAGAATAACACAAATCAGAGACGACGGCAAGGTAAATACTCTGCGGACGTTAAAAATCGAACAGCTCGTAGAGCAGATGAAAGTGGAAACTAAAGCGCAACTCGTCTCCGCAATGCGGGAAGTCCTGCCTTATATACTTCCGGGTGACAAGAATGACTATGTACAGAAAGTGCCGAAGCTGCTTCCTGCAGCCGCCTTTATCCGCAAGAACGGGATAATGACAATGAGTGAGTACAACGGGATTGTGATGCTCCAGGTGAATAATCTGTCCGGGCTCATGGAAGCGGATGCGGTGAAAGAGCGTGTGAAGGAGTTGCCACAGACTTACCTTGCCTTTACCGGTTCTTCCGGAAAGTCGGTGAAGATATGGGTGCGGTTCACTTATCCCGACGACCTTCTGCCGGTTGGCCGTGAACAAGCGGAGCTTTTTCATGCGCATGCTTACCGGCTTGCCGTGAAGTTCTACCAACCTCAACTTCCTTTCGACATTGATCTGAAAGAACCTTCGTTGGAACAATATTGCCGTCTGACCTATGATCCGGACTTGTATTTCAATCCTGAAGCAATGCCTATTTATATGAAACAGCCGATGGCTATGCCGACAGAAATGACTTATCGCGAACAGGTGCAGACGGAGGCTTCACCCTTGCAACGGCTTGCGCCGGGATATGAGAGCCATCATGCGCTTTCCGTACTTTTTGAGGCTGCTTTTGCGCGTGCATTGGATGAACAACAGGACGGATATTCTCTAGGTGATGACATACATTCTTTGTTGGTTTGTCTGGCCGGGCATTGTTTTCGTGCCGGTATTCCCGAAGAGGATACGGTGCGGTGGACGCGTGCCCATTATCGCTTGCCGGAAGATGATTTCCTGATTCGCGAGACGGTGCGGAATGTGTATCGCACCAGCAAGGGATTTGCCGATAAGAGCAGTTTGCTGCCGGAACAGCTATTTGTGATGCAGATGGATGAGTTTATGAAGCGGCGTTATGAGTTCCGCTTCAACCAGTTGACTTCACAGGTGGAGTGCCGGCAACGGAATAGTTTTGATTTTTATTTTCGTCCGGTAGACAGACGGTTGATGGCAAGCATTACGATGAATGCGCAATACGAAGGGCTTAAACTGTGGGACAAAGATGTGGTACGTTATCTGAACTCGGATCGTGTGCCGCTCTATCAGCCTGTTGAGGAGTTTCTTTATGGACTTCCTCATTGGGATGGAAAGGATCATATCGGTGATCTGGCTAAACGGGTTCCTTGTGATAATCCTCATTGGGCGCAATTGTTTCGCCGTTGGTTTCTTAGCATGGTGGCTCATTGGCGCGGGCTTAGTAAAAATCATGCGAACAGCACTTCCCCTATATTGGTCGGTCCGCAGGCTTACAGGAAATCGACGTTCTGCCGCCTGATTCTTCCACCGTGTTTGCAGGCCTATTATACGGATAGCATCGACTTCAGCCGGAAGCGGGATGCGGAGCTGTATCTGAACCGTTTTCTGCTGATTAATATGGATGAGTTTGACCAGATTGGCATCAATCAGCAGTCTTTCGTTAAACATATCCTGCAAAAGCCGGTCGTTAATACACGTCGTCCGAATGCTTCGGCAGTAGAGGAGCTTCGCCGTTATGCTTCTTTCATCGGGACAAGTAATCATAAAGATTTGCTGACGGATACTTCCGGCAGCCGTCGGTACATTGGCGTTGAGGTTACGGGAGTGATTGATGTTGTCCGTCCCATTGACTATGAACAGCTTTATGCGCAGGCGATGGCGGCATTGTATCACAATGAACGGTATTGGTTTGATGAAAAGGAAGAAGCCATTTTGACGGAAGCCAATCAGGAGTTTGAACAGTCACCCGCCATAGAGCAGTTGTTTCTTGTATATTATCGGGTTGCGGAAGATGAAGAGGAAGGAGAATGGTTGCTTGCTGCGGATCTGTTGCAGCGGATACAAAAGGCGAGTAAAATGAAGTTCTCACCCGGACAGGTTAATTACTTCGGGCGTATCCTGCAAAGATTGGGGGTACAGTCGTACAGGAAGACGCGTGGGGTTTATTATCATGTGGTGGCTGTTGGGTAAGAGCGATGATGAAATAATGCATGAGATGTGCATTTTATTATTTTATAATAATTATCTTTGCGTAATAACGTGAGATATATGAAGGCTATGATAAGAAATCCTTTTTCGTTTGCCGGAAAAGCAAAAGGAGCTACTGATTGCCATCACTAAAGAAGGAAAAGCGAAAGCTGTCACTTCCGGTGCTTTCATAAAGAAATACAGGCTGGCTTCAGCCGATTCTGTGCAGGCAGCATTGAAAGGATTACTGGAAAAGGATTTTGTGACCCAGGAAAAGGGAGTGTATCAAATATATGACCGTTTCTTGGGTATTTGGTTGAAAGAGAATTATTGAGTCGTTTTTCATTTCTTGAAACGTGCTTTTCAATAAATCGCGTTAATAATTAACCGAAACTACTATCTGTTAATCAGTTTTATTGTATCTTTGCGGTCTTAACTTTTAATGGTAAATAATGAAGGAATTTCTACAACTAATGCGACGTTTCGTGTCGCCTTATAAAAAGTATATCGGCTGGGCTGTTTTGCTGAATATTTTGTCTGCCGTATTCAATGTGTTTTCGTTCACTTTCTTGATTCCGATTCTGAGTATTCTGTTTAAAACAGAAGGAGCGGATAAAGTATACCATTTTATGGAATGGGGCAGTGGTGATTTAGCGGAGGTTGCCAAAAATAATTTCTATTATTATATCAATCAGATGATTGTAGATAATGGACCGACTGTAGCCCTTATCTTTTTGGGATTGTTCCTGATAGTGATGACATTATTCAAGACAGGTTGTTACTTCGCTTCTTCGGCAGTGATGATTCCGTTGCGTACGGGGGTTGTGCGGGATATCCGTATCATGGTGTATGCCAAGGTGATGCGTCTACCGATGTCTTTCTTTTCGGAAGAGAGAAAGGGAGATATTATAGCTCGTATGAGTGGTGACGTGGGAGAGGTTGAAAACTCCATTACCAGTTCGTTGGATATGCTGATGAAGAGCCCGATTATGATTATCTTGTATTTCGCGACGTTGGTTGTGACCAGTTGGCAGTTGACTCTTTTTACTATCGTTGTATTGCCGGGAATGGGCTGGTTGATGGGAGTAGTCGGAAGAAAACTGAAACGCCAGTCATTGGAGGCACAGTCAAAATGGAGTGATACGATGTCGCAACTGGAAGAGACATTGGGAGGTTTGCGCATCATCAAGGCTTTCATCGCGGAAGATAAAATGATTAACCGCTTCACCAAATGCAGTAACGAGCTTCGTGATGCAACCAACAGAGTTGCTATACGTCAGGCTA
>Ga0073906_1005240_pt1 | contig 11918 bp, 9 predicted proteins | sample Inofromicrocosms_FD_65485 | JGI IMG/M metagenome (GOLD analysis project Ga0073906, IMG submission 65485) | Mouse cecum microbial communities from Vienna, Austria - Inoculum for glucosamine and mucus D2O microcosms | ecosystem: Host-associated > Mammals > Digestive system > Large intestine > Cecum... | reverse complement strand
GATGTATCTTTCGGATCATAGCTGGAAGTACATGACTGTTTTCCAGATGGAAATTGTCGTTGGGACCATAAAGGTTGGTCGGCATTACAGCAATATAATCAGTGCCGTATTGAAGATTGAAGCTCTCGCACATCTTAAGCCCTGCAATCTTGGCGATAGCGTACGGCTCATTAGTATATTCCAGAGGAGATGTAAGCAGACAGTCTTCCGTCATAGGCTGCGGCGCATCCTTCGGGTAGATGCATGTGGACCCGAGAAAAAGCAGTTTTTTCACTCCGTACCTCCAGCTTTCACCGATTACATTCTGCTGGATCTGGAGATTACGCCAGATGAAGTCCGCCCTGTACTGGAGGTTGGCCATAATGCCTCCAACGTATGCCGCCGCAAGCACTACCGCATCCGGCCTTTCCTCGTCAAAAAATCTGCGTACCGCCGTCTGGTCAAGAAGATCAAGCTCCTGATGGGTCCTTCCTGTCAGATTTGAATATCCACGTGACTTCAGATTGTTCCAGATCGCAGAGCCTACCAGACCACGGTGCCCGGCGACATAAATCTTTGAATTCCTGTCCAGACTGCACATTATCTTGCCCCTCCTTTGATATATTCCATATCATGGCGGACCATTATCTTCACAAGGTCCTCAAATGAAGTCTTGCGCGGATTCCAACCGAGTTCGGTCTTCGCTTTGGTCGGATCTCCAAGAAGGGTCTCAACCTCCGCTGGACGGAAATATTTGGGATCGACTTCCACAAGCACACGTCCGTCGGCTCTGCTGAGTCCCTTTTCCTCTATGCCTGTCCCCTGCCATTCCAGTTCGATGCCTGCCTCACGGAAAGCGAGTTCACAGAATTCACGTACCGTATGCTGCTCTCCGGTGGCTATCACATAATCATCGGGCTTATCCGCCTGAAGCATCAGCCACATACATTCGATATAGTCCCTGGCATATCCCCAGTCACGTTTTGCGCCGAGATTGCCAAGATAGAGCTTGTCCTGGAGCCCGGCCGCGATACGGCTTGCGGCAAGTGTTATCTTCCTTGTGACGAAAGTCTCCCCCCTGCGCTCGCTTTCATGGTTGAAAAGGATTCCGTTTACGGCAAAAAGCCCGTAGCTCTCCCTGTAGTTCTTTGTTATCCAGAACCCGTAAAGCTTTGCCACCCCATAAGGAGAACGGGGATAGAAAGGCGTGGTCTCCTTTTGAGGGACTTCCTGCACAAGACCGTAAAGCTCCGATGTGGAAGCCTGGTAGATCCTTGTCCTGTGCTCCATCCCGAGAATCCTCACCGCCTCAAGAAGACGCAGAGTCCCCACCGCATCAGTCTCTGCCGTATATTCAGGGACATCAAAGCTGACTTTAACATGGCTCTGTGCAGCAAGGTTGTATATTTCATCCGGCTGTACAGTCTGTATGATACGGATAAGCGAACTGCTGTCGGTCATATCACCCCAATGCAGATTGATGCTGCGTTTCTGCTGCATATCACGCACCCATTCGTCAAAGTACAGATGGTCGATGCGTCCGGTATTGAATGATGAACTCCTCCTGAGAAGTCCGTGTACCTCATATCCTTTCTCAAGCAGGAATTCTGCAAGATAGGATCCGTCCTGTCCGGTTATTCCGGTAATCAAAGCCTTTTTCATAACAAGCGCAAAAATCAATTATCAGGAAACAGTTTCCGATAACCTGTAAATATAATCAAATTACTCCTGATATCATATTTTCATAGAAAGCATCTGTTCTCTTTCTCAACGATATTTCATCCCCGTCATTCAATATGACATAGTCGGCATCAGGAACCGCCCTGCCTTCTGAAATGTCATTCAGCAGCTTCTGCTTCCCCATCCTCGCAAGCACGGACTCGCGGGAGACTCCGTCACGTGCCATTGCACGTCCGATCCTTGTCTCCAGAGGAGCATCCACCAGCAATGTAAAGTCAAAGGCGTCCTTGAACAGCGGCTTTTCCAGAATTATTGCCGACTCCATCACGACAAACGGGATTTTCCGTTCTGCAACTCCGCTTCCGCATCCCTGTACAGCATATCCGTCAGCCCAGGAAAGGAAATCACGAAGTACGGCAGGATGCACGATGGACTCTATCCTGGCCAATGCCTGCGAATCGGAGAAAATAACTGAAGCAAGAAGGCGTCTGTCCAGCATACCGTCATCTCCGGTTATTTTCGTGCCTACAGCTTCCGCCATACGCATCACCAGGATATGGTCAGAGTCATAAAGAGCCTTTGTCCTGCTGTCCGAATCATAGACTGGAATCCCCTTTTCTGACAAAAAGGAGCAGACAAGTGACTTGCCGCTCCCTATACCTCCTGTCACTGCAAGAGTGATTATCTTTCGCTCATTACACATTCAAATACCTGCGGTTCAATTTTATAGCCTATTATGTCTTCCGGAAGCGCGTCTGTCCTCACAACGCATTTCCCGCTCCTTGAACTGATGAAATCATTGTAATCGATATAGAACTGCACTTCATCTGTGGAATCTCCGGCATAAGGGAATACGCATTTGTACAGGACCTGGGCCGAAGACGGGAATATCATCATATCCTTGCCTTTTGGTACGTTGCGTGAAGATATGTTGACGACTGACGGGATTTCGACATACCTGACGACATCGACAGAATATTCCGCAGAATCATCGGAAAGTCTGATTCCCTTGATTTTTTCAAGCCGGACCATTCCGCGGACTCCGGATCTGACACCGGAAAGCTTCACAGGCTCCGTATAGACATAATCAATCTTTTCGAGCCTGTATGGTTCCCCATATATGGTGACGGAGTCAGGCTCTATACGAAGTTCACCTGAAACGGAATACTGAGGTTCAAGATCAATGTCGCCTACAGGCCTGACAGGGACTCTCTTTGATGTTTCAAAAGGGAAACGGAAAAACAAAGTGTCTGTCAGAAATGATTCGACCGTGACATTCTCCCCGAAAATCAGGAGCGTATATTCCTGAAGGTCATTTGATGTCACATAAAAAATCTCTGAAGATTTCTGATGCATCTTCGAGAAAGGTATCTCCACTCCGGTCTTGCCGCTGAAGGACTTTATCCTCATTATGTTATATCCTGTCGTCCTGCATCTTGCGATGACGTCGTTCCTGTTGGAAGATACGGCGGAATGCCCCTCGATATTGCATCTGGCAACAACCGGGACCTGAAGGAAATCGGTATATTTCAAAGCGAGATTGTAGATCAGCCATATACTGAAAGCCAACAGGAGAGAAAACAGCAAAAGCGGTAGATCTCTCCCGTTGATATTCAAAGACCGAAGTATCCTGCCGAATAACTCCTTCATCTACAATATAATCTCGGATTACTGCTGCTGAGCCTCGGAAAAATCCTTGACAACAGAATTCTTGTCTACTTTGATCTTGACATTGCTGTCAATCTCTATAAGAAGAGTTTTCTCCTTTATCTCTGCGACAGTTCCATAGATACCGCCGATAGTCACGATCTTGTCTCCCTTTTTCAATCCGTCACGGAATTTCTGGAGTTCCTTCTGCTGCTTGCGCTGAGGACGGATCATAAAGAACCACATAACGACTATTATGAGGATAAGCATCACCCACATTGACCAACCGCCACCGGGCTGCGCTGCTGCAGGCTGCGCCTGCAAGAAAAATGTCATAAAATTCATTTCAGTATAATTTAATTGATTCAAATTCAGTTGATTTTCTGTATCCTGCCGTCAGCAGCGAGCTTCTGCACAAGCCTGTCGAGAAGTCCGTTGACAAATATACGGCTTTTTGGAGTACCGTAGAACTTCGATATTTCAACATACTCGTTGATAGTCACCTTTACCGGTATTGACGGGAAATTCTCAGCCTCCGCCAGTCCACATACAATCAGCGCCATATCGGTGGACACGATCCTGTCCTGGTCCCAGTTGGATACGGTCTCGGATACCATTCCTGAATATTTCTGATAGCCGCCGTATGCATTCTGAAGAAGCTTGTGTACAAATCTCCTGTCGCTTTCTATGCCCGGAGCAGTCTTCATATCGCTTTGGTACAGAGGAGGAAGCTCCCATCTCCTGCCTTTGGCTATCGATTCGAGGCTTCTGCAGCAGTATGTCAGGGAATATGCCAGGTCATCATTCCAATAGATCGACATATCCTCAAGGATCTGCCCGATATCAGTATTGTCCACAAATTCATTCTCAAAGATTTTTATGAACAGACGGCAGTCCTCGGCAAGCGAAGATTCCTCTGAAGCCATATAGTCCTGGAAATACTGCTTCGACTGCATTGAAGAGTATATCTTTTTGAGACACAGGTCATACTGGTCCCACGAAAATTTCCTTTTCTTGAATATCTTCTGAAAATCCTGGTCTTCATCAAGCATTGCGGCAAGAGCGTTTTCCGCAAATTTCATATTAGGATTTTTCTCCTCCTCCGTAGGATTGAATTTCCTTTTCAATGACTCTATTCTTTCTTTTGCGACAGCCGTCAACGGAGAAACGATTCCCATCATATACACATACAGGTCTCTTGTGGCCTCACAAGACATATCAAGCTGAGCCTCAGCCTCCGACAAAGATACACTTCCCGACAACACGCTGCTGTACAAGACCTTAAATGCCTTTATCCTTAAAATCCTTCTGTTAAGCATAATTTTATTCAAAATTTCCTGCAAAGATATACGCATTTTCAGAAAAATCCTTAATTTTGCGAAGATTTACTTAAAAATTATATACAATGTACAGTGAGGATTTTGATGGAGCTAATGCTCAGGAGCGTTCAGGCGAGGATATTTATTCCAAACCCATCAGGGCCGGTAAGCGCACTTATTTCTTCGATGTCAAGGCGACCAAAGGGAATGATTATTACCTGACGATTACCGAGAGTAAGCGCAAAGTCGAAAGGGACGGTCATTTCGCATACGACAAGCATAAGATTTTCCTTTACAAGGAGGATTTTGAAAAATTTGCCACCGGACTTCAGGAGGTCATCGACTACATCAGGACCAACTGCCTCAAAGACAGCGACAACAACGGAGAGAACTTCTCGGATGTAAACTTTGAAGAACTTTAATTCTCCACGATTTATACAGTAAACAAATAAGCCGACTAAAATTTTAGTCGGCTTATTTGTTTTATATGGGTCAGAGACATCCGGGTATAATGGACATATTGAACACCGGCTGACAGTATAAAATGTCACCGGAACACAATCATACCGTATGGCGCATACCAGTCTATTTTTTCAGTCTCGCGATACCCTCCATAAGCGAAGCACCGCTTGTCTGCGCGCCCATAGATGCCATCTTGCTCCTGTCAAAAGGTTTTCCCCAATAGTAGTTGGCATACATCTGCGGCCAGGCAGCCCTTTCAAGCGACCTGTTGAGAGCCTTCGCATTGGTCTCAATCAGATTCTTCAGATTGTCCCTTATCGTTTTGATGCCTTTCTCGTCAAGACAGTAATTCACGGCGTAAGGTATAAGCACAGCCTTGAATATGCTCTGGTCAACAGACTCCCCTTCACTTCTCAAAAGTCCGTTGGTAGTGCATCTGTCGCTTATGAAAGCATATTGAAGCACTCTTTCCGCAACATCCATATATTTCCTGTCTCCGGTAATATGGTAAAGCTGACGGCAGGCTTCTCCAAAAGTTCCCTGAGTATAGGTCAAAGGAGGTTCCTCAACCCTGAAATCAGATGAAAGCCTTTTGTTGTACATAAATGAATAAAGCTCCAATGCGTCATTAAGATATCTGTCCTCCTGGAAACGGACATAGAGTTTTGCAGCAAGAAGACATCCCGGAGAATTCGTGCAGGCATTCTGTCCGGTCTTCCCCTCTTCATTTGTCCAGGGCAGTCCCCCTCCGGCAACCTTTCTCGGAATGATGTAATTGTCATATACAACCTTTGCCACAGTGGCATATTTGTCATCACCCAAAGCCTCAGACAAATGCATCATAGTAAGACATATCCAGCACATATCGTCTGTATAGGCGTTGTAGAAGCCTCCGTGGACTCCGTCAGACTCCCTTGAATTGTTGTAGTTGTTGGCATCATTGTCAAACCACAGTTCAAAATACCGTCTGTATTCAGCCGCAAGCTCCGGATTGCTGTCCTTGATCCTTTCGTATGACCACACAAGCACATCCAGGGCGTGTGCCTGCTGCCAATAGATAAACTCTGAATCATTGCCGGCATTTCCCGGGGAAGCCCAGAATGTACCCTTTTTCTTGTCAAGAAAATTGTCGACAAGCACAAAAGTACAGCTGTCAGCGATACTGTTCCACGAAATCTCAGCCCACACGGGACCGGACGGTTTTTTGACCGGCTCTGAATCCGGTCTCTGGCAGGCTACCGCAACGGCAGCCAGAACCACTGCATAAAAAATTTTCACACTTACAAACTTTTATGAAGCAGTTTTGATCCACCATCACAAAAGAATGAGACATTTCAAAACTGCTTCCGTTATAATCAGACTGCCAATATAGCAAAACATTTTAATTTTCCAGCATCTTTATCCAATAGCCTCCGACTACTGAACGCGCCTGGAAACCGGTCTGACGCGGCGAATCGGTGAATACCCAGTCCGACATAGGAACACGGCTGACAGTCTCGTCCATAAATTTATGTACAGGAGCTATGAACTCCTCAAACACAGCCTTGTCATCAGCCAAAGTGGCCGTCCACATAATCCAGTCAGTCTTCGTATAGGTGCGTCGGCTGTCAAGAGGAAGTCCGTAGACATTCTGCTTCGTGCGATAATATGCTATTTCAGTACGCGCTATCTCCGGATCGAAGATATTGAATCCAAGAAGCTTATCCCATACGAGATTGTACTTCTGGCTCCAGGTTCCGCTCTTGTCGAAAGTGAGCTTGTAATGGTCGCCGTCAGCAGCCATCTCTTTCCATTCGTCGGCCATCTCACGTGCCTTTGACATATATTTTTCAGCCACATCACCCTTGCCGAGCATATCCGCCAGCATAGCGTATGAAGCTATGCCCATGATAGCCTTGACGGAAAGGTTGGCATTGTGGGCGAAATGTCCAGCAAAGTCATCTGTACAAAGCTGGTTCGCAGGATCAAGACCATATTCCACAAGATAATCCGTCCATACTGTGAGCACATCCCAATGTCTGGCGGCGTATTCTGCATTACCCTCAGCCTTGGCTATTGCGGCTGTCAGCACAAGCATATTTCCGCTCTCCTCCACAGGCATATCACCGCCGTAGGTCTGTCCGTTCGCAAGAGGATATGTCCCGACATCGTGCGCCGCAAAAGGCTTCTTCCATTTTCCGCTTTCGCTGTAGTAGAATATATGGTTCAGCAGACCCTTTGCCAGCTCAGGATTATAGTACAGGAACAGAGGAGCAGAAGGGTATGTCACATCAACCGTACCGATCGAGCCATTGGAAAAATTCTCTTTTGAAAGCCACAGAAGATCTCCGTCAGGCGACTCCACAAGCTTGTGCGCAGCTATCGCCTGCCTGTATGCAAGCGCGCAAAGCTCCGCATATTTCCTGCCTCCAGCCTTTTCTGTCTCAGCCATCATATTTATGTCAAACATTGCACAGTCTTTCATTATTGAATTGTATGCAGAAGCGGCTGCTGACATTTCGCCTGTTATTGTCCTGTCTTCATTTCTATTCCAATAAGGCCTGAGGTTCTCTCCGAAATACTGGATTGACCAGATGTCATCGTATGCAAGGAGGACATAGTCCGAAACCGTCTTTGAGCCGACTTTGCCGAGATCATTGGCATAGGCAAGAGAAATACGGTCCTTGAGAATATTTCCAGTCATAATGGTCTCCTCCGACTCCGCAAGAGCACCGCTTTCATTGAAGGTGTTTTTCATATCGAAATAATCCCCGATGGCGGTACATCCCTTTCCGGAAGGTGTTCCGAGATAGAAATATCCCCAGTCAATGCGCACATTGTCGCCTTTGCGTCCGAGAACATTCTGCTCCACCGTTCCGGTACGGACATAGTCTATTCCGTCAAGACTTCCCCTTTCTGACACCACAGGCTGGATTGTGCTGTGGACTGCAAGTTCCGGAGAAGCTTCAAAATAGACCTGGACATCGTGTTCCTTGCCGTCGGCAGAACGGACCTGATATGTAAGATAGTTCACCGGACGAGACATAAGGTCAAGGTCATCCATAAGAAGAGGTGCAGTAAATATCATATCCACCTCAACTCCTCCGCAAAGGAACGTATATACAGTGCGTGTAGGGAGGACATCAACAGAGACCTGCTCCGCAACGTCCATAAACCGGCCCCCGTCATCCTTTTTGAAAAGTCCGAAGTCAACATACGAGCCGCCTACCGTATTGTGGCAATGTGCAGCAATCGTGACCTTGCCAGGCTTCAATGTCCTTTTCGCTGCCTCCGGCAGATCGATGACCACATTGTTGCGCCATCTGTTGCCGGTATCAGCGACTTTCACTCCGTTTACATACAGTTCAAAAACGTCATCGTGGGAATATTCCATAATCAACGGTGACTGCGTAAGGTCCTCGTCCAGATCGAACGAGCGTCTTACCCATATATCCCTGTCATCTCCGTCCCAACGGGTCCCTACGGAAGGCATATCCATTGAGCCGAATGCTCCCGGACCGGTCTCCCACCTGCTGTCATCATAATCCGGAGAAGTCCAGTCACCCTGAGGGACTCTGTCCATCACATAGCGGGCTTCCCACTGCTCAAAAGAAATGGTAGGAAGCACCGGTATCAGACGTGCCGCTTCCTGTCCGAGCACCCTGTAGGTACGTCCGTCCACACGTACGGCACCTGTAAGAGGATGCTCTTTTCCTGTCCAGTGACGTGTCACAGATCCGTTCACCTCATCTGTAAATGACCATATTGAAAAATAAGGGTCCACTGTCACAAGCGGAGCCGCAGGCGGACGTATTCCGTTGGAAAGGGATGTGTCCGCTTCCCTGACCGCATCACCGCACCCCGCAAAAGCGGCCAACGCTGCCGCAGAGAGAATTATCAGATTTTTATTCATCTTATATAAATAATTGGTTTTTTACTTCTTTGTCTTATGCTGTCCCGGATAAGGCTCCACCAGGCATCTTTCAGCCCACTCCTGATATGCTTTCACCATTTCTGCCACTTTCTCCGGATATTCGGACGCAAGGTTATGCTGCTCGCTGCGGTCCTCATTAAGATTGTAAAGTTCCCACTCGGCCCTGTTGCCGGGACGGACTATTTTCCAGCCGTCAGCACCCAGGAAAGCACGTTCATTGAAATGCTCGAAGCCGAGATATCCGTGTCCTTCACGGTGACCTGTACGGAATACAGGCACAAGGCTGATACCTTCCATAGGAATGATGTCGTGGCCTTTGTATTTCTCCGGATATTCCGCTCCGGCAATCTCCACACAGGTCGCCATTATATCCATAACGTGCCCCTGCTCTGCCGTGAATCCTCCGACATTTTTCTTTATTCCCTTTGGCCAATGTGCAATCATAGGAGTACAAATGCCTCCTTCGTATGATTTAGCCTTCCAGAAACGGAATGGAGTGTTGGCCACATTCGCCCATTTCGCGCCGAGAGAAGCGTATGTCGTCTCCGGTCCCGGCAGCACTTCCTTGTTTTTAGGATATACCATTTCACGTCCGTCACGTGTCATATCGGGACGGTCATTGTCTCCCGGACTGTAGTTCTGGCAGACCTCATTGCTGCATCCATTGTCAGACATAAACAGAATCAATGTATTGTCAAGCTGGCCGGTCTCCTTCAAGGCAGCTACAATCTGGCCTATACCCTGGTCAATCCTGTCGACCATTGCAGCGTGCACCGCCATTGCACGGGCATCCCATTCAGCCGTCGGATTGTCCTCCCATCTGTCCTTGAAATGGAATTCGGAAAGGAAGTCCTCCTGATTGCCGAAAAGCCCCATTTCCTGCTGGCGTCTGTACCTTGCGTCACGTATGGCCTGCCATCCGACAGTATATGTATCCTTGTATTTTTCTATATCCTCAGGAAGAGCGTGAAGAGGCCAATGAGGGGCCGTATAGGCAAGATACATAAAGAACGGCCTGTCATCTTCCGCATACTCCTTCACTTCAGCCACAGCCCTGTCCGAGAGAGCCTGTGTCAGATAGAACCCTTCAGGAACCTCCTTTACAGGCACTTCCCCTTCAACAAGGCTGAACGGATCGAAATGGTCGACCACCCCGTAGATAGTACCATAGCAGGTATCAAATCCCCTGTTGACAGGATAGTTGCTGAGATCAGAGAACGTATCGTAGAATACCTGATGGTTGAGCCAGTCACGCTGGTCCTTGCGCAGAGGAGTCTCAGCTATATGCCATTTGCCCACCATACTTGTCCTGTATCCCGCCATCTTCAGGACCTCGGCAATGGTGACGGCATCGCGTGACAGGGTCCCGCGGTATCCCGGAAGATTGTCATCGAAAGTCATTCTCCCGATTCCGGCCTGGTGCTGGTACAGTCCGGTCAGAAGGGATGCCCTTGTCGGACAGCTGCGGCTCGTATTGTAGAAACGGGTGAACCGTACTCCTTCGCTTGCAAGATGGTCCAGGTTCGGAGTCTGTATTTCACCGCCGTAGCATCCCAGGTCGGAATACCCCATATCATCTACAAGGACAACGATGATATTCGGTCTTTTGTCAGCCTTTTTCCCGGCTGCAGGAACAACGGCACCGCCTGCTGCAAGCAGCGCCATCGGCAACATTATCTTTTGAGGTTTCATAATACAAAGTTACTGTTTTTATGTCATTAAAAAGCCCTGAGACTGAAATCCAGAGAAGTTCCCTTCCTGTCTTTGCAGGTAACGACGACCTTGACTGCATTTACCCGTCATACGACTTCCAAAAGACTTCATCCAAATATTCAGCTTCAGAAAAGATATTTTGGCTGCAAAGTCACCCTCTTTCTGAAATAACCTATATCTTTGCAGTCCAATACGGACAGACTATGGGTACAAACTATGGATTTATCAGGGCGGCCGCAGCTATGCCGGTTGTAAAGGTTGCCGATACACAGGCCAATACAAAGGCTATATGCGAACTTGTCACAAAAGCTGAAAAAGAGGAGGTGTCCCTTCTCGTATTCCCGGAACTGTGCATTACAGGATACACCTGCGGTGACCTTTTCGGACATGAACTGCTCATAAGAGAAGCAGAAAAGGGTATCGAAAAGATAATGGAGCACAGCCGCGGAAAGGCATTGACGATTGTAGTAGGCTCCCCTGTCAGACTCAGGGACAGACTGTACAACTGTGCTGTCGTGATACGCAGCGGAAAGGTCTGCGGAATAGTTCCGAAAATATGGCTGCCTGACTACAATGAATTCTACGAATCCCGCTGGTTCGCTTCCGGAAAGGATTTCCTCGGAGACAACTCATTCTACTGCAGCAGATTCAAATGCAATGTGACTCCAAACCAGATATTCTCCATAGGAGAGACTTCGTTCTGCGTCGAAATCTGTGAAGACCTCTGGACACCTGTCCCGCCGTCATCATATCACTCCATAGCAGGGGCGCAGATAACCGTCAACCTGTCCGCAAGCAATGAAGTGCTCGGAAAGCACTCATACAGAAGAAATCTGGTATCCCAGCAGTCCGCACGTACCGTGTCTGGATATGTCTATTGTTCCTCAGGGTACGGCGAATCCACCCAGGACCTGGTATATGCCGGCTCATCAATGATATGCGAGAACGGCACAATACTATGTGAGAATGAAAGATTCCTGATGGAAGATTCCATGACAATGGCTGACATAGACTACGAAAGGCTTTCCGTCCTCAGACGCAAATCCAACACGTTCGGGGCCGTCAATCCTGACGGGACAGGCAATTTTGCCGGCAGCTACAAAACCGTGGAGACAGGAGATCTGTTCAGGACAGATTTTTCAAAAGCATTCCACAGGCATATAGACAGAATGCCGTTCGTGCCAGGAGGACAGGAGACAATGGAA
>Ga0073906_1005239_pt1 | contig 11918 bp, 10 predicted proteins | sample Inofromicrocosms_FD_65485 | JGI IMG/M metagenome (GOLD analysis project Ga0073906, IMG submission 65485) | Mouse cecum microbial communities from Vienna, Austria - Inoculum for glucosamine and mucus D2O microcosms | ecosystem: Host-associated > Mammals > Digestive system > Large intestine >... | reverse complement strand
GGAACTCATGGCTAAGGGCGTTTTGTTGTGTTTTTTGATTAGTGAATTGGGGTGATGGTTAAAGCGGTTTTTCCATAATGTAATTCGTCAAGGGGATATTTGACCTGATTACCTGCTGTTCTTTAATTATGTTATATCCTCTTGAAATAACGTATAATTCGTCTAAACTGCTCCCTGTCTTCTTTTGCATCATCACCTTTATATTTGTCATTAACATAGTTTACCAACCCCACCGGATCGGATTTCTCCCAACAAGTTTCGTCAGATTCACTGTTTTTACCACGTGCGAGATACATTTGACTGTCTGTATCATCTTTATCAGCATATGTATATACAACCAAATCAACATGATAAGCTGCTTCCCCATCCTTTTTATATGTCACAGTAACACATGTTTTTTTGATAGTCGCCCCATAATCCGTATGATCTTTCAATAAATCGTAAATTTTATCCTTTAAATCCATTGGTGCATAGTCATCACAATTCACTTGGAATCTAAGCCCTACATCAATATCATACTCCTTATCCAAAGGCTCTACACCAAGATACATACTATAGCTTCCCTGATCAAATTTTTTAAATGCTGGAATTCCCTCCGCATTGCGCAATATTTCCAGTAGGATATCCCTTTTATCCTTCAGTTCACTCTTCACATCATAGTCCATTTTAATTTTCTCATTAAACTCTTTAAAATATTTCTGTAAACTCATTGTATTCCACCTTTCCTATTTTGTTGGCACTCGTTTGTATTGAGTGCTGATATTTAAATTAGTGTATCACACGTTAATTTTATATTCAAATATAAATTTCTATTTTTTAAGTCAAACTTGTATTCCTAAATTCTGTGTATGTCATCCATCGTAAAATATAGGCTGATTTCCAATGTATCTGCTATTATTCTTCACCTCTTAATGATACGGATATCGAATTATTCCAGATTTTTCTTCTCATTATATATTATCTGATTTCTCTCTAACTCATTTTGCAATTCCTCCACAGTCGGCAGAACCGTCATATACTTAGATGCAAATATCTGTTCACTTTCATTTAAAACAGAATATTTTACCATCGTTTCGTCTTTGTCCGTACAGAATATAATACCTATCGTCGGATTATCATCTTCCTGTTTCTTCAGGTCATCAAACATACGAATATACATATCCATCTGCCCGATATCCTGATGCGTCAGCTTATGGCTTTTCAGGTCTATCAGTACAAAGCACTTTAAAATATAATTATAAAACACCAAATCAATATAGAAATCTGATGTTTCGGTGCATATGTGCATCTGCCTGTCCACAAAGCAAAAGCCTTTTCCCATTTCCAGTAAAAATTTCTGCAAATGGCTGATAATCGCACTTTCAACATCTTTTTCAATGATTTTATCAGGATTGCTGATACCCATAAACTCCAAGACATATGGATCTTTTACAAATTTAGGCGTTTGTCCTGCTTTATCTGGAAACTGTGTTGAAAGAATACGCTTATAATAACCTGATTTTATATTACGTTCCAGCTCTCTTACAGACCAATATTCATTTGCGGTTTCATTTAAATAGAAATTGCGTTCATTTTCATCATCCAGCCTCATTATCGTTCTAAGATGAGACCAATGAACTTTTCCAAGCATTGAATAACCATATGATTCTTTTGAAAATGTCAAATATAACTGTCTGCAATTTCTAATAGTAGCAACAGAAAAACCCGAACCATATTCACCCGAAAGTTCTTGTGCCAGTCTCTTTATCAGATATGAGCCATATTTTGCCTTAGATGCCCCTTTTTGCTCCTGTTCAACAATTCTCTCTCCAATATCCCAATAAGCATAAGTCATAATATCATTAACTGCCGCATAGGCTGTATTTTTTGCATGTTCCAATATTTCGTGAATATCTCTGTAAAACTGACGTTCTTCTTCACTGTCTATCAAATCTAATTTTGACACTTCTGGACTCCTTCCAATTCGCTACACAGTGTGTAGCGAATTAAAATTTATATTTTTTAAAACTTACCCTATGTATTTCACAATTATTTATGCTCTAATAATACATTTTATCTTGTTATTCTTCTTTAGTCCCATAATTTATAGGCTTTTCTGCAACCATCATCGGCGCCGTATTCTCATACTGATATACAAACCCACTTCCCACATCTTCCCCGTTCCGCAAACTATGATAAGTATCACTCAAAAACAGCCCCAGCACTTCATGTTTAATTTCATCATTCTGTAAAAGCAGGGTAAAGAAATCCTGATTCTGCTCCAATCCATCTATCAGCGCATCATCCACATGGTCAAAATACGCAAATTCAAAATCCTGTTCCGAATTATTCTTTGCGCTGGTTTTTAGTTCCTCGGACTTTTTCATTATATCCCGAATCTGCAATGCCGCCTTGATTGCAACATCATTATCATATTGTCTGCCCGTCCTGCTGTTTATCTCTCTGATAATCTGTGAAAGGCGTTCTTCCTTTGCAGGAGTCAATACAATATCATATGCTGTGGGCAGCTTCATCACAGGGCTTGCGGTTATATTGCTTTTCTTGTGTTCCTCTCCTTTTTTCTGGAGAAACTCAGATGCTTTAATCATGCCATCAAGATTATAACCTCCCCCTCCATGATTAATCCTGATATATGCTATCAAATAGGACAGGAAATTATATTTCTTATGCAGCTCCACATCCTCAAAACAGGAAGCCTGTAGCAGAAATTCATAAAACCTGATAAAATGCCTGATGTCTAATGCTATCTGCCCTCTTTTATCGTCTGCAAAGCCATCTATAACACGTTTTGCTTTTTGCAAATAAAAGGTCATCTGCTTTTTATCTTTTGCCGTGTGTGCCGATTCATACAATACTTTATTAAAGGATTCCACATCGGCAGGGTCTAAGAAAAAGTATCCGTCTATCTTGGCTTCAATATCATAAATTGCACGGGGCGTAACCGAATTGAAAAGAACTGTCTTTGTGTAATATTTGGAAAATGCCGTCACGATATCCTCATATTTATTGACAAAATCCAAAACAAATGTCTTTTTCTCATACGGTGGACAGATACGGTTCAGTCTGGAAAGTGTCTGTACCGCAGTCACGCCATGCAGCTTTTTCAGGATATACATGGCGCACAGTTTCGGCTGGTCAAATCCTGTCTGGTATTTATCCGCAACCAAGAGTACCTGATACTCGTCCTTGTCAAACTCGTCAGGCAGATTTTTCTCTGATATGCCATTCATTCCTGCTTCTGTATATTCTTTATCATCCAACGACACCTTATCGGAAAACGCCACCAAAGCGCGAATATTCGTATAACCTTTTTTCTTTGTGTAATCTTCAAAAGCCTGTCTGTATTTGACTGCTCCTGCCCTTGATTCTGTTACAACCATAGCCTTTGCATGTCCGCCCAGCTCCTGCATGACCGAGGTTCTGAAATGTTCTATAATAATCTCTACCCTCTGCGCTATATTTACTTCATGAAGCTGAATAAACCGGGCAATCTGTCTTTTGGCTTCATTTGTCTGCAAGGTAGGATCTTCCTCAATTTCCTTGTTCAGCTTGTAATAAGTTTCATAGTTTAAGTAATTATCCAACACATCAAGAATAAAGCCTTCTTCTATCGCCTGTTTCATCGTATAAAAATGAAAAGCCTCTTTCTGTCCCTTTGTATTCTCGCGTCCGAAAAGCTGTATTGTTGTAGGCTTTGGTGTTGCCGTAAAAGCAAACATGGAAACATTCGCCTGTTTTCCCTGTTTGGAAATCTGGTCAACAATCATATCTTCCGTATCATATACCCATTTATCTCCATTGCCGAGTGTCATTGTTACCGCTGCCATATTCTTACCTGCAGTGGACGAATGAGCCTCATCTATAATAACTGCAAATTTCTTATTTTTCAGCCCCTTTACACTGTCAACAATATATGGAAATTTTTGTATTGTAGTGGCGATAATTTTCGTATTTCCCTGAATCGCAAGCGCAAGGTCATTGGAATTGCACTTTTCATCCATAACCCGAATCATCCCTGCTTTATGTTCAATTCCCATTACTGCCTGCTGAAGCTGCCTGTCCACAACTACCCTGTCTGTACAAATAATAATATTATCAAATATGATTTTATTTTCTTTATCATGCAAAGATGCCAGTCTGTGCGCCAGCCATGCAATGGAATTGGTCTTGCCCGAACCAGCGGAATGCTGTATCAGATAATTTTGGCTGGAACCCGTTGCCGCCACCTCCGCCAATGTCTTTCTGATGACATCCACCTGATGATATCTTGGAAAAATAACTGTTTCAGAACGCTTCACTTTATCTGTCACAGGATCTTTCTTTTCCTTGACTTCAATGAACATAAATTTGCCAAGTATCTCAATCAACGTATCTTTTTGCAAAATATCTTCCCACATATAGTACACGCTGTATTTATCCTCATAAATCGGATTCCCTGCTCCTGTATCAATTCCCTCTCCTTTTCCCATGTTAAAGGGCAGAAAGAACGTTGATGCTCCGTCCAGCTTCGTAGTCATATAGACCTGTTCCAAATCCATTGCAAAATCCACCAACGCCCCTGCTTTCCACCTGAAAAGCCGTGTCTTTGGGTCGCGCTGTGTGCGGTACTGATATATCGCATCCTGATAGGACTGCCCCGCTGCATTGCATTTCAACTCAAATGTCATGATTGCCAAACCATTTAAGAAGATTACAAGGTCTATCCTTTCCTTGTCGCTTGCCCAGACTTCTTCGGATACGGAAAAAATATTTTGCTCATATAGCTTATTAAGCACAGGGTTGAATGTGGTTGCTGGTTTTGTATACATAAGCTCCAGCTTGTGATTTGCAATTTCTATTCCATGTTTTAATACATCCAGCCTGCTTCCTCTTGTTTTCGTTTCCTCCGTACTGATAACGCCAATAATCGTATTTTCTAAATCTGTCTTGTATACTTTTCTGAGTGCATCCATCTCATCAGGCTGTGTTGTATTCAAAAACCGAAAAAGCGCTTCCCTGTCTATTGCAAAAAAGCGGTCATAACTGGCAGACGGTTTTATCTCATACTCGTTTTCAGAAAGTCTTTCTAATATGTAATTCTGGTATTCTTTTTCGGATAATATAGCATTCATATTTTAGTTCCTTTCTAAACAATTCATTCCCTACCATTGATTTCTATATCTGTAAGAAACTCTGCTTTCATGCACAAACCTCTTTCTTCCCTGTTACATATTCATAAATAATTGTTTTTTTATACTCATCAAGAACTGCTAATTGCTCCTTTTTTATTTCAATTATGAAATCTATTTGTTCACATTTATTATCCAAATAATCTACAATTTCCTGTTGTTCCTCTCTTGAGGGAGCGATTACCATAAGTTTAGAAAATTCACTATAATTTAATCCCTGCCTTACACCATTTCCCATATTGTAAAATACCTTCATAATATCATACGCATGAAGCAGATAATGAAAATATTTTGAGTTCACATCGGATTTAGACATGAGGGCAATATATGCAGATGTAATTATTCCATGTTCTGTCACAAGACCTGTCCGCAAGCTCCGTTTATCATTTTGCAAATCAGTAGGTCTTATTATAATATCGCCAGCCTCTACAATGTTATATGTGCTAAAGTTTGCTGGTAAAAGACCGCCGCTTGCATTGATATCCTTGCGGATAATTTTTCCATAGCTAAGAGATAATAAATTCTGTTCTTTTAAATCATAATTTTTTGCTTTGCGCTCTCCAAAATAATAGTACACAGGGTGAATATTCCACGATGAAGGAATCAAACCTATCCATTCAATACAACTATCCTTCATTAACACATCTGGATTTAATCCTTTTGTTACTTTTTCTGTAATTATGGAGCATTTGTATTCTTCTAATGTATCAATTTCCGTATAAATATCTGCTAACAGTTCATCTATTTCATCGCATTTTAGTTTTAAATAATGTGAAATCATCTTTTGCTTTTTAGCAGGAGGAACAACAAGTCTAAAATTATTAAGTATTGTTAATGACAAAGCAGGTTGAGCGGTTTCATTAACAATATTAATAAATCCACCGTTTTTCTTTGCCAATTCCATTTCTCTCACAAACAAATAATTATCCATTTTCTGGGAATCCAATGTCAACTTGAGAGAGTTCCCTGAAACAACCGATCTTTTATCCAGCAATGGCAATTCCGCCGCCATACCATAATTTGCGCCTATCTTTGCAATGATAATATCATTTTCTTTACATTCACTACGGTCTATTGTAAAAAAGTGTTCGTTAGTAATCGTTTTAAAATTTTTAAATATAAATTTTCCTGTCGAAATACAACCACTTTCTATTACATATACATCTCCGTCTTCAACAAAATGTTCTGATTTTAAATTGGAACCAAATGGTCCATCAACAAATGCTCTATCTTCATTTGCCTTTAAATATTTAATTGGCATTACGCTCCAATTTTTAGGGATATTTCCAATCCAATTAATACCACTATTTTTCATTTCAAGCATACTATTTACCCCCAAACAGCTTCGCTACTCGTTCACTAACCGACCTCTCCAATTTGTTAAATCTTTCCTTTAACTCATTACTCGGTGTCGGTTGCTGATACTTATAAAAATACCTCGTAAAGGGAATCTCTGCTCCTGTTCTGATAACAGGGTTCTTCGCTTCAAGATTCTCTTCCCACAAAGCTACTGCATCCGGTATATGAGGCAGCACTTCCCTTTCCATATAAGAATCAATATCTTCTTCTACCTTTACGATTTCAGTATCTTTCGTAGACTTATCAAACAAAATGTTCCCTTTCTTATCCTTCTGAATTACCGCTTCTTTGTCCATAACCGAAAGACCATCTGCAATCTTCTGCATTGTCTTATTATCCTCTACATCTGAAAGGATTTCTGTTATCACCGGTATAAATTCATCGGGAGAAAGCCATTTTTGATTGGATACCGATGATTGCAGTGCATCAAGGATTGCATCATACACTGGCTTGTTCTTATAAAAATTATCAAGCGCTTTCTGTTCTTTCCCTGTAATCGCAGTTCCCAATTCCTCCAACTGCGCCACTTTTATTTCATCCCACAGATTTTTTAGTGTACCCTGCCGCAGCATTGCCTGTATACTATCCTCTGTAATAGAATAGCTTCTCTGTAAAGGCTGCATTATTGCATACTCTTTGTAAATAAACTCCGTATTATCATAAATCTTGCTGTACTCATTTTCTGTAAAATCAGCATACAACTCTGTTATCTTCTTTCTGTCCTCCGTACTAAATTCATTTTTCTTGTTGCCCAAGGGCTTGCGCAATTTATGGCAGATACCAGAAGCATCTATAAGCTGGAGCTTTCCTATTCTCTCTTTTCTTTTGTTTTTTGACAATATCCACACATAAGTACTGATACCCGTGTTGTAAAACAATTCTGTCGGCATCTGGATGATCGCCTCAATCAGATCATTCTCCAATAACCACCTTCTTACCTGTGATTCCCCTGATGCTGTACCGCCTGTAAAAAGCGGAGAACCATTTTCAATAATGGCTGCCCTTCCCTGTTGTTCATCCAGCTTTGCAACCGCTGACTGCAAAAATAAAAGCTGCGAATCGCCACCGCTCGGAAGACCTGCGCCCCACCGTCCATGAAATCTTTTTGTATATTCAGCATTTACAGCATCTTCCTGTCCTGCTTTTGCGTCCTTTCCAGACCATGGTGTACCAAAAGGCGGATTTTCAATTAAAAACCGCATTTTGGTACCTTCAAAACAGTCCTCTTTTAAGGTATCAGCATGGCGAAAGTTCTCGGCATTCTGTCCTTTAATCAGCATCTCCGCCAGACCTACTGCATAAGACTGCCCCATCATTTCCTGTCCAAACAACCGCACATCCGCAGAAGGATTATAATGCTTGAGATAGCTGTATGCTGTTGAAAGCATACCACCTGTACCACATGCCTGATCACAGACTGTTATTATCTTCCCCGCATCAAAAATGTCATCGCATCCCTCCGAAATCAAAAGCGATACCAACAATTTAATAATATCCCTGCCTGTATAAAACTGTCCGGCATCCACATTTTGATAGAATCTGCCTATGAGATTTTCAAATATGTATCCCATTTTGATACTGTCAAAAGTTCTTGGGCTTAAATCCAGTTCTGAAAACGCTTTGACCACAGAATACAGGCATCCATCCTTGTCCATCTTATTGATATGCTGCTCCATTTCCAGCTCTTTCAAAATGTCCTGCACATTTGCAGAAAATCCTGCTATATATGCCCTAAAATTCGCTGCCACATGGTCAGCATCGTTGCAAAGCTCCTGTAACGTATAATCACTGGTATTATAAAATTGAAAACCTGATTTTCTGAATAATGCTTTTTCTGGGTAGTTTGGATTCTGTTTAAAAGTATCGATAACATCTTTTCTTTTCACTTCATCATCAAGCAAAGCACATTCAAAACGTCTAATAATCGTCATAGGGATAATAACGTCACCATATTTATCGGGCATATAAGAACCTCGTAATTTGTTCGCAATACTCCATATAAAGTTTGCCTCTGGTGTAACATCTACAGGGCTATCATCCCACATCACATCGATTGCTAAATTCGCCATTTATTTGTTCTCCTCAGTCATTTGTTTTTTGCCATATCTCAAATCAGCAGGTTTTTCGGCATCCTTTGGTATCAGCCACATAAGCCCCTTTTTCTCTGCACCTGCTATTCTGCCTTCATTACACAATGTGTTTATTCTTCTTCCGGAAATACCCCACTTTTGAGCTGTTTCTTTTACTGTTAAGTATTCCATATCCATCCTCCGTGTTCACGACTTGACCTGTCATATATTATATTCCAGCTTTGGAATAATAGCAAGTATATTTTAAAAATAATTTCACATAATATTCTTACCTCAAATACAACAAGGTACAGCTACACGTCATCCCCTGTCCTCGGCTATAATATATAAATTATCTCTTCCCTCACTATTTCCTCTGCCCTCGTCCGAATATTATTTATTCTCCGAACCCAAAGTATCTGATTATGTGCTTTTAACTTCTCCGTCACACCTTCCCTCTCTGCCATCTGCTCCACAAGCAAATCAAATCTTTCCTCTGCCTGCCCCTGTATCATAAGCAGATGCTTCTTTAATTTGCCCGATAACAGCAGCCCTGCATAAATGCCCCGTCTATGGTTCTCCAAATAAGATTTCCGCATCAAACCAAATTTTCGCAGTTCTCCCTCTGGCTCTGGATCAGGTATTAAGTTTGGAATCAAATAATCTCCACATTTCTCATAAATTAAATTCATTGTCTGTTCCTCTCTTTCCTTTAAAATTTACATTTCCTGTTGCCATCGCTTACATTTTTCTGCCTGCCCCCTTTCTGGCATTTCCTTTTGTCTGTTATGCACATCTGCCTCTGATTTTGCGTCCTCCAATCGCTGTTTCATTGTCTTTGGTGCAAGCAATTTTACAAATTCTACAAACGCCTCTCCAAGTCCCCTCGATGCTACAAACCGTTTTAATTTTTCGACTTGCTCAGTAAGCGTATCTATCTTCCGCTCCAAACCAGAAATCTTCTTCTCATACTTTTCCAAAAGATGATTTCTTGATACTGCCTTGTTGAAAGCATCCAGTATTTTATTCCAGTCGCTTTTCTTTACTTTGACACATTCTTCGCTGCCGAAAAGATTTGTCACAGGAACAGCAACACTTTTCATACTTTTTGTTTCCGCTGCCACTTCCTTTGAAATCATTTTAAATGTTTCCGCCCTTAAATCATGTTTCGCAAGTACTTCCTTCGCCGCTTTCTCTTTTGCCTCCGCTTCCTCAATCTGCTCTGTAAGTTTCTGTGCCTGTAAAACCAGCTCATTATTTTGCACCTCCATTTCCTGCACCTGTCCGCAAAGTTCCGATGTTTTCTGCGCAAAATCATCATTCTGCTGTTCAAGAGCCTCATTCCGCTTATCCAGCACCACTGCCTGCTGTTCCAACTGCTCCACCTCACGCATTGCCGCCTTATATTCTGGCAGCGACAGGTTATCCCTCTGTATACCGAAGACTTCTATTTCAATCCCCTGCTCCCTGCACAGTTCTGTCCGATACTCCCTCTCCCGTTCCTGCCACGCAACCGTTTCATTCTGCTTTCTGCTGACAGCCTTTGCAAATCCCATCTGCTGGAATGCTTTTGTCAGGCTGTTGCATGTTTTCATGCCTTTTTTATATCCATGAGCCACAGGGATATAATCTATATGCAGGTGCGGCGTTGCCTCGTCCAAATGCATCACACAGTTAAATAAATATAGATTCGGATTACGTTCCTGAAACGTCCTTGCATATTGCTCCAAGACCGCTATCGCCGCTTTTGCATCCTCCGTCAACACACCGTTTTCGTCTGCAACTGGAGTATCCGTCTTTTTTCCTATCTGTACGATATTTTCATAAAATGTCTTTTCCTTGTTGCCGGAATTTTCTATCTCTTTCAGATAATCGTCTTTCTGCCTATCCTTACGCTTCTGCGCCGCATTATAATCCCTGAGTGCCTGTCCAAAGCATTTCTCATATGCATCCTTTAACGGTTCCTGTATGTAAGTCCGGTTCCAAGCTGTTCTTTTCGGCACCACATTATTGCAGATAAAATCCCTGTTGTTATGTGTAAGATGCCCTTTCCCTTTTGGAAAAGAAATTGTTTTTGCCGCCAATGCACCACTCTCTTTCTCATATTTTTATGTATAAAGACTAACTACGGTTTGTTACTTTTGTCAAAAGTAACGCCTTATTACTTCTGACGCATACGCATCAGAAGTAAGGCGCTCTCCGAGGGTAGTATTTGCCGCTGGCAAATACCGTCTGCCTGACGGCATCCGTGGTCTGTCGGAAAAACCATCCGACAGACTGCTCATTCCGGCAGAATACAGCCGTCATTCGTTTTGGGCAACAGTACCGAATTTAAGCTTTTCGGTACCGTTCAATAGGCTTCCTTTTCAGAATTTAGTACCGAATATAAAATTTCGGAACCGCCTATTCGCCCATTGCAAATGCAAACGCCATCATATCCTCAGATAATTTCGGCTCCTGCATCTGCTCCATTCCGTCCGCACCAGTCTTTTCCATAAGCTTTTCTGCATTGGAATGAACTACTGAGATATACTCACTGAAACTATCTCTGATCTGCTCCTCTAAAACCTTCTGAATCTCTTGTAGCATTTCATGAAATTTTTGTTCCAACGCTCTATCCAGCATCTTCCCGAAAATATATGTATCCTGCCCCGATAGAATAGCGGAATCACGCACCACACTATCAGTTTCAAACTGTACATGCCCGTCAAGAACCGCTACAAACGCATCAGAAAGTATCTTTCCATAAGAACCATCTTTTCTTGTCATTCCCTGCAAATATTCCCATGTCCTGCGCTGGTTTTCATCTTCCATGCAGAATTTTATATTACTGCATTTATAGGTCTTTCTCATTCTATAACCCCATTTCTATACCGCCTGTCTGCGCTGTTTCTGCATTGCAAGATATTCATACCCTTTTGCATTGGCGCAGATATCCTCAATAAATGTTACATTCCCCTTCGATGCAATATCACTGTAATGCCTGAGCAGGCAACCGCCCCCGCCAATCACATAAAGATGCACCAGATTTTCCTTATATCCATAATCAATTAACCTCTTTAAAATATCTCCTGCATATCGCTCCGCAATCCGACCAACTATTTTTGCAACGTCATCCGTCCTGCCCTGTAACCCATTTATCAGCATTGGTTCAATCATAACCTTCGGTATACTTTCCCCTGCTGATTTTGACAGTTCTTTTTGTATTTTCCTTCATACAGATCGAAACACCGAATTTATCCGTCACAAGACTTTTCTCTAATGGTCTGCCGTCAATAATCTGCATCACGTTCATCGTGCCATTTCCGATATCCGCTATCAT
>Ga0073906_1005236_pt1 | contig 11926 bp, 2 predicted proteins | sample Inofromicrocosms_FD_65485 | JGI IMG/M metagenome (GOLD analysis project Ga0073906, IMG submission 65485) | Mouse cecum microbial communities from Vienna, Austria - Inoculum for glucosamine and mucus D2O microcosms | ecosystem: Host-associated > Mammals > Digestive system > Large intestine > Cecum... | reverse complement strand
TATATCCGTTCCGCCCGAAGTTGCGCCGCAGTTGAATACCAACGCCCCGCCCGCGCCGAACAGTAAAATAGAGTAAGCCATTTCAAGGAAAGGCTGGTCGGTAAGGGGAACGGGCGTTGCGCCGTTGGACGGTATGCCCGTGATGTGTCCCAAAACGTCGGTGAATTCAAACAGCCATATAATGCCCGTATATAACAGCGAGCAGTATATGGTTTTTATTGTACACTGTTTGCCGAGTATGATAAGTCCCACAATCAGCAGGAAGACGTTTATAATTGCCATTATTACCGACTGCGACAGCGGAACCACGCTTGAAAGCATTATGGAAATACCGGCAACGCCGCCCAACGTAAAGTTGTTGGGTATCTGGAAAAAGTATACGCTGAACGACATTAAAATTACGCCTGCGGTAATAAGTCCCCAGCTTATAGCCGTGCGCACGCGCTTTTGTTTTTTGGTAAGAACTTTATCGCCCCGCGGTTTTACGGCGACTTCTTCCGTATTTATATCGTTTTGAATTTCGGGCGGAAGCTGTGCGGGCATTTCCGCGGCGGCGGTATCCGCCGCCGCAGCCTCTTCAACAATTTCTTCCGCAAAGGCTTCGGTAATTTCTTCGGTTTTTCCCTCCGCAGGGCTTACCGCAAGCTTTTGCACTTTGTCCTCGGAAGCCTGCTTAATTTCGGTATCGTCTTTTTTTCTTTTAGCCATATTCACTCTCTTGACCGTTCGTTTGAATTTTGTTGCCGTTAAAGCACATAAATCATAACACGGGCGGGTCGAGTTGTCAATATTAATCTTCAATAACCCGCGATAATTCAAAAAATTTAGCATTTTAACAGAAAATTACAAAAATTATTCCGAAATATATCTTGCTTTATTAATCAATATAATGTATAATCGAAAATGAGTAATAAAAATTTAATTTGGGAAAGTGTCTTTTTCAGGCGTTTTCCAAACGTAAGAAAATCCGTAAGGAGACTTTTATGACAAGTTTGACTAAAAAATTATTTTTATCGCTATTTTCCGTAGCCGCGGCGGTTTGCCTTGCGGTCGGGATTTTTGCGCTTCCGGTGCAAAAGTCTTCGGCATTGTCGGCGGATATCGTCACGCTTAATGATATCGGCGATTTCGATATCGAGGGTACCGTGCTTAGCGGGCTTTCGCCTACGGGTGAGGAAAAAATCGGCGGTAAGCCGTATGAAGTTGTAATTCCCGAAAGCGTCACCGCAATTTCGGCTAACGCGTTTGCGGTAAGCACTTCAAACGCAAACAAGCTTGAATCGGTCACCGTTCCCGCAGGCGTAACTTCGATAGGCGAACGTGCGTTTGCAGGTCAGCGCGGTCTGCTGGTGATTAACTTCAACGCTACGGCTTGCAATGATTTTGCGGCGGGCAACACCAACCCGTTCTATAACGCGGGTTTAAGCGCGGACGGCGGTATCACCGTAAATATCGGCGCGGTAAACAAACTGCCCGCAAATATGTTCAACGGCGGAAGCACAACAGGCAATACCGTAAACGTCGGCGCGGTCAATTTCAACGGCGCGTCTATTGCGGCGGGAAATTTCGGTGCATACGCTTTTGCTTATAACAGAAATTTAAAAACTGTTAATTTCAGCAATACGAGTATCGAAGAAATAGGTTCGTACGCGTTTGCCTATACGGCTATCGGTGAAATTGCAATTCCCGACGAAGTAAAGACTATCAAAAACAATGCGTTTGCAAATTCTTCGATTTCAAACCTGCAATTTACAAATAACAGCACGCTTGCAATTATCGAAGAAAACGCGTTTACTTCAAGCAGGGTAGGCGTTGTCGGCATTCCCGCAAGCGTAACTTCGATAGGCGCTAACGCGTTCATGAACTGTGCGGCTCTTACAAGAGTTACTTTCGGCGGTAACTCGATAAAGACCATAAGCGGCAGTACTTTCGAAGGCTGTACCGCCCTTGAAACGGCAGCGCTTCCCGAAGGTGTCGAGATGATAGGACAACGTGCGTTTAACGGCTGTACTTCGCTTAAAACAATTACCGTTCCCGCAAGCGTAACTTCGATAGGCGTAAGCGCATTCGGCGGTTGTACGGCGGTGACCGAAATTCATTATCTCGCGGCGTCGGCAACGACTCCCGCCAGCTCGCCCTTCCAGAACGGCGGCGCGGCAAAAGTATATATCGGTAATACGGCAAGCAAGGTTACTATGTTGCCCGCTTATCTGTTCAATAATACAAATATTTCGGAAGTAGAGTTCGTCAATGCGGAAATCGGAAGTGTAACCAATTTCAATAACAGCGTATTTTCAAGCTGTGCAAAACTTACTACGGTAAACTTTAATAATCAGCAAGTATCAGTAATAGGTGAAAACGTTTTCTCGGGCTGTACTTCGCTGTACAGTCTTACCTTGCCGACGGCGTTGCAGACCATCGGTGTAGGGGCGTTTAATAACTGCTCTTCATTGTACCGTCTTACCGTACCTGCAAGCGTTACGGCAATAGGTGAAGAAGCATTCAAAGGCTGTACCAAACTTATAGAAGTCCAGACAAATCTTGCCGTAAACGCGGGTAGCCCGTCTTACGGCGGGCTTGCAAGCAACGCAAAACACGTTTATTCTCTTTCAAGCAAGGATACTTACTTTAAAAACGATGAAGGTTTAGTTTACTACGACGATGATACATACGTATATATTGTAAGTTACAGGGGCGACGGAAGCGGACTTACGGACGGAGTTTTAGATTTAACCAAATACGTAAAATCTACAAACACGGTTGAAGTGTTCGACAGGGCTTTTTACGGAAACGAAAGTATCAAGGGCGTAAAACTTGAAGGCGTAAAGGTGATAGGGGCTTCGGCTTTTGCAGGTACGGGACTTACTTCATTAAACGTACCCGCAAGCGTTGATACCATTGGTGAAGGCGCGTTTTCCGGCTGTACTTCGCTTAAAGACGCAAAGTTTGCGCAGGGCTTCTCTGTCACGTTGTTAAGCCAAAGAATTTTCTCGGGCTGTACTTCGCTTGAAGAAGTTGACCTTTCAGCTACTCGTACTTGTTCTATCGGCTTCGAAGCGTTCAACGGCTGTATCTCGCTTACAAAAGTCGCATTTTCAAAAAATCCGGTGTCGAGCAGTTACAAGATAGAAGGCAGCGCTTTCAAGGGCTGTACATCTTTGACTGTAATGGATATTCCCGATTACATAAAGAATATAGGCGCAAACGCCTTCGAGGGCTGTACCGCGCTTAAAACCGTCTATCTCCCCTCGGGCGCTTCCTACGGCGCATCGGTCTTCGCGGGAACGGACGCTTTGCTTATCTCGGCTACTTCCGCAGATTATGAACTTGACGCTGGAAAGTTAAGCGCGTATGTTGACAGGCTTACTTACAGAATAGAGCTTAATTTAAATTACGACGGGGCCCATACCGAATACAGACTTTTCAACCGTTCCTATAATTATGTTGCAGATAAGGACGGAGTCTGGGCGGAAGCGGAAAACGGCTGGCCCGTACAGGACGGTTATAAAACCTCCGTATGGTATACTACGGCGGCTACTGCTCCTAATGTCAATTTGGCTGTTACACCAGAAGGTTTAAACGCGATGCTGTCCAACCGCAGTAATACGGTTATAACCCTTTACGCGATAGAAATAAAGAAGCCGACAGCGGAAGAAACGGGCGCTGTTCTTACTTATGCTGATAACATAACAGAATATTCGGCTTCCGAGGTTTTATTAGGAACTCACGATAATATCAAAAAGGCTTTGTTTGATCTTTCGTTTACGGTAGCTGATTATAATAGATACTTTAACGTAAAAGCCGTGCGCTATTCAAACGCGACCGGAAGTGTTATGGGCGATATTAAAATAAGCGATGCGGGTACTTACACGCTTGAACTCGGTCTTAAAGAAGCTTACGGCGAGTGGGCGGAAAACATAACGCTTACGTTCAGAATAGATCCGCAAACAGTCGATATTCTTTCTGTCGTAGCGTGGGGGACGGGAGATTCCGCATCAGGCACTTTTAGTCCATTAAAGGGAGAAAATACTCCGTTATACTTCTACAAAGGTATACCTTACGATCAGGAGCAGGAAAATTTTGCGCAGGACGAAAATTCCCCCAAATCGGTATCGCAGTCTTACGTTACTTTTACGGGCAGACCGATTACCGTTGTTATGAATTTAAATGATTGGAATTACGGCAATATAGTCGCGGGTTCTTACACGGGACAAACACAGACCGCCGCAGGCGAATACAGCGCAAGCGTTCAGGTTAAATTAAGCAGTAACTATGACATAGGACTTAGCGGAAGCAATTTGTACGGCATAACTTTCCGTAGAATCGACCTTGAAACCGTGCTTATAACCAAGACCTGGTATATCGTTATTTCCAACGCCAACGAGTTGCAGAATGAAGACGGGGCAAGGTTCGGTATAAGCGGTTGGGAATACAGTGCATCGGCAACGGCGGCTAACGATATAGCGACCCCCGTGCTTGCGCACGGCGAAGCGTCTAAACTTGTAACTTTCAAGCTGTGGCGTACGGTCGAAATGTCCGATGAAAACGCAGTGGCTATAACGGGCGCAAACGCCGTCAACCTTATAGGCACTGTAACTGACCCCGCCGCCGACAATTTCAATTATTATATCAACAGCTCTATGCCCGCAGACGATTATACGGTTATATTCTATATAGCTCATATCTATGATACCGACGGAACAACATTGCTTTATGCCGGAACGGATGATGCGGGGCTGAGATACGACTTTACCGTAAGCAGAGGCAAACCCGCCGACCTTAAACTCGGCAACGGAACGCTGGGCGGAAATTACGACTCCTATCTTTCAAGCCATAAAACGGGCGGCGTTAACGGCGCGTTTACCGCGCTTTCCAACGGTGAAATTCATTTTGCCGACGAGTCCGTTATGGATATATTCAACAAAAATCTTAAAGTTCATCCCGAGGCGCGCGGACTGTGGGCGGGAGACGATTACGCAGATTATTATAAGAATTTCGAAATTACTTACCGCATAGTGGCAACCGCGCCCGTGTATAACGACGGCAACGGAACGGAATACCATCCCGAAAGTTATTACACCGCTACGGACAACACTTCGCCCGTAAAGACTTCCGAGCCCGGCGTGTACAGAATTTACTATCAGATTTCCGCGCCGAGTTACGACCCGCTTGTTGACTTTGAAACGACTTCCGCGGAAAACAGACCTTATTACGAGCTTGCCGTCCAGATTACTTTAAATTCTTCCGACGTGGCTATTACTTCGGGTTCGGTCGTCTATAACGGCGCAAGCAGAATGGACGTCGTGCGCAATCTTCTTGCAAGCGATTACTATTCGATTAACTTCATTGACAGAAACAGCCCCAACACTCCTGCGGATCTCCGCCAGTTCAATCAGGGACAGTACGACGATTATATCGCCGCGGGCAAGCATTACGTCTTCCTGCAAATAAACAGCACGTATTCCGGTTACGTCGTATGGGGTAACGGAATTAACGTAAGAACGGTGACCAACAGGGGCAAATACGCGGCAATAGAGTTTACCGTGTCAAGGGCTTTAAACGAGACGGGCAACATCGGACTTTATATGAAGAACTGGCGCTGGGGCGACGATATTTCGGACATAAGACCCGAATGGTCGACGCGTTACGGCAACGATTATTCTTCTTTCCGCTTCGAACTCCGTCCCGCGGATTTAAGTGACACAAGAGTATATTACTACTACGGCAACGGCGAACTTCCCGAAGGACAGCAGGGCTTCGTCGCGGCGGACGCGGGCGATTACATTCTTTCCGCATACGCGCCCATAGGCACAAGCTGGGAACAGTTCAGTGAGAGTATACCTTTCAATATTCTTAAAGCAAGAATAAACTGGGAAACAACCCCTTACATAGCGGGCTGGAAGTACGGCGATTTCGACGAAGACGAGTTTGAAGCTCCCGTTGCGGGCGACTATCTCCCCGAAGCGTTTGCCGCACTCGATATACAGTCGTATTACTGCTACGCTTCCGATTACGGTAAAGAAAACATCAACAAGTTTACATTGGAAGAGTTTGCAAGGCGCAACGGCGGGCAGGTTCCCGCAGGCAACTATATGCTTGTATTCGAACTTTCCGAAAGCGCAAACTACGAAGAGTGGTCTGAACCCATTGCGTTCTCCGTAATAAAGGCGTTCAACTTCTGGGATTCCACGCCTACCGTGCACGACTGGGTATACGGCGATTACGGTAACGGAAACCGCAACCCCGTGTCGGCGTACAGCGCGCATTTCGGCAATAACGACAACGTCGTGCTCGAATACCGCAAAGTAGACCCCGAAACGCACGTGCCCGTTAACGCCTGGCAGACTTCGGTTGTAGCGCTCGGACTCGACGCGGAAGGAGAGCTTCCGGCGGGCGCGTACGAATTCAGGGCAACGCTCAGCGGTAACGACAATTACGACACGTTAAGATTTTCAATGTACTTCAACGTTCTCAAAACGCAGAACGGCTGGAAGGAAGACAATCTCCCCGGCGTAATAAGCTGGCGTGAGGGACATTACAACAAAACGGACAACGCGTTTATGGGGCAAGCCCGCTTCGGTACGGTCGAATTTACGGTCACCGACGAAAAGGGCAACACATACGGGCTTGATAAGCTCAATTCGCTTAAAGTCGGTTCGTACTACCTTACGGCGCACGTTGCGGGAACGGAGAGCTATGAAGAGCTTACAAACTCCGTCCAGTTCAACGTAGTAGAAGACTCGGTCGGAATGACGGGGCTTATCGCGGCAACGGTTGTGTTTGCGGTAATAGCTACGGGACTTGCGGCGGCGGCGATAATACTTCTCGTACTCAGAAACAAGAAAATAGAAGCCGAATTCCGCAGAGCGGTAAGGGCTGAACTCAGGAGGAGGAAGTAATTATGAACGCAGCTAATTTACTGTCGGCTACCGGCTGGTTTGCCGGACTGCTTGTGATAATGATTTTCGTGACCGTGCTGTTCGGATTTATTCTCGTAATAGCGTTGAAACCCGTAAAGACTGACAGAATTGCGGGCGGACCTGTTATCGAGCCGAGAAAGCTTTTGGAACAGCGCGAGACAGAGCTTACCATAGCGCTTATGGATAAGAATACCGACGGCGCAAAGACCGAAGAACTGCTGGAAAAGCTCCGTCAGGTCAGGTCTGCAAAGGAAGTTATAGACAGCCTCGTAAACGAAGAGCTTGCCGCCGAAGACGCAGACGCGGCGGCAGACGCGCGCAGGGCGCAGGCGCGAAAGGCAAAGCCTTCGGGCACAAAACCCGCGGCAAAGCGTCCGCCCGTGCAGGGCGCAAAACGCCCCGCCCCCGCAAATCCCGCGCAGGGCGCGGAGAAAAAGCCCGCGGCTCCTGCGGAGAGTAAGACCCGTCAGGCGGCGCAGCCCGCGGTAAAAGCCGCAGACGCGCCCGCGGAAGGTCAAAACAAAACTTCCGCCGATAACGGTAAAAATTGACATAAAAGCCGTGCGCAAGCTTCTGCGCACGGCTTTTGCATATTGCCGCATATTAAAATATATAGTATAAAAGGCGTTATCCAATTATTGGTCTGTTTACAAATATTGGCTTTCGGGCTTGCGTTTACTGTGCCGAAAGACGGGTAAAAACGCGTGTAAACCGTCAAAAACACAATATATAGTGGTAAACTGCCCTAAACTGCACTAATTTATTTTTTTTATTAAAAAGGCTTGAAAATGCGTTTATGTTTTGTTATAATAGTAAAGCCAGAATAGGCATATTATGTAATTATGCCTTCTGTGAGGTTACAAATGAACATTAAAAAACACACGACAATCAGGAAATTATTTTTCGGCGCACTTTGTACGCTGTTCCTTTGTTGCGTATTTTTGGGTTATAGTCTGGTAAGCGGCGTATCCGCAAAGGCATTGGAATCGGTTCCCGACAGAACCGAAATAATCGACCCGTTGTACAATTTCGAAACTTACAACTACAACGAAAGTGCTTTGAACGAGCTTGCCAGAAGAATTCTCGGCGACAACAGAAAGACTATAAACGACCTTATTTCCTATGCCCAAAACACCGCAAGGGGAACGGGCGAACCCATAAACGATAAGACGAGTTTAATTACCCTTAAATACGGCAGATTCCGTTACACAAACAGGCACGACCGTTACGACGATCTTGTCTGGCTTCCCGTGTACCTTTCGCGTTCCACCGGCGGCGACGCTATTTTAACGCTGTACCTTGCCTCTACGGGCGGAACGACTTCGCAGACGGAATCGGATTCCTTTACGCGCGGGGGCACGTATACGACCGACCCGACCTGTTCTATGCCGAGCAATATGTACGGCAGAAGCGCAATGCGTTCCTTCACGATGGGCAACAGCGGTCCCACGGCGTTCTACGCATACTACAACGGCGCAAACCACAGCAGTTCGTTCCAGACCTACGGACCCGTAATTACAAAGGACGCGGACAACAACAAGTTTATGAACTTTATTGCGGGCAGCGATTATACCGGCGATCTCTACGACGATATAGCCACCCCTTCCGAAATTCCCTGGCAGGCTAACGAAAGCTATGCGCAGTACATAGGCGGAGATTATACCGAACACGCCGACTGGGCGGACTACTGCTGGCCCAACGACGCGTACGACGCTCCGTCCAAAGGTTCCTATAAATCTCCCAACTATTACGAATACAAGGACAAAGAAGGTTATGCCGACTGGAAAAACGACAAAGTCTGGCTTCCCAGCCTTACCGAGGTCGGTACGGGCGACATAACGGGCGACGAAATGAATCTTAACGGCGTATGGCAGCTTACGGCAAGCCAGAGGGCGAACGCGCGCAATTCCTGGCTGCGTACCGCCGATACGTCGGAAGATTGTTACCATATGTTCGCAACGGCGGCGGACGGAAGCATTACGTCTGTCGCGGTCAGCGAATCGCACGCAATCCGTCCCGCTATCCACCTGAATTTAAATAAGGCGATAACAAAGTTTTCGCCCCCCGTAAATCTTCCCGATACGGTAACTTCTACCTATATCGGCGAAGCTCAGTCCATAACGCATAAAAGAGTTACCGTTCCCGAAGATCAGGTTACCTGGTTCAAGAGCGGTGAAATGACGGTTACGTTCTATTCGGACAAAGACTGCACGGTTCCCGCGGCTCCCGTAAACGTCGGCACTTATTACCTCAGGGTCTACCTTGACAACCGAAGTCTTTACTTTAAAGGCGAACCGTCCGCCACAAGGTCGAAATCTGCCAAGTTCGTGGTCGAAAAAGCCAAATTGGGCGTCAAATGGACTTACGAGGACAACGTGCCGGTAAAAGCGGAATTCGTCGGTCAGGTCTACAACCGCGACTTGCTTGCGGGTTACGTCCCGACGCTGGGCATACGTTACGTCAGCCGAAGCGGTTCGGGCAATACGTACTACGACTTCGACGACCTTATGCGCGGAGAGTACCGCGCCACGGCGTTTATTCTCAATGAAGACGTAAACAACTACAACTACGAACTTTCGGCGGATATTTCCGATCCGCTTACTTCCAATATTTTCTCGGTAGGGCGTAAGGTACTGCCTTTGCCGTACTTCGTGCATACGGGTACGACCGAAATGAATTCGGCATTCAAAGGCACGCAGTATATCCAGATCGCAAACTTTGACCCGAGATATATGAAAGTCAACGTAAGGGCGGGCGCAGACCAAACCGCCGTCGACAGCGAGCATTTCAGGGTAGAGGGCGTATCCAACGACAATATCTGGACTTGCAGTTTAAGTATGGTCGAAGATTATTATTTCACGATAACTTTCGACGACCCCAACGATTATTACTTCTCCTGGGTGATTGACGGCCAGACAAAGGAAGATTACGAAACCAATTTCGACGTCGAACAAAAGGGGCTTTTGCTAAAAGTCGGGCGTGCGCAGATAGAGATAGACTTCGTCGGGCTTGACACGGAGTGGGGTACCGTTAACGAAGAAAACTTTACTTTAAACGTCCGCGGACTTGTCAACGGCGACCCTTCCGCAGAGAGAATTAAGTTCAGAATATGGTATGAAGATTTCTACGGTAACTCCGTAGACCTTACTCCCGACGCAAACGGCGTTTACACCGTCTGGGACGACAGATATCCGCAGGGCAATCCCAACCGTCTACCCGCGGCGGGAAGATACACTATGCACGCGGCTATCGCGGACGACGGCGCGTACGATACAAACTATATGATGAGCGACGACGGACGGTGGACGTCGCAGGAATTTACAGTCGTGCAGACCGTGTCTTCGTTTACCCCGGGCGACGTGTTCTGGCGGTATAAATTAAACGGTCAATATACCGACGCAGGCAATTATTATCTGCACGATTCGGAAGCAAACGCTCTCGAACTTGACTTTGTAGACGACTTTTACGAATTTTCGCTTACCCGCAACGAGGATGAACTCCGCGGCGCGCCCTATTACGTTAAGGCGACTTATTCGGGTGACACCCGCGTAAGAACGGCAGGGGTGTATAAAGTTACAGTAAAAATTTCGGCTTATTACAACAACGTGGATTTGCCCAATCTCGAAGAACAGTCCGAATTTGATATTTACTTTAAAATAAACAAATCGGCGGTCGACCTGTCGGGCGTTAAGTGGGCGTACGACGGTACTCCGCTGACATACACGGGTTCGGCGCAGAAAATTATGCTTGACCCCGACACACTGCCCGCGGGCTTTACGGCAACTTACACCGCAACGGGCAATGCTACCGACGCCGGCGAGTATACGAGTACGGTAAGCTTCATACTTGCCGAAGATTATGCGGACAATTACTTCGTTCCCGTGGCGGACGACCCGTCTACTTACAGAGGAACGTTTGAATTTACCAAGGACTGGACGATAGCCAAGGCGCAGATAACCGTAGAATGGGTGACTACGCCGTCGTCTTCGGACGCATTGTTCGTTCCCACCCTGAAAACGGGGCACTCGCTTGTCACTTATTCTTACGAACACAACGTGGGCGGAAGCTGGGTTGCAACAGACAGCCTTGTCGCGGCGGGGGCGTCCGAAACTTTCCGCGTTATTGCGACGCTTAAAGCCGACGTTGCGGGCAACTTCGAACTTGTCGGCAACACCCCTTGCGAATTCGAAGTGGCGTCGGGCAAGTATCCAGTTACAATACATTTCGAAATAAACGGCGAAGTCTGCACCGACGGAACTAAGTTCGTCTATAACGGCAGCGCAATGGCTGTCACGGCGGTAGTTGACTCCGGCGATCTCGAAATAAAGGAATACGGGGTCGAATACTATGAAGACAACGGGGGCGTAAAAGGTACCAAACTCGACGGCGCGCCCGTCAACGCAGGCAAGTACATTGCGGCGGTTACCGCAAAATACGGCAACAATTCATACCTTTCGCCCGAAAGCGCAACCGAAGTTGCTTTTGAAATAACCAAAGCCGACTACGATTTGTCGGGTTTACAGCTTTGGTACACGCACGGCGATAAGGTTATAAACGTAACCTACGACGCAGAACAGAAAAAGTGGGTGGACGCAATCGGCAGGGAAGTAATTCTTTCCTTCGAATTCGACGGTACCCAGCACGAAATTACCCTTAACAACAGCATAGAAGTCCCGCACGAAAGCGATAAGCTTACGGCAACCCTGCGCAACGGCAGGGGGATAAACGCGGGAGATTACGAATCGGTCGTAACGCTTACGCCGTCGGCAAACTACAATTCCCCTACTGACTTACTGGCTTTCCCCAGAGTTATAAATTGGACGATTACGAAAGCAAAAATAAATTTCGAAGACGTAAGATGGGGTTACATCGACGCGTTGGGCGAAGAACACGACAGAGATTTCGACGGCGAACCCTTTACTTTCACCCGTAACGAAAACGGCGTAGTAAAGTTTACGGTAGGTCTTATCGGGCTTCCCAAAGAGCTTGTCGAATCCGGTATGATA